>Ga0335075_10005544_pt1 | contig 19573 bp, 19 predicted proteins | sample Lox_Sample_24_FD_206723 | JGI IMG/M metagenome (GOLD analysis project Ga0335075, IMG submission 206723) | Soil microbial communities from Loxahatchee National Wildlife Refuge, Florida, United States - Lox_Sample_2.4 | ecosystem: Environmental > Terrestrial > Soil > Wetlands | place: USA...
GCGAGCAGGGCCGGGAGGTCGATCCCGGTCTCGATGTCCATCTCCTCGAGCATCGAGACCAGGTCCTCGGTGGCGATGTTGCCCGTCGCGCCCGCGGGCACCGGGCACCCGCCCAGCTCCCCGAAGCTCGATTCGAAGCTCTCGACACCCGCCTCGAGCGCCGCCAGCACGTTCGCGAGCCCCTGACCCCGCGTGTTGTGGAAATGGGCGGTCAGCTCGACCCCGGGCAGATGCTCCCGCGCGGCAGCGAAGAACTCGCGCACCTGGACTGGATTGGCCATCCCGGTGGTGTCGCCGAAGCCAACCTCGACCGCCCCCGCATCCGCCAGCGCGCAGGCGACATCCAAGACCCGAGACACCGGAACGTGGCCCTCATACGGACAGCCGAACGAGGTCGAGATCACCCCCTCGCACCGCAGTCCCTCCGACAACGCACGCGCGAAGGTCCGCTGCAAGCCCGACAGAGACTCCGCCACCGAGCGCCCCACGTTGCGCTGGTTGTGCGTCTCGGACGCCGACAGGAAGCCGTTGATCTCCTGAAAGCGGTCGCGCAGCGGCAGCGCCCGCTCCAACCCCCGCTCATTCGGAATCAGCACGCTGACGGCCACCGAAGCCGGTAGCGACACGGCCGACAAGACCTCAGCCGCGTCGGCCAGCTGCGGGATCACGTCGGGCCGCACGAAGCTCGTGACCTCGATCCGCCCAAGGCCCGTGGCGCCCAGCAGCTCGATCAGTCGCACCTTGTCGGCGGTCGGGACGACCTCGGGCTCGTTCTGAAAGCCGTCTCGAGGCCCGACTTCTCGGACTCGGACCTGTGCGGGCAGCTCAGTCATCGATCCCGATTCTAGGAACGCACTCGTAGTACTGTGCCCCGCCCATGACCGGCTCGCTCCACATCGGAATGGAAGACACGCAGGAGTTCGAGGTCGAAGGCCGCCTGCTCACTGACGTCGGCGGCACCTTGCCGATCGAGGTGCTCTCGACGCCCGCGATGATCGGCATGATGGAGCGGACGGCCTCGATGCTCGTCTATCCGGCGCTCGAGCCGGGCAAGGCGACGGTCGGCTTCGAGGTCAACGTGCGACACGTGGGAGCCGCCAAGAAAGGCGAGCGGTGCTCGGTGCACGCCCGGCTCGAGGAGATCGCCGACGGCCGGAAACTCCGCTTCGCGGTCGAGGTGACCGCCGAAGACGGGCGGACGATCGGAGTCGGCAAGCACGAACGTCGCATCATCGATACACGCGCGGAACGCGCCGCATGACCCCGAGCAGCAACGAAAACACAAGTCCCGTCTGCGTCGTCGGCGGGACCGGCGCCCTTGGCTTCGGCCTCGCCCTCCGCCTTGGCCGGGCCGGCGTTCCGATCATCATCGGATCCCGCGACGAGCAGCGCGCGCAGGAAGCGGCGAAGCGCGCCTCGGACGTCATCCCCGAATGCGCCGGACGGCAGAACGAGGACGCGGTCGAGGGCGCGAAGATCGTGATCCTCAGCGTGCCGTTTCGCAATCAGTCCGAGACCTTGGGGAACCTCAAGGGCGTCCTCAAACCGGATCAGCTGCTCGTCGATGCGACCGTCCCGCTGGCGGCGGCAGTCGGCGGCAAGGCCACGCGGACGCTCGGGGTTTGGCAGGGATCGGCCGCTCAGCAGGCCCAGGAGATGGTGCCTGACGGCGTCCGCGTCGTCTCCGCCTTCCACACCGTCAGCGCGGCTCTGCTCGGCGACCTCGATCACGAGCTTGACGAGGACGTCTTGATCTGCGGCGACCGGCGTGAGGACAAGGCGGAGGTGGCGAACCTGGTCGATGCCATTCCGGGCCTGCGCGCGGTGGACTGCGGTCCGCTCGAGATGGCCCGCATCGTCGAGCAGCTGACACCGCTGATCATCTCGATCAACGTGCGCAACAAGGTCCGCGCCGGGATCAAGATCACGGGACTGTGAGTAATCCCGTCGTCGTGCTCGCCGGCGGGACCGGCGGGGCGAAGCTCGCCCGCGGCATGCTCGACGTCGTCGGCGCCGACTCGCTTGTCGTGGTCGCGAACACGGGCGATGACATCGAGATCTACGGCGCGTACGTCTCGCCCGACCCGGACCTGGTCATGTTCTGGCTGGCCGACCGGATCGACGAACGCGGTTGGGGGCTGGCCGGCGACACGTTCCACGTCATGGAGGGGCTGAAAGCGATCGGAGTCGACGTCTGGTTCAACCTGGGCGACGAGGACCTCGCCCTCGGGATCGAGCGGGCGCGCCGGCTCCAGATCGGCGAGCGGCTGACCGAGGCACATCAGGCGATCGCGACGGCATTGAACGTGCCCGGCACCGTCCTGCCGATGAGCGACAGCCCGGTCCGGACCCGGGTGATGGCGGGGACGAGATGGTGGCCATTTCAGGAATACATGATCAGGGCCGGTGGCGCGGCCGGCGCCGCGGATCCGGTGCGGGACATCGACTTCCACGGTGCCCGGGCGGCTCGTCCGAGCCCTGAGGTCCTGCAGGCGATCGCCAGCGCGCAGGCGATCATCATCGGCCCGTCCAATCCGGCCATCTCGATCGGGCCGATCCTCGGCGTCCCGGGCATGAAGCAGGCTCTCAGTCAGAGCCGCGCGTCGGTCGTCGCGGTCAGCCCGCTGGTCCACGGCGAGGTGGTCAAGGGACCCACCGCCGCGTTCATGGAGTTCACCGGACTGCCGCTCTCGAGCGACGGGATCGCCGCGCACTACGACGGTGCGATCGACGGGCTCGTGGCCGACCAGCGCACCCATCGTCTACCCGTGCTCCAGACCGACGTACTGATGGCGACCCCCGACGCCCGGCGGCGTGTGGCCGAGGAGACCTTGAACTTCGCGCTGGCGCTGCGGTAGGTAGGGCCGTGGCCTGCGTAACTCGACAATTGAACCCACCACGCGCATGCGTGACGGACTACGCACGCGGGGCGTGCCTAAGACGTCACACGATCGGGGATAGGATGCCGGTGACGAGTTGTGCAGGTCCGCCATGCGGATAGGCGGTTATCGGAGGACCTCAGCTGGCCGGCACAGGCTCAGATAGCGTTCCCCGCCGATGCGCACCGCCGCCATCCTGCCGGTTAAGAGCTTCGACCAGGCCAAGCAGCGCCTGCGCTCGGGACTGGCACCGCACGACCGCCGCGCGCTGGTCGAGGCCATGTTCGCCGACGCGCTCGTCGCGCTGGGTCGGGTATCCGCGATCGAGCGGATCGTGGTGGTCAGCGGCGATCGCGTCGCACAGCGAATCGCCGGCGGCTACGGCGCGAACGTCGTCGAGGACGACGAGCGCGGCCACAACTCGGCGGCCACGGCCGGCATCCGGGCCGTCCTCGACGATGGGATCGAGCGTGTGCTGCTCGTGCCCGGCGACTGTCCGATGCTCGCGCCGGCGGACATAGACGCGCTGCTGGCTCACGAGGCTGGTGAGCGCTCGGTGCTGATCGTCCCCGACCGCCATGGAACCGGGACCAACGCGCTCCTCCTCACACCTCCGGAGGTGCTTGCCCCGAGCTTCGGGCCTGACAGCTGCCGGCGGCATCTCGCCAATGCCGGCGCGGCGGACATCCCCGCCGAGGTCGTCGAGCTGGAGTCGCTGGCGCTCGACATCGACACCACGGATGACCTCGAGGCGCTCCACCGCCACCTGGAGAAGACGCACGGGGGCGCGGCGCACACCCGCGGGATGCTCAACCAGCTGCTGCGAGCGCGATCCTAGACCGGTGATATCCGCAACCGCGATCGCGGGGCTGCCCGAGGTCAGGCCCGCCGACAACCTGGCCGACCTCATCGCCGCCGCCCTGGAGGCATACCAACCCATCACCGATGGGGATGTCCTCGTTCTCGCCCACAAGATCGTCTCCAAGGCGGAGGGACGGGTCCGGGCCATGCCAGATGTGGAGCCGACTCATCAGGCCACCGAGCTGGCCGAGACCCTCGGCAAGGACCCGCGCCAGGTCCAGGTCATCCTCGACGAGTCCCGTGCCGTGCTCCGCGCCTCGCACGGAGTCCTCATCACCGTCACCCACCACGGGTTCGTGTGCGCCAACGCCGGCGTCGATGCCTCGAACGTCCCGGGCGAGGACACCCTCGTCCTACTTCCCAGAGACCCCGACGCCTCGGCGAGACAGCTTCGAAGCGACCTCACACACCGCCTCGGCGCAGCCCCTGCCGTGCTCATCACCGACTCGTTCGGCCGAGCGTGGCGCCACGGGCAGGTCGACATCGCGATCGGCTGTGCCGGGCTCAACCCGCTCGAGGACTGGCGGGGCCGCACCGATGCCACCGGACGCGAACTCAGGGCCACCTGGATCGCCGTCGCGGACGAGCTCGCCGCCGCGGCCGACCTGGCGCGTACGAAGGACGGCGCCCTGCCGCTAGTCCTGATCCGCGGCGCGGACCGGCACGTCGGCGCCGACGACGGGCCGGGCGCCGCGGCGATGATCCGCCCGGAGGCGCAAGACCTGTTCCGATAGGCGCGGTCGCACGGACGGGCCGGTGGCAACCAGGACCGCGGCTAGAACGACGGCCACGCCGCCGAGCTGGAGCGCGGTCGGCGACTCGCCCAGAATGAGCGCCGCCAGCCCCACCGACCCGACGGGCTGCACGACCAGGATCAGCGACGTGATCGCCGCCGGCAGGCGCGGGAGCGAGGTCGTGATCAGCAACCAGCCGATCACCTGCGAGGTCAGCGCGAGCACGACGAGCCACCCCACGCCGGGCCAATTCGGGGTCAGGTCTGCGTCGCCCACGATCAAGCCGGCAATGACCGCGACGATCGTGGCGGTGAACGTTGCGTCGAACAGCGGCCCCGCCACCCGGCGCAGATCGGCAGAGCCCCGGCGCAGCAGCAACAGGAACCCCACGTAGGCGACGCCGGCCGCCAGGCCAAACAGCGCGCCCCGGCCGGGTTCCCGCCCGTAGGCGCCGTGCTGAAGAACGCCGGAGATCAGAACCACTCCGGCCAGTGCGATCGGCAGCGCGGCGAGGACCCGACGCCCCGGCTTCTCGGCCAACACCGCCCACGCCACCAGCGGTACGAGCACAACCTGGATGTTGGCGAGCACGGTGGCCAGGCCGGCGCCGACGTCCTCGATTGAGTGATGCCAGAGGATCAGGTCCGCGGCGAAGAACACGCCGGCCGCGACCAGCACCCTGCGCTCGGCCCACCCCCGCGAGCCGAACCGTCGGTCCTCGAGCCACGCCAGCACCCCCAACACGGGCAGCGCGAAGAAGCACCGAAAGATCGCCGCCGTCGATGGCGAGGCGTGACTCAGCCGCACGAGGATGCTCGAGAACGCGATCGCGAGCGCGCCGAGCACGCCGCACACCCGGACGAATCGCCCGTCAGCCAACCACCGATCCGGCACAACCCCAGGCTAGAGCCAGGGGTGGGCGGGCCCTAATTCCAAAACGTCCAGGATTACGACTGCGCGGGCGCCCCGATGGCGTGAAACCCGCCATCGACGTGGACGATCTCGCCGCTGATCGCGCGTGCGTAGTCCGACAGCAGGAAGCAGATCGTGTCCGCCACCGGGCCCGGATCCGACACGTCCCAGCCCAGCGGCGCCTGCACCCGCCACAGGTCGGCCAACTGTTCGAACCCCGGGATGCCCTGCGCCGCGACGGTGCCGAGCGGCCCGGCCGACACCAGGTTCACGCGAATGCCGCGTGGTCCGAGGTCCCGTGCCAGGTAGCGCGAGACAGACTCGAGGGCGGCCTTGGCCACCCCCATCCAGTCGTAGATCGGCCAGGCGACGGTGGCGTCGAAGTCCATCCCCACGATGCTTCCACCGGCACCCATCAGCGGCTCGACTGCCGCGGCCAGCGCCTTCAGGGAGAACGCGCTGGTCTGGAAAGCCGCCGCAGCGCTCTCGGGTGGCGTGGTCATGAAACGACCGCCCAATGCGTCCTCAGGAGCAAACGCGATCGCGTGCAGCACGCCGTCCACCCCATCCCAGCGATCGCGCAGAGACTCCGTCAAACCAGCAAGATCCTCGGCCCGGTTCACATCGAGCTCCAGGACATCGACCTCGGACGACGATGGCAGCCGCTTGGCCGCCCGCTCGGTCATCCGCCGCGCCCGCCCGAAGCTGGTCAGCACGACCGACGCGCCTTCCTCCAGGGCCCGGGAGGCGGCATGGAACGCGATCGAATCCTTGGTGATCACGCCGGTGATCACCAACCGCTTGCCTTCGAGGATCACGACAGGCCGCCGGCGAGCGTCCACAGCGCGTGCGCCAGGCGCTCGCGCGTGTGAGCCGGCTCGACCAGCTCATCAACGAAGCCCGACGCAGCGGCCGTCTCGGCGCGTAGGTGCTCTTCGAAGTACTCATCGGCCAGCTGGGTGCGCAGTGCCTCGACGTCCTCGGCGGCGCGCAGCTCGCGGCGGTTCACGACGCCGACCGCAGCCCGGGCGCTCATGATCCCGAGCTCGGCGTCCGGCCAGGCCAGCACCAGGTCCGCGCCAAGGTCGCGCGAGTTCATCGTGATGTAGGCGCCGCCGTAGGACTTGCGCAGCACGACGGTCAGCTTCGGCACGCGCGCCGCAGCAAACGCCCGCACCAAAGACGCGCCATGCCGGATGACGCCCGCCCGCTCCTGCTTGGAGCCGGGCATGAACCCGGGCGTGTCGACCACGGCGATCAGCGGCACTCCGAACGAATCGCAGAACGACACGAAACGGGCGGCCTTCTCAGAGCTCTCGGCGTCGAGCACGCCCGCCAGGTGGCGAGGCTGATTGGCGACGATGCCGACCGGCCGGCCGTCGATCCGGGCCAGCGTCGTCACGACGCTACGCGCCCAGCGCGGGCACAGCTCGAGCAGCGAGCCGCTGTCGACGATTCCACGCAGTGCGTCCCGCACGTCGTAGACACGACGCGGCTCGGATGGCACCACCGAGCCCGGGTCCTGAATCTCAGGTCCAAGGGCGGGAGCCATCGGGGAAGACAGACCGGCGGCGGACGGCAGGTATCCCAACAGCTCGCGCACACGCCGGGCGGCCCGAAGCTCGTCGCGCTCGACCAGGTGGCACACGCCGTTTTGCTCGTGGACCCGGGGACCGCCGAGGGCGAGCGCGTCGATCTCCTCGCCGAGCGCCTCGCGCACGACGCCGGGTCCGGTCAGGAACATCGCGGCGTCCTCGGTCATGATGATCAGGTCGGTCAGCGCCGGCGAGTAGGCGCCGCCGCCGGCCGACGATCCCGACACCACCGAGATCTGGGGGACCACGCCGGTCAGCGCGACTGTCTCCCGGAAGATCCGCCCGTAGCCGGCCAGCGCCGCGGTGCCCTCCTGCATGCGCGCACCGCCCGACTCGACGAACCCAACGACCGGGATCTGCGCTCGCGCCGCCGTATGGAGGACTCGAACGATGGTGTCGGCGTGCCGCTCCCCGAGCGACCCGCCAAGGTAAGAACCGTCCTCGGCGTAGCACGCGATCGGGCGTCCGTTCACGCACCCCGTGCCGCCGAGCACGCCGTCGCCGGCCACGGCCCGCGCGCCGAGGCGCGGCGAGATAACCCGCGAGCGCAGCACCTGCAAGCTGCCCGGATCGCAGAGCGCCTCGAGGCGCGCCAGCGGATCGAGGCGTCGCGTGGCCTCACGTACGAGGGTGGCGCTCATGCGTGCCATCCACGAAGAACCAGCGCCACGTTGTGCCCGCCGAACGCGAACGAATTCGAGATCGCGGTCGGAGGATGCCCGTTGGACATGACCAGCGGCCGAGCCTCGCCCGGCACATAGTCGAGATCGCAGTCGGGGTCCGGCACCTCGTAGCCAAGCGTCGGCGGGATGATCCGGGCGGCCAAAGTCTGGATCGTCGCCACGGCCTCGGCGGCACCGGCGGCGCCCAGCAGGTGGCCAGTCGCCGACTTGGTCGAGGAGATCGGGATCTTCCGGGCCCGCTCTTCGCCGAGCGCGCGCTTGATCGCCGCGGTCTCGGCCGCGTCGTTGAGCTGCGTCGAGGTGCCGTGCGCGTTGATGTAATCGATCTCCTCGGGGCCCACTACCGCATCCGTCATCGCGAGCTCAATCGCTCGCATGGCGGCCTCGCCGGTCGGCTCGGGCGCGGTCAGGTGATACGCATCGGATGTCGATCCGTAGCCTGCCACCTCGCCCAAGATCGTCGCACCGCGAGCCTCCGCACCATCAGCCTCCTCGAGCACGAGCACACCGGCGCCCTCGCCCATCACGAAGCCGTCGCGCCGCGCGTCGAACGGTCGCGACACACCCGTCGGCGACAGCGCCTGCATGGCGTTGAAGCTGCCGAACCCGAACGTGGTCAGGGTGGCCTCGGCCCCGCCGACCACGACCGCGTCGGCGTCGCCGTACTGGATCATGCGTAGACCAGAGCCGATCGCGTGCGCGCCGCTCGAGCACGCCGATGCAACGGCGAAGGCCTGACCCTTGAGGCCGTACTTCATCGAGATCGCCGCGGCGGCAGCGTTGGGCATCTGCGCCGGGATGCCGAGCGGGGACATCCGCGCCGCGCCGCGGTCGCGCAGCACATCGTGCTGGTTCTCGACCGTCTGGATCCCGCCGATTCCGGTGGCCACGATGCAGCCAACTCGGAATGGATCAAACGGCAGCTCTCGATCCCAGCCTGCGTCGGCGATCGCCTCGGCGGCCGCGACAAGCGAGAACTGCGAGAAGCGATCGAGCCGCCGGACCTCTTTAACCGAGAGAAGCTCGCTCGGCTCGAAGTCGGTGCACGTGCCGGCGCCGTCGACAATGCCGCATTCGCCGGCGACCCAGCGCTCGTACAGCGGGGCAGCGCCCACGCCCATCGGCGTGACCGCGCCCACGCCCGTGATGACGACCCGTCGCTTCACACCTATGACGCGTCGCCCGCGCGGCTCACGATCAGATCGATCGAATCGCCGACGGTCTTGAGCTCCTTCATATCCTCACCCTTGAGCACGACGCCGTAGTCGTCCTCGACCACCTGCGCCAGCTCGACCAGGTCGAGCGAGTCGATGTCGAGCTCCTCGAAGGTGGACTCGCGGGTGATCTGGTCGGCGTCGGGGCCGAAGCTGGCGAGCGTCTCGACGACGCGTGCTTCGACCTGTTCTGCGGTGATGGTTGCCATCTAGCTAGTCCCTTTCAGTCGGTTTCAGATTTGAAGATTGTCGGCGGCGGCTCCGCCGGCGCCTTAGTCAGGCGGCCAGCCCGCCGTCCACGGTGAGCACCGCGCCGGTCACGTAGCTGGCCTCGTCAGATGTCAGGAAGCGGACGCAGGCGGCGACCTCTTCGGGCGTGCCGACACGCCGGGCGGGGATCGCCTCGAGCAGCTCCTTCGCCGCGCCTCCGATGAACTCGGTGTCGATCAGACCCGGGGCCACCGCGTTTACTGTCACGCCGCGCCGCGCCACCTCGACCGCAGAGGTCTTGGTGAGCGCGATCAGGCCGGCTTTGGCAGCCGCGTAGTTGGCCTGCCCCGGATTGGCCCGCAGACCGGCGATCGAGGAGATGTTGACGATCCGTCCGCTGCGCGCTCGGAGCATCGGGCGCAGCGCGCGGCGGGTGAGCCGGAACGCCGCAGTCAAATTTGTCTGGAGCACCGCGTCCCACTCCTCGTCGCCCAGTGACGGGGTGAGGTCGTCGCGGCTGATCCCGGCGTTGTTCACGAGCGCGAGGACCGGGCCGTCGAATCGCGACTCGAGCGCGCCGAACAGCTCGTCCGCCGCGCCGGCGTCGGCCACGTCGGCCTCCAGCGCGACGGCTTGCCCGCCCTCGCGCTCGATGTCGGAGACCACGGCCTCGGCCCCGGAGCGATCGGAGCGGTAGTTGACGCCGACCCGCCAGCCGTCGCGCGCCAGCGCGCGCGCGATCGCGGCACCAATACCCCGCGACGCCCCGGTGACGAGCGCGGAACGATCCCGCGACGCAGAAGTCTCAGCCATCCTCGGAGCCTCCCCACTCGATCACCCCGGCGCCCCAGGTGAACCCGGCTCCGAACGCGCTCAGCACCACTCGCGCGCCCGGCTGCAGGCGACCTTCGCGCTCGGCCGCGGCGAGGCCCAGCGGCAAGGTGGCCGCCGAGGAGTTGCCGAGGTTTTCGATGACGTCCACAACGCGCTCGGATGGCAGCTGAAGCTTTTCCGCCAGCGCACGCAGAATCCTGCCGTTCGCCTGGTGGTAGACGAACAGGTCGATGTCCTCGAGCGTCAGCCCGGCGCCGTCGACCGCGGCTATCGTCGCCTCACCCATCCGCGCCACCGCGTGGCGGTAGACCTCCGGCCCGTCCATCCGGAGCTTGCGGTCGGCATGGTCGATGTGGATCGCCGGCGCGCCCGAGCCGTCGGCGCCGAGGATGATCGGCCCGATCGCGCCGAGCTCGCCGCCCGCGGCGGCGACCACGACGGCGCCGGCGCCATCGCCGAACAGCGGCGCGGTCCGCTTGTCCTCCCAGTCGACGATGCGGGTGGTGAAGTCGGCGCCGATCAGCAGAACGCGCTCGGCGCGCCCGGTCTCGATCTGCGCAGCGGCGAGCGAAAGCCCGGAGAGGAAGCCGGTGCACGCCGCCCCGAGGTCGATCGCGCCGGCCCGGTCGGCGCCGAGCGCGTGGGCGACGATCGGCGCCGCATTCGGCATCAGCTCGTCCTGGGTCAGCGTCGCCACCAGCACCAGGTCGACGTCGGCCGGGTCAACGCCGGCACGGCTCAGGGCAGCCGAGCCGGCCCGCGCGGCGAACTCGGACAGGCGCTCGTCAGGGGCGGCAACGGGGCGCGACCGGATCCCCGTGCGCGACACGATCCAGTCCTCGCTAACTCCCAGGCGCTCGGCCAGCTCGGTCGTGGTCAGGCTCGCGGACGGGACCTCAGCCGCCACCGACAGGATGGCCGGTCGCGGCGGTGCAATCGCCTCGGCGGCCGCATGCCCGCTCACCGCGTGGGAGCGGGCGACAAGCCGGTCGTCGTCAAGCACTGGCCAGCTCCACGTCACGCAGCGTGCGCTTGGCCAGACCGGTGAGCACGCGCCCGGGCCCGACCTCGACGAACCGCTCGGCGCCGAGCTCGCGCATCGCGAGCATCGTCTCGCGCCAGCGCACGGGCGAGGTCAGCGCCTGCGCGAGCTGCGCCCGCACGTCCTCGAACGGCGCCGCGGTCACGGCGGACAGGACTACCACGCCGTCCGGCGGCCGGACCTCGACGCGCTTCAGCGCGGCCTCGAACTCGGGTACCGCGCCGGCCATCATCGGGGAGTGAAAGGCGCCGGTGACCGGAAGCTCCATCGGGCGCAGTCCGAGCTCTTCGGCCGCGACAATGGCGCCGGCAAACCCGGACCGATCGCCGGATAGGACGACCTGCTGGGGAGAGTTGTCGTTGGCCACCGACAGCCCGTGGGCACTCGCGATCTCGCCCGCGTTCTCGGCCGCGCCCCGGCCCATCAGCGCGAGCATGCTTCCGTCGCCGGCCGCCTCGCCGGACTCCTGCATCAGCCGGCCGCGCAATGCCACGAGCTCGAGCCCCTCGCGCTCGTCCAGGCAGCCGGCGGCGACCAACGCGCCCAACTCGCCGAGCGAGTGCCCGGCCATGAAATCTCCACCCGGCCGCCCGAGCGACTCCCAGCCCGCGAGGCTGGCGCAGAAGATCGCGGGCTGGGCAAATCGGGTGCCCTCTTCGGCGCGCGCGAACGGGTCCTCGCCGACGACCTCCTCGGCCTGCGCGAGGAGATCCGGGCGCACCTCGGCGACCGTCTCACGCATCGCCGGCGTCTGGCTGCCTTGGCCAGGGAAGAGGATTGCGTTAAGACTCATTCTGGTATCACCCTACGCAGCAGTTCGGGTCGAGATACATGTGCCACGTGGACTTCCCCCCGTTCGGGGGGAGGCCCAAAACCCGCCCGATCCGCGCCCCTCGCCATGAGTCTTCCCACGCCAAAATCGACGTCTGCCGCCCTCGTCACTGGCGCCTCCGCGGGCATCGGCGCCGAGATCGCCAAGCTGCTCGCCGCGCGCGGCTACGCGCTCGTTCTCGTCGCGCGACGCAAGGAGAGACTGGTCGCGCTGGCCGACGAGCTCGCCGATGAGCACAACGTCCGCGTCGAGACGATCGCTGCCGACCTGTCGAAGCCGACGCCCCGCGGGCGGATTCCCGGGCGGATCGAGGAGCTCGGCCTTAAGGTCGAGATCCTGATCAACAACGCGGGCTTCGCCACCGGCGGAGCGTTCCACGACGCCGATCCCGAGCGCGAGCTCGAGCAGGTGCGCGTGCTGGTCGAAGCCCCCGTGGCGCTCACCTCAGCCTTCCTGCCTGCGATGGTGGAGCGCGGCCGGGGCGCGATCCTCAACGTCGCCTCCACCGCCGGCATGCAGCCGATGCCGTACTCGGCCGGCTACTCGGCGGCCAAGGCGTACGTGCTGACCTTCTCCGAGGCGCTCCACCAGGAAGCGCGCGCTCACGGCGTGACCGTCACCGCGCTCGCCCCCGGGCCGGTCGAGACGGAGTTCTGGCAGATCGCTGGGTGGGAGACCTCGAGCGGAACGTCGTTCGAGCGGGCGGTGCCCGGCGCGATGATCTCGCCCGCGCAGGCCGCCCGCGCCGGCGTCGAAGGCCTGGAGCACGGCGAGCGGGTGGTCGTTCCCGGCCTCCCGATCCGCGCCGCGATGCTGGCCAGCCGGTACATCCCGCACGCGCTCAAGCTGCCGGCGCTCGAGCGCTTCATGCGCCCCGGCGACGACTAGGACCAGCGACTACCCGAGTAGGCCGATCCGCTGAGCGCGCTGGACGGCCTCGGCACGGTTGCGCGCCTGGAGCTTCCGGTATAGAACGCTCGTGTGCTCCTTGACCGTGTGCGGGCTCAGATACAGCCGCTCGGCGATCTCGCGATTGGTCGATCCGGTCGCGATCAGGTCGAGCACCTCGCGCTCGCGCTCGGTCAATAGCGGCGCCGGCTGCTCGGCCTTGGGCGGGAACGAGGTCATCCCGAGCCCCACGCGCCGCACGGCCGCCGCGACGCGGGCAGCATCCCAATCCTTTGACACGAATCCCGAGGCACCGGCCGCGCGCGCCGCCGCCGGGGACATCCGGCCGGCCCCTGAGATCAGCAACACCCGAGTCGCCGGCGACGCCTCCCGAATCGCGGCTGAAAGCTCGGCGCCCGACTCGCCGGCCAGGAACAGGTCGACGAGCGCCACGTGAGGCTTGTGAGCCCGGGCCAGGGCGAGGGCCTCAGGCCCCGTGCGTGCCTGGAAGAAGCGCTCGACCCACGGCTGCTCGCCGAGCAGCACGCGGAAGCCCCAGTGCACCACATCGTGGTCGTCCACGACGAGCACACGCAGCCGGCGGTCGTCCATCACTCCACGTCCTGCTGGAGCGGCACGACCAGGCGCACGCGCCAGCGGCCCGAGTCGAGCGGCCCGTATTCCACCACCCCTCCCTGCTGCAACGCCTCGAACGCGGCGAGGCGCAGCCCCATCCCGGGATCAGCAGAGCCGGTCCCAGCGCCGTCGTTGCGAACCTCGAGCGTGAACTCCGCCTCGTCGCGCGCCACCGCGACCTCCACGTGCGAGGGATCGGCGTGCTTGGCGATGTTGCGAAGTGCCTCGGCCAGCACCGACTGCGCCAGCGGCTCGAGGTCGGCGGGCACGCTCGACTCGCCGCGCCAGTCGACCTCCACCACCATCCCGGGCGACTTGCGGACCCGTTCGAGCTCCGCCGCGAGCGTCGTTCCCGTCTCGGGCGATAGCGGCGCGAGCGGACGCTCGAGCGCCCGACGCAGGTCGACCAGCGCCTCCTGCATCTCGATCCGACAGCGCTCGCGCTCCTCGCGATCGAGCGGCTGCTCCGCGCCGAGCGCCAGCGACACCCCGAACAGGCGCTGTAGCACGCTCTCGTGGATCTCGCGCGCGAGGTCGAGCCGCTCGCCGAGCCGCCGCATGCGCTCCTGCTGTCGGGTCACGTTTCGCGCGGCGGCGACCAGCGCCGCGGTCTTGCCCAGCGTCCACAGGAGGTGACGCTCGCCGTCAGAGAGCTCGAACTGTCCGCCACCCCGGTCGGCGCAGATCACCCCGTACGCGTAGCCGCCCGCGCTCATCGGCGTGCAGACGAGGGTGGTGACGCCCAGCAGCTGGGCGTACTCCGACGGGACGGCGTCCCGGATCCTCTCGGAGATCACGACCACCTTGTCCTCGAGCAGGGCTCGCTGGGCGATCGGCGTGTTGACGAGCGTCGGACGGAGCCCCGACAGCTGCTCGAAAGGAATCCCGTGCGAGCCGATCGCGCGCACCCGCCGGCGCGCGGTGTCGGCCATGAACACCGCGGCGCGGCGCATCGTCGTCAACCGGCAGATCGCCTCGCAGATCCGGTCGTAGAACTCGGTCGGCGCGGTGTGCATGTCGATGTCGGCCAGCAGCTCGACGAAGACCTCGAGCGGCTCGACGCCGGCGAACAGGGAAGGGGGCGGAGAGGCGATGGGCTGATCGACGCTCAAGAGCGGACCTGCGCTAAGCGGCGACCGGCAACTCATACCGCCGGCGAATGTCATACAGCGTGGTGCGCTCGGCGGCGGGCCGCCCGGCACGATGCGCCGCCGCCACCAGCTCGGGCGCGGTCAAGCGCACCCCGTGGTAGCTCCCGGCCATCCGTGAGATCGACTCCTCCATCAGCGTGCCGCCGAGGTCGTTGACGCCCCAGCGCAGCGACTCGGTGGCGGCGTCAAGTCCCATCTTCACCCAGCTGGCCTGCAGGTTCTTCACCGTCTTGCCCAGCGCGAGCCGGAAGGCCGCGGTGTGCTTGAGGTTCTCCTCGCGCGAGATCTCCTCCACCCCATGCGTGCGCCCGAGCAGCGTGTGGAACGGAATAAACGACAGCGGCACGAACTCGGTGAAGCCGCCGGTGCGCTCCTGAAGCTCACGGACCACGCGCATGTGCTCGGCCAGCTCCCAGGGCTCCTCGACGTGCCCGAACATCACGGTCACGGTCGAGCGGATTCCCTCGGCATGCGAAGCCTCGATGATCTCGACCCAGCGCGCCACCGGCAGCTTGTTGGGCGAGATCCGCTCGCGCACGCCGTCGTGGAGGACCTCGGCGGCGGTGCCGGGCGTCGAGCCCAGCCCCGCCTCGCGCAGGCGGTCGAACACGGCGCGCGGCGAGAGCCCGCTCACGTCGCACATGTGGGCCACTTCCATCGGCGAGTACGCGTGCAGGTGCAAGTCCGGGGCCGTGCGCTTGGCCACCCGCAGCCACTTCTCGTAATCCTCGAGACCCCAGTCCGGGTGAATCCCCGACTGCATGCAGATCTCGGTGGCGCCGAACTCGATCGCCTCGTGGATCCGCCGGACGAACTCCTCCTCGGAGTGCTCGTAGGCGTCGGGGGACCGCCGTGACTGCCCGAACCCGCAGAACGCGCAGCCGACCGTGCAGATGTTCGACACGTTGATGTTGCGATTCACGACGAACGTGACCGTGTCGCCCGCGAGCGACATCCGCAGCTCGTCCGCGGCCGCGCGCATGTCCTCGATCACCTCGGGCCGCCGCTCGGCAAACAGTGCGGTCAGCTCGGTGGCGCTTAGCGGCGCTCCCTCCCGGGCCCGTTCCACCGCGCGCGGGGCGACGTCATCGGCGATATCGAGCTCGATCGTCCGCCCGGATCCCCGCCGCGGGATGAAGGACCAGTACTGGGCCTTGATCACGTCCATCACCGGCCGCGAGATCCACTCCGGGTCGATGTACTCGGGATAGACACACAGGCGCTCGGAGAGGGCCAGGCCGTCGGTGCGCAGCCGCTTGCGGACCTCGGTCGGCGACGGGAAAGGGTGCTCGGGCGAAATATGATCGCCGTTGGCGCTGAGCCCGCCGAGATCGGTGGCGCCGGCGGCGACGAGGTCGATCCACCAGTCCGACAGGTTGGGCGGAACCTGAATCCCCACCCCGGGCAGCAGCCGTCGCGCCTCGGCGATCAGGCCCTGCATGTCCTTGAGCGTGACCTCGCACGCCCACGTCGGGGCATCCAGCCGCGGCCCCTCCCACACACCGGTCCGCCAATATTCGCGCGAGGCGTCGTCGGCGATCTGGGCGGGCTCGCGGCCGTAGTAGCTCTGGTGGGGAACGTAGTTCTGGAGGATCACCTCCTGGATGTGGCCGTAGCGGCGCGATCCGCTCCGCCTCGGTCTCACCGATCCCGACCAGGATCCCGCTCGTGAAGGGGATCTTCAGCTCGCCCGCGAGAGCAATCGTCTCCAGCCGCATCGCGGGGTGCTTGGTCGGCGAGCCCTGATGGACGACAAGATCCGGATTGATCGACTCGAGCATGAGTCCCTGGGATGCGGTGACCTCGCGAAGCCGCGCGAGATCCGACCGATCCAACACCCCGAGGTTCGTATGGGGCAGCAGCCCGCGCTCGAGGGCCCGCTCGCACACCCAAACGACGTAGGACGTGAAGTCCGCGTGGCCGTAGGACTCCAGGCGCGCGGCCACCTCACGGTTGACCTCGGGCTTCTCGCCCGTAAGCACCAGCAGCTCCTTGACGTGGTGCCGCGAGACCGCTCGATCGAGGATCTCGAGCACCTCATCCGGCGAATACAGGTGCGCCTTGTGCGTCGCGAACGCGCAGTACTTGCAATAGCAGCGGCACGTCCGCGATAGCGACAGCGTGAGATTGCGGCTGAACGTGACACGGCGGCGCATGCGCGGGGCTCATTCTAGGGAGGGCCCGAGGCGCCGCCCTGAGGCGCCGCCGCAGGCGCCGCCGATCGACCCCTGAGGCGCTGCCGACCAGCCCAACTATCCTGACCCGGCTGATGCGCGCAGCCAGGCTCCCGACGGCGCTGATCGCCTGCCTCCTCGCCGCGACGCTCGGCGGATGCGGCTCCAGCGCCTCGACGACGCGCGCGAGCGCGCAGCTCCGCAAGGCCACGCTGATGCTCGATTTCACGCCGAATGCCGTGCACGCCGGCATCTATGCCGCGCTGGCCCGGCACTACGACCGCGCCGAGGGGGTGGACCTCCACGTGGTCGCGCCCAGCGCCTCCACCGACTCAATCAAGCTGCTCGAGACCGACAAGGTGAGCTTCGCGATCCTCGACATCCACGACCTGGCCATCGCCCGCCAGCAGCACGAGAACATCGTCGGGATCATGGCCATCGTCGAGCGGCCGCTGGCGGCGGTGATCGCCTCCCCGAGCGTCCGCTCGCCCAAGCAGCTCCAGGGAAAGATCGTCGGGGTCACCGGCGACCCGAGCGACGCCGCGGTGCTCGACTCCGAGGTCTCGGGTTCCGGCGGAGATCCCGCCAAGGTCAAGACGATCACGATCGGCTTCAACGCCGTGGCCGACCTCCTGGCCGGCCGGGTGGCCGCGGCCACGGCGTTCTGGAGCGACGAGGGCGTCACCATCCGCGCCGAGCGTCCGGGATTTCACGTCTTCCGGGTCGACGACTACGGCGCCCCCTCCTACCCCGAACTCGTCCTGTGCGTGACCCGCGCCACGCTCCAGCACGACCCGACCCTGATCCACGAGGTGGTCGACGCGCTCGTCCACGGCTACGACTACGCGCTGTCGAACCCGGCCCAGAGCGCGGCGGACCTCGACCGTGCGGTCCCCGGCCTCGCCCCCAAGCTCGTGGCCACGCAGCTGAACGCGCTGCTCCCGGCGTTCCGGGGGGCCGGTGGCCGGGTCGGCGTGCTCGACACCGCGACGCTGCGCACGTGGGCCGGTTGGGAGGCCCGCTTCGGGATCGTCCGCGCCACGCCCGATGTCACCCAGACGTTCGACCCGAGCTTCGCGGCCGGCGCCCCTTCCCCTCAGACGGGGTGATCGGCAGAATGGCGCCATGAGACAGGGGACTCGGCTGGTCGCCGGCGTACTGGCGGCCACCGCCACCGCGGGCGCGCTCGTCGCCGCCGGCGTGGCCATACTGCTCTCCCACATCGTGGACCTCCGCGCGAGCGCGAACGCGACGCTGCGCACCGGCGTTTCCCTAGAGGCAACGATCAACCTGGAGGAGCTCGTGGTGGACGCGGAGACGGGGCTGCGCGGCTATGTGATCACCGGCCAGTCACTGTTTCTAGCGCCGGAGCGTGCCGCCGCCGCCCAGCTGCCGGGAGCCGCCGCGGCGCTAGAACGCGCCACCGAGAACGACGGGGCGTTCGTCCTGGAGGCCCGCTCCCTCGTCGCCTCATCCCAGTCATACATGAACACCTACGTTCCGCAGGTGATTCGGGAGGTGACCCACGACCCAGGCGCCGCCCAATCGTTCGCGACGACCGCCGAGGGCAAGAGCCGCGTCGACGGGATCCGGGCGCAGACGTCGAGCCTCGAGCGGCTCATCTCGGCCCGCCAGACCGCGCGCCAGCGCGCCGCCCACGCCTCGGCGAACACGGCGGTCAGGGTCGCGGTGGTCGTACTCATCGTGCTCACGGTGCTGACCGTCGCGCTCGCGGGCATTCTCGGCTGGCTTCTGGTCGGCCGCGAACGCGCGCGCAAGCGGACGGAGGAGCTCTACCGCGCGAGCGAGCAGACCGCGCTCACGCTCCAGCAGAGCCTCCTGCCGGCTGAGATTCCCGATGTCCCGTCCTGCGAGCTCGCGATCCGCTTCGAGCCGGCCAGAGCCGGCGAGCTGGTCGGCGGCGACTTCTATGACGTGTTCGAGGCCGGGGACGAGCAGTGGGTGCTCGTGATCGGCGACGTGTGCGGCAAGGGGCCACAGGCGGCAGCGGTCACCGCGATGGCCCGCTGGACGCTCCGCACCCTCGCCGCCGAGGGTCAGCCGCCCACCGAGGTGCTGAGCAGACTGAACGAGGCCATGCTCCGCCACGACCTCGGGGGACGCTTCATCACGCTCATCTACGCGCTGGTGGACGTTCGCGGTGACGAGGCGCGGGTGACGCTCGCGTGCGCCGGCCACCCGCCGGCGATCCACGTCTCAGACCGCGGTGAGCCGTCGCTCGTGCCGGCAAACGGGGACCTGCTCGGCGTGTGGCCGGAGATCCGCCTGCGAGACGCCGAGCTGAGCCTCTCACCCGGAGCGGCCCTCGTGCTCTGTACCGACGGCGTAACCGATCAGGGGCCCACCCACCCCGGCGCCGAGCGCTCGGCGGACCAGGCCCTCCGCGGCGTGGACGGCGACGGGTCGGCCGCCGCGCTGGCCGACGCCCTGCTCGACGAGGCCGGACGGTGGAGCGGGGCAGCGCGCGACGACGTCGCGATCGTCGCCCTGCGTTATCTGTCCTCGGCCGAGCGGATCGCCCCTCGCGGCTTGACCGGCGCGACCGCCGGCGCGTAGGGTTCACCACGAGAACCGGCAGCCTTCGGCACTCGGACGAGGAGGTGGGAGATGTTGAAAGCGCGAGTCCCCGGCGCGCTCGCGATCCTCGCGCTAGCCGCCGCGATGCTGGTCGTTGCCGTCGCGAGCGCTTCCGCCGCCACTCCGGGCAGCCCGGGGAGCGAGAGCTACTTCGATCTCGCGCGCAAGGACTGCGTCGGTACCGCCCGCGACACCAAGTCGAAGGTTTGGTTCACCGTGGCCGACGGCGTGCTATCCGACACCTACTGGCCGACGATCGACGCCACCAACGTGAGCACGCTCCAGTACCTGGTCACCGATGGCCACAGCTTTACCGACCTTCAGACCCGC
>Ga0335075_10005545_pt1 | contig 19567 bp, 16 predicted proteins | sample Lox_Sample_24_FD_206723 | JGI IMG/M metagenome (GOLD analysis project Ga0335075, IMG submission 206723) | Soil microbial communities from Loxahatchee National Wildlife Refuge, Florida, United States - Lox_Sample_2.4 | ecosystem: Environmental > Terrestrial > Soil > Wetlands | place: USA...
TCCGTCTTCATTAAGCCTTTCGCCGTCAACTGGGCATCGACGGCACTCTTGATCTGCGCATCCAAAATCTGGTCTGGATACGCTACCCCCGGGACCCGCACCCACGTATAGGTGTGATATTTTGAGAAATTTATTCCCGGCATGGAGTTGGTTGTTACGGTCTGCGCGGGCACAATACTGCATACCAACAATGCCAGTGCCAATATGATTCCACTCCCCAATATCCTTTTACGAGCTTCTTTTTGCATAACTTATCTCCTTGCCGAAAGTGCGGTGTTCCCCACCCGAATGGCCTTTTAAGTCTCTGCCACCCTTCGGGCCGAGTTCAACTGGCAGAAGTGACAGTTCCGGGCAAAAACTTCATCGATCACTGGCCCGGCTTTCGAAGTAGCACTGCTCAGCCACCCTCCACACCCTGCCACGGTTTCACCCCGCGACGAACTACAAGTTTTACCAGTATCGTTAACGAGCGATGTGTGATTACTTAGTTTAGAGCGTCACGCCATGGGGTGAGCACTCATATGCCGTCAATCGCCAGCAGCAAAGCATTCAGCTTTCTAGTCGCGATCTTCCTTTCCCTCACAACCATGTCAGTCGCGTGTGCCGCGCAAACGGAGGACCGCGACGCTTACAAGTTGCGGATCGATGCCGCCTGGTGGTTTTCCAATCCGACAGGCACCTTTCATGGTTCCGCAAACGCTGGGGAGTTCGATCTGAACAAAGACTTTCACTTTGGGAGCTATTCCACCTTCGCCGGCAAGATTGATTGGCATTTCAAGAGAAGACACCACTTCCTCTTGGGGATCAGCCCGGTCTCGAGCAGCAGTTCGGCGACTCTGACCAGGAGCATCGAATTCCAGGGCGTGACCTACGACGTTGGAGCGAAGGTGAGCGCCAATATCCAATCGCTGTCGTTTTCACCGGGCTACCAGTATGACATCATTCGAAGGAACAGCGGCTATCTGGGGTTGGCAACGCAGGTATTCCTGCTCAATACGAAGGCAAGCTTGACAGGTACAGGGACGGTTAACGGCGTTTCTGCGACACGGACCGCTTCCGGATCGGTATTTAGTCCACTGCCGGCACTCGGCCCGCGGGCCATGTGGTATCCGTTACGCGAATCAAGCCGGCTGTCCCTGGATGGATACGTAATGGGAATGTATTTCTTCGGCTATGGCGACTTCATCACAGCGCAGGCAAGGCTCGGTGTAGCAATACACCGCCATTGGACCGTACGAGTCGGTTATCAGATGGGTAACTATCTCGATATTCATGGGGGCAGTAACCAGATCGGGATGAGATTTGTGCAGAAGGGCCCCGTGGCTGGGCTTGAAGCGTCGTGGTAATGAACCAGGCGAGGTTCCGAAATTGATGGAATGGTTGCCCCGGCGACCAGCCAAGCCCCGCCTTACAGGGTGGTTACATTGCTTCGATGGCCATCACCTCTGCTACCTGTAAAGTTGCGAATCTTACGAATAACACATTTATATTCTTGCACTTATTCCTGAGTTAGACGCCTTCTCTGACGAACTGGCTTTCTTGGGTCTTCTACGCGATCATAGACGTCCCCGGCAACGAAGGTAGTTAATTTATCCCCACCTTTTTCTGTCCCAGAGACAGGACCTTGACAGGAATCTTTCGCGACCTCAGACTGTGCTTGTAGTCTCGTCCGATGCTGTTTCCGGTGGACAGCGGGTGTTTATCGTCACGTAACCCCGCGAGATCGACTGTACGTTGCCAAAGCGTTCGCGGTTAAGTCCCGCATTGTCAGGTCTGACGGAACGGTGCGCAGAGTTTCAGCCGTAAGTGAATTCTCTTGCAGTTCGAATGGCGGTACTGAACGGATGACAGGCACGGTGGCGGACATCACCCAGCGCAAACAGGCGGAGGAAGCCTTGCGCGAAAGCCAGGACATGCTCCAGCTGATTCTCGACTCGATTGCCGAGGGCATTTATGGAGTTGACCTCGAATGCCGCTGCACGTTCTGCAACTTTGCCTGCCTCCGCATTATGGGGTATGAACGTGTTGGCGAACTCCTCGGCCGGGATATGTGCCGGCTGCTTCATCAGATTCCTCAGGACGGGACATCATCCCCCATCGAGGAATGTCACCTTATCCAGACAATGCGCACCGGGAGAGAGACCCGCATTGACGATGAGGTGATGTGGCGCCCGGATGGAACGAGTTTCCCCGTTGAGTACCGGTGCTATCCCCGGTGGAGAGGGCAGGAGATTATTGGAGCGCTGGTGGTATTTGTCGATATCACCCAGCGCAAGCAGGCGGAATCTGCCCTCGCGAGCGTGAGCGGCAGATTGATCGAGGCACAGGAGCTGGAACGCCGCCGGATCGCCAGAGAACTTCACGACGACATCGGTCAGCGTCTTGCGCTATTGGCCATACACCTGACACAGCTCGAGGAAAACCCTCCCGATTCGCCGGAACTGCCTGGCCGTATTGCTGAACTGAAGAATGAGACGACCGGGATCGCGACCGATATTCAATCCATGTCTCATGAATTGCACTCATCCAGATTGCAATACCTGGATATTGTTGCGGCTATGAGAGGCCTGTGCGAAGAATTCAGCGACCAGAAACAGGCGGAAATTGACTTCAACGCGCACCAAGTGCCGCTTCCATTGCCTGCGGACATTTCCCTCTGTCTCTTTCGAGTGCTGCAGGAAGCATTGCAGAATGCGGCGAAGCATAGTGGGGCTCGGCGATTCAAAGTGCGACTGTGGGGCGCAGCGGATGAAATTCATCTCACGGCGAGTGACGCCGGCTCGGGCTTTGACATTGAAGCCGCAAAGCGAAGCCGGGGCCTGGGCCTCATCAGCATGGAGGAGCGCCTGAAGCTGGTGAATGGAAGTCTTTTTATCCAGTCGGAGCTTGAGCGTGGTACCACGATCCATGCGCGTGTACCTCTCAGCTCAGATGTCAAACAAGTGCGGGTAGCCTAGCGATGAGGGCTGCTGATTGCTTCAGCACGGAGCTGGCCCATTTTTTTCGCAACTCGCGCAAGCCCGTCGGGTTCAAGGAAGAATATGAAATTCCCACGGGTCTTGCTGGCAGACGATCACCCCGAAATACTCGAGCATGTTGCACGATTGCTACATGATGAAGGCGAGATCGTGGGGACCGTTGAGAACGGGAAACAGTTGGTTGAGGCTGCTCTCGCGCTGGACCCTGACCTGATTGTGCTTGACATATCGATGCCCGTGATGAACGGGATTGAAGCTGCCCATCACATCAGAAATTCCGGGTCACGAGCAAAAATGATATTCCTCACGATGCATGAGGATGGCGCCTTTGTGAATGCGGCAGCCTTGGCCGGGGCCCGCGGATATGTCCTCAAATCCAGGGTTTCGATTGACTTGATGGCGGCTATCCGCAAAGTTCTGCAAGGTCATCTGTTCGTCTCCCCACCACTCAACATGGAATGACGTCGAGCTTCAATGCCGCTGCGACGGTCTGCGAACTGTCACTTATGACAGATGTCCGGCGCCAATTCCCGGAGTAGTATTCCGAGTATTCGTCGCACGCGGTGAGGGGCAGTGGTAGACTCTTTTCGCAGACACGGTAACTTGCGCCAATTTTCCTCGGGACGCAGGCTCAGGAACTCGAATGACGAACTCGATGAAGCACACTATGGACTTCTACTATGAGTGGGACGCCTAAAGAGATTACCGAACCTCAAGCGCCGCCCGGCATGGTGTGGATCCCAGGCGGGCCTTTCCGCATGGGATCGGAAGACTTTTACATCGAGGAACGTCCCGTCCACGAAGTAAGTGTAGATGGTTTCTGGATTGATCAGTATCTCATTACCAACGCGCAGTTCGCGCGCTTTGTCGAAGCGACCGGCTACGTCACGATCGCTGAACGTCCGCTTAATCCTGCCGACTATCCCGGGGCGCCCCCCGAAAATCTGGTCCCGGGTGCATTGGTCTTCAAGAAGACGCGGGGACCGGTTGACCTGAACAATTATGTCAACTGGTGGGCTTGGGTCCCCGGAACGAGTTGGCGCCGTCCGTTTGGCCTGCAGAGCTCAATCGAAGGCATGGAGCAGCATCCTGTGGTCCACGTTGCCTACGAGGACGCCAAAGCCTACGCTGACTGGGCCGGCAAGGATCTGCCGACTGAAGCCGAGTGGGAGAAGGCAGCCCGCGGCGGACTTGAGGGCAAGAGATTTACCTGGGGCGATGAAGATTTCCCCGGCGGGAAGGCCATGGCAAATTCCTGGCAAGGCGAGTTCCCGTGGCAGAACCTGCTACGGGACGGCTTCGAAGGGACTTCTCCGATAGGTTCCTTTCCACCGAACGGCTACGGCCTGTTCGATATGGCCGGAAATGTATGGGAGTGGACTTCCGACTGGTATGTCCAGAATCATAGCGACGAAGTTGCCGTGTCATGCTGTGGGCCGGTCGTGAACCCCCGCATCGGCTCCGCTGATAAGAGTTACGACCCCATGCAGCCCGAGATTCGCATTCCGCGCAAGGTCGTCAAGGGCGGCTCGCATTTGTGTGCTCCCAACTACTGTCTGCGGTACCGCCCCGCGGCGCGCCAGCCGCAGATGATTGACACCGGAATGAGTCATATCGGATTTCGCTGCATCGTTCGGCCTGCAAAGATGTCGGCGGGAAAAGTTTCTCTGGAGACTCAGCTGGAGCCAACACAACAGTCAATGGCCAAGAATCTGAGCGCTTCGATCGGGCGATTCATTAAACAGGTTCGAGTCATGCAGCGGGCTTTAGTCCACCCTCATGTTCCATGGCATGCGAAGGTGGTGGCCGGGTGTGCGGTTCTCTATGTTTTCAGCCCGGTCCAGCTCCTCCCGAATTTCATCCCGATTTTCGGCCAGATGGATGACGTGCTGGTGGTCACCCTGGGAATCAGATACCTCAGGCGGCATGTTCCGCAAAGCGTTCTCGATGAGTGCGAGACCAATTCACGCATACCTTCTGCACCCACGATCCTTGCGGCGCCCGCGACCGCTCCTCTTCCGAACTCGATACGATAAGCTTACTGGCGTGAGAATCATCCCCGGACGATGACCGCGTCCATCCGTGTTCGGGAGAGTCCCCCTCCGACCCTCGTTCGCAGAGCCGATCGCGCTTGTGACGGATAAGGATTTTTGAGAGTTAACTGCTAGTTTTGCTAGTAGCACTCAAAGTTCGCCTGATGCGACGATCACCAGTGAATGGCGAACTGTTCAGCGCACGCCATTGAAAATGCCGATTTCCCGGGTACTGGGTTCGCCGCGCAGTGTTGTGAGTGGCTGCCGGACGGTCTAAGGAGAAATCCGAAATGTATCTGCCAAGCTTCCCGAATGTCGACCTGTTCTCTGCGGGCATCAACTCCCTGAACGGAGTGCTCGTCGCCCGCAATCCGTCACACAATCGCGGTTACACTGTTGCCGGTTTGCTGATCATGGCCTTTTTCGGGGGCATCGGCGGCGGCGTGTCGCGAGACGTGCTGCTCAATGACATCCCCTCGCCCTTCAGGAGCTCGATATATCTTGTCGTCTGCGTTCTGATGGGCCTGCTGGGGCTGGCGATTTACCGCTACGCCGAATCGAAGGAGGAGCGGTTCCGCAGGAGGACGCTGGCTTACTTCAAGTCATTCACGCTGCCGTGGTTTGCGATCCTGGGTGCGCATAAAGCCCTCGATCATCACCTTGGAGTCTTTGCCGCGATCGTCATCGGGGTGATCTCCACGACCTCTGGCGGGGTGTTCATCGACCTCTTCTCCGGCGTAACCCCTGAAATCGTGATGCCCTCAGAACAGCTTATTACGACGGCGGTGCTGGCGAGTGGCATTTACTCCATCATCGCGATGCACTACAAGGGGAACGAGTCTTTCTTTCCAGTCACGCTAATTGCGGTGCTGGTTGCGTTCATCTTCCGCGTGCTGGCTGTTCGGGAACATTGGCCGTCGATCGTGCCGCACAACCCAACCGCCGCAGGCCCGGGCGCGGCAGCATAAATGTCTTTTGAGATGTCAGGCGGAACGGGCGCTCGGCCGCCGTCTGAAGTTGGATTCCAGCGCTGCCATGCGCACAACTGAGGAATGGTCCCATGGGCTCTGATGAAACAGCTCGAAAAGACAGGTCAACGGATCTTGCCGAACAGCGAACCGGTTTGGCCCTCGAACGCACGATCATTGCATCGGAAAGAACGTTGATGGCATGGATCCGAACTGCTCTTTCGATGATTGGATTCGGCTTCACCATGTACAAGTTCTTCCAATACCTGCCTGAAGAGATCGCCACCGGCAACATCAAGCGTCCGCAGGCGCCGCGCAATCTGGGACTAACACTTATCGCACTTGGCACTCTGGCATTGACGGCTGCAGCTTGGCAGCATCGGGTCTTTCTGAACAAGCTTGGGACGTCCAAGGGACGCCATGTGTGGTCCGTGTCCTTCGTGGTCGCGATTCTTGTCATCCTGATTGGAGTCCTTACGTTTTACGGCGTACTGCTGCGCCACGGGCCGTTCTAGTTGGATTGGGACCTCCGCCCGCGAAGCTGTAATGGCACTCCCTCCGTCCGTTCCTGACGAGCTACGCGCTAAAGGTCCCGGTCGCGATCGGACCAGACCTTCTGGATGACGGTGAACAGAAGAGCGGTGGTCAGCCCGAACAAAATCCATCCATTTAATGCCTCGAGCGATCCCATGAGTTGCCATCGTCGCTCCAAGTGGAGGTTGGCGCCGCCATACGTTGTCATGGCGCCCAGCGAGTACAGCATTGCGCTCTTACGGTCGGGCAGCGCGCCAAGCCAACTGTAGATAATGGCCCAGATCCCTACCTCAATACTATGCAGGATTGTGGCGCATAGCGCAGAACCCCCAACAATGAACAGGCGTAGCATCCGTCCCATGCGTCTTTTCCGGGTGCCTTTCAGGAGGGAGGACACTCCCTCATTTAAGAATCCAAGCGCATGGGCATGGAAGACGACCGTGACAACGATCAGGGGCAGACTCCATACCCAGTCGGAGCCCCACGGGCTGACAGTGGAAGGATTCATAGGTCAATCCTGCATCACACTCGTCCTATTTCGGTGGAGCGGGGAACAATCGTGGCCAGCTCACCTTGTTTGGCGGATGCGTCGAACACCACCTGATCATGCCACCAGAGACGTTCAAAGAAAGTGCGTGCTGTGTCCAGTTGTGATTGCTGCTGCGACACGGGGTGCGCTGTTTCCAGGATGTCGCCGACGGTACGCTTCCCGTCAATCGCATCAAAGAAGCGCTTTTCCGCTGGGCTTATAGCTAGATAAAGATCTGTGTAGATGTGGCTTTGGTTGATCAGAACGGCCGCGGCGCCGGCCGGCAGCCGATCCTGAACGCTGACCGTCTCCGCCATTCGAATCGGTACATATTCGAGCCAGGCGTCTCCTGTAAAACTGATCGGCTGCGAGAGTGCCAATCCATCGTCCCGGTATGCGATCAGGCTGTGCCGAACCATCGTGCCGCGAAAAAGCTCCACAGCCGCATACTGCTCTGGCAAAGACAGCTGCGCGATCCGGGAGGACTGCGGGATGTGCGCCACCACGCCGCAATATGCGGAATAGGGTGCTTGCTTTATCCATCGACCGAATGTCAGCCTGCCTTTTTCGAGGAAATCGAACAATTGTGGCACTGAGTACGCGCGGTCCTGGGGATGCAGAAGTGCATCGGCGAGTGCCGCCTCCCGCCTGAAATCCGGGGCCTGGCGCAGCAGGGTTTCCAGCGGATGCCCGGGCGGCAGCGATTGGAGCGCAGCGATGAGATCGCGGATTCCCTCATCGGTGGCGTGAATGCCAACCCGTCTGCAGAACTCCTGCAACATGTAAATGCCGGCCCGTCCGTAGGGAGCGTACACCATCAGATGCATAGCTCCGCCGGGCTCGAGCACGCTGCGCAGTGCAGCGAGTCCAGCGTCGGGGTCCGCAAGATGATGGAGAACTCCGGTGCAGACAATCTGGTCGAAGGTCTTCTCCAGGTCGTTAAGGCGATCGATGGGGATTTGATGGATCTGAAGATTGTTCAAATTGTATTTGCGCTTCAGTTCCTCTGTGCGCCTGACACTGGTCGCGCTGATGTCGACGGCGGTTACCTGGGCCGCAGGCCAGCGCATGGCATGTTTGGCCGCCTGGGACGTTCCGCAGCCTGCGATCAGAATGGAATAGTCCTCTCTATAGGGCTTCCCCGGCCAAAAGAGATGATAGTCTGCGCGGCGTCTGTGCAGGTCACGCCACAGCTGCTGATACTTGTCCAGGCTATCGACCGGCGCCGGATACGGATAGCGGTCGTAGAAATCCTGAACCTCTTCGTTTGCGGCAGACTGCGGCGGGGGCTGCTTTGGTTGTTGTGTCATGGCATCTGACAGCGCAACAGTGGATGAAATTTGCTGTTTAAGCTTATCGGAACATCGGCGGTGCCGGCGCCGAATTTCAGAGTGAAAGGGGAAGTCTCTCGACCTCCCCTTCGACGGTTGTTGGCTATGGAACCGGGATGAATATCGGTTCCAGTTTTGTCAGGCCGCTGGTTTCTTAGGGACTCCAGCTTGCGCCGCTTCCGCTTGTTGCTTCTTGTATGCGGCTTCTGCAGGAGCCAGGCTCGCCATGACCGAATCGAGGTTGAAGGAAGCTGCTTTCTGGCGAGGCGGGAACTTCACGAAGTTGTCGATCTGGCTTTGAACGACCGCCTGGGCCAAATAGAGATATGGAGCGTGTTGCATTAACCACTTCCAGTACACCTGCGAGTTGAAGTCTGCCCGCTCAAAAGGATCGCGGCGAAGGTGGAATATATGCGGAACTCGCAGCTTGACGAGCGGTTCAGCCCACACGTTACTGTTGACCGCCCTTTGCATCGCGAACGTCAGCTTGACGTCTTTTATGCGGATTGACATGATATCGCCGTCATCACTGAAGTAGAAGAAAGACTCTCTCGGGCTCTCCTTCACTTGACCAGTGAAATACGGAATCATGTTGAGTCCGTCGATGCATACGTTGAAATTCTTGTCGCCGACCTTGTAGCCCTTCAGCAGCTTGTCTTTCACGTCCGGGTCGCCTGCCGCAGCCAGCAATGTCGGTAGCATGTCCTGATGGGTCACAATGCCGTTCAGCACCGTTCCCGGCTTGATCTTTCCGGGCCAGCGGATAAAAGCTGGAACGCGCCATGCGCCCTCCCAGTTCGTGTCCTTCTGGCTGCGGAACGGAGTATTCGCGGCGTCGGGCCACGTGTCGTTCTCTGGTCCGTTGTCGGTCGAATACATCACGATCGTGTTATCGGCAATGCCCAGTTCATCGAGCTTGTCGAGCATCTGGCCGATCTGCTCATCGTGCGTGACCATACGGTCACTGTAGTCGTCCTGCCCACTCTTTCCGCGGTTTTTGTCGGCAAGGTGGGTCCACATGTGGCAGGCCGTCGAGTTGTACCAGAGGAAGAACGGCTTGTTCGCCTTCGCCTGGGTCTCCATCCAGTCGAGAGCACTGGCCGTAATTTCCTCATCGATCGTTTCCATGCGCTTCATGGTCAGCGGTCCGGTATCTTCAATCGTCTGCTTGCCGACTACGCCCCAGCGAGGTTGGTCAGTTGAGTCGAACTTGTCGGTCGCCTTGCAGTGCAGAACGCCGCGCGGTCCAAATTTCTCTTTGAACCACGGCTCCTTGGGATAGTCAGGCAGTTCCGGCTCTTCTTCGGCGTTCAGGTGATAAAGATTGCCGAAGAATTCGTCGAATCCGTGTACTGTCGGCAGATACTCGTTCCTATCGCCCAGGTGGTTCTTTCCGAATTGGCCGGTTGCATAGCCGAGCGGCTTGAGCAGTTCGGCAATGGTTGGATCTTCTGCCTGAAGTCCGACAGTAGCTCCGGGCATCCCGACTTTGGTTAGGCCGGTGCGGATCGGGTTCTGCCCGCAGATAAAGGATGCGCGGCCCGCGGTACAGCTCTGCTGGCCGTAATAGTCGGTGAAGGCAACGCCTTCGTTGGCGACACGGTCGATGTTCGGCGTTCGGTAGCCCATCATGCCACGGCTGAAGTAGCTGATATTCCACGTGCCGATGTCATCTCCCCAGAGAATGAGGATATTGGGTTTTTTTGTAGCTGTCGCAGCCATGCTTGTTCCTTTCGCTAGTTCGTTAAGTTGACTTCTGTTAAGGTTGCCGGCCGAGCCGGTGAAAATAGATCGCGGGTTTGGCGGCGCGCCGCCTCTGGAGCGAGTTCGCTGCTGTAGAGTCGTAGCGCCTCTCTTTGCGTGGTAGTCGAGCGGGTATTCTCCATGAACGTCTGGTCTCCGGTCTACTATTCCTTCTCTGCGTTCTTATTGAAGCGTCGTGCGATTCGATTGACGGGCCCTCTGGCAATCAGGTAGGGCAAAATGGCCAAAATGATCGCCACGAGCACGGCCTCGCCCGGGTACACCATCCACCGGTGCTGGATGAGCTGGTAGACCGCGTCGAGTACCACCGCGAGGATGAACACCCTTCCCACCGATTTCCAACCGTTCTCGAGCATTGCACGGCGTTCGCCCACATCGGTGAAGAGTGCCCAGAAATAGGCCGGCCTGCGCCCCTGCGCGTCTCTCAATCCATCGCGGATCGCAAAAAATATTGCCATCGCGGGCTGCATAAGTAACCGGAACTTCATCGGACCGGTAACCCGGGCAATCAGGTTGTGCCATACGCGCGCAAAAAGGTGCTCCATAGCCGGCTTTCTCCTCCTAAGCCATCACTTCGGGGCTTGGGCCGCATGCGGCTGCCACGGCCACCGGCCTTCTATCTCCACCACGAGAGACCAGCTCAAAAAGGTACGGATAAGGATGATTGCGCCCAGGATTCCGACGTTCAAAAGCGTAGGCGCCAAAGTTACCGTGCGGATTACATCCGCCGCGACAAGAAACTCCAGCCCCAGCGAGAGCCCTCTGCCCAAAAGCACTTTGTATCTCTGATAGGCGTCGCTGGCGTGATGTCCTGTATGCAGCAGATAGCGGACGGACGCCCATACAAACGTGCTTGCAATAAGCACGACGGCCATCCCTTCCATGGCCCAGACCGCAATCTCGATCAGTGGACGAGCTGTGTCCATACTCTTTGCATGTTTGATTTCGTTGTCTCATGCCGTGTGACCCTGCCTGCAGACCACTTCACTGTAGTTCCCTACGGGCGCCAGACTGGATTCATCACGCCAGTATCGAGCTTTTGAATTCGATTCATATCCCTTTCATATAAGCGCTCTACGCGCTCCTCTTTCTTCTTGGGATCATTCTCCCGGCAAGCAAGAGGTCTTGCCAACTGTCTCTTGAGACAGGGGGCGGTATGTAGCTTCGCGAAGAATGCCCGGCTCATATCGCACTCTGCGTTCTGAGGGGCGGAATTATCTTGTCTGCCCGGCGTGAACACATTGAGTTTCCACCCGCGTAGGTTCCCGATTCAACTACTACTTTTGCTAGTTACAGGGACTTTTCCACGCGCCGTACTCTGTTCCTGCGCATACATTGCTTCGTTCACTGCATTGCCTGAGGTGATCCGCAGTTGCACGGACCGTTCCAGTACAGACCTCTGTGCCAGAATGCGGAGCGCAGTATGGTTTGTTCTTTACAATCGCTACCTGTGCCCGAGTGTGCATCCCGTCCCGCCTCTTTTCCAGGTCTTCAGAAATCTCACATCCATCATCGAACATCGCCAGGAGGAACGCCTCCATGCTACTTATTTCACTATTCTCTGAATGCCGCTTTCATTTATTTGGCCATAGAAGGCAAACAGTCGCTGTGACCCTCTATATTGTGCTCTTTGCAGTCGTTTCAGGATTCGCGGAGAGTGGCGCCAAAAAACCCTCGAAACTGCCAACAAAGCACGAACCGGTGATCAAGGAAGAGCTGACGCTCAAGAACGGCGACCGGCTAACCGGGCAGCTTCTCAACTCGACGGGAACTGAGATCAAGTTCAAGAGCGACCTCGCGGGCGAGGTAACAGTGGCGTGGGCCAACATCAAGGAATTGAAGTCGAGGCGCGAATTCGCAATCGTTCCGAAAAATATCAAAAATGCAAAGAACAGCGCCATGGTGCCCCAGGGAGCAATAAAGATCGGCCAAAAGGGAGTCCTGGTCTATCCCACGCCGGCGACCAAACCCGAAACAAGTACAGCTGTCGCAAAAGCAGGAGCCAAACCTGGTATCTTCAGTGCCAATGCTGCCTTGGTGAAAGAGGTGCCGACATCCAGGATCGTATTTATAGTCGACGACACCTCGTACCAGAATGAGATACACCGGAAGATAGGCTGGACTTCTGGTTGGGATGGACACATTACCACGGGCTCTACAATGCTGTATTCAACGCAAGACAGCTATCTATTCCAGGTGAGCACAGCCCTCAGGCGCACTGTCCCCACTGTGAGCTGGCTAAACCCGAAGCTCCGTACCACAATCAACTTCACGTTAAGCGCCGGGCAGACAACCCAGCCTGGCACCCCGACCACAATTACCAATATTTACCATGTGGACACAGAGCGCGACGAATACTTCAGCCCACGGGGCTACTATCTGCAAATGCTTTCCTTTGACCACAATTACGCCCAGGGCCTTATCCTCCAGCAGAACTATGGAGCCGGCCTCGGCGCAACCCTGTTCAAGCAACAGAACTCCGAGTTTGATGTCACGGCCGACCTGCACTATGAAAACCAGCAGTTCAACGCAACCGCCGATGTTTCACAACTCAACCTGGATCTGATTGGATCATCGCTAACCGAGGCATACACACGAAAATGGGGAAAAATCAGTTTCGATGAGAAGCTTCTGGCCGACGTAGCCTTCAACAATGCAAGTGCTTTTTCGGCCTCCGGCGTCAGCACAGTAAGAATGCCCGTCTATAAGAAGCTCGGCTTTGCCGTTTCTGCCATCGACAACATTCTGAATAATCCCCAGGTTGGATACAAGAAGAACTCTTTCCAGCTTTCAACGGGATTTTCGCTCAACCTGCATTAGGTCGTCCGGTCTTCGCCGGGGCATTGCTAGGATGTCAGACCGGGTTGCCCGCTGGCGGCTCGGCTGCGTGACGAGCAATATCTTTCGCCTTCTCCGCATCGACACCTGGGTCTGCGGATTGGTAAGTGAGCCGAGTGGGCGCCGCAAACCCCGTACCAGCAGCCTTTACGATTTCAGCTATCTTGAGGATAACGTCCTCGCGAATGGCAGTGAGCTCTGTAAAGTTTCCCGTCTTGCCGTACGCAAATAACTCCAGTTCGAAGGCCGCACCGGCGAAATTGGCTACGCGCAATCTTGAGGTGCCGGACTCGATCATTGGGTGTTCGTTCAGCATCTTCTGCGCGGTGTCCAGCACAAACCGAAGTTGTTCGAACTGGGTTTCGATTCGCAGTGTGAAGTTTTGACGGATAAGCAATTTGGGGCGTGATTTCATGTTCTGGAACTGCATTTGTGCCAGTTCGCCGTTAGGAACAATCAGCAGGTTCTGATCGAGGGTTCGAAGCTTCAGGGAGCGAAGTCCTATATCTTCAACAGTCCCTATTTGATCGCCGATCTTGCAGACGTCACCGATCTGCACGGCTCTGTCCATCAATAAAGTCACCCCGCCCAGGAGGTTTTCGAGGGTCTTTTGCGCGCCTAACGCTACAGCCAAGCCCCCGATACCGAGTCCCGCCAGTGCCGTACTCACGTTCAACCCAAGTAACGCAAGCGCGCCGAGTAACGCCATGATCGCTATCACGATGCGGCTGAGTCTCCGCATCAGAACCAGAATCGATTCTCCGCCTCTGTGTTGCGCTCGTGCCCGCTGCACCGCGCGATCGTAGCCTTCATCAATCATCTCACCCACTAACCAGGCGAGACATCCAATCAGCAGGGCCTCCATCAGACGGAAATAGAAGACGCGATATAAAAGCGGCGAATGCAGCAGGTATACGAAAAGGCTATGCAGCAGGATCGCAATTATGCACTTGAGCGGCAGGCCAAGCGGTGTATCCCAGATAGTACGGAAGGGGCGCTTTCGGAGGCTGTACCAGATTCGTCTGGGCATACTGGCGAGCAGGGCCAGCAACCATGCAAGCAGCCACGCAAGTGGAATCGAGACCAGCCATGCCAGCCACTGCGTAGTTGACATTCCCAGCAGCTGAGGACCGCTCCTAAGGGCGCGCATGATTCGGTCCGCCAATGTCGGCTTTTCGCTTTCCACTTGCGCGGCGAGCTCCGGCAAGCTTGCAGCCGTGTGTTGTGAAACGAGCCAGATTTTCCCAAATGTCGGGTGATCTACGCGGACCAGGATGATGCTCGTGTCCTTGCCACCCACTCGCAACGCGCCTGCGAGTACCTGACCCGGCGGAAGGCCGGCTTCCACCGTTCCGTTAGGATCATCACTTATTAAGTCAACGTTGATTCTCATCCGTGGGCGCAAAACCTGAACTTCCCTGGCGAACTGCGCCGAATTTATAGATTGACCTGAAGGCTGTTGCACGTAACGAAGGGCGGTCGCGTAGTCTCCACGTGCTACATACTTCATAAATCCGAGCACCGCGCTACGAGGGGTTTTGCGTCCGAGCGGATCGACCGTTGCCGGAGATGCGGGCTTGGGGGGGGGTGCATGTTGAATCAGGTGCTGGGCAGACAAACACACAGCCGAGCCTGCAAACAAAAGGACAGCAAGGATTATGCCGAGTGTGCGGGTTTGACCCAGCGGCAGGTCTATCCGCTTTTGGTTCTCTCCAGACAGGGGCATCTGTTTTAGCTTCAACCGGTCACTCAAAACTATTCTTGCCTCCATCGCCGTCTGCGTTGCCGGGCAGGTCAACCGGTCCTGGCCGCATGCGGGTCACTTGAGAGCCGCAATTTCTTCCACTGCGCTTGGCTCCTTCCCATAGGCTCCTGATTTGCCTGCATCCAATAACTGTTGTCCATCAATTCGGCCGAATATTTCGATCAGTTTCGCGATGAGGCCTGTCCATCCGGTCTGGTGACTGGCCCCCAACCCCGCGCCATTGTCGCCATGGAAGTACTCAAAGAACAGGAGGTAATCATTCCAATGGGGATCTGTCTGGAACTTTTCCGTGCCGCCGTACACCGGTCGCCGGCCCGATTTATCTCGGAGAAAAATTCGCGTCAGACGGCTCGCAACCTCACGGGCCACCTCGAAAAGATTCATCATATTGCCTGAGCCGGTTGGACATTCGACCTTGAAATCGTCTCCGTAATAAAGGTAGAAGGACAGCAATGCGCGAATGAGCAGCGCATTCACAGGCATCCAGATGGGTCCGCGCCAATTCGAGTTGCCTCCGAACATACCGGTATCAGATTCGGCCGGGAGATAATTCACGCGGTATTCCTGGCCTTCCACGTTGACGATATAAGGATGGTCGGCATGGAAGCGGGAGAGAGCCCGGATGCCATACGGACTCAGAAATTCGTTCTCATCAAGCATGCGGGTTAGAATCCGTCGCAACCGGATCGGATTCACCAGCGCAGCGATGCCCCGGTCCCCATACCCCAGATGACCAAGTCCGGTTGGATGAATGCTCTCGCGTAACTGAGGCATGCGGCGCAGGCGTTCCTGTAGGATCCTGGTCACTTTTGGTACCCGCTCACGCTGCCATGGCTCGATTACCGTGGTGGCGCACAAGGGCAGCAGACCTACCATCGAACGAACTTTGAGCCGTCTGGCACTCCCGTCGGGAAACCGGAGAACGTCATAGTAGAACCCGTCGTCTTCGTCCCACATGCCGCCCGGACCGGTGTGATTCATCGCGCGCGCGATCCATAGAAAATGCTCAGCAAACTTCATGGCCATGTCTTCGTAAAATTGGTCGTAGGCCGCCAATTCAACGGCGATTTCAAGCATGTTCTGGGAGAACATTGACACCCAGGCAGTGCCGTCTGCCTGCTCCAGGTGGCCGCCGGTCGGCAGAGGAGAGCTGCGGTCGAAGACACCTATGTTGTCGAGACCAAGAAACCCGCCCTCAAAGAGATTCTTGCCATAGCGGTCTTTGCGGTTTACCCACCAGCTGAAATTCAGCATCAGCTTGGCAAAGGAGCGTTTGAGAAATTCGATATCGCCATGTCCCGTGAACGCTTGCTCCGTTCGATACAGGAAAATGGTGGCCCAGGCATGCACGGGCGGATTCACATCGCTGAAGTTCCACTCATAGGCCGGAATTTGACCGGTCGGATGCAGGAAAAACTCCTGAAGCATCAGGTCGAGCTGTTCCTTGGCGAAATCCCTATCAACCGTCGACAGCGCAATCGCGTGAAAAGCCAAGTCCCACGCCGCATACCACGGATACTCCCACTTGTCCGGCATGGAGATGACGTGCTCATTCAACATGTGGTACCACTCGCTATTCCGCATGGAGCGCATCCCAGGTTTCATCGGATCGTCGCCATGTTCTTCGAGCCATTTGTCCACGTCGAAGAAGAAATACTGCTTTGACCAGAGCATTCCCGCCAAAGCCTGCCGCATGACGCGGGCCTCATCTTCGCTTGCGCGTGAAGGTGTAATTGCTCGGTAGAACTTGTCTGCCTCATCGCTGCGGGTCTGCATGATCGAAGCAAAATCGTTGAATGGATCTCCCGCGGCGTCAGGAGGCGCATTGCTAAGGCGCAGCCGGATGACGGCGGTTTCTCCTGCGGCTACCTTCAACTGATATTGGGCAGCGGACTTGGTTCCCGTTTTTACCGGGTTCACCGCGTCCGATTCGCCCTCAACAACATAGTTGTTGATTCCGTCTTTGACATACGGAGAAGCGTTGGCCTTGCCGAAAATCCGCTCGTTATTCGTCTCATTTTCCGTGAACAAGAGTGGGACATCTCCTTCGCAATACAGATACCGCTCACCCAGTTCTGCGTGGGATGCTTGAATTACCTGAGTGCGGCTCCGGCCCGTGATCTGCTTCAACGATGGCTTGGGCGTGCCGGGCCACCATGTCCAGGTATTGCGAAACCAGAATGTTGGCAGCACCTGTAACTCGGCCGGCTCAGTCCCGCGATTCGCCACACTTATCTGGATCAGGAGGTCCTCAGGACTCTGCTTCGCGTATTCCACAAACACATCGAAGTAGCGATTCTCGTTGAAAACGCCAGTATCCAGCAGTTCATACTCCATATCGCCACGATTGCGATGCTTGTTCGTCTCTATCAAATTGTTGTAGGGGTACGCCGCCTGCGGATACTTGTACAGGTACTTCATGTACGAATGTGTGGGCGTGCTATCGATGTAGAAGTAGTACTCCTTCACATCCTCGCCGTGATTGGCCTCGCTGTTTGTCAGGCCAAATGCGCGCTCTTTAAGAATCGGGTCTTTGCCGTTCCACAGAGCCAGGCAAAAGCACAAAAGCTGTTGGTCGTCGCTGATGCCAGCGAGCCCATCCTCGCCCCAGTGATAGGCACGGGACCGGGCCTGGTCATGGCTGAAGTAGTCCCAGGCATTCCCGTCCTCACTGTAGTCTTCACGAACCGTGCCCCACTGCCTCTCACTAAGGTAGGGTCCCCATTTTCTCCAAGGTGTCTGAGCGCTGCGAGCTGATTCCAGTCTGGCTGATTCCGGATCGTGGACCATGCTGCTCCTCCTCGTTGCATGATTCGCCTCAACGGTATGGCAGCGGCGTTTACTGCCGGCGGCCCGAACGGACTCTTGGCCCGCGTGGCCGGAGGGCCCAAATTGGGTCTTCAGACTATTCCGGGATAGTCGCCCCCCACAACTGCCACTTTTGCTAGGTGGGTCCGTTGCGCTCAGAACGCACCGCGTTTAGGGCAATCTATTTCCGTCTGTCGGCTGACTCCTTAGAAGCGCAAATCGCAGGTGGGAACCGGGTGATTTGGATTCGAACTCCAACGCGGCTATCGATTGCCGAACTTCCAGCTTAGGCCTGAGCTGGTTCCGTAGTCGCTGCCCGAAAGTGTTGCAGGCGGCTGATTGTCCCAGTTGCCATAAAACGAGAAGTTCCAAGAAAGATCACCGACGATCTTGATGTAATACGTCGCGTTGGCATAAGTACGAACGCGCCCAGGCTCTGAGATTTCCGGAAAAACGAAAGTGGAGATGTCCAGATTGGTCTTCTTAAATTTGAAGACTTTGAGCTCAGCCGCTGCAAGCATGGAAGCAGTGTTTTGCGTGCCCTGATTCACTGCATAGGGCTTATAGTTCGTATTTTGCCAGGCAAGCCCGCCGAGTACATAGAAGCTTGACTGGTTCCTATTCCACAAAAACCGCCCGATTCCACCGCCGATAGAGCTCTGCGAATTGATCCCCTGCACGGAGCTTTGCAGGAAAGAGGCTATTCCAGCGTAGAACCAGTTGTTCCAGCGCAGCAGCCTTATGGTGTTTAGATCAACCTGGTTCCGGGTAGTGTGAGTGGCGCCACTGCTGGATGCGAAGCTGGAGTTGAAGCCCGCCTGGCTGGACCACCGCTCTCTCACATACTGTAGCTGGGAGGAAACGTTGTATTGGGTCGATTCATTGCCTTTGGAGTAGAGAACACCGGTGTTAATTGCACCGTTGAATCGCTGCCGGACGCTCTCGGCAGTCGGATCCACTTTGACAACCTCTGGCTGCGAAATCACCACTTCTTTCCCTGCCGTGGAAGAGACTCGAACTTCAGCTGGCTGTTTGCCTTGCGTTCCGGCAATCGATAGCCTTCCCGTGTACACGGTGCCGTTCTCTGTGCGCACCAGAAACAGTTGGTTGCTCTCCAGACGAGCGACCGCAGACCACTGCACGCCGATTGTGCCGTCAACATAGCTCAGCTTGACTGAAAGCACTCCTTCGCTCAACCCCTTGATCTCGCAAGTCATACGATCACCGTTTCTCATCACGATTACGTCCTTCTTGTCTCGCGCGAACAACGGCAGAGTGACCAGAAGCGCCAAACTGAGAATCACGGCTCGAGTCTTCATAGGGTGTCCTGTCTCCGCGCCCTTTAGACGCGGCCCCAGATGAGTTATCCATGAGTCATTCCACGGACATCTGGGTAAGCGGTGCAACTCAGAAATTTAGCATTGCTCCCAAAGGGTCTGCTCATTTGACCTGAGAAGATAGAACGCCACCGAATGGGTCTTCAGGAAGTATTTGGAGTCGATTTCCTTGAGAAGCGCGACCTTGCGGGATGTGCAAGTAGCTCCGAATGCGACTTAGAAAGACATTGGACGTCCCTCTCTGGGAAAGCCGTACAAGCTCCAACGCATGCTCCTCGAACTGCTTTGATCTGACATTTCAAAAGCGAAAGTCCTCAACACATCAGGCAAACCTGAAGTGCTCTCATCAAGGGCCGGCGATCTTTCACTTTTTCTGCGGTTGCTCCTGCTGCATCTGTTTCAGTTTTTGTTCCAACAGCATCTTCTCCTGCGCCTTGGTTAACTTGGGGAACAGGAACGCAATTTGAAAGCGCAGGCTCCAGGACGACCCCCCGGAGGGATGGACAGCATTGCCGTAAAACTGCGCCGTAAGATTCACCGGCTGGAATCCGAGCTTCATGATTCTGCCCACCCCGCCACCGAATGGAACCACCCACCGGCCGCCGTTGTCAGCTTCCCAGTTCGCGGTCAGGGTGGGTTGCCAAGTGATATACCAGCCCTTATTCAAGTTGTAATTGATAAA
>Ga0335075_10005546_pt1 | contig 19566 bp, 18 predicted proteins | sample Lox_Sample_24_FD_206723 | JGI IMG/M metagenome (GOLD analysis project Ga0335075, IMG submission 206723) | Soil microbial communities from Loxahatchee National Wildlife Refuge, Florida, United States - Lox_Sample_2.4 | ecosystem: Environmental > Terrestrial > Soil > Wetlands | place: USA...
TTCAGAACCGAGACAAGCGACACCGGCGGGAACGTGCCAGTCGTGCGGGTCGCAGACGAGGCGTTCTCTCAGTTCGAGCTTTCAACGGGCGACATGCGTGGCGCGCTCGTGGTCACCGACCGCTCTGAGTCCCGTCGTGAAACCTACTACCGCGGCTTGAGGTTCGGGTTCGATGGATCGGGCCGGGTGATCGGGAAGGATGATCCGCGGCAGCCTTCCGATGCGCTCCTTCGCGACGGACGGGGTTTGCTCGAATCGAGCCTGGATATGGCCGAGGCCCTGCTGGCACTTGCCGAGGCCGGGTCCACCGGCTTGGCGCGGGGGCACCTCGCGTGGGTCGCAGCGATCATCGGACGTAGCGGACTTATCGCTGCCGATGAGCCTGACGCGCACGCCTGGCGTGCCTTGCGAGCCCGCGCACTGTGCTCCGCGCGTCTTGGCGTCGCAGGCATCGAGGTTGCCAAGGTAGAACCGGGCGCCGTGCGCGCACTTATCGTGCTTGCCGGCCAGGCCTGGGAACTGGGGCAGCATCCAGCTTGCGACCAGGATACGGCGCGGCAAGACGACGATCCCGCGCTTCGGCGGCTTGCCGAATGCCTGCGCGAGGCGGAAGAGGGCTTCGCCTTTCTCCTGAACCCGGCGGGGCACAGCCAACGGATGCGCGGCGACGCGCTGAAAGTCGCGGTTGCACACGTCACGGCCGCTCGACAGATGGTGTGCGATATGGCGGTGGCGATCCTGGCATCCCTGGATGGCGACAACCTCGAAGCGACGGACACACAAGACGCCGGCATGACCCTGGAGCGGCTGATCGACGCCCTGTGCCCCGGGCAGCCGCGGACGGAACATTGCGAACATACGAACTGGAACAACCGCTCTTGGTCGGATGCGACAGAGCCCCTCGTCGAACTACGGCAGGGCATTGCTGCAATCGTGATCCTTGGCGAGTGGCTGGAAAGTCCAAAGCAACGCCCGGATGCAACGGCGGAAACGATGTTGCAGGCGGTGTCCGTCCCCGCTCGGTGGGCGGCCGATCAGAAGTGCCAGGCATTTATCCAGGAGCGGGCAATTATCCAGGAACCGACAACTACGCTGGTTGCCGTTACGGCGCGGTCCGATCCTTCTCTGCCCTCGCTCGAGCAGGCGGTTGAAAATCTGCGGCGCGTGGGTGCCGGCGCGCTGACATTGCTTATCGCCGAGGTGCGTCGGCGATTGCCGGACCAGTATCGCCTTCTTCCGGCTGCCTCGCTCGGTTTTTCGTGCCATCCTGTGCTCCGCTTGCATGCCCATTACTGGCGGCTAACCCGATTGCTGGCGTTTTCCTACGCGCTGGCTCGGTCAACCGATGGAGCCCGGCTAAGCCAGTCTCGTCCTGAGGGCCGTCCGCGCCTTAGCCTGATGGAGATCGCGCACGCATTGCTGGCAAGGGGCTCGTAAGGTCGTGGATGCCGTTCGGCATGCCCAAGCTGCGGTTCAGGTTTCCGCCGCCGGCTTCGGGCTCCGCGGTGCGGCTTGTGTCCGAGTCGGAGATTTTTTCTCTCCATGCGAAGCGCCTTGCGCGGTTTCGCACGCTTCGGCAATGCGATACATGTCGGCCAACGTGTGGATCTGGCGCCGCAAGTCCGCTGGATCCCCCGGCAGGGACAGATCGGTCTGTTCATCGATCAAGAACAGGATTTCGATGAAGTCGAGAGAATCGACGTTGAATTCTTCCAACTTCCGCTCGGGCGTCAGTTCCGACGGCAGCACATTGAGAAAGTCGGCAATGATGTCGCGCAGACGTTCGGAAATCGGCCTGTTGATCGTTGTCACCGTTATTCTCCAACCGAATGTTGCTGCACGTATGTGATCACTGGTAACCGGAGTATCGCTCTATGCGTCGGGTCGCCATAACCGGAATGGGTGTGGTCGCGGGCACTGGCTCGGGCCTGCTCCCTTTCTGGGAGGCTGTGCGAGAGGGTCGGCCCGCTTTCAGCGCCTTGCAAGGCCTGGAAGACGCCCCGTTGAGTATTCGCAGCGGAGCCGTGGTGCCGGATTTCCGGCCGGACCTGATTCTAAACCGCAGGCAACTCGGCTACCTCGACCGCTTCGCGCAACTTGCCCTCGTCGCCGCCAAACAAGCGGTGCAGGATGCCGCTGTGGAATGGACTGACGCGCTTCGCCAATCGGCCGGCGTGATTACCGGCTCGGCGATCGGCGGTCAGTCGACCCAGGACGATGCTTTTCTGAAACTGTATGGCAAGGCTGCCAGGTCGGTAAATCCCATTACCATCCCGAAGGTCATGCCCTGTGCCGGCGCCGGAGCCATCTCGATGGATCTGGGCCTCGTGGGCCCCAGCTTCACGGTATCGACGGCCTGTGCGTCGTCCACGCACGCCATTGGCCAGGCATTCTGGTTGGTGCGGCAAGGCGCGCTGGATCTGGCGGTCGCAGGCGGCAGCGAGGCTCCCTTCAGCTTTGGCTACCTCAAGGCGTGGGAGGCTCTGCAGGTTGTCGATCCGAACCCATGCCGGCCCTTCTCCCGCGATCGTAAAGGATTGAACCTGGGAGAGGCAGGCGCCATGGTGGTGTTGGAGCCGCTCGAGATGGCACAAGCGCGTGGCGCCCGCATTTACGCAGAGGTCGTGGGCTTCGGCATGTCCGCCGACGCCTATCACGTGACCCAGCCATCGCTCGAAGGGCCCATCAAAGCCATGGCCAGCGCATTGTCCGACGCCGGACTGGAGCCGTCGTCGGTGGACTACGTCAACGCCCACGGCACCGGCACCCCGATCAACGATGCCCTGGAATGCCGGGCGATACGGAACTTGTTCGGCGCCCATGCGGAGCGGCTGGCCATAAGTTCCACCAAATCCGTGCATGGTCACGCGTTGGGCGCCGCCGGCGCCCTGGAAGCGGTGGCCACGGTCCTGGCGGCGTGGCACGGAGTAGCGCCACCCACGGCAAACTTCACGCAGCCTGATCCGGATTGCGATCTGGACGTCGTTCCGAACCGGCCGCGGCCGCTCGGGATTCGTGTTGCGCTGACAAATTCGTTCGCGTTCGGCGGGCTTAATGCCGTACTCGCCTTGGCATGCCATAACGGCTCATTGCATGGTTCGACTTCCCGCCGAGTGCGCGGCGAGGCGGAGAGCCTGGTTCTTCAAGCACCATCGCAAGGCGGAACATTGCCAGATGCCGCAGGTACGCGGGTCGCGCCGGCGAAGAACGGGGAACCTGAGGATACGCGTGAAAGGTTGTCACAAGGCGGCGGGTAGGGCGGCGCGTGCGCGTTTGGTGATCTCTCCGACGATCCCTCGACCGCGCGGTCGCGATCACCGCCCCGGTGCCGACCATAACGAATCGCGTATGGCCGGACAGCGATGCCGCGGCGCGGAGGATGTGATCGATGTCAGGACGCCGGAGCATCCGCCTGTGCGATCAGGTCGGCCACCTCGCGCGAGGTCAGCCCCTTGCCGAATACCGGACTGGTCTCCCGCAGCAGCCGGCCGCGCGCACTGTCCTCGGTCAGTGCCGCCGCGATTTCGGCCGGCGCGCGTTGCAGCAGATCCTGCCACATGTGGACGTATGCGCGCTGATGCGGGTCCGGCACCATGTGGCGCTCCATGAACCGGCGGGCGTCATCGATCGTCGAGGGGTCAGCCACCAGCCGGCGCGCGACCTCGCAAGCCTTCAGGTAATCGATCCACTCGTGCCGGTCATGGAAACGCGTCGCCATGGCGGCAATTTAGCCGTTCCCGGGCGCAGGCAACAACAACGACGCCGGTTGGATGCAGCGGCGGTGCCAATAGGGGGGAAGTTGGGGGGCTTCTGTTGCCCGGTGCCCCCCGAACCGCGCTTATCGCTTATGCAGCGACAGCGAGCGCCTCATTGTCATTGGCACTTGTAGAACGGCCCGATAACGGCGGAACCATGCCGAGCGAAAAATCCGTCTTTACCACGCGTGTCGAGCCTGTGTCGCCCCCGCAACTCCGCGGACCTGATGATCGGGCCCCGGGGCGGAACTGGTGGAGGCGCCGGGCACTGCCCCCGGGTCCACTACGCTTATTCCACGAACCGTTTATCGCCATAGCCGGCGGACCGGCAGGACGTAATATAGGCTGGTAAGGTGCGGCTGGAAAGGGCCTGGAGTTGCCGGTCAGTGGTCCTGCACCAGGTCGACCCGGACCGCGTCGTCACCCTCCCATTCGAAGGTGAGGCACCAAGGGCCAATGATGTGAACCGTGTAGCGGGTTGGCTTGCCCGGTAGCCGGTGAACCCTGAAACCTGGAGCGTTCATGTCCTCCGGTTTGGCAGCAACATCCAGGCGTGCCAGCCTCACCTTGATCCGCTTAACCAGATCGGGCCGAATCCTCGCAGCATCGTCATTGCGCCACAGGGCGGCAAGCGCTCGGCTTCCGAACCAGCGGATCATGACTGCCTTTGTAAGGGCCTGCTTTCCACTATGTCAAGGACAGCTTGACAATTGGCGACACCCTCCTATCAGGGTGGATTCAATCGGACCATCGACCGTCAACCGACTGGGCACATGAGCAGGAACATGGCCGAATACCGAGTCAAAGGGCCGCCGGCCTGGCGCCCCAGTCACCCCGGGGAGTTGCTCCGTGAGGACATACTTCCGGCGCTGCGACTGACAGTGACGGCCGCGGCCAAGAAGTTGGGCGTCTCGCGCCAGACGTTGCATGCCATCCTGTCGGAGCGTTCGGCCGTTACGCCCGAGATGGCGGTGCGACTCGGCAAGTTGTGCGGTGACGGCCCCGATATCTGGCTGAGGATGCAGATGGCCCATGATCTTTGGCAGGCCAGGCGCGACCTCGCCGAAACCGTAAAACAGATCCCGACCCTGCACGCCGTCTGACACTACCCGCTTCCGGGAGTTCCGCATGCCCCTGACCGACCAGCAGACGGCCGAGATCGCCGCCGCACGTGCCCACCACGCCCCCACCGCTCGTCCCACCGTCCCCGCGCTGGAAGCGCTGTTGTTCCAGCCGATCCCGGTGCTGGATCACGGCTTCGTGCGCGTGATCGACTACATGGGCGATGACGGCGCCATCGTACAGGCGGCGCGCGTCTCCTACGGACGCGGCACACGGCGGGTGTCGGAAGATGCCGGCCTGATCCGCTACCTGATGCGCCACTTCCACTCCACCCCGTTCGAGATGTGCGAGATCAAGTATCACGTGAAACTGCCGATCTTCGTGGCGCGGCAATGGATCCGCCACCGCACCGCCAATGTGAACGAATATTCCGCACGCTATTCGATCCTGGACCGCGAGTTCTACATCCCCGCGCCAGAGCACCTGGCAGCGCAGTCCTCGGTGAACCGCCAGGGCCGCGGCGACGTGCTGGATGGCGACGAAGCCGCCCGGGTGCTGGACCTGCTGCGCGGCGACGCGGCGCGCTGCTACGACCATTACGCCGAGATGCTGAACGAGGACGCGGCCGGCGCCCCGCTCAATTCTTCACGCCAGGGGCTCGCACGCGAACTGGCGCGGATGAACCTGACGCTCAACACCTACACCCAGTGGTACTGGAAGATCGACCTGCACAATCTGTTCCATTTCCTATCGCTACGTGCCGACGCTCATGCGCAGTACGAAATCCGCGCCTACGCCGCGGCGATGCTGACGACGGTGGACGCCTGGGTGCCGCTCGCCGGCCAGGCGTTCCGCGACTACCGGCTGGGGGCGGTCACGCTATCGGGGCCGATGCTGGCGGTGGTGCGGCGGATGCTGGCCGGGGAGGCGGTGGGCCAGGCGGACAGCGGGCTGAACCGCCGGGAGTGGGGGGAACTGATGGTAGCGCTGGGGCACGAAGGTTGACCTTCATACGTGAATCGCGTATAGCCTGATTCAGGCACCCCGGGTACCGGTGCATTTCGTCGCTCTGCTAAGGAGGCGGAATTGCCTTGGCGCCTTGAGGACCTGGAACTTGATGCAGGCGACTGCGCTTCTGTTCGGCTCTCGAATGGTGAGAGCATGGTCGAAGCGATGTTCTATGTGGATCTCGGCGAGCAGCGTGTATTGCTTAGCCACCTGGACATTCAAGGCGCCGCGCCAAATACCCTTGGACCAGCAGAATTACGTAACCTCGCACAGTCGGTGATGGAGTTGCTGGATGTCTACGAACTCCGAATTGAGGGCGCGGCTCGCACGTCTGGGGCCGGTCCGGGACGCAGACCCGCCCCCCTCGTTTTCCGGCGAAGAGGTGGCTCTGGTTCTGCGTCTAGTCGGACCGCTGGATAAGCCGATCTCGGTCGCCAAGCGTCTGCGGGCCGCCGGCCTGACGTTGCGCGCTGCGCACGCCATCATCAACCGGCTGGCGGAAACGCGGCTCGCCGTGTCCCGTATAGCGGAGGGGGCCAATATCCCTGCGCTCGCCGCCGATCTCTTGGCCATGAACGTACACACCTACCGCCGACGCCAGCTCGACCCCTGCCTCATTTCGGAAGTACGGACCCGCCACGGCATGTCGCAGCGCGAATTCGCCGAAGTGCTCGGCCTCGACGTCGATACGTTGCAGAACTGGGAGCAGGGCCGCAACCGGCCGGACCCCGCTGCGCTGAGCCTGATGATGGTGTTCGACAAATCGCCTGAACTGATCCAGGAAACGGCGTTCGAATCCGTGGCCTGACGAACCGGCCGCGCCATCATCGCCCGCCTGCATTTCCCCATGCCGCCACGTCATGACGCGCCTGCCGCGGCGCTCCCCAACTGGCTGCCAGCATTCGACGAAAGGCAGCAGCCATGGAGCAGATTGAAATCCCCGGCACGGGGATGACGTCCTCGCGGATCGCTTTGGGCACCTGGGCGATCGGCGGCTGGATGTGGGGCGGCAGCGACGCGCAGCAGTCCATCGCCACGATCCAGGCCGCGATCGATCGCGGCATCACCATGCTCGACACCGCCCCGGTCTATGGCTTCGGCCGGTCCGAGGAGATCGCCGGCCAGGCGCTCGCGCATGGCGGCCGGCGCGACCGCGTGCTGATCGCCACCAAGGTCGGGCTGAACTGGCACGACGGACAGGTGTTCCGCGATTCCCGCCCGCTCCGCATCCGCCAGGAAGTGGAGGCCTCCCTGCGCCGGCTGCGCACCGACACCATCGACCTCTACCAGGTCCACTGGCCGGACCCGACGGTAGCGATCGAAGACACCGCGCGCGAACTCGAGCGGCTGTTCCGCGCCGGCAAGATCAGGGCCATCGGCGTCAGCAACTATTCCCCCGACCAGATGCGGCAGTTCCGCGCGGTGGCGCCCCTGCACACGGTGCAACCGCCCTATAATGCCTTCGAGCGCCAGGTGGAAAACGATGTGCTGCCCTACGCCCGGCAACATGATGTAACGGTGCTGGCCTACGGTGCGCTGTGCCGTGGCCTGCTGACCGGGCGGATGCGCGGCGACACCCAGTTCGACGGCGACGACCTGCGCCGGGTCGATCCCAAGTTCCAGCAGCCGCGCTATGGCCAGTACCTCGCCGCGGTGGACGCACTGCGGCGGTTCGCCCAGGAACGTTACGGCCGCAGCGTGCTCGCGCTGGCGGTGCGCTGGATTTTGGATCGAGGGCCCACCATCGCTCTATGGGGTGCCCGCCGCCCGGACCAGCTCGATCCGGTTGACGAGGTCATGGGCTGGTCGATCGATGACGCCGCCATGCGGGAGATCGATGCGATTCTGAAGCGGTACGTGACCGACCCGGTGGGTCCGCAGTTCATGGCCCCGCCGTCTCGACCGGCGGGTCTGTCCGCGGCCTGACCCGGATTGGGGCAGGCGCTCGTGTTCCGGCGTTGACGCTCGGTGCCTGCTGCCCCCCCAAGCGTCATCGCGCCCACCTGCGTCGTCGCGTCCCCAGCGTCATTGCACCCACCGGCGTCGTCGCGCCCACCTGCGTCATTGCGAGCGAAGCGAAGCAATCCGGATCGAACAACGTGCGACAGCCCCCGGATTGCTTCGCCGAATCTACCACCCGCACCCGGCGGCGTAGGCGCCGAAGCCCTGGTACACACTCACGCACCAGGGCCACCGCCGCGCACGTCGCCTTCGCCGAGATGACCGCGTTTCCGACGGCGCATTCGGTTGGGGCGAGATTGCCAACTCCCCCGATCGGACATGTACATCGGCTGTAACCAGCGACGCCCTATGCTGACCGGCATGCCCATTGGTGCCGCCGCCCCCCAATCCCTCCGTTTCCCCCAGCGCCTGTCCGATAAGCTGCTGCTTCCGTTCCATCGCGTGTGGGCCCGGAAAGACCCCGCCGCACCGCGCGCAATAAACAGCGCACGCAATGTCCCGGCGCAGCGGCCGGTCGAAGCGCCGCCCAGCCCGGATGCCGCGGCCTCGACAATGAAGCCCGTCCTGCCGCCCGTCGCCCTCAAAATCCGTGGCCTCGTCAAACGTTTTGAGCGCCCGGCGGTGGACGTACTGAACCTGAGCGTCCCGGCCGGCGAATTCTATACCCTGCTCGGTCCCAACGGCGCCGGCAAGACGACCACGATGCGCATGGTGACCGGCTTGCTCACGCCGGATCATGGCTCGATCGCCGTCTTTGGCATCGACGCGCTGGCCGACCCCATCGGCGCCAGGCGGATCATGGCCTGGGTCTCCGATGAACCGATGATCTACGACAAGCTGACGCCGACGGAGTATCTCGCCTTCGTCGCCGGTCTCTGGAGCATTGACGCCAATGTCGCGGCAAGGCGGGCGCAGCACCTCCTCGCCTCGTTCGGTCTGGAGGCGCATGCCCATGAACGCTGCGAGCGGTTATCCAGGGGCATGCGCCAAAAGGTCGCGCTGGCCGGGGCGCTCGTGCACGACCCGAAGCTGATCATCCTGGACGAACCTTTGACCGGCCTCGATGCCGGCTCGGCGCGCCTGATCAAGGGGGTCCTGCGCGAGCGCGTCAATGCCGGGTGCTCTGTCATCATGACGACCCACATCCTGGAAGTCGCCGAGCGCATGGCCGATCGCATTGGCGTCATGGCCGACGGCATGCTCATCGCCGAGGGCACGCTGGATGAGTTGCGCTGCCAGGCCGGGTCCGGCAATGCCAGCCTGGAGGACACATTCCTCGCCCTCGTCGCGCAAGGCACCGCCGCCGGATGATCCGGTCCGCCACCGTCGGCTGGTTCGCACTGCATGAAGCGCGGCTGGCATGGCGCGACTGGCTCTCGCTGATGACCGCCGAGCATCGCAGGCGGACCGGCACCGTTGCCGCGGGCTTCGTCGTTTTCGCATTGCTGGCGCACGGTCTCGCCTGCCTGGTACTGCCATCCTCCGCGCAGCTCTCCGGCATCGCCGGCAAGCACGCCTTGCTCGTCATCACCGGGATCATGCTCGCGGCGTGGTCAATGATGCTGTCGCAGGCCATCGAGTCGGTGACGCGTGCGTTCTACGCGCGCGGCGATCTCGACCTGATCCTGACCTCTCCGGCGACCGCCTCGCGACTCTTCGCCGTGCGCATCGCCGCGATGATCGTTACGATTCTGCTCATGGCGCTGGTGCTGATGGTGCCGTTCATCGACGTGCTGGTCTGGCGCGGCGGAACGCACTGGCTTGGCGCGTACGCGGTCACCATCGCGTTGGCGATGGACGCCGTTGCGGTCGCGGTCGTGCTCACCATCGCCATGTTCCGCACCATCGGCCCCAGGCGTACGCGCGCCATCGCCCAGGTCGCGGCGGCCGTGATCGGCGCCGCGTTCGCCATCGGCATGCAATTCGCCGCAATCAGCTCCTTCGGGACGGCATCCCGGATCGCCGTCCTGCGATTGCCGGTGCTGGTGAAGCTCGCGCCGGATAGCGGCAGCAGCTTCTGGTTGCCGGCCCATGCCGTGCTTGGCGACCCGGCGGCGGTGGCCACGCTGCTTGGCCTCAGCATCCTTGCCCTGGCCGTCACCACTCGCCTCTGCGCACCGCGCTTCGGCCAGTTCGCGCTGGCCGCCGCGGCGGTGTCGCCCGCCATGACCCGGCAGAAGCGATCGCAGCCGCGCTTCCGCAGCGTATCGCCGGCGCAGGCATTGCGCCGCAAGGAGTGGACGCTGCTGCTGCGCGATCCCTGGCTGATGTCGCAGACGTTGATGCAATTGCTTTACCTGATGCCGGCCGCCTTCCTGCTCTGGCGCAGCTTCCATGCCAGCGGTGGCACGGTGGCGCTGCTGGTGCCGGTATTGATCGTTGCCGCCGGCCAATTGGGGGGAGGCCTGGCCTGGCTGGCGATCTCCGGAGAGGACGCACCCGACCTTGTCGCATCCGCGCCGGTATCCGCTGTCCGCGTCCTGTATGCCAAGACCGAGGCAGTACTCTATGGCATCGCCGCCGTGTTCGCCCCGTTTGTCGTCACGCTCGCCGCCGTGGCGCCGTTCGCCGCGCTGGTCGCGTTGTGCGGCATCGCCATCGCCGCCGGCTCGGCCACGGCGATCCAATTCTGGTTTCGCACGCAGGCAAGACGCAGCCTGTTCCGGCGCCGCCAGACCTCATCGCGCATCGCCACCTTTGCCGAGGCGCTGTCGTCGATGGGCTGGGCCGGCACTGGGGCGCTTGCGGCGATCGGAACCTGGCTCGCCTTCGTCCCCGGCCTTCTCGTGCTTGCGGTTGTTGCCGGCGCCTGGGCGATCAGCCCGGGCAGGAAAGCAGCGGCGTGACCCGCGGTGGATCGCCCCTCCCGCATCCCGCAACCATGCTTCCGTTCAGCGTCGCTGCCTTCGTTGCCGGTCGGGCCGCCGCCCTGAATCCTCGCGCATGAAAGAATCCGCACCACGGCGGCATACGGCAGACCAGCTTGTGGCCGACCAGGGCTGACAGCGCGCCAATTCGGCGCCATGTTAGCGGCATGAGCGACATCGACTTCGACAGCGCGTTGATCGCGTCGTTCTTCGGCGTGGTCGCCGAGAAGGGCTGGGCGCGAGCCAGCGTCGCAGAGGCGGCGCGCGCGGCCGCACTGTCCTTGGCGGAAGCGCGGGCACGTTTCCCCGGCCGGGCCGCCGTGCTGCTGAGGTTCGGCCGCCAGGCGGACCAGGCAGCGCTGCGGGACGCTCCGGCCGACGGCTCGGTACGCGACAAGTTGTTCGACCTGCTGATGCGGCGGTTCGATGCGTTGCAGGCGAATCGGGCGGGCGTTACGGCCCTGCTGCGTGCCCTGCCGTCAGAACCGCAAGCGGCGCTTCTGCTGGCCTGCGCCACGCGCCGCAGCATGCGCTGGATGTTGCAGGCGGCCGGCGTGTCCACCACCGGTCTGCGCGGCGAGCTGCGCATTCGCGGCCTGATCGCGGTATGGCTGTGGACATTGCGCGCCTGGGAACGCGACGAAAGTGCCGACCTCTCGGGCACTATGGCGGCGCTGGATGCGGCGCTGCGGCGCGCCGAGCGTCTCGCCGGCTGGCTCGGCGGGGGGAGCGGCGCCGCCTCGGAAGCCGCGTCAGTGGCAGATGCTTCGGCTGCGGATGCTTCGGCCACGGACGCCTCAGCCACCGGCACGGATGCCTCGGCGGCCGACCTCGATGGCGGCCCGCCCTCCCCTTCCCCCGAAGCGCCGGCCGCCTGACAGCGCCCCCGCTGGCGGGTCCGCGCGCCCTGCCGTAGGATCGCCTTCGCAACCCAGGCGAGCAAAGGAGCCGAGCAATGGCCAGCGGTCCCCAATCCAAATCCGGCGCCTCCAAGTCTGGTCAGTCAGCCGGCCCGGCGGGCGACTTCGCCAGGATGTTCAGCGAAATGAAGCTGCCGGCGATGCCGGATATGGAGGCGTTCATCACCGCCAACCGCCGCAATATCGAGACGCTGACTGCCGCCAACCGCGTCGCGATGGAAGGCGCGCAGGCGGTTGCGCGTCGCAACATGGAAATCATGCAGCAGAACATGGCCGAGCTGACCGAATGCATGAAGGAACTGGCATCGGCGGAAGGTCCGCAGGCGAAGGCCGCAAAGCAGGCAGAATTGCTGAAGCAGGCCTATGAACGCGCCGTTTCCAACATGCAGGAACTCCGCGACCTCATCCAGCAGTCCAACGCCGAAGCCCTGGCGCTGCTCAACAAGCGCTTTGCCGAAGCGATGGATGAAGTGAAGATGCTGGCGGAGAAGCACTGAAAACGGCCGCAACGCAGCCGCGCCGTGCTTGCCAGTCGGTCTGGGCGACCGAACCTGCCCACGCCAGCATGAGCTGAGCAGAAGTGCCTTGCCGGATCAGGCATCGTCGTAACCGGCGCCTGAATGGATCCCTTCCTTCCGCATTTGCTGAGCCCTGCGCGGCCGGGTGCATCCTCGTGGGTGCGCGCAAAGATTCAAAACAAGCGTACGACATACGCCGGATAGGCGTACGACATGCGCAGGTCGCTGCCGCACTGCCGGAACGCCGGCCGCACATCCTGTCCCACGTGCATATGCTGAAGTCTCGTCAACCCGTCGAGCCACTCTTCCAAGGCCATGGGCGTAAAGCCTGCTAAGCGGTTCCACCGGGCGGTGGCCGCTGCGGGACGCAATTCTCGCGTCTGGCAATAATTCGTTAGGGGAATCGCGCGCAAAGTGCGGCGGTGCGCCAAGGAACGACCGACTCCATGCCCGAAACCACGGCTCCCGCCCGCCCCAGCGATCCGGCCACGCAGTCGGCGGGAAAGTCTGCTGGCCTGCCTTCCCCGCCGCTCGGCGTCGATCGGTTGCGGGATGCCTTGCTCGACAGCCGCGAGCGTTGGCGCGACCTGGCCATCCAGGTCGCCGACTTCGCCTTCGAGACCGACGAATGGGGCCGCTTTGTCTTCGTCGTTCCCGATCCGGCGCTCGGCTGGTCCGCCTCGACTCTGGTCGGTCAGCCCGCCGATCTTTTGCTTGCCGATGATGAGGACCGGACCCGCTTCAATCCGTTCCACGCGGCGGTCGCGGTGCGTCGCCGGCGCGCCTGGCTGAAACGCGGTGACGGCAGCGTTGCCGGCCTGATCTTTGCCGTCGCCCCGTTGCTGGATTCGCAGGGTCGGGTCACCGGCGTTCGCGGCGTCGGCCTGGACTTCACCGAATGCGATGGCCAGGTGGCGCAGGTCGCCTCGGCCTTGCGCCGCGGCGAAGTACTCGACCACATCCTCTGGCGCATGGGCCAGGAAGTATTGGCGCCCCGCATGATCAGCGGTGCACTGGAAGCGCTCGCCAATGCGTTGGGCGCCGAAGGCGCCGCGGTGGTGCTGGTCCCTGACGATCCCGACGCGGCGACGCTGGAACACGAGGCGGGCGGGGGGGCGGCTGCCATCTTGCCGATTGCTGCCGGCATGCTGCATCGCCATCCGCTGGGTGCTGCGCTGACCAGCGACGACGACGGCCGCCGCGTCGTGGTGGCGGCATGTCAGACGCGTTTCGGCGAGCCCGCGGGCCTTGCGGTGTGGCGCACTGTCGGCGGCCGGCTATGGGACACCGAGGATCGCTTGCTCGTCTCGGCGGCGGCCAATCTGATCCGCTTCGCCTTGGAGCATGAGGCAATCCAGCGCGAGATGGCGCGCCAGGCGCGCACCGATCCGCTGACCGGCCTGTTGAACCGCCGCGCCTTCATGGAGGAGATCGAGCGTTGCGCCGAACGGCTCGACCGTGAAGGGATGCCCGGCACGCTGATGTTTATCGACGTCGACAATTTCAAGGACGTGAATGACGCACAGGGGCACGAGATGGGCGACCAGGTGCTGGTGCAGCTTGCGATCCTGCTGCGTGCCGTGGTGCGGCCCACCGATCTCGTGGCACGGCTTGGCGGCGATGAATTCGCCCTGTGGCTGAACGGCGCAGACCACATGACCGCAGCCGAGCGCGCCGAGCAATTGCGCATTCAGGTGCCGCGGGAATTGGGCCAGTTGACCGAAGATGGCACCCTGCGGCTCGGTGTTTCCATCGGCATCGCCACGCGCAGCGCGAACAGTGAGGAGCAGATCGACAACCTGCTGCGGCGCGCGGATGGAGCTATGTATGGGGCGAAGCACGGCGGCCGCGGCCACTGGCGGGTGGCTCCGGAGGGGGCCTCGTGAGCGAGGCGCCGCCGCATCCGCCAACCGCCGAGGCACGTCGGGTCCGTCAAGGCGCGGACAGGCATGCCGAACCCGAGGTCCTGCAGGCGCTGGCTTCCGATTGCTCCATCACCGTGCGCGCGACGCTGGCGATGAACCCGGCGTCGCCGGAGGCCGTCAACCAAAAGCTCGCCCACGATCCCGACGAACGGGTCCGCATGTTGCTGGCACGCCGGCTGGCAAGCCTGCTGCCCGGCCTCGCCGGGGCGGATCAGGCGCGGCTGCAGCGCCAAACCTATAACATCCTGGCGACGCTGGCGGCCGATACGGCAGAGCGTGTGCGGGCAGTGATCGCGGATGTCCTGAAGGACATGCCGCAGGCCCCCCATGGACTGGTGCTGCAACTGGCGCAGGACCCGGCAGTGATGGTCGCCGCGCCGATCATTCGCTTCTCTCCGCTGTTGACCGCCGGGGATTTTATTGGGCTGATTGCCGCCGCGCAGTCATCCGCCACGGTGGTGGCGGTGGCGGAGCGGCCGGGAATCGGCACGCGGGTTTCAGACGCCATCGTTGCCACGGCGGACAACGCGGCGATCCGTGCCCTGTTGTCGAATCGGACGGCGCAGATCCGCGAGGCAGCCCTGGATGCGCTGGTTGCCCGGGCGAGCGAGCACCCGGATTGGCACGAGCCGCTGGTGCATCGACCGGGTCTATCGCCGCGCGCCGCGCGGGCGCTGGCCGAGATTGTCGCGACCAACCTGATGGAGGTTCTTGCCGCGCGCGCCGACTTCCCCGCAAAGCTGGCCGACGAGCTGCGCCGGCGGCTGACCGAGCGGCTGCACGCCGAAAGTCCTGCACCAGCGCAGGGCGATCCGACCATGACCGAAGCCATGGCGAAAGCACGGGCGGCGGCCAATGACGGCACCTTGAACGAAGACGCCGTGCTGGCGACCACGCGCGACGGCAATGCGAGCCTTGCCTCGGCGCTTCTCGCGGTTGCGGCCGGCGTGCCGCTTTCCGTGGTGGAACGTGCGGCTTCCTTGCGCAGCGCCAAGGGACTGGTCAGCCTGGCATGGAAAGCCGGCTTCAGCATGCGCGCGGCGGGCGCATTGCAGACATTGCTCGGCTGCCTGGGGCCGGGTGCGGCGCTGCTGCCTGGACCTGGCGACAGCTTCCCTTTGGCGGTCGAGGAGATGCGCTGGCAATTGGATTTTCTCGAACGGATGGGACGATAGCGCGCATCGGCGCGTTGAGCGCGGCGGGTCATGCCGATTGCCCCGGGCCTGCTCAATTCGTTCCTGCGCAGCGGTGGCAGAGTCGAGCCCCGCGGCACGGCACGGATGATCGCGGCGGGAGGCAACCGCTGGCCACGAACATCGTGCATTTGCGCCAGGCCCGGCGTGCCGCCACAGGCGGCGCAATCGGGGAAAAGCAGACGCGGCGTCCGGTCCCGGCAATTCACCCCGCGCGCGGTCCGCGCTAATCCAGACGCATGCTCGACCTGGCCGCCGCCATCCCTGCCACCATTCCGCGCGCAGCGTTCGTCACGGGAGGCGCGCAACGGGTCGGTCGCGCCATCGCTCTGGCATTGGCGGATGCGGGGTTCGATGTGGCCGTGCACTGCCATGCCAGCCAGGACCTCGCCGCGGCGACCTGCGAGGACATCCAGCATCGTGGCCGCCGCGCCGCGCTGCTGCAAGCCGACCTGGCGAACGAGAGCGAAACCACGGCCTTGCTGGCGCAGGCAACCGCGCAGCTTGGGCCGGTCGGGGTGCTGGTGAACAACGCCAGCCGCTTCGAGCGCGACGAATGGCAGGACGCCACCCGCGCATCCTGGGATGCGCATATCGAGCCGAACCTGCGCGCGCCGTTCGTGCTGACGCAGTCGTTCGCCCGTCTGCTGCCCGGTACGGCCGAAGGCGCCATCATCAACTTGCTCGACCAGCGCGTGTGGTCGATCACCCAGCATTTCGTCTCCTACACGGTTTCGAAGGCCGGGCTGTGGGCGCTGACGCAGAGCATGGCGCTGGCGCTCGCGCCGCGCATCCGGGTCAATGCGATCGGCCCCGGCCCGACGCTGCCCAGCCCGCGCCAGAGCCAGGAACAATTCGACCGCCAGGCGGCCTCGGTCCCGTTGCGCCACGGCACCAGCCCCGGCGAGATCGGCCGCGCCGCCATCGCCATCCTGGCACTGCCGGCCATGACGGGCCAGATGCTGGCCCTGGACGGCGGGCAGCACCTGCAATGGGCTGCCGGCCGCGCCGCCCCGCCGCCGGAGGAGTAAGCGCCATGGGCTCGCCCCGCATCGCTTCCAGTGCCCGCGCGCTGCGCCATGTCTTCCTGCACGACCTGGTACTGGCTGCCAGCATCGGCGTGTATCCCCATGAAGAGACGGCAAAACAGCGGGTGCGGATCAACGTCGACCTGGGCGTGGAGGATGACGGCGCCCGCGCATTGTCGCGCGCGCGGGTGGGGCGCGACGAGTTGTCGCGCGTGGTGGACTATGAGAAGGTCGCCGCCTCGGTGCGCGCTATCGTCGCCGCCGGTCATGTGCGGCTCGTGGAGACATTGGCGGAGCGAATTGCCGAGGCCTGCCTGGCCGATCCGCGGATCCATGTGGCGCGCGTGCGTGTGGAAAAGCTGGACATATTCGCAGACGCAACATCGGCCGGCGTGGAAATCGAGCGCCGTCAGGCGGATTTGTCCACGCGGTAAACGCGGGGCCGGTTAACCCGCCGCCGTAGCCGGCTGATTTCAATCAAGTGACGAGGTTCTTAGCTAAAATCGTTTAAAATCAATGGTATGAATTATGACTAAATTTTGTGCAATCCGTAGGAACCCCAGGTCCACCGCGGGTTTCAACGCTTTGTGAGGCGCATTCCCCACAGACTTGTCCACAGGTTTGGTGGATTAGTTCGCTGCGATCGCGTGACGCCTTACGCGAGAGCGGCGCGCGGTTGGCGGGCGTGCCGCGACCGGGCGCTCGCCCGTTGGCAGGCCGGCTTGCCCATTATATCCGGCGTAGCAGCCACGCAAACCAGATGCGGAACCCGATACCGATGCCTGTATCGATCCCCGGCTGCCAATCCTGCCCGCGCAGCAGCCAGAGCGACACGCCTGCCCTGGCCTCAGCGGCGGACACCGCGCAACCGATCGCCCAGGGCAAACAGGTGATTGGCCATAGTGGATGTGACGCTTCCCAGGCCTCGCGCCGCCGGGCCAGTTCGGCAACCGGCACCAATGGGATGCCGCGCCGGCGCGACCAGGCGCGCCGCAGCAACACGATCGTGGCGACGGTCGCCACCAAAATCGCTCCGGCCTTCAGCGGACGCGCCGCCGCGATGCGCCGGATGGGGGCGCATGGTCCTGTCAGCACCAGCAGCGTGGGCAAGCCTGCGTTCACGGCCGGCGACGGCACCTCGCTCCCGGCCTGGGCGTCGGTAAGCAGGTTCGGCATTCGCATCTCGGGTTGCCGCGGGTTTGCGGGGCAGTATTCGGCGCGCCATCATAGTGGGGTGTTTGGTACCGCAGCGTTCCGTTGATGCCATGATGAAAGACGACCTGCCCGTTGCCACCACCGGCGTCGCCGTCATCGAGGCAGCGCTCGCCACCATGCCGCTCAGCCCCGGCGTCTATCGCATGCTGGATGCCAAGGGCGACGCGCTCTACGTGGGCAAGGCGCGCAGCCTGAAGAAACGCGTCACCGCCTACACCCAGCCGGTGCGGCTGGACGAACGGCTGCGGCGCATGGTGAACGAAACCGCTGCCATGGAGGTAATCACCACCCACACCGAAGCCGAAGCGCTGCTGCTGGAAGCCAACCTGATCAAGCGCTTGAAGCCCCGCTTCAACATCGTCCTGCGGGACGACAAATCCTATCCCTGGCTGATGCTGACCGAGGACCACCCCTACCCGCAGATCGCCAAGCATCGCGGCGCGCAGGTGCGGAAGGGGTCGTACTGGGGGCCGTTCGCCTCGGCCTGGGCCGTGAACCAGACCGTCACCGCCATGCAGCGCGTGTTCCTGGTCCGCTCCTGCGCCGACACGGTCTTCGCCAACCGCTCCCGCCCCTGCCTGCTTTACCAGATCAAGCGGTGCTCGGCGCCCTGTGTCGGGCGGATCAGCGAGGCGGACTATGCGCGGCTGGTGGGCCAGGCGAAGGCGTTCCTGGGCGGCAAGTCCACCTCCGTGCAGAAGGAACTCGCGGCCGAGATGGAGCATGCGGCCGAAACGCTGGAATTCGAGCATGCGGCCGCGGTGCGCGACCGTATCCGCGCGCTGACTTTCGTGCAGGGCAGCGACGTGGTGAATCCGGCCAGCCTGACGGATGCCGACGTGATCGCCGCCTGGCAGGATGCGGGCCAGACCTGCGTGCAGGTGTTCTTCATCCGCGGCGGCCGCAACAACGGCAACCGCGCCTTCTTCCCCGTGCACACCAAGGCCGAGGAGACGCCCACTGTTCTCGGCGCCTTTATCGCGCAGTTCTACGACGACAAGCCGCCGCCCCCCTGCGTCCTGCTGAACCATAAGCTGGAAGAGCAGGAACTAGTGGCGGAAGCATTGGGCCTGAAGGCGGGGCGAAAGGTAGAGGTACTCTGCCCGCAGCGTGGCGAAAAGCGCGCTGTGGTGCAGCACGCCGAGACCAACGCCCGCGAGGCGCTGGAACGCAAGCTGGCGGAGAGCGCCGGCCAGGCGAAGCTGCTGGAAGGGGTGGCCGGATTGTTCGGCCTGCCGTCCTCGCCGGACCGGATCGAGGTCTACGACAACAGCCACATCATGGGTGCCAACCCCTATGGCGTGATGATCGTCGCGGGACCGGAAGGGTTCGTGAAAGCGGCGTATCGGAAATTCGGCATTCGCGGCCCGGTCGCCCCGGGCGACGATTTCGCCATGATGCGCGAGGTGCTGACTCGGCGCTTCTCGCGCGCTCTGAAGGAGCAAGCGGAGGGCGCACCGTCGGCCGAATGGCCCGACGTGGTGCTGATCGACGGCGGCGCGGGGCAACTGTCGGCGGCGCGCGACGTGCTGAACGATCTTGGCGTGAACGACGTAAAGCTTGTGGCGATCGCCAAGGGACCGGACCGCGACGCCGGGCGCGAATGGTTCTTCAGCGACGGGATGGAGCCGTTCCAACTGCCACCGCGCGACCCGGTGTTGTACTTCCTGCAGCGCCTGCGCGACGAGGCGCACCGGTTTGCGATCACCACGCATCGGGCGGGGCGTTCGAAGGCGATCCGGGTCTCGGAGTTGGACGAGATCCCCGGCATCGGCGCGGCACGGAAGCGGGCGCTGCTGAACCATTTCGGCTCGGCGCGCGGCGTGAAGATGGCAGGACTGGCGGATCTGGAGGCCGCGCCCGGGATCAGCAAGTCGATCGCGCGCCTGGTGTATGCGCATTTCCATCCGGGGGTAAGGATGGAAGCCGGAACATAAGGGGCGGGCGGAGTGCCGCCGGTATCGTCAAAAGGATCTTTCATTCTCGCCTAACCCGGCGGAGCCGGAACCAAGAAGCATAGTGTAGGGTAGCTGCCCGGGTAAGCTGCTGGGGGCAAAGAATGTCGCAATCCCTGACGGAGCGCTACGACGATCGGATCGCCGGTATGCTGTCA
>Ga0335075_10005547_pt1 | contig 19566 bp, 18 predicted proteins | sample Lox_Sample_24_FD_206723 | JGI IMG/M metagenome (GOLD analysis project Ga0335075, IMG submission 206723) | Soil microbial communities from Loxahatchee National Wildlife Refuge, Florida, United States - Lox_Sample_2.4 | ecosystem: Environmental > Terrestrial > Soil > Wetlands | place: USA...
GAGATCGCCAGCCTGGCGCCGATCCGGCTGGAGCTGCGTGAGGCAGCGCTTCCGTTCCTGCAGGATCTGCACCAGGCCACGAAGATCACCGTGCAGCTTGGCGTGCTGGAAGGGACGCAGGTTCTGGTGGTGGAGAAGATCACCGGGCACCGGGCCATGCCGATGCTGTCGCAGGTGGGGGGCATGATCCCCGCGTACTGCTCGGCGCTGGGCCGGGCGATCCTCGCGTACTCACAGCCGCCGACCATCGACGCCGCGCTGGCCGGGCCGCTGGCCCCTCGCACCCCGCGCACGCTGACCAGCAGAATCGCCATCATGCGGGAGCTGACGGCGGTGCCCGAACGCGGCTGGGCGATCGACCGCGAGGAGGGCAACATCGGCGTCAGCTGCGTCGCCGCGCCCATCTTCGGCCCGTCCGGCGATGTCGCCGCGGCGCTATCGGTCACCGGTCCCAGCCAGTTGGTGCGGGCCGACCGCATCGGGCCCGCAGTGCGGCTGGCCGCCGCGGCGGCGTCCCGCGCCTACAGCCGCCCACGAGTCCAGTCCCGCTGAGTGGGACACATCGTTGCGGCGCGAGTTGCGGCGCCGCACGCTGTGACATTAACCACCCGGAACGCGGTGAGCGGCCCGGTCTGCGACACAAGGAGGCGGCGATGACTCTTGGCGGCGGATACATGCTGCCCTCGCGGGAAGGGCACCAGATCGCGGCGATCGGCCTCGGCATCACGATGAAGACCAACGGCAAGTCCACGCGCGACGCTTACTCACTATTCGAGTACGCCATCCCGCCCCAGACCGACGGGCCCCCGCCCCACATCCACACCCGCGAGGACGAGTCGTTCATCTGCCTGGCCGGCAAGCTCGACGTCCACCTCGGCGGCGAGGACTTCACGCTCGGCCTCGGCGACTACCTCTACCTGCCGCGGGACGTCGTGCACACGTTCCGCAACACCTATGACGAGGAGTCCCGCGTCATCTCGGTCGTGTCGCCGGCGGGCCTGGAAGGCTACTACCAGGCGCTCGCCGACATGCCACCGGGCCCGAAGGACATCAGCAAGATAAAGCGGATCATGGCCGATTTCGGGATCATGCTGCAGCTTCCGCCCGAGGTGAGCTGACCATGCGCGTCGGGATCGTCGGCGCCGGCGTCGCCGGGCTGACCACCGCGAAGGTGCTCAAGGAAGCCGGGCACGAGGTCGTCGTCTACGACAAGGCACCCGACGTCGGCGGCGTGTGGAGCCGCACCCGCCGGTACCCGGGACTGACCACGCAGAGCCCGAAGGCGCAGTACTCGCTGTCGGACTTCCCGATGCCCCGCGGCTATCCCGAGTGGCCGACCGGTGCGCAGGTCCAGGAATACCTCGCGGCGTACGCCAGCCGCTTCGGCCTCGACCCGGCGCTGCGGCTGTCCACCGAGGTCACGTCGGCCGTCCCGGCGCCCGGCGGGGGCTGGACCATCACCGCGGCAGGCGCGGCCGAACACGTCGGCAAGCTCGTGGTGGCCAACGGGGTGTTCTGCGAGCCGGCCGTGCCGAGTTATCCAGGCGAGGCCGAGTTCACCGCGGCCGGCGGCAAGATACTGCCCGGCACCGAGCTGAACGACGAGGAGCAGGCGCGGGGCAAGCACGTGCTGGTCGTCGGCTACGGCAAATCGGCCTGCGACATCACCGTGCCGGTCAGCGAGGTCGCGGCGAGCGCCGACGTGATCGCCCGGCACCTGCTGTGGAAGGTACCGCGCCGTATCGGCGGATTCGTCAACTTCAAGATGCTGCTGCTCACCCGCATGGGCGAGGCGCTCTTCAAGTACCTGCGCCCGCGCGGCGCCGAGAAGTTCCTGCACGGCCCGGCGAACGGCGTGCGCGGCCAGATGATCAACTCGATCGGGTCGGCGTCGGTCCGCCAGTTCGGGCTCAAGCGGCTCGGCCTGGTGCCGCCGGGGCAGATGGAAGACATTGTGCGCGGGGCGATCGGCCTGGCCACCGAGGGGTTCTTCGAGGGCGTGACGGTCGGCCGCATCGTCGTCCACCCGAACCGGACCATCACCCGGCTGCTGGCCGACGGCGGCCAGCCCGCCGCCGAACTCGATGACGGCACCCGGCTCCCCGCTGACCTCATCGTCACCGCCACCGGATTCACGCAGGGCGTGCCGTTCCTCCCGGCCGACGTCAAGCGGCAGGTGCTGGACGAACGCGGCAACTTCATGCTCTACCGACAGATCCGCCCGGTCGCCACGCCCGACCTGTACTTCAACGGGTACAACTCCTCGTTCTTCAGCCCGCTCAACGCCGAGATGGCCGCGGTCTGGATAGCCGCGGATCTGGCGGGTGCGATCGCCCTGCCCGAGCCAGCTCAGATGCGACAGCAGGTCATCGACCAGCTTGCGTTCATGGACGCGGCCACCGATACCCACCACTGCTGCGGCGGGAAGATCATCCCGTTCTCGCTGCACAACGTGGACGAGGTGCTCGGCGATCTGCACGTCAACATCAGCCCCGCGGTACGCGCATGGCACTGGCTCATGCCTGTCGACCCGCACGCCTACCGCCACATCACCCGTGCCGTCCTCAAGCAACTGCCGCCCGCGGTGGCGGCACCGGTGCGGGAGACCGCGCCGGAGGCCATGCAGCCTTCTCGGCCGGCGGCCAGCCCATCCGGCATCGCGGCCAGCTAGCGGAGGACGTGAGCTGGGAGAACAGCTAGCCTTACGGCAGCGCGCCTGCTGATGCGGACGAGATGACCGATCACTTGCGTCCACCGCCGGGGCGGCAGCCAGGTCGCCTTGCCGCCGTGCATGCCCGCAGCGCCTTGCCCCAGACGCCGCAACCGCCGGTGAGCAGAACCGCTAACTCTGCGCGGAAATCACGAACATGCGCAACACCGCGGAACCAGCGCAAAACGGCGCTGCGGCAGCACGGCCCTCGGCTCGTAGCTGCGACCATGATTTGAGACCACCGGAGCACGAGGCATGAGACCTCGGCCGCCTCGGTCGATATCTCCACAGGTCAGGCGCGCGGAGGATAGGAGATTCGAACTCCTGAGGGGTTGCCCCCAACACGCTTTCCAAGCGTGCGCCCTAGGCCACTAGGCGAATCCCCCGTCGGCAAGCCTACCGACTCCGCAGGCGCCGCCGGCCGCGACCGCGCGCGGCACACCCGGCAGGCCCCTGCCGCCCTGGCCGCGGCCCGGGGGAGATCCCGGCCCGGGCAGCCGGAGCCGCTGGCTAGACTGGCAGCAGGCCCCTCGCACGGCGTTTATCCCGCCAACTCCCCCAGGGCTGGAAGGCAGCAAGGGTACGCGGGCTCTGACGGGTGTGCGAGGGGTCCCTTCCCGTCCTGGTGAGGATGAGGCTGATGGCAGGCGACGGCCCGAACGCCCCGGCGGAGCCCACCCCGAGCGGCGCTCCCTCCGCCACGACCGCGCTGTACCGCAGGTACCGCCCGGCGACCTTCGCGGAGCTCAAGGGGCAAGACCACGTCACCGGCCCGCTGCGCCAGGCGCTGCGCAGCGGGCGGGTCCATCACGCGTACCTTTTCAGCGGGCCGCGCGGGTGCGGCAAGACGTCCAGCGCGCGGATCCTGGCCCGCTCGCTGAACTGCGAGCAGGGGCCCACCCCCGACCCCTGCGGCGTGTGCGCCTCGTGCGTCGCCCTGGCCCCGTCCGGGCCCGGCAGCATCGATGTGATCGAGATCGACGCCGCCTCGCACGGCGGCGTGGACGACGCGAGGGACCTGCGCGAGCGGGCGTTCTACGCCCCGGTCTCGGGCCGCTTCAAGATCTACATCGTGGACGAGGCGCACATGGTGACCCGCGAGGGCTTCAACGCGCTGCTGAAGCTCGTCGAGGAGCCGCCGCCGCACCTGAAGTTCGTCTTCGCCACGACAGAGCCCGAGAAGGTCATCGCGACGATCAGGTCGCGCACGCATCACTACCCGTTCCGGCTGATGCCGCCGGCCGTCCTGCGCGGGCTCCTCGAGGAGATCCTCGCCAGCGAGGGCGTGCCCTACGAGCCCGCCGTGCTGCCGGTCGTGGTCCGGGCCGGCGCCGGGTCGGCGCGCGACGCGCTCTCCATCCTCGACCAGCTGCTGGCCGGGTCGGACGAATCAGGCCTGACCTACGAACGCGCCGTGGCGCTGCTCGGCTACACCGACGAGAAGCTGCTTGACGACGTCGTCGGGGCGTTCGCCTCGGGCGATGGGGCCGCGGTGTTCCGGGCCGTCGACCGGGTCGTCGAGGGCGGTCACGATCCCCGGAGGTTCACCGCCGACCTGCTGGACAGGTTCCGCGACCTGATCGTGCTCGCCGCGGTGCCGGACGCCGGCCAGACCGGGCTGCTGGACATGCCGGCCGACCGGCTGGACCGGATGCGCGAGCAGGCGGCCGGCTTCGGCCAGGCGCAGCTCGCCAGGGCCGCGGAAACGGTCAACGCCGGGCTGGCCGAGATGCGCGGGGCAACCTCCCCGAGGCTGCAGCTCGAGCTCATCTGCGCCCAGGTGCTGCTGCCCCCGCCGGCCGCTGGCGACGGCGACCTGCTGGCCAGGATCGAGCGCCTCGAGCGCAGGCTCGCATCGGGCGCATCGGGCGCATCGGGCGCATCGGGCGCGGGGGGCGCGGGAGGCGTTGGGCCCGCGGCGGGCGCGGACCATCCCCGGGCGCGGCCCGACGAGCCGCCGGCAGCCCGCCCTGCCGCCGCTCCTGCCGCCCCGCGGGATGCGCCGCGCCGCGAGCCGGCCGCGCCCAGGCCCGCCCGCCAGGAAGCGCAGCCGGCGCCGCCCGCGCCGGCTGCACCGCCCGCTGCGCGGCCCGCCGCAGCGGCGGCAGCGGACGCCGGCTCGCTCCGCGAGCGCTGGCCGGAGATCCTGGAAGCGGTCAAGCGCGAGCGCCGGGTCGCGTGGCTGTTGCTCAGCAACGCGATCCCGGACAGCCTGCAGGACAACGTGCTCACGCTCCGGTTCACCAGGGAAGGCGAGGCCCGGGGGTTCGCGGGCAGCGGCTACGAGCAGGATCTTGGCCAGGTCCTGGAGCGGATGCTGGGGATAAGCCCCAGGGTCCGGGCCATCGCCGGCGAGCGAGCGCCCCAGGATGCGCCACGCAGCACCGGTCACGGGGCGGGAGGCGGTCAGGGAAGCCCGCGGAGCGGAAATTCTGCCTTGAACGTCACGCCTGGGCCCACCGTGACCGGCGACGCCGGCGTGGCCGCCGGGAGCGCGCAGCCGCGCGCGGCCGAGGGCCGGCCCGGGCCGTGGCCGCCCGCCGCGCCGGACCCGGAACCCGACCCCGGCCATGACCTGGGCACCAGCGCGCTCACCGGGGTCGACCTGATCCAGCACACGCTGGGCGGCGAGGTCATCGCGGAGACCGGCGAACCCTGATCGCCCGAATCGGCGCGGTGCTTTGGTACCCGCTGACGGCGCCAGGCCTTAGGCTCGGAACGACAGAGACGGGCAGACGCAGTCGAGCGATGGGACAGGACGTGGACCCTAGCGGCCAGTTGGACATGCAGCAGCTGCTCGCGGCGGCGCAGCAGATGCAAAGCCAGCTCATGACCGCGCAGCAGGAGCTTGCCGACGCCGAGGTGGAAGGAAGCGCCGGCGGCGGGCTGGTGAAGGTGGTCGTCAACGGCCAGGGTGAGCTGGTTGACATCACGATCGCCGCGGCGGCGATCGACCCTGCCGACCCGGAAGAGTCGGCGCAGACCCTGGCCGACCTGGTCCTTGCCGCGGTTCGTGACGCTTACGATGCCGCCAGCGACCTGCAGCAGGAGAAGATGGGGCCGTTCGCGGCGGGAATCGGCGGCGGCCCGGGTGAGCTGGGCCTGCCCGGGTTCCCCGGGATGGCCGGGATGCCGGGCCCCGATGAGCCGGACGACGAGGACAGCGAGCCCAGCGGACAGTGAACGGGGACGGTGAGGTCGGCGGGAGGTCCTGACCGTGTACGAAAGTGTCATCCAGGACCTCATCGACGAACTCGGCCAGCTACCCGGCATCGGCCCGAAGGGTGCCCAGCGCATCGCCTTCCACCTGGTGTCCACCGACCCGGCCGACGTGCGGCGGCTGGCCGCCGCGCTGCTCGAGGTGCTGGAACGGGTCAAGTTCTGCCGTACCTGCGGCAACGTCGCCGAGGAAGACGAGTGCCGGATCTGCCGGGACCCTCGCCGCGATCCTGCGGTGATCTGCGTTGTGGAAGAGCCCAAGGACGTCGCGGCCATAGAGAAGATCCGTGAGTTCCGCGGCCGTTACCATGTCCTCGGCGGCGCAATCAGCCCGATAGACGGAGTCGGGCCTGATGACCTGCGGATCTCCCAGCTGATGACCAGGCTGTCCGACGGCACGGTTACCGAGCTGATCCTCGCCACCGACCCCAATCTCGAGGGTGAGGCGACCGCCGCTTACCTGGCCAGGCTCGTCAAGCCGATGGGGCTGCGGGTCACCAGGCCGGCCAGCGGCTTGCCGGTTGGCGGCGAACTCGAGTACGCCGACGAGGTAACCCTCGGCCGGGCGTTCGAAGGACGGAGGCTGCTTGATGTCTAGTGAGCCGGGCGAGGATTGGCGGCCGCTGGCCGACCGGATCGCGCGGCAGGCCCAGGAGTTCCTGGATGGCGTGACCGCGCTGGCCAACGGGGAGGGCAAGGACGAGACGGTCCCGTTGCTGCTGCTCGAGGTCGCGCAGATCCTGCTGGCAGGAGCCCAGCTCGGGGCGAGCAAAGACATCATCCTGCCCGGCAACTGGGAGCCTGACGTGGGCGCCGACCCGGACCTCGACGCGCTGCGGACCGGCCTCGCCGCCTGGCTCGCGGATGTCGACGAGTACGCCGAGCTCTTCGATCCCTACCAGGACACCAAGGCCACGCAGTTCCGGCTGTCCGACGATCTTGCCGCGGTGGCCGCCGACCTGATCCACGGGCTCAAGCACTATGAGGCCGGGCGCGCCGCCGAGGCGCTGTGGTGGTGGCAGTACTCGTACGTCAACCACTGGGGAACGCACGGCGGCGCGGCGGTGCGCGCGCTGCACGCGGTGGTCGCTCACGCCCGGCTCGATGTGGCTGATGAGCCCGCCGCCGGCTGACCCGAAATCCCCGGCGGCGGGAACGGCTGCTATGGATAGACTCAAGTCGGCTGGCCGGGCAGACAAGCTGGATCAGGCGGAGCGGGAGGAGCGGCCTGACCGTGGCCCTTGTAGTGCAGAAGTATGGCGGATCCTCGGTCGCCAACGCAGACGGGATCAAGCGCGTGGCGCAGCGCATCGTCGCGACGCGCAAGGCAGGACACTCGGTGGTCGTGGTGGTCTCGGCCATGGGGGACACCACCGACGAGCTGCGTGACCTGGCCACCCAGGTGAGCCCGCTGCCGCCGGGCCGGGAACTCGACATGCTGCTGACCGCGGGCGAGCGGATCTCGATGGCGCTGCTCGCGATGGCCATCGCGAACCTCGGCCTGGAGGGGCGGTCGTTCACCGGCTCGCAGGCCGGCGTGATCACCAACTCCGCGCACGGCAAGGCCAGGATCATCGACGTAACGCCGGGACGGATCCGCAGCGCGCTCGACGCCGGCGCGATCCCGATCGTGGCCGGCTTCCAGGGCGTGTCCCAGGACACCAAGGACATCACGACGCTCGGCAGGGGCGCCTCGGACACGACCGCCGTGGCGCTCGCCGCCGCGCTCGGCGCCGACGTGTGTGAGATCTACACCGACGTGGACGGCATCTTCACCGCCGACCCGAGGATCGCGCCCGACGCCCGCCGCATCCCCAGGATCAGCTACGAGGAGATGCTGGAGATGGCAGCGTGCGGGGCGAAGATCCTGATGCTGCGCTGTGTGGAGTACGCACGGCGGTACGCGATCCCCATCCACGTGCGCTCGTCGTTCAGTAACAAGAACGGGACATGGGTCACCGACTCTGACCAGGACACCGGCAGTGACGCGGAGGGCGAGACGATGGAGCAGGCGATCATCTCCGGCGTGGCGCACGACCCGGGCGAGGCGAAGATCACTGTTGTCGCAGTGCCGGACAAGGTCGGCGAGGCGGCCAGGATCTTCCGGGTCATCGCCGCGGCAGAGATCAACATCGACATGATCGTGCAGAATGTCTCCGCCGCCGCGACCGGCCGCACCGACATCTCGTTCACGCTGCCCCGCGAGGACGGCCCCACGGCGATGGCCTCGCTCGGCCAGCTGCAGAGCGAGGTGGGCTTCGAATCGCTGCTGTATGACGACAGGATCGGCAAGGTCTCACTGATCGGCGCCGGCATGCGCTCGCATCCAGGGGTGAGCGCCACGTTCTTCGGCGCGCTGGCGGAGGCGGGGGTGAACATCGAGATGATCTCGACCTCAGAGATCAGGATTTCGGTGGTCGTCGACGAGAACGACATCGCCGCGGCGGTTGCGGCCGCGCACCGGGCCTTTGACCTGGGATCTGATGAGCAGGAAGCGGTCGTCTACGGCGGAACGGGCAGGTGAGGCCGGTGCCGGGCAAGCAGGTGAGCAGCAAGCCGGTGCTGGCGATCGTCGGCGCCACCGGGGCCGTGGGGACCGTGATGCGCGACGTGATCTCGACCAGGGACGACATCTGGGGCGAGATCAGGCTGGTGGCCTCCGCCCGCTCGGCAGGGAAGCGGCTGCGGGTCCGCGGCGTCGACGTCGAGGTCGCGGCGCTCTCCGCCGACGTCTTCGACGGCGTCGATCTCGCGATGTTCGACGTGCCGGACCACGTGTCGGCGCAGTGGGCGCCGGTGGCGGCGGCCAGCGGCGTCGTGGTCATCGACAAGTCCGGGGCCTTCCGCATGGACGACGAGGTTCCGCTTGTCGTCCCTGAGGTCAACCCTCAGCATGCGGCGAACCGGCCCAAGGGAATCATCTCCGTCCCCAACTGCACCACGCTCTCGCTGATCGTGCCGCTGGCCGCGCTGCACCGGGCGTTCGGCCTCCGCGAGATGGTGGTGTCGTCCTACCAGGCCGCATCCGGAGCCGGGCAGGCAGGCACGGACACCCTGTACGCGCAGCTGGAGAAGGTGGCGGGCAACCGGGCGCTGGGCCAGCGGGCGGGCGACCTGCGCGGCGTCGTCGGCGACTTCGGGCCGTTCCCGGCTCCGCTGGTGCTCAACGTCGTGCCCTGGGCGGGCTCGCTCCGGGACGAGGGCTGGTCCTCAGAGGAGCTGAAGATCCGCAACGAGACCCGCAAGATCCTCGGCATGCCGGGGCTGAAGATATCGGCAACCTGCGTCCGGGTGCCGGTCGTCACCGGGCACTCGGCGGCCGTCCACGCCATCTTCCGTGACGAGGTCACCAGGGAGGACGCGCAGCAAGTGCTCAGCGACGCACCCGGCGTGGTGCTCGCGGACGATCCGGAGACCGGCGAGTTCCCGACCCCGGCGGACGTCGTCGGGACCGACCCGACCTGGGTGGGCCGGGTTCGGCAGAACATGGACGACCCCAGGACGGTCGAGTTCTTCGTCTGCGGCGACAACCTGCGCAAGGGCGCAGCGCTGAACGCCGCCCAGATCGCCGAGCTGATCTCTGGCGAGCTGTGAACGTTCACCGTGGCGACGGCGCACGGGCTGCTGCCCGCTCCCCCCGAAACCAGGTTTTTTGACCGGCGCTCCAGGGCGGCGGCCCCTCGGGGCGCTAGCCGGGCACCGTCTGCAGGCCGCTGGCCGCGCGGCCGGCGTCCGGCGGTGCCGCGACGCCGGGCGGTGGCTCGGCCGGCACCGCGGGGAACAGGATCTCGACCTCGAGCCCGCCGGAGGGAACAGGGCGGGCACGCAGGTCCGCGTCATGAGCAGCGGCGATCGCGGTCACGATGGACAGCCCGAGGCCGAGCCCGTCCCGGTTGAGCCGCGCGGCGTCAAGCCGGCCGAACGGCTGGAACAGCAGGTCGATCTGGTCCGGCGAGATGGCCGGGCCGCTGTTGGTCACCGAGAGGACACCGCGGCCCGATCTCACCCCCGTCACCACGTTGATCCACCCGCCGGTGACGTTATGCCGCATTGCGTTGTCCACGAGGTTGGCGGCGAGCCGCTCCGCGAGCCGCTGATCGCCAAGCACGGGAGCCGCGCCGAGCGAGGCGCTGACCCGCAGCCCGCGGCTGGCCGCCTCCGGTTCGCTGGCCGACAGCACCGCACCGGTGACGTCCGCGAGATCGAGCGGCTCGCGCCGGTCCAGCCCGCGCTGGCTGCGGGCCAGGGTGAGCAGCGCCTCGATCAGCCGTTCCTGATCCTCACCGGTGGCCAGCACCCGACGCATGGTCCGCTGCAGCGCGCCGACGGTGGGGTCCGGGTCCCGCAGCGCGACCTCGATCAGGGTTCGCTGCCGCGCCAGCGGCGTGCGGAGCTCGTGCGAGGCGTTGGCCACGAACTGCCGCTGAGCGTCGAAGGACCGCTCCAGCCTGGCCAGCAGCCCGTTGAACGTCTTGCCGAGATCGGTGAGCTCGTCATCGGGGCCATCGGTGGCAAGGCGCTGGTACAGGCTGTTGGCCGAGATGCGCCGCGCCGCCGTGGTGATCGTCCGCAACGGCTGCAGCACCCGCCCGGCCACCAGCCAGCCGAGCCCGATCGAGGCCGCCGCCATGATCGCCAGCGCGATCCCCGAGTCGGTGATGAGCTGGCCGAGCTCGTCGCTGCGCTGCGCGCTGAGCAGGGCCGCGCATCCGTTCGTCAACGGGACCGCGCCGCCGAGCACCTGCTTCTGCTGCTGCGAAGGCGTGAGGCTGCCTCCCGCGGACCCGGTGTAGCAGACCTCGCCGCCAGACGACCCGCTGCCGCTGATGACGGTCTGCTGCTGGACGGACACGTCTTTGGCCACTAGGGGGGTGGGAAGGCGCTGCGCCACGAGGACGTAGGTGACGCCGAGCAGGGCGGCGCCGCAGACCAGGAACAGCGCGCCGTAGAGCATGGTGAGCTTCAGCCGCACGGTGCGCCGTGGCAGCCGCCGCCGGGCCGCCGGGACTGGCTTGGCTGGTTCTGGCATCGGCACCTCAGATCCGGTATCCGGCCTGGGCCACGGTCTCGATCACCGGCGGGTCGCCGAGCTTGCGGCGCAGCCTGCTCATGGTCACCTTGACCGCGGACGTGAACGGGTCGGCCATCTCGTCCCACACCCGTTCCAGGATTTCCTCGGTCGACACTACCCGGCCCTGGGCGGATAGCAGCAGCTCGAGAACGCCGAACTCCTTCGGGCCGAGGTCGAGCGGCCGGCCACCCCGGCTCACCTGCCGCCGTGACGGGTCGAGTTCGAGGTCGCCGCTCACCAGCACCGGGGGCAGTCCGGGCTGGGCCCGGCGCAGCAGCGCCCGGATCCTGGCCACGAGCTCGGCAAAGGCGAACGGCTTGGGAAGGTAGTCGTCGGCGCCGATGCCGAGGCCGTCGACCCGGTCCTCGATCGTGCCGGCGGCGGTCAGCATGAGCACCCGGCTGCGGCAGCCCTCCTCGACCAGCCGGGCGCACACGTCGTCCCCGTGCAGAACCGGCAGGTCGCGGTCGAGCACGATCACGTCGTACCCGGTGACCAGCGCCCGCTCGAGGCCGTCCTGGCCGTCGAAGGCGACATCCACGGCCAGCTGCTCGCGGCGCAGCCCGACGCCGAGCGCCTCGGCGAGCTCGCGGTCGTCCTCGATCACCAGAACCCGCATCGGTGGGTCCCTCCCTCTTCCCCGTCCATGATGCCTGCGCTGGCAGTCACGGCAGGCTGCCGCCGGCCGATGGCGCCTGCGCCGGGTCCTGGATCGCGGTCGCGGTGTCCCGGCCGCCGCTGACGGTGATCTGGGCCGAGACGTCGTCGCCCACCTTGACCGCGCCGATGCTGCTCACCTGGCCGGTGACCTTCGTCGAGCTTGTGACGGCGGCCGTCACCGACTGGCTGGGCCCGCCGCCGATCGTGATCGACGCGGCGCTGACCGCGGTCACCGGGCCAGCCACGAACATCTGCGTGACCCGGTTGCCGCCGCCGGGTGCGGTGCCGCCGCCGGGCACGGCGCCGCCACCCCCCGGGGCCACGTTCGGCTGCTGACGGCCCGACGCAGCCGATGGCGACGCTGAGTTGTCGAGCCCCCTGACCGCCAGCGCGACGCCGACGCCGGCGCCGAGCGCCACCACCGCGACGGCCGCGAGCGCGAGCGGGCGCACGCCCCGCCACCCCGGCCCGCGATCCCGGCCATAGGCCGCGGGAGGTGCCGCCCGGCGCCAGGGCGGGTCGTCCCCGCCCTCATCGGGCCAGTCGCCGGGCCAGTCGGGATCTGGTTCGTCCGCCGCGTCGTCGCCGGGCCAGTCGGGATCTGGTTCGTCCGCCGCGTCGTCGCCGGGCCAGCCGGCATCTCGCCCGTCCGCCGCGTCGTCGCCGGGCCAGCCGTCACCACCCGGCCGAGTGGCGTCGTCCAGCTCCATCCGACCTGAAGATTCTGGCCACATCGGATGCTCGTCTCCTCGCAGTGATCCTTGACTTCACCGGCCCCCGCCGTGTCTCCAGCGTGTACCGGGCCCGGTTGCGTCGCGGTTACACGTCAGCGGGGCCGGCGGTGCGCTGGCCGCCGGCCGCTGCCGCCCTGCCGTGCGCGGGCCGTGCTGGTGTTACCGCCGCGCAACCCCTCCTTCCGTAGAACTGACAGTGCACCGGCCGGGCGGGGGCACGTCGGCCGGTGCGCCAGCCCGCGGATTCCCGGCCGGGCGGCCGGGCGGCGCGGATCTTCCATCGCGGATAGGAGAGCAGATGTTCTTCGCTACATACCTGCGGCGCGAGCTGCGCCGCCGGATGCGCCAGGCGATCTTCGTCGCCGTGGGCCTGGCCGTGGGGATCGGCCTGGTCGTCACCGTGAGTTCCGCCTCGGCCGGGGTGAAGAAGTCCGAGGCCAGCGCGCTGAGCTCGCTGTACGGGGTCGGCACCGACGTGACCGTGACCGGCCCGGCGCCCGGTTTCGTGCCGCCCTCGTCGAGCAGGCAGCCGCCGAAGGGCAGCACGGAGATCACGGGCGGCCCGAACGGCGCGGAAATCTGCCAGAACGGGAAGTGCGAGAACGCGGCGGGCAAGACCATCCAGAAGATGGCCCCGCAGTACTTGCCGATCAAGTCCGCAGACGTGGCGGACGTGGCCAGGCTGCACGACGTGTCGGCGGCCGCGGGCGGGCTCCTGCTCACCGAAAGCACGATCACGTTCCCCAAGAACTTTGGGCAGCCTGGCGGTTCCGCTCTGCCGACGCCGAGCACGTTGAGCGTGGACGGCGTGGACATCGAGCACCTGGCTCTGGGCCCGCTCAGTTCGGGGACGATCACCTCCGGTCACTCGTTCACCGCCGCCGACTCCGGTGCCGACGTCGCCGTCGTGGACTCCGGCTACGCGACGGGCAACAACCTGAAGGTCGGCTCGACCATCACCATCGACAAGGTGAAGTTCACGGTCATCGGCATCGTCCGGCAGTCCCAGGCCAGCAGCCCAGACGACGTCTACATCCCGCTGGCGGTGGCCCAGGCACTGAAGGCCGGTCCCAGCGACTCTGCCGAGACCGACGAGGTGAACATGATCTACGTGACCGCGGCCAGCGCCGCCGACATCCCCGCAGTGCAGAAGGAGATCGCCAAGCTGCTCCCGCACGCCACCGTGACCACCGCGGCCAGCCTCGCCAGCGAGGTGACCGGGTCGGTGACCACCGTGGCCAAGCTGGTCAACGACCTGGGCAAGTGGCTGGCGGTGCTGGTGCTGATCGCCGCGTTCGCCGTGGCCAGCCTGCTGACGATGGCGGCGGTGGCCCGCCGCGTCGCCGAGTTCGGCACGCTGAAGGCGCTCGGCTGGCGGACCCGCCGCATCGTCGCCCAGGTGCTGGGCGAGTCCGTGGCCATGGGCATCGCCGGCGCCGCGGTGGGCGTCGGCCTCGGGTTCGCCGGCGCGGCGATCATCAACAAGATCGCGCCGAAGCTGTCCGAGACGGTCCCCACGTCCTCCGGGGCGTTCTCCGCCCAGACGCAGACGGTGGCAGGCCCGGGCGGCGTCTCTCACACCTCGGGCCCCGGCGCGTCGTCGCATCTCATTTACGTCCCGCTGCACCCGTCGATCACGGCAGGCGTGATCGTGCTGGCCGTGGTCCTGGCCGTGGCCGGCGGGCTGCTCGCCGGGTCGTTCGGCAGCTGGCGGATCGCCCGGCTGCGGCCGGTGGACGCCCTCTCCCGGGTCGCGTGACGCGCTTCCGGCACAATCCTTCACGAACAGGAGAAGACCTGTGTACACACTGACCGGCGTGACCAAGCTCTACCAGAAGGGCCGCCGCACCGTCCCGGCGGTCCGGGACCTGGACCTGGTGATCTCTGGCGGCGAGTGGCTGGCCGTGCAGGGCCGCACCGGGCACGGCAAGTCCACCCTGCTGAACCTGCTCGGCGGCCTGGACCGCCCCACCCAGGGCACGATCGAGCTCGACGGCACCAACCTCGGCGCGCTGCGCGAGACCCAGCTCACCGCCCTGCGCGCCCACAAGATCGGGTTCATCTTCCAGACCTTCAACCTGATCCCCACCCTGTCAGCCGCCGAGAACGTCGAAGCCGCGCTGATCCCGCTCGGCACCGGACACGCCGACCGGCAGGCCCAGATCGCCGCCGCGCTGGACTCCGTCGGCCTTTCCGACCGGGCCGCGCACCTGCCCACCGAACTGTCCGGCGGGCAGCAGCAGCGGGTCGCGATCGCCCGCGCCCTGGTCAAGGAGCCGAACGTGCTGCTGGCCGACGAGCCGACCGGCAACCTGGATGAGGACACCCGCGACGACATCATCGCCCTGCTCGAGCGCCTGTGGCGGGAGCGCGGCCTGACCCTGGTCCTGGTCACCCACGACTCCGCGATCGCCCGCCGGGCACAGCGGGTCGGCGTCATGAGCAAGGGCCGCCTGACCATCGGGCAGGATTCCAGGCCCGGGCCGCGCCCGGACAGTCACTCGCTCACCACGACGTACGACCCGGCGACCTGACCGCCTCCCGGCGGCCGTTACGGCTTTCGCGCGACGGCCACCAGGCAGCCGAACTCGCGTGGGTCGCCCGGCACGTCGGCGGGCGAGTCCGGCCGCCACAGCGGGACGTAGACCAGCCCGGGATCCACCACCTCGAAGCCGTCGAAGAAGCGCTGGATCTGCGCCCGCGAACGCAAGTGCAGTTCCGTGGAGACGCTCCGGTTGTACACCTTCTCGGTGGCGTGCGCCACCGCAGGCCTGCCCTCATGCGTGGCGTGACCCAGCACGAGGTAGCTGCCGGGCGCGAGCGCATCGCGCAGCGTGGCCACGATCCGCCAGGGGTCCTCGGCGTCGGCGATGAAGTGCAGGACGACCATGAGCAGCAGACCAGTCGGCTGGCCGACGTCGATCAGGGTCCGGAGCGTGTCGTTCAGGATTATTTTCCGCGGTTCACGCAGGTCGGCCTTGATGACGGCGGCGCCGGTGTTCCCGGCCAGGATGGCCCTGCTGTGTGCCACCGCGACTTCGTCGATGTCGACGTAGACGACGCGGGCGGCAGGGTCAGCCTGCAGGGCGATCTCATGCACGTTGCCCTCGGCCGGGATGCCGGAGCCGATGTCAAGGAACTGGCGGATGCCGTTCGCCGTCAGGAACCGCACCGCGCGGCCGAGGAAGGCGCGGTTGGCCCGCGCGATTTCCCGCATCTTGGGCTCGACCGCGACGATCGCCCTGGCCACGTCCTGGTCGGCGGGGAAGTTGTGGCTGCCGCCCAGCCAGTAGTCGTAGACGCGGGCGACGTTGGCCCGCTTGGTGTCGACGCCTGGGGGTACCCAGTCCTCGGCCGTCACACGGGCAATGCTAGGCATTCCGGGCTGCCCGCGCCCGCCGCCTCCCGCCGCGCTGCCCGCGCCCGCCCCCATCCCCGCTGGCGCCGTGCGCCCGCCCCGGCGATTTGCTCAGCCTGGCCTTATCAGTTTAGCCTGAGCAAATGCGCGAAGCTCCCGACGTTTCCGAGGTCGCGGCCGCGATCCGGGTCAGCACCGGCTTGCTCCTCCGCCGGCTGCGCCAGACGCGCGTGGCAGGCGAGCTCACCCTCCCGGAGAGCGCCGCCCTCACCCGCCTGGACCGGGGCGGCCCCGCCACGGCGAGCGACCTGGCCAGGCAGGAGCAGATCAGCCCGCAGTCGATCGGCGCGACCCTGGGCACGCTGGAGGCAAAGGGCCTGATCGAGCGGCGTCCCGACCCCGCGGACGGCAGGCGCTCCGTGCTGTCGGTCACCGGTGCCGGCCAGCAACTGCTGCGGGACAAGCGGAACGCCCGCACCGAGCAGCTGGCCAGGGCCCTGTCGGCCGGGTTCACACCGGAGGAGCTGCACGTCCTGGCGGCGGCCGCGCCGCTGCTCGAGCGGCTGGCCCAGAGCATCTGATGGCGGTGACGGGACAGAGCCGCCAGGACCAGGCCGACGGCTACAAGTGGGTAGCCCTGGCCAACACGACCGCCGGCATGTTCATGGCGGCGCTGGACGGGTCGATCGTCATCATCGCGCTGCCAGCGATCTTCCGCGGCATCCACATCGACCCGCTGGCACCGGGCAACATCGCCTACCTGCTCTGGATGATCATGGGGTACCGGCTCGTCCAGGCCGTGCTCGTGGTCACGCTCGGCCGCCTCGGCGACATGTACGGTCGCGTCAAGATCTACAACGCGGGGTTCGTCGTGTTCACGGCCGCGTCCGTGCTGCTGTCGTTCGACCCTTTCGATGGCGGCCGGGGCGCGATGTGGCTGATCGGCTGGCGGGTGCTCCAGGCCGTCGGCGGGTCCATGCTCATGGCCAACTCGGCCGCGATCCTGACCGATGCCTTCCCGTCCGACCAGCGCGGGTTCGCGCTGGGGACCAACCAGATCGCCGGGCTGGCCGGGCAGTTCATCGGCCTGGTCGCCGGCGGCCTGCTGGCCGCGTGGGACTGGCGCGCGGTGTTCTGGATCAACGTGCCGGTGGGCATCTACGGCACCGTATGGGCCTACCGCAAGCTACGCGACACCGGGGTCAGGCACCGGAGCAGCATCGACTGGTGGGGCAACATCACGTTCGCCGCCGGCCTCGGCGCGATCTTGATCGCGGTCACGTACGGCATCCAGCCGTCCGGCGGGCACACAATGGGCTGGGAGAACCCCTACGTGCTCGGCGGGCTGGCGGGCGGCTGCGCGCTGCTGGCGATATTCGGGATCATCGAGACCCGGATCGCCGAGCCCATGTTCCAGCTCGGCCTGTTCCGGATCCGCGCCTTCACCGCGGGAAGCATCGCGGGCCTGGTCGTGGCCGTCGCCCGGGGCGGGATGCAGTTCATGCTGATCGTCTGGCTGCAGGGCATCTGGCTGCCGCTGCACGGCTACAACTACAGCCAGACGCCCCTGTGGGCCGGGATCTTCCTGCTGCCGCTCACCGCCGGCTTCCTGATCTCCGGCCCGACCTCAGGAATCCTGTCCGACCGCTTCGGCTCGCGCGGCATCGCCACGGCCGGGATGGCCGTGTTCGGCGGCAGCTTCATCGGCCTGATGCTCCTGCCCGTGGACTTCCCGTACTGGGCGTTCGCCGTGCTCATCGCCGCCAACGGGATCGGGAGCGGGATGTTCGCCTCGCCCAACTCCTCCTCCATCATGGGCAGCGTCCCGGCGCGGCACCGTGGCGCCGCGTCGGGGATGCGCTCGACCTTCCAGAACTCCGGCACGGCGCTGTCCATCGGGGTGTTCTTCTCGCTGATGATCGCCGGCCTGGCAAGCAGCCTGCCGACGACGCTGGCCAGCGGGCTGCAGCGGTACGGCGTCCCGCACGGCGCCGCGCACGGCGTGGCGGCCCTTCCGCCGGTGTCGTCCCTGTTCGCCGCGGTCCTCGGGGTGAACCCGCTGGCCCACCTGCTCTCCGCCGGCCATGTGCTCGCATCGCTGCCCGCCGCGGCGCAGCGGGTGATCACCGGCAGGCAGTTCTTCCCGCACCTGATCTCGGGGCCCTTCCACGACGGCCTCGTCGTGGTGTTCGCGGTGTCGGCCGTGCTGTCCGTCTTCGCGGGGCTGGCCTCGCTGCTGCGGGGCGGCCGCTACGTCGAGCCCGGCGCGCCGCAAGCGGTGCCTGCCGCCCGGGAGACCGGCGAGACCGGGCGCTCCGGCGTGGCCAGGACGGCCGCCGAGGCCGAAGCCCCCGGCAAGCCGGGAGCCCCCGGCAAGGCCGCCGGAGCATGAGCACGGCCACCACGGCCCGGCGGGGCTCAGAAATCCCGGCGGCTTCCCGGGAGGTAGTCTTGATTGCTGCGAGGCCTGAAGGTGCCCTGATGGGCACGCGGCGGATAGACGCATCGGGACGGACGCCATGGCCAGTACAGCGACAAACAGCCAGTCGGCCGGAGCATGGCCGCAGGTGAGCTCGGGTCCGCTTATCGCCGGGGGAGTTCTGTTCGGGATCGGTGCCGCCTTCGCGCTGGCGGGCTTGGCGGTGGCCGGCGTGCACGTGATATCCGCGACCCGGGCATGGGCGGACGAACTGGAGATACCGCCCAGCCAGCTCGCGAAGCTCAGGTGGGAGCAGGCGAAGAGCGCGGCCGCTTCCGGCGCGAGCACGTGGCGGGAGCACCCGAACGCCAAGGCGCGCCTGACCCGGCGGGCCGCCACCCGCAGGTACGGCTGATCCGCGCGGTCCGCACCGGGTCTCGCGCCCGCGCGGGCCAGATGCGAGGAGCCGGGGAATGCGCTGCACCTGGGCGCGGTCAGGAGCCTCCCGCGCGGACGAGGATTCACCATGAACGTAACGCGCCCGCCCGCACTGGTCACTAACGACGACGGGATCGACAGTGAAGGCTTGCGCCAGCTGGCCGTCGCGGCGGACGACGCGGGCCTCGGCGTCGTGGTGGCGGCGCCAGCGACGGAGGCGTCGGGGAGCAGCGCGGCGATGACCGCCGGGCACGCCGAGGGGCGGATCGTCGTCAAGCGCCGCGAGCTCGTCGGCCTGGACCAGGTCCCGGCGTATGCGGTCGACGCGCTCCCCGCGTTCATCGCGTTCACCGCTGCCAGGGGCGCGTTCGGATCCGGGCCCGAGCTGGTGCTCTCGGGCATCAACAGGGGGCCGAACACCGGCCGGGCGATCGTGCACTCGGGAACCGCCGGCGCGGCGCTGACTGCGGCCACCTGCGATATCCGGTCGGTCGCACTGTCGCTGGACGTGCGGCACCCCGGCGGCGAGCCGCACTGGGAGACCGCCGTCGCCGTGGCCGCCCAGGTGATCGCGGCGGCACGGGAGATGCCGCCCGGCGTGATGCTCAACGTGAACGTCCCGAACGTCCTGCCCGGTGAGCTACGCGGCATCCGGTGCGGCCGGCTGGCCAGCTTCGGTGCGGTCGAGCTGGCCGTGCTGGCAACGGCGGAAGACCACTTCCAGGTGACGATGGCCGACACCAGCGGTGAGCCCGAGGCCGGGTCGGACTCCGCGCTGCTCGCGGACGGCTATGCCAGCGTCACGCCGTTGCGGCCGCTGTGCGAGACCTCGTCGTCCTGGCTGCCCTGGCCGGCCGCTGAGACGTAGCCTGCCCAGCCGGGCAGCGGCCCTCGTGGGTCCCGTGGTGGCACGATCCCGCCACGATCCCCCTGGGCTGCCCGCATTGTCAGGCGGGC
>Ga0335075_10005548_pt1 | contig 19565 bp, 12 predicted proteins | sample Lox_Sample_24_FD_206723 | JGI IMG/M metagenome (GOLD analysis project Ga0335075, IMG submission 206723) | Soil microbial communities from Loxahatchee National Wildlife Refuge, Florida, United States - Lox_Sample_2.4 | ecosystem: Environmental > Terrestrial > Soil > Wetlands | place: USA...
TGACATTCGCCTCGAGCGCGATCGCGCAGGTGAACCCGGATCTTTATGCCGGTCTCAAGTGGCGTAACGTCGGCCCTTTCCACGGTGGCCGAATTTCGTCCGTGACCGGCGTTGTCGGACAGGCTGGCGTGTTCTACATGGGCACTCCCCAGGGTGGCATCTGGAAAACCACCAGCGCCGGCGTCACGTGGTTTCCTATCTTCGACCGGGTGACGAGCGTCGACAGCGTCGGCGCTATCCAGGTCGCTCCTTCGAGTCCCGATATCATTTATGCCGGCGCAGGCGATCCCATCGGCGGCAGCTTGGGCAACGGCATGTGGAAGTCTACGGACGCTGGCAAGACGTGGCAGCACATCGGCCTCGAGGACACTGTGAAGGTCGACAGCATTCTGGTCGATCCCAACGATCCCAATTTGGTGATTGTCTCCGCCCTCGGCGACGCGACGCACCACGGTGGTGGTATTTATCGCTCAACTGACGGCGGCGAGACCTGGAAAAACGTCCTCAAGCCCGCCGACTATGACGGCACTCGCGAAGTCGAATACGACTATGACAATCCCAGCATTATGCTGGCCGATACGCAGGGTACAGGGGGTGGTTTCGGCGGCGGTGGCGGAAACGGTCCTCGGCCCAAGACCAAGCCGCCTCTGGTTTTCAAATCGACCGACGAAGGCCAAACGTGGACCCAGATCAAGATTCCGCCATTCCCGGGTCGCGTTGGCGTAGCAATCGCGAATCACACCAACGGCCAGCGGATGTACATCGTCGGCAACGATATTGAAGACGGCTCAGGTCTCTACCGGTCCGACGATGGCGGGGCTACTTGGCGGCACATGGCGGGCAAGGACTCTCGCATCGAAAATGGGCAGGGCTCCTACAGTTGCGGCGTGTGGGTGGATTCCCAGAACCCTGACATCCTCTACACCATCAGCACTGCAATGTACCGTTCCACCGACGGCGGCGTTACCTTCCATGCCTTCAAAGGCGCGCCCGGCGGCGAGGATTACCACAAGCTTTGGATCGATCCAACCAACGGGGGGCGGATGGTGGTCGGAGCCGACCAAGGCGCCAGCATCACTCTCGACGGCGGCCACACCTGGAGCCTCTGGTATACGCAGCCGATCAGCCAAGTCTACCATGTCAACACAGACAGCCAGTATCCCTACTGGATCGTGACTTCGCAGCAGGATACCGGCGCTCTCATGGTCAAGAGCCGCGGAATGTGGGGCCAGCTGAACTTCATCGACTGGAGCCCGGTACCTTCGTCTGAATTCGGTGTCATCACGCCGGATCCGCGGCACCCACATATTCTTTATGCGGTCGGCTATGGCCCGGGTGGCGGTGGCAACGGCTTGGTGAAAATCGATATGTCGAACGGTCAATGGGAGAACGTCGCAATCAATTTCGGCGCTGATTCCACCAAATACCGCGCCGGACGTGACTTCCAGAAGAAGTTCGACACCGCCTTCGATCCAAGTGCGCTCTACATTGCGTATCAGTGCCTGGTCGTTACGCGCGACGGCGCCCGCACCTGGAAGTCTTTCAGTCCCGACCTCACGACTGAAAAAGGTAAGCCCATGATACCCTGCGGCACACCATTACCGGAGTCGGAGCAGGCCGCTCAGCGGCGCGCTGGTCGCTTCGGCCCACCGCCACCGACCATCAACGATTTCTCCATCTCCAAGGTCAAGCCGGGCGTGGTCTGGTCCGTGAGCAGCAACGGTCAAATCTACAACACAGTCGACGGTGGCAAGGTCTGGAAGAACGTGACCAATATTGCCGACCTGCCACCCCATACAGACCTCACTACCATCGAAGCCGGCGATAGCGCCGGTACAGCCTATGTCACAGGCCGGATCGGCGGCCAACGCAGCATCGTTGCGCCGCCGGTGCCCACGAAGCAGGACACAGACGTGCCACTGATCTGGCGCACCGCCGACGGCGGCAAGACTTGGACCAGCATCGTTAGCGGTTTGCCGAGCGACGAACGTACCGGAAGCTGGGTCAATATTCTGCGCGCAGATCCCAAGCAGCCGGGGCTGCTCTTCGTCGGCACCGAATCGACCGTTTACGTCAGCTTCGATAATGGCGACCACTGGGAATCGCTGCGCCAGGACTTGCCCACCACATCCATCCGCGACCTCGTCATCCACACCGATAATCACCAGAACGACTTGGTGATCGGCACTTACGGTCGCGGCATCTGGATTCTCGACGACATCACCCCGCTACGCCAGATCGCTGCCAACGCCCAGGCTGTCAGCTCATCTTCCGTCTACCTATTTCAGCCCGAGGAGGCCATTCGCGCTCGCATCAACAGTAACTGGGACCAGCCGTTCTCTGTCGAAATGCCCAACGCGCCCAACCCGCCTTACGGCGTAATCGTCGACTACTACCTTAGCCGCAAGCCCGACGGGCCGATTCAACTGCAGGTCTTCGACGCCCAGGGCAACCTCGTGCGCACCATTTCCAGCACACTGCCGCCTCCGATCGAGGGCCAGATGTATCCGCGCTACTGGCTGGCATCGCCGGAGTCGCGCGCCCTGAGCACCAACGTCGGCATGAACCGTATCAACTGGGATCTGCAATATGACGATCCACCCGCGTTCGAGCACGATCTCGAAAATCAGATGAACATGGTGGCTGGCAGCACCACCGCTGGTCCGCACGGTCCGCAAGTGATTCCCGGCGTCTATACACTGAAGCTCACTGTGGACGGGCAGGTCTACACACGCCGCGCCACCGTCATGAACGATCCCCGAGCCGGCCAGAGCCCACAGCTCATGGCCGCGCTACGCGCTCAGAACCGGCTCACGCTGCTCGCGTATCACGGCATGGAGCAAAGTTACAAAGCCCATGACGAAGTGGATGCCGTCAAGACTCAGCTTGCGTCGCTGATGAAGGCGAACTTGCCGGCCGATCTTGGGTCGCAAGCCAAGACGCTCGACGCCAGCCTGACCAAGATTGCCGGCGAGATGCCCGCCGGTGGTCCCATGGCATTCTTCCGCCGAGTTACTCCTAAGCCCAACGAGATGCGATCCTTCGTCATACTGAACAACGACTACAACACGCTGGTCAGCATGATGCAGGTGGGCCTCGACATGGCGCCCACTTCCACGCGGATCGCCACCTGGGAGAGCGACTGCCATAACTACAATCGCACGCTAACCGCCTGGAAGGCGCTGCAGAAAGACCAGATCACGCAGTTCAACGCCGAGTTGGCCAAGGACAACTTGCAGACGCTGAACGTCGCGCCCACTGGACTCGCCGACCCAGTGTGCACCTTCGCCGCCGGCTCGAAATAAGACGGGTTGCGTCCCCAGGTTGAGGCGTCGAACGGCGAACACGATTTACTCGGAGCGGCCGCACTCGCCAAATGGAACCAACCCAGCGTCGCAGCGCCACAATAGCAATACTCCTTCTGCTCCTGACGGCGCTGCTGTGCGGATCTGAGCGTGCAATTTGGAGTGCGCCTTCCCGACAGACCCATCGGCCATCGGCCATCACGGGCAACCCGCGAGTCGACAATCTTCTCAGTGAGATGACGTTCGCTGAGAAAGTCAGCATGCTCGATGGATCGGACGAAAATCCCGCAACGTTTCAGGGCCAGGCCGGATATCTCGCCGGCGTGCCGCGGCTCGGCATTCCGTCGCTGCGTTTCGCCGACGGCCCTCCCGGCGTGCTGACGCGCGTGCCTTCCACGGCCCTGACCGCGACGATGGGGCTGGCCGCGACCTTCAGCCGCGAAGACGCTCGGCAGAACGGAATCGTGATCGCACGCGATGCCCGCTCTCTCGGCATCGACGTGGTCCTGCAACCCTTCATCAATATCGACCGCGATCTGAACTTCGCGCGCGCCTACAACACCTTCGGCGAAGACCCTTTGCTCAGCGGTCAGATCGCCGCGGCTGAAATCGAAGGCATTCAGAGCCGGGGAATCATGGCGCAGGCCAAACACTACGTGGGCTACGACGGCGGTACCGACGTCTTCATCGGCCCGCAAGCGCTGCACGAAATCTACGTCGCTCCTTTCGCAGATGCAGTCGGCGCCGGCGTGGCGTCCATTATGTGCTCATACAACAAAATCAATGGCGCGTACGCCTGCAACAATCCCGACACGCTCATCACAGTCCTGCGCGATCAGGTGGGATTCCGTGGGTTCGTTACGTCCGACTGGGGCGCGAATCATACTCCCTACTTCGTGAAAGACGGCCTCGACCTCGAAATGCCGAATCCCGCAACGAAAAACATGCTGCAGACGCTGCAAGCTGCCGTCGCTGCGGGTACCGTGCGCGAAGCCGACATCGACCGCGCCGTCGGCCGCATTCTTGGTCAGATGGATCGCTTCGGCCTCCTCGACCGCAAGCCGAAGCACAACGTCACCCCGATCGACACCGCCGCGGACGCACCCATCGTGCAGAAGACCGCCGAAGATGCTGCGGTCCTGCTTCGCAACGAGGATCACGCTCTGCCTCTCACAGCAGACGATTTACACTCGCTTGCGCTCATCGGTCCGGGAGCGGGCCAGACGATGGCCATCGGTATCCCGGAGGAGAAAGCCGTCGGCATTCCCGCGCGCGAGGTTGGCCCGTTCTATGCGCTGCAGCACGACACAGCCGGCGATCCGCGCGTGCATCTGCGATACGGGATTGCCAACGACATGACCGGCACGCCAATACCCGCGTCGGTCTTCACTCACCACGGTCAGCCGGGCCTCGAGCGCCAGTCGGGCAATGGCACAACGCGGATCGACCCGAACATCGACTTCGCCGTTTCGAGCGGACACGCGTTGCCGCCGAACACGAAAGCTTCATGGATGGGCACACTCACGATTTCCCAGGCCGGCGAATACTGGCTCTACTTACAAAATCTCGGCTGCTTCGCCTCGCTCACCTTCGACGGCAAGAAGCTCGTTTCGGACGAAGAAATGGGAGGGCACGGAATTGTCACCGAGGCCGGACAGGACAACGTGCTGCCCACCACCGACGGCCTCGACGATTTGCGCGTCAGAATCCAGCTCGCCGCCGGACCTCATGCTGTGGCCGTCGCCGTGCAGCCCGATTCTTCGGGTCAGCCGACGCAGGTGCGGGTCCGCTGGGTCACGCCGGAGCAGCAAAAGGCCAACTATGGAGCCGCCATCGCTGCCGCGAGGCAGTCGCACATGGCTATCGTCTTTGCGTGGAGCAGCGACAAACCGGTGTTCCATCTGCCCGAAGATCAGGATCGGCTCATCTTTGGTGTGGCCGCCGTCAATCCGAATACTGTTGTCGTCCTCAACGTCAGCCAGCCTGTTGCGATGCCATGGCTGTCGAAAGTGAAAGGCGTTCTGCTGCTCTGGTTTCCTGGCGACGAAGGCGGTTGGGCGACAGCTAATCTGCTCCTCGGCAAAGCCAATCCAGCGGGCCGTCTTCCTTTTACCTGGCCCGAGCGGCTCGACCAGGGCGTTGCGAGTGACCCTGCCCATCCGGAGCGTCAAAATCCTCCCAACGAAGGGCCGGGCAAGACCACATACTCGGAGGGAATCTTCGTCGGGTATCGCTGGTTCGATCAGCAGAAGCTTCAACCCCTGTTCCCGTTCGGATTTGGCCTCTCCTACACGCGATTTGCGTATTCGCAGATGCGCGTCGCGCGCGCATCTGATGGCGGCCTCGACGTTCGCTTCACTCTGCGCAACGACGGGGCAGTTCCCGGCGGCGAAGTCCCGCAGGTTTATCTCGACGCCCCGCAGAATCCGCCCGGTGACGGCGCGCAGTTCGCTGTTCGCGCGCTCGGCGCCTTCGATCGCGTTCACCTCGCGGCCGGAGAGAGTCGTGCAGTCACGCTTCATGTCCCGCTGCGCGCGCTCGAATATTGGTCGGTCGCTAAGAGCCAGTGGATGCTCGTCACCGGCCCGCGCACCGTTCGCGTCGGCAGCTCGTCGCGCGACCTTCGCCTCGCGGCCACCGCATATATCGCGCCCGAAACAGGAGCGCGCTGATGCTCGCGTCACGCAAAGTTTCGTCCTCCGCAACAATGAAGCGCATCCTTTTTGCCCGGATGCGCCTCCAACGTGAACTTTTCATGCCGTCGCTCCGTTGTCTGTTCGCGTTCGTCTTCATCGTGGTTGCTGGATGCGTGCCCGCACGCGCGTCCAACCTCGTCACTGGGAACGGATTTGGGTTCGCGGTGGTGTCGCCGCAAACAGCCAGCGTGACGAAGTTCTACGCGCATCCGTACGCCTTCACCGCGCCCGATCCGAAAGACAGCCTGAGCGAAGGAATCCCCACCACGAATTTCATTCAGGGCCTCAGCTGGGGTGCTGCGCCGAATGCGGGCGCGTCGGCTGACTACGACAACGATTCGCAAGTGATCCGCGTGCACAGTAGCTCCGGCGAAGGCATCGTGTTCATGCCCTTCGGCCTTCTGCAATCCGCGCTTATCGTCAGTTGGCAGCCCGCCGGCGGCGCATCTGCTAACGGATGGACCGTCACATGGACCCACGCTGTTAAATCGCAGCGCCTCCTGCAAATCGGCGGCATCTCTGCTCGCCTGCTCGAATTCGACTCGGTCCCCGACTCTCTCCTGCTAATTCCACTCGATTCGATCGCACCGCATCCAGTGTCCGACCAGGATCCCTTCGCCGGCAGCTCGGCATGGGCACTCGTTTCGCTCGACCCCGGCGCCAATCCTGAAGAAACCATTCGCGACTTCGTGCATTGGTGCGCTGGCCTCTCCGCATCCGCCTTGGCGCAGCGCGAGATCGCGCAACTCGAACGCTGGCGCGTGCAGCCAACCGTCCACTTCGCGAGCGAAGCCGAGCGGCAACTCTGGCGGCAGAGCGAAGTGCTGCTGCGGCTCGCGCAGTGCCGCGAGCCGAACCGTCCCGGACGCCACGGCAACGGTCTTATCGTCGCCAGCCTGCCCGATGGCTTGTGGTTCACGCCGTGGGTGCGCGACATGGCCTTCGCCACTGTCGCCCTCGCGCGCATGGGGCATCGCGCCGAGGCGCGCGCCGCGGTGCTCGCCTACTTCAACGCTCAGCCCACCGGAAAGATGCGCGCGCAAACTGCCGGCGCCGACGATCAGATTTCCGTCGTGCGCTACTTCGGCGACGGTTCCGAAGAGCCTTTCTTCACCGACGAAGGCAGCACCAACATCGAATTCGACGACTGGGGCTTGGCTCTGTGGGCGCTCGGCACGTACATGCAGGAGACGCACTACACCGCGCTGCTCCGCGCCACTACGTATCGCGGCCCACTCTACGCGAGCGCGCGCGATTTCGTCGTCAAGCCGCTGTTCGCGAACCTCGAAAACTACGGCGGGGGCCAGATTGTTGCCGCCGACACCTCAATCTGGGAAGAACGCCAGAAAGATAAAAAGCACTTCGCGTTCTCAACTGCTGCCGCTATCGTAGGTCTGCGGAGTTTCGCCGAGGTGGCACAACTTGCCGGTGATGAAGCAACACGCGCCGACGTTCTCCGTCACGTCGCTCTGCTCCAGAAGGGATTCAATGCAGCCTTCATCCGCGACGGAGAACTGCACGGCACGCTCGAACCCGGGATCAAGAACAACATCGACGGCGCCTTACTCGCCGTCATTCATTTCGGCGTGGTCACCGATCCGGCCATTGTGCGCAATACCGTGCGGCGCATGGCTCTGCTAAAAGTCGCCTCCGGCGGTTACCGCCGCGTCCGCAGCACGTATACCGACCCTAAGATCTTCGAGTACTGGTACGAGCGGCAGGAGTTTCTGTACGTCGACGTCAGTCTTGCGGAAGTGGACCGCAGCCTTGGCAACTTCGCCGCGGCCGATGCGATTGTCCGGCGCATCGTGGACAAAGCCGTTGCTGACCACGACCTGATCCCCGAAATGTATGTAGCTGTGCCATGCACGCTTTTTCCCGGCAAGATCGGCGATCCCACCGGCGCGCTGCCGATGGTCGGCTACGGAGCAGGAGAATACATACTCGACCTTCTCAACCGTCAGAGGTACGAACGAGTTACGACCGAAGGCGCGCACGGGCTAGGGGCATAGGCGCAGGCCCGCACAGAGACCAATTCGAATTAGGGTTGGCAAGCCGGAAAATCGTCTTCAGGTTCCGCGTTCACGGTCGAGACGTTGTCGGGTAGCGACTACGGAAATTCGCGTGGCCATGGACGCTTCGTAGACGCCTCTCGACGAGCGGCCAAGGCGAAGTCGCCTTGATTGAAACGCTTGCGAACCGGCGAAAGCGTCAGCCGCTCAGTGGTATAGCCACGCATTTGCGCTCTCGCCTCCGGTCGGTGAATGTTCCTCGATGTACTTCGCCATCATTCGCAGCAGGTCCGCATTCGACATCGGCTGCCAGCCGTGTGGCTTCATGGGTCTGCCGTAAACAAATGTCGCATCGGCTGGAGGGTCCTTCTCGCCATCGAGTTGCTCTTGCATCCCGTAAACCGCCAGGTTTAAATAGAATGTGTCCATGTCTCCGACGTACACGTGAATTTTTCCGCGTAGGTCGTTTCCAATTTTCGGCCAGTTCTGTTTCAGATAGTACGTAAGATCGTAGCCGTGATCCCGCATGTAATCGGCCACCTGATGGTTGATCGTTCCAGTCAGCAAGTCATAGAGGGGCACCAGATACCCATCGCTTCCCACCGGGCCGTAAACGGCAAACCACGCGTCCACTTGCTGGCCCGATCGTCCATCCGAGCCGAGCACAGCTTCCAGCTTGCTCGCTTGCCGCTGCGTCACCGTCATCTGACCTGAAGGCAATCTCACCTCCGGCCGCTCGGGAACGATCCAGTCGTAGCCCGGCTTGTAACCGGCCGGATAGAAAGCATTCTCATCCCCATAAATATTGCTCATCTGCCAGCGGCGGAAATCCACCGGGTCCGGGTAGAACGACCACGTCCCGGCGAAGAAATCCGGATGGAAGATTTGCAGCGCCAGCGACTCCCATCCGCCCGTCGATCCGCCCGACAAAACACGCCCGTACGGCTCGCGGATCATCCGAAAGTGATTCTCCAGATACGGAATCAACTCCTTTGTAAGCGCATCCCCATATGGCCCGTTGTTTGCCGAGTTCACCGCGTACGAGTCGTCGAAATACGGCGTCGGATGCTGGAACGTCACCACGATCATTCGCGGAAAATCGTCCGAAATCCATGCCTGATAAAGTTCGTATCCCCACGCCCTGTGCTCCCGGTACATCTGCTCCAGCACCGGATCGGTCCTTCTATTGGATCGCCGCTGCGCTTGCCCAGTCATTGTCGGCGGAGGGCTCGTCCGGAATCCCAGCGGATTCCCGAGTGAGAAATGCCCCTGCTCGTAGAGCACCGGGTAGCTCACCGCCGCATGGGTTTCGTACCCCTTCGGCAGCAGCACGGTGGCACCCAAATAGATCGGACGGCCCCAGAACCTCGTCAGCATCGGGCTCTGGATCTTGATGTGCTTCACCCATTCGGTGTCCGGCGGCATCTGCACAGGCAGGATCACTTTGCTCAACGTCAGCTTGATGTCGTACCCCGCCGGATCGAGATGGATCTTCTGCACCGGGCTGTAGATGTTTCCCGGAGAGCTGTTGAATTGCTGGCCTTCCCATTGATCCATGTGCGCCCAGATCATATGACCATCGGCGCGATGGAACTCGCTGTACACGTTCACCAGCGCCTGCACGTAGTAGTCGCCGGCCGGAATATCTTTCAGACTCGCGGGAGGATAGCCGAGTGTCGACGCATCGATCACCGCCGTTTGCCCAGGCGCCCAGTCCGTCACGCCCTTCCCGAAAAAAGGAGACGTCAGCTCGTCAACGCCAGACTGGAATCGCGGCTCAGGCTGGTCGCTGTGAGCGACGAAAATAAATAGCCGCCCCGTAATGTTGCCGGAGTGAACCGAAGCGGGGAATGAGATCTCAAAGCGTGGACCCGACTGCGCCTGCGCCTTCTGCACAAGACACAAAACCAATGCGCAAAATATGATTGCGCCGAATTTCCCTCGCACCGTCGCCTCCCTGACGCCATCCCAACGCGCGCGATTCTATCTTCGCGGCCGATGCGAAGGCAATCACAACGGCCACAACGAAGCGGACTCGAGGTACGAACTGTTAGATCGAAATCACCGCGGGCTTAATCAGCGACGGGGGTTGCAAGTATGCTGATTCAAACAGTCAGCGGTGAACGCTAGTCATCGTCGCGATGGGTACTATTTGAATCAGCGGCCTCCGTCGATTGCTCCCAACCCATCGCCATTTAGTCCATCAATTCCAATTGCTATTAATACCGGATATGTGATATAGCACAGCGCAAACATCCCATCCTTAGGAGGTTCAGTCCCATGCCCAAGTATTGCTTCGGGAAGCATCCGGCCAAGCATGATTACCGTACCCTGCGTTTCAAGAACTACGTGACTCCAGGGTTGGCGGCACCGCCGCCCTCCTTCAGCGTTCTCACCGAGGTTTACAAAAACCTCGACACCACAGACGCGCCAACTCTGTTCCCGATGGATGGGAACGACACGCTCGGTGATTGCACGATTGCCGGTCTTGCTCATGCAACAACTGCGTACGACGGTTTGCTCGGGAAACGCGAGGTCATGCCGGCGGACTCTGTTGAGGCTCTATACAAGAAGCTCACGGGCGGGCCGGATACAGGCCTTAACGAACTCGACGTGCTGAAATATTGGAGCAACCACAAAATATACGGAAGCGACATCCTCGCTTTTGTGAGCATCGATCCTAAGAATCACACCCACATCCAACAAGCAATCCAGCTCTTCGGCGGCGTATATCTGGGATTCCAGGTCCAGCAAAACGCAATTCCGGATTTTGATGCCCGGAAGCCGTGGACGCCGGGCAAGCTAACGACCGACGGACACTGCGTCTACGCTGTTGCCTACGACCAAAACGGTGTGACCGTGCTCACCTGGGGCAACACGCAGCAGGGCACCTGGGATTGGTGGGACGAGTGCGTGGATGAAGCGTTCGGCATCGTGCCACAGCAAGCCCAAAAGCCTGGCTTCGCTCCCGGATTTAACGTCACGCAGCTAATTGCGGATCTGAAGCAGGTCCAAGGTCAGACCGCAATCGCCAGCACGGCGACGGCTTGATTCGGCACACAGAGCTGAGGGAGACTGACTGGCCTCCCTCAGCTCGAAACTTCATTCGAATTCCGATTCCGTTTTCAACGAAAAAAAGCAAGCTATCGACAGAAGAAAGGCCCTGCATCGGACCAAATTCGAACGTAATTTAAGGAGCCGCGACGCCAACATTTTGCGAAAGGTGGCGCAACGTCAAGTGTTACGCGGCAGGGGAGCGGTCATGAAACCACAGACAGCTGTAAAGCGATTCGAATCGGGGACGTTTCGCGGTGTGCCGGTATCAGATGCCTTCGCAGTTGCTGCCCTCCAGCAGGAACCGGTGGTCGTCAAACTCGGTCCGATTCCCTGGCCGGCGGGACTCGCGCCATCGCCGGCGCCTCTTGGCAGCTATAACCCTGGAACCAAGATCACCAGCGCGCTGCAGGTAAAGGCGGATGCGCTGCTGGTGCTCTATACCGATCTGGAGACAAGCGCCCTGCTGGACGTCTTCACGGGGGACAATGAATGGTCCCCGTCGCGCGCCGGGACCTGGTGCGGCTACGGCCACAATTTCGCTAAGTTTCGCCCGAGTATCGAAAACATTGGAGATGATGCCGCGCTGAAAGCAGGAATGTTCGGTTACATTTCGGCGGCAAAAATTGGCACTAAGGCAGTCGTGCTTTACAAAACTGAACTACATCCAAAGCAGAATGGCAGCAAACTTCCGTTCGTCGGCGTCATGCAGCAGTTGATCCAGGAGATCGAACCTTCTCTGGTGATCAGCACAGGCACAGCCGGTGCTATCGGAAACAAGTTGAATTGCGGAGACGTTGCCATCACCAGCCGCGCCCGATTCAAAGTCCGGGATCAGTATCCAGGTTATTCGGACATCGACCAGATGAGCGCGAACGGCACGGAATTGACCGATAGTGTCCCTATCGACCCACAGTATTTACAGTACGCCGCGGCGAATCTTACGAAGTTGTCCCTGCCCGGCTTGTCTGAATGTTATACCAAGCTGCAAAAGCTTCCCGGCTATGCGTTCGTTCACAAAAACACGCAGGCGCCCGCGATTTACGCCACGAATGAGAATCCTGTTCCAGGCGCCCAGGCGATGGACATCGTGTCCGCCGATTACCTCACAGTGGACAATACTCAGGATTCGGAAAAGTTGCAGCCTCTCGGCGTTATGAACGACACGGACGACGCTTTCCTCTTCTACGCGATCGACAAGTTGACCGGCAAGAAGCCTCACTGGCTTTCCGTACGGAACGCTTCGGAGCCCCAGATCGCTACGTCCCCTTTTCCCGCAGGGACGCCGCAGCAAAGCATTGTCACCAAGCTTGGCGACATCGCGGGAAAAATCTACGGGATCTACCAATATTGCACGACTCTCAACAGCGCGTTCGCCTGCTGGGGAATCCTGGCAGGCATGTAGTCCCGAAAAACGTTTTGGCGAATACGGGGGCAGCGTCGCTGCGCCGTGGTTTTATCTATCGATGCGAGGTTGCTGTCAGAGCGATCCCGGCGTTGGTCACCGGGCGAGACGACAAAGAGCGGGAGAGAGACAATGGAACCAGAACCCATTACGTCTCCGGTCAGTAGGCAGACGAAACCCGGCTTCTCGGAACGAGTGCTGAAGCCGTTTGCTCGACTTCTCCGAACCGGAAACTATCCGCCAGCAACGGTCGACCGGTTGTTCAGTTCGAGACACGTTGCCGATCTTCAATCGATCGTCGCCGTTGGGTTGATAAGCGTATGCGCGATCCTTGTCTTCGGACTTCCGGCGTGCTTCGAGGCCACGCTGGTCGGAAATTGGCAAAAGATCGCACACCCCAAGTCGGACTGGGTCATCGTCCACTACTGTTTCATCCGTGCTTCGAGGCCACGCTGGTCGGAAATTGGCAAAAGATCGCACACCCCAAGTCGGACTGGGTCATCGTCCACTACTGTTTCATCGCGCTGGACAACTTCCTGACATTTTTCACGCCCGTTCTGGCTGTTTTTGGAGCGCTGGTTGCCTGGGCCTATCAAACCGGAAGCGCGCGTCTGGGTATCGTCGATCTGTTTGCCTGCGAGATCGGTACGATTTGCCGCGTTGCAGCTGTCGCCGACAGCGCTACACAGTTCGTGGCCAGGTTTTATCAAGGGCCGCCGACGGAGGCCAATAGGCTCAGGGCGCGTCGACCGTTGCCTATCAAATTCGATTCCGAGGAGAACTACTTCACGGTATTCGAAAGCAGCGCCAGCGAACTTGAGTCACTTGAAGCGGAGGTCGTGACCAACATCACTGCGTTTTACACCTATATGAAAGTAGTCCGCGATTCGCTGCGGGCCTTGGCGGACACGAGCGCGCAGCCAGCCGAGTTGAACGGAGCGGCTGGCCCGGGACAGTGTGTTGGGCCCTGGCACAGGGCCGTTCGCGACGTGCTCTACATGCTGTTTCTGGCGATGGAGAGCGCGCGGGGCGCGGTCGGAGACTTGATCGAATACGAGCCCAATGAAGCGGAAATCACCGTCGTGATTTTAATCAGCGAATTGGAGGCGTATCGATTTCTGTGCAGCCAATATCCTGACGAAAACGAGACGCACCACCAGCGAATCGCGCTCCGCGAAACCGAGTACCGACAACTGGTGCCTGAGCTATGCGAACGCGTGGAAGCCGGCAGAAAGAGGGCGCAGATTCCGGGCGGCAACGGATCCAGCGAGTCTCTGCATTGGGAGCAGGCGTGGAGCCTTTTGCCCGAATTGCGAAAACGCTATCGGGCCGCGATCGACCAGGAAGTTTCCAAGCCTTCCGCAGTGAGGGTACAGGCAGCTCACGCCAACTGACGAAAAGAGGTATTCTTTTCGCCGATCCCGTTCACCTCTAACGCTTAGCCGACAAGGTTGAGAAGAGAATGTCGCCGGCGAATACGTGCACGTGTAGTTTGTACTCACCGCGGCCGCGAAAACGGATCTTTTTCCCTATCCAGCCCTTCGGCGTGCCAAATGGGGAATCGTCGATATCGCCGACGCGTGTGGACGCATCGACGCGGTAAAAAGTCGACGCCGGCGGCAGATCGAGGTGAATGTCTCCCGCGAATGCCTGTACATCCTGGTTGCCTTCTATTCCGTCGATCGTAACGTCTCCCGCGAAATCCCGGATGTAGACGTCCGTCCCTCGTGGCACTTCCAGGTACACATCGGTCGAGCCATGATTGGGCGACTGGAGTCGCAATTCGGCGTTCGACGAGTTCACCTCAAAATCCGTTTTCACCTTGCTCGCGAAATCGGCGTCATCGGACTCAAGCGTGTAGCGAATCACAAGTTGGTGCGGTTTCGTGGCGGGCAGCACGTGGACGTCGCCGGCTTTGAGCCGAAGCTCGACGCGCCCGCCCGAAAATTGCCAGCTTTGGCTCCGCGTCTCTGTGTACTTGTTATTTGCGCTGCAAACCGGGGCAATTGCGAGCAGCAGTACGGCGATCGTTCTGATCATTGGCACACCTCACGCAGTTAGAGCCAATTACGCAAGATGGCGCAGAAAGGTTGCATGCGACCGCGCTTCGTTGCCTGTGAAATGTCGCGTCGATATACGATCCGTCCAACCGTCGATCTCGCGGGCAGTTGGCGGCTCTTCCCAATGATGCTTTCGCGCGCGACAATCGACTGCTCTGAAGATTAGAATCGAGCGGGGACCAGCACGTTACGACCCCTGGCGAGGCGAGGTGGCTATGGAGAGCCGGAACGATACTCTTCCCAGGATCACCGCCACGATTCCCGAGCCTACGACGGGCCCGCTCAGCCTCGAAGAGTTGCAGCTTGCGGCACGCAATCGCGGCTTGCCCCTAGAGGCGCTCCGCTACGACGTCACCCCCACCGGCCTTCACTATCTGCTCATCCACTTCGATATTCCGTGCGTCGATCCGGCGGATTGGCGTCTGCGAGTCGGTGGCAAAGTGAAGAAGGAACTGTCGCTGAGCCTGGACGATCTTCGCTGCCGCCCGAGCCGCACTCTGCCCGTCACCTTCGAATGTGCCGGCAATGGTCGCGCGCGCCTTTCACCCCGGCCGATCAGCCAGCCCTGGCTCAACGAAGCTGTCAGCACTGCCGAATGGACCGGGACTTCGCTCGCAGCACTGCTCGACGAAGCCGGACTCTCATCCGACGCGTTGGAAATTGTCTTCACAGGGGCGGACCATGGCTTAGAGAAAGGATACGAACACGACTACGCCCGCAGTCTTTCCTTAAACGAGGCAAAGCGCCCTGAGGTTCTGCTCGTTTATGAAATGAATGGGCGTCCGCTCGAGCCGCAACATGGTTTCCCCCTGCGCCTGATCGTCCCCGGCTGGTACGGCATGACGCAGGTGAAGTGGCTATCGCGAATCGACGCGGTCAGCGCACCGTTCGAGGGATATCAGCAGCACGTGGCCTACTTCTACAAACGTGATGCGAATGACCCGGGTGAACCTGTGACGCGGATGCGTCCGCGCGCCCTTCTGATTCCGCCCGGGTTTCCGGATTACCTCACGCGGCGGCGAATTCTCGACGCTGGTCGTGTCGCCATTCGCGGCCGAGCCTGGTCGGGACAGGGAACCATTTCACGTGTCGAACTCTGCGTCGACGGCCGCTGGTTGGATGCGGCGCTTCGAAAATCTTCCGGCCCGTTCTCTTGGTGCGCTTGGGATGCCGAGTGGGACGCTAAGCCCGGCGAGCACGTGCTTTACTGTCGGGCGACCGATTCTGCTGGGAACGTCCAGCCCACAGAGCCGCCGTGGAACCTGCAAGGCATGGGCAACAATCTGGCTCAGGAAGTCCGCGTCACCGTGCGTTAGCCGGCGAAACCACGAGTTACCGTTTCGGCAAAAATGACGGGTCGCGCTCTAGCTCGTGAAAAAAATGGTACGATTCAAGTCTGCGTCTCTAGGCATCGCAATGCGTGCTGTCGGCGGACGCTGCGCTATAGAACGGATTTGCGGTGAGGGGGAGCACATGGCCGCTACATGGAAAGGAACCCTGTCATTCGGCCTCGTTTCGATTCCCATACAGCTTTCGCCGGCTGCGCGGACAGAGCGAATCAGTTTCAATCAACTGCACAAGGTGTGTCACACGCGGCTGAAGCAGCCGCTGTTCTGTCCGACATGCAACCGGATGGTCGAGCGCAGCGAAATCGAGAAGGGCTACGAATACGAGAAAGATCAGTATCTGCTGTTCACCGAAGAGGAGCTCGACCGCATCGAGCCGGAATCGGCCCGCATGATGGAGATTCTCGAGTTCTGCAAGCTGGATGAAATCGATCCGCTGTATTACGACGCATCGTACTATGTCACGCCCGAAACACCCGGCGCGAAAGCTTACAAGCTGCTGCACGAAACGATGCAGCGCACCGGTTACGCTGGAATCGCAAAAGCGACGATGCACAATCGCGAGTACATCGTCATCGTGCGTCCGCGAAAGAACGGGCTGACGCTGCATACGATGTTCTATTCGAACGAGATTCGCACCGCGTCGGAATCCGGAGATGGGAAATTCGAGATCAAGGAACAGGAGCGTTCGCTGGCAACGCAGCTCGTCGAGAGTCTGGCAGCGCCGTTCCAGCCGGAGAAGTACCACGACACATATCAGGAAGCGTTGCGCACGTTGATCGAAGCGAAAGCCAAGGGCCAGGATGTAGTTGCGGTTCCGCCGCCCGCGCAGGCCCCGCCGATCGACTTGATGGCTGCGTTGAAGGAAAGTTTGAGCCAGAAGCCGGCAGGGGCTCGAGCGGAGAAGAAAACGCTGCTGCGGGTGGTTCCTAAGGGGACGCAAGCCCCGGGTGCTCCGAGAGCGGAGGAACAACCGGCGAAGAAGTCGCGTCGCAAGGCGGGATAGGCTGACGGAACGAGGACGCAAAAGAAAAGGGGCGCCTCCGCGGCACCCCGATTCGTGGTTTATCGCTGTAAACTGCTGGTCGGACCAGACCCGCTTACGCCGCGGCGGCGAGGAATTCCCACGACGTTCCAGTGCACTTCACCTGGAACACGCCGCCTTCGTCGGCATGAAGGAAGTATCGGCCCTCTGGAATACGGTGCGCGTTCAGTGACCGAACTGTGCACTTGGTCCACGTTAAAGGCGGTGCCGCGCGACCGTGCTGCTTCACCTCAGGAGCCCGATCCATTCCGTACTTCACGCGATACTCCACGCCGGTCGGGCGAGTTGGGACTAACCGCCCTGATCCCTGTAGTTTACGCTTGGTTTCCTTGTTCATGACCCATTAGATGCAGCGACTTGGCCAAAAGTTTGCGGTACCAAATCAAATATATTCCATTTAATGTATCACATTCATTCTGCGATGGATAGCTACTTGGCGTCTTTTTTTGAGTAAGAACTTCTACGTAGAGATCGCATCGTCAGCGGGTTGCAAATAAAAAGCAACATGCTTAGTCTTAGGGCCTTGGCGGTGTTCTGAGTGCCAACAATGGAAGCGCGCAGCTTTGAAATTGGCAGAATTTCCGTCGGCGGGGATGCGCCACTATTTGTCATCGCCGGTCCTTGCGTGATTGAGAGCGAAGCTCACGCCACCGGGATGGCCGAGCGCCTTGGCTCCGCTGCCCAGGAGCTTGAGGTAGCGCTGATCTTCAAAGCCTCCTACGATAAGGCGAACCGCTCGTCCGTTTCATCCTATCGTGGACCTGGACTAATGGAAGGCCTGCGCATTCTAGCCAACATCAGGCGCAGTACGGGGTTGCCGATCTTGACGGACGTTCACGACGTGTCGCAAGTCGGGCCTGCCTCCGAGGTTTGCGACGTACTGCAAATCCCAGCGTTCCTTTCGCGTCAGACGGACTTGCTTGTGGCCGCTGGCCAGTCGGGTCGCGTGGTGAACATAAAAAAGGGCCAATTTCTGTCGCCGCAGGAAATCGGCAACGCTGCAGACAAAGTCGCCAGCACGGGAAATCAGAAGATCATTTTGACCGAGCGCGGCACTTCTTTCGGCTACCAGAATCTCGTGGTAGACATACGTTCTTTCCCGGTGATGCGCAAATTCGGGTACCCGATTGTTTTCGACGTGACGCACTCGGTGCAATTGCCGGGCGGCGAAGGTAAGTCGAGCGGCGGGCAGCCCGAATTCATCGAGCCGCTGGCGCGCGCGGGTGCCGCTGTGGGCATCGACGGGATTTTTCTTGAGGTGCACGATAACCCGGCGAAGGCACTCTCTGACGGCACTAACGCGCTTCCACTCGATCGGTTTCAGCCATTAATGCGAAAAATCGTGCAGCTTTCGGCGCTTGCGCGCGAGTGGCAAATCCTGTGAGCACGGCAAAGGCGCGCTTTGATCGCGCGAAAAAGACGAGAAAGACTTCAGCGCGACCAAACGGCGCAGTGAAATCGGCACTGGCGACGGCCAAGCGCGTGCTCGAAATCGAATCGGACGCAATCGCCGGGCTCGTCGAGCGCCTGAACGATACGTTTGTGCGTGCAGTAGAAATTCTGTTTGCATGCAGGGGACGCGTGGTCGTGACCGGCCTGGGCAAGTCGGGGCTCATCGGGCGCAAAATTTCGGCCACGCTTGCAAGCACCGGCACGCCTTCGCTTTTCTTGCACGCTGCGGAAGCGCTTCACGGTGATTTGGGCATGATCACCTCAGAGGACGTGCTGCTTGCGATTTCGCAAAGCGGTGAAACCGAAGAGTTGGTCGCGTTGCTTGAGTCGGTGAAACGGCTTGGGATTCACTTGATCACGATGACGGCCCAGCCGCGTTCGACCCTCGCCCAGGGCAGTGATCTGGTGCTCGATATTGCGGTGCGCGAAGAGGCCTGCTTGTTAAATCTTGCCCCCACCGCCTCGACCGCAGCCGCGATGGCCATGGGCGATGCGCTCGCCATTTCTCTGCTCGATCGCCGAGGATTTAAGGAAGAGGATTTCGCCGTCCTTCATCCGGCCGGTCGCCTTGGCAAGAAGCTGCGGCGTGTCGAGGCTCTGATGCATTCGGGCGAAGACCTCCCGCGCGTCGTTCCGGCAGCAAAAATGCCCGACGTGATCTACGAAATGAGCCGCAAGGGTCTTGGCTTAACCGCGGTAACTGAGGCGAGCGGGCGTCTGCTGGGAATCATTACCGACGGCGACCTCCGCCGCGTGATGCAGCAGCGCCGGGAAAATGTTCTCGATTTGTGCGCAGAGGATTGCATGACACGAAATCCGGTTACACTGTCACGCGTGGAACTAGCCGCCAGCGCGCTGAGGCTGATGGAAGAGAAGAAAATCACGTCGGTGCTGGTTGTCGACGCCAAGCAAAAGCTCGAAGGCGTCGTCCACATCCACGACCTCTGGACGCTACAGCTCTTCTAGTCGCTCGGTGAGAAGCATTCGCGAACCAGAGCTCGGCGCGCGGATCACTGTAATAAATCGCGAGCCTTCGCTTTACTCGCTCTAGAAATGAGCGCGGTCAAAGAGCGGAAACGCGAAAGAGGAGATGAATGCCGATTCGTGAGTTGAAATTCCCCGCGCAAGCGATGCGGCGCGCGCGCAAAATCCGGGTGTTGCTGATGGACGTCGACGGCACGATGACTCCA
>Ga0335075_10005549_pt1 | contig 19560 bp, 23 predicted proteins | sample Lox_Sample_24_FD_206723 | JGI IMG/M metagenome (GOLD analysis project Ga0335075, IMG submission 206723) | Soil microbial communities from Loxahatchee National Wildlife Refuge, Florida, United States - Lox_Sample_2.4 | ecosystem: Environmental > Terrestrial > Soil > Wetlands | place: USA...
GGGTGTCCAGCAGCGCGGCGGCGGCGATCTCGGCGGCGACTTGGTCGCCGACCGTCGCCGCCAGCCGAGTCTTGGCCCGACCGGGCACCGGGGCTTTGGCCACCACCAGCAGCGTCACCGGCACGACTGTCATGTGCGCCGCTCCTCCTCGTCGCTTCGCTCCGCATCGTCGCCGTCGCGGGGCTGGGGGTGCCCCCACCGCATCGTCGCCGTCGCGGGTCATGTGCGCCGCTCCTCCTCGTCGCTTCGCTCCGCATCGTCGCCGTCGCGGGTCATGTGCGCCGCTCCTCCTCGTCGCTTCGCTCCGCATCGTCGCCGTCGCGGGTCAAGAGATCGCCTTCCAAAAGTCCAGGATCGCGATCACGCTGCCCCGCAGTGAACCGCTGACCTTGGAGGTACCCCCGACGCGAGGCCCGTATGCGACGTCGTGCTCGACCACCCGCCAGCCCGCCGCGGCCGCGCGCACCAGCAGCTCCAGCGGATATCCCGACCGGCGGTCACTGACACCCAGGCTCAGCAGGGCGTCTCGCCGGAAGACCCGCATCGGCGCGATGTCGTGGACCGGAAGCTTGTGCCGAGTGCGCAGCCGCCAGCTCATCATCACCGTGCCCAGCCGCGCCACCCAGGGCCAGCGCAGTCCGGGTACCGGACGGCGGCGGCCGATCGCCAGGTCGACGCCGTGGTCGAGTTCGGCCACCAGCGCGGGTAGGTCAGCGGGGTCCAAAGACCCGTCGGCGTCGATCACCGCCACGATCGGCGTCGTCGCCGCCACCACCCCGGCGTGCACGGCCGAGCCGTAGCCGGGCCGAGGTTCGGCGACCACCCTGGCGCCGTGCTGGCGGGCCACCTCGGCGGTGTCATCGGTGCTGTTGTTGTCGACCACCAACGCCTGGTAGCCGGTGGGCATGGCCGCCAGCACGAACGGCAGCGACTCAGCCTCGTTCAGACAGGGCAACACCACCGTCACCAGACCGTCGGCCATGGTCTTCGACAGTAGGGCACGGTGTCGGCATGGTCTCGACGAAACACGCATCGTCTGGTGGAGGCGGTTTACCTGGAGCTCGCCGAGCAGCTCCATGCCCCGCTGATAACAACCGACAGCCGACTGGCCAAAAGCTACCCGCATGCCCAGCTGCCGTAGCCGTCTGACTCGGCTAGCCCCGCAACGGGGCGAAAGCAAAGTTATGCAGTCCCTTTCGCGGATCCACGGCCGCCCGGAAGCCCAACACATCGGCGGCGCGGGCCGGGTCGGCGACGATGTGGCGCACGTCGCCGCCGCGGTATTGGCCGGTGACGACCGGAGACAGGCTGTCACCACGGGCAGCGCATAACGCGTTTGCCACCTCCATGATGGAAATCGGCTGTCCGGAGCAGACATTCGCAGCGATGAACCCGCCGCGGTCAGCTGCAACCGCCGCTACGTTGGCCGCCGCCACGTCGTCGACATGAACGAAGTCCCGCATCTGACCGCCATCCTCGAAAACCTTTGGCGACTCACCATTTTCGAGCGCCGAGCGGAAAATCGCGGCAACCCCGGAGTACGGCGTGTCGCGCGGCATACCTGGGCCGTAGACGTTGTGGTAGCGCAACGCCACCACCGATCCGCCGGTCGACTCCGACCACGCCAGCGTGTAATGCTCCTGGGCGGTCTTGCTGGCGGCGTACAGGCTGCGCGGCCGCAGCGGCGCATCCTCGTCGACCAATTGCCAGGCCAGTTCCTCCCCGCCGACCGGGCAGCGGTGCTCGAAAATCCCGGCATCGAGATCGGCCCTCCGCCGCGGCAGCGGGTCCACCGGCCCGTGCTCCCCGCAGTGGTAGCGGCCCTGGCCGTAGACCACCATCGACGAGGCCAGCACCAGACGCTGCACCCCGGCGTGAAACATCTGGGCCAGCAGCACGGTGGTGCCGAAATCGTTGTGGCTGCCGTAATCCGGAGCGTCGGCGGCATTCACACCGGCACCGACCACCGCGGCCTGATGGCACACCAGGTCGACACCGTCGAGCAGCGGGGCCAGCGCGTCGGCGTCGCGGACGTCGACCCGTCGACAATCGCGCGGAAGTGCCGCATCGCCACCGTGGGCGGCCGGCAACATGGCGTCGACGGCGATGACGTCGTGACCCGCGGCCCGCAGCGCCCCGTCGACCCGCGACCCGATGAAGCCGGCCGCGCCGGTCAGCAGCACTCTCACGATTGGTCGAACGGCAACTCGATACCGGTGTGCGATAGACACTCGGTGCACCTGCGTTCAGCGGGAACCTGGCCGATCGCCTCGTGCACAAGCTTTTTGAACGGCTCGATGTTCTTTTCGAATTCGCCAATGACGTCGACGAGCTTCACCCCGGCGCCGGCGGCGATGCCGGCATCCAAGTCGGTCACCAAGGCGATTGTGGCATAGCATATTTCAAGCTCACGCGCGAGCACCGCCTCCGGGTAGCCGGTCATGTTGATCAGGGTGAAGCCCGCCGCGGCGAACCAGTTGCTTTCCGCGCGGGTGGAAAACCGTGGACCCTCGATGACCACCATCGTTCCGCCGTCGACCACCGCGGGCAGCCCGGTGACCGCGGACCGCAGCGTCGGGCAGTACGGGTCGGCGAACGACACATGCGCGGCACCGGTGTCGAAGTAAGTGTCGGCGCGGCGACGGGTACGGTCCACCAGCTGATCGGGCACCACGATCGCGCCCGGTTCGAGTTCAGGCGTCAGGCTGCCGACCGCGCACGGGGCGAAGACTTGCCGCACCCCCAGCGCGCGCAGCGCCCAGACGTTGGCCCGATACGGCACCTTGTGCGCCGGGTACTGGTGGTTGACGCCATGGCGGGGCAGAAACGCGACCTCGTGCCCGCCGACGGCACCGACCGTGACCGGGGCGCTGGGCTCACCATACGGGGTGTCCAGGTTGATGGTGCGCGCGTCCGAGTCGAAGAACGTGTAGAAGCCGCTTCCGCCGATCACTCCCAGCATCCGCTCATTGTCGTGCACGGGCATGGAACGATCGACGGGTGGCCAGTTTTGCGCAGTGGATCGCGGGCGCGCGACCGCGGACACTTCCGAACGCAATCGCACCGGTGATCGCGGGCACTGGCGCCGCGGCCTGGCTGCACGCCGCCAACTGGTGGAAGGCGCTGCTCGCACTGGCCGTCGCGGTGGCGTTGATCATCGGGGTCAACTTCGCCAATGACTACTCGGACGGCGTCCGAGGCACCGACGACGACCGGGCCGGCCCGTTGCGGCTGGTGGGCTCGCGGCTGGCGACGCCGCGGTCGGTGCTGACGGTGGCCGTGGTCAGCATGAGTGTCGGCGCGGCGGCCGGGCTGGCGCTGGCGTTGACCAGCGCGCCGTGGCTGATCCTGGTCGGCGCGGCCTGTATCGCCGGGGCATGGTTGTACACCGGCGGCTCAAAACCCTATGGCTATGCGGGTTTTGGCGAACTCGCGGTCTTCGTGTTCTTCGGGCTGATCGCGGTACTCGGCACCGAATACACCCAGGCGCTGCGGGTGGACTGGGTGGGTCTGGCGTTGGCGGTGACGACCGGAGCGCTGTCATCGGCGGTGTTGGTGGCCAACAACCTGCGGGATATCCCCACCGACGCACAGTCCGGCAAGCTCACCTTGGCGGTTCGGCTGGGCGACCCCGGGACTCGCAGGCTCTACCAGGCGCTGCTCGCGCTCGCCGTAGTCCTGACTTTGGCGCTCACGGCGGCCACGCCATGGTGTGTGGCGGGACTGGTGGCTACGCCGTTGGCGCTGCGCGCGGTGGCGCCGGTGCGATCCGGTCGGATGGGAGCCGAGCTGATTCCGGTGCTGCGGGACACCGGCCTGGCGATGCTGGTGTGGTCAATCGCGGTGGCAGCCGCGTTGGCGCTGGCGGCCTGAGCGGAATTCCAGTTACCGCCGGTTTTCCACAATCCATTCGCGCGCCCTGCCGGCTTCAGCGGGCGAGAAGGCACGCCAATGCCCCGGTATGACCGGAGTCAAGACTCGCAGCGCCCGATGCATCCAGGTGGAGTCACTGACGAACGCGCCGCGTTCAAAGTGAAAGAGATGAGCGAAGTGGAACTTCATATGGTCCCACCTGGCTTGGGGAGCGATCCCGGCGAAATCCGGCGCCAGCACCACATAGGCCCGCAGCTTTTGGTGCCGAGCAAGTTTGTCTCGGATCTGCGGCATCACCGCTGCGTGATCGGCCTTCGTCAGACGCCCGCGGCACGCATATGCGGCGACGTTGTCGGGAAAATCCTGCAGCTGCTCGATCACGATGTCCTCCGGGACGACGTGGGGTCTGGCTCGTGCCCTGATCGTCGCCTCGCCGAGTTTCACAGTCCAGAGGCCAAGGTCCACTTCCACTCGATCACGCGGCTTTGTCCATCAGCTTGATGACCGCCGCGCGCAACTGCGCGGTATACACGTGCTCGGTGATCAAACCCATGGCCGCCTTGTCGCCACTTCGCAGGATGCCCAGCAAAAGATGCTCACAGCGGATCTCGTTCTCCTTGTGCGCCAATGCTTCTCGAAGTGCCAGCTCCAAAGCCTTCTTGGCCCCGTGGCTGAACCAGATATGGCCTCGGCGACGGCGACGCCGACCCGACCGGGACAGCGCGCTGTCGAAAGCATCGGCGCCGAAAGTGCGGGCCACGCTGTCGCGAACAGCGCGCAGATCGATGCCGATGGTACTGAGCGCGTCGGCGTCCTCGTCGAATGACTCATCGCCGGTTGGGGATTCGGCCAGCCGGGCCCGCACCACCTCGGCGGTCAGCCCGTAGCCGGTCAATACCGCGGAGAGATCCTCGCCTGCGGCCTGCAGGATTCCGAGAAGCAAGTGCTGCGAACCGGTTTCGCGGTCGCACAGTTCGCGGGCCTCTTCCTGGGCCAGCATGACCGCGACCCGGGCGTTACGGTCGAACCTCTGAAACGGCCCCATCGGTCATCTCCTCCGGTTGTATTTCTGGTGCACCGCCTGCCGGCTCACGCCCAGCGCGTTGGCAATCGCCTGCCAACTCCAGCCCTGCTCACGTGCGTTGGCGACGTGGATCGCCTCCAACCGCTCCTGCAGGCGCTGCAGTGCACGCACCGCGCGCAGCCCCACTGCGGGGTCGGCGCTACCAGCGGCATCCACGGCGGGACTCAGCGACAGATCGGACAATTCGCTCACCGTGTCAAGATAACTTGACGAATTGTGGCTGTCAAGGAACGTTGACAGACCGCGCAGCCTTGCCTAGCAGGCGTTTTCAGTCGGGAGTGTCCGAGATGTCCGAGCCGTCGTCGGGCGGTGCCTCGCCGCGCAGCCTGGCCCGTAGTTGCTCGCGGTCACGGCGCCGACGTTCGGTGGCCACCTCGAGGTCGGCGGTGGCCCGGCGACGCAGCGGACCGAACAGCCAGATGCCCAGCGGCATGGCGATGACGAGCGCAAACAACATCGCAACGACCACCGGGAACTCGTGCAGGCCGAGCAGCCGGCCGGCCGCATAGATCACCGTGGTGAGCACCGCCACCAAGGCCAGCCGGGCCGCGACGTAAAGCACCACGCTGACGGCGGCCTGACCCGCGGACCTTCGAGCCTTTGGCACAGTGGGAGCCTAAGACGCCGCGTATATTCGGACCAAGGAGGTGTCGAGTGCTGTACCTGCTCCTCGTCCTCGTTCTGGGGACGCTGGTCTATGTCGGCTGGCGCGCGGCCCGTTCACAGGTCAACCGGCAGAAGACTCGCGTCATCGGCCCCGACGACGACCCGGAGTTTCTGTGGCGGCTGGGCCACGGCGACAACAACCCGCGCTAAACCGCACCCATTAGATGAAGTTCACGTTGGACCGGCGCTGATCACTCGGAAAACCATCGGCGACAACGGCCGCCAATTCAATGAGCGCTTCGCGGGTTTCCCGCTTCAGCCGGTCCAGGCTGATTTCCGCACCCTCCTCGAGATGCGGGTCGAATGGCACCAGGCGCACCGCGCGGCAGCGCCGGGAAAAGTGGTCGACCACCTTCTGCATGTCGACCTTGCCCGAGCGCGGCCGCACCGCGTTGATGACCGCGATCGAATTGCGGACCAGATCCTCGTGGCCGTGCGCATCGAGCCAGTCCAGCGTCGCCGAGGCGCTGCGCGCGCCGTCGATCGACCCCGAGCTGACCACGATCAGGGCGTCGGCCTTCTCCAGCACCGACGTCATCGCCGAATGCAAAAGCCCGGTCCCGCAGTCAGTGAGCACTAGGCCGTAGAACCGCTCCAGGATGCCCAGCGTCTGCGTGTAGTCGTCAGCGCTGAACGCCTCGGACATGGCCGGATCGGTTTCCGAAGCCAGCACTTCCAACCGACTCGGACCCTGCGAGGTGTAGCTGCGCACGTCGCTGTAGCGCTCGATGCCCTCGGCGTCGCGCAACAGGTGGCGCACCGTGGCCGGCGTTTCCAACGGCACCTTTTGGCTCAGCGTGCCGCGGTCGGGGTTGGCGTCCACGGCCACCACCCGGTCTCCGCGAATCGACGCGAAGGTTGCCCCGAGCGTGGCGGTGATGGTGGTTTTGCCAACGCCGCCCTTCAGCGAGAGCATCGCGATGCGGTAGCAACCCCGCAGCGGTCTGTTGACCTGCACGACGAGGTCGTTGTACCGCAGGGTCCGGGGACTTTCGCCGACGTTGATCAGCTGTCCCGACAAGACATACAGCCAGCGGCGCCAGCCCTCCGAAGGCGGCGGCTTGACTTGGCGGAGCAGAGTGCTGGTGGACAGCTCCGGATACGGCGACGGGTGCACGGCCGGCGGCTGTCCGGTGTTTGTCGGCGCGACGGGCGGCTGCGCCCGGTAATAGCCGGTCGGGGCCTCCGACGGCGCATCGACGACCTGCGGAAGTCCTTTGTGCGGCGTCGCCGCCCAGGCCCGCGGTTCGATGCGGGTCTCGGGGGGCGGCACGCCCCGCGTCACGGCCTCGGTGAAACGCCGCTCGCTGCGGAACCCGGCAAAGGCCCTGGTCGGCGGGTCGGTCACCGGAGGCGGCGGCGGTGGCGGCAGATGCGGCGGCAATTCGGTTGTCGGATGGTTCTCGTGGCCATGCGTCGGATGGTCAGACACGTGCACTTTCCCTTTGTTGCAACACTCGGGTCGCTTGTTGACGAACGGTCCTGTTGACCGAACATATCGCGGCGCCGATCGGCATCCCCCGATGTCGGCCTAGCCCACCCCAGCATAGGAGTGCAGCCCAACCGTCACCAGATTGACGAAGAACAGGTTGAACACCATGGCCACGAAACCGACCACATTGATCCAGGCCGCTTTCCTGTCCCGCCACCCGGCGGTCGACCTGGCATGCAGGTAGGCGGCGTAAACCACCCAAGCAATGAACGCCACCGTCTCTTTAGGGTCCCAGCCCCAATACCGGCCCCAGGCCTGCTCGGCCCAAATTGCGCCGAAGATCACCCCGAAACCGAAGACCGGGAACGCGAAGATCGTGGTTCGGTAGGCGATCCGGTCCAGCGTCTGTGCATCGGGCAACCGTTGCACCATCCGAGCAAACACGCCCGGGGTGTCGGGCTCGGCCAGCCGAGAGGTCCGCAGTAGGAACAGGGTGCTGGCCACCCCCGCGACCAGGAACACCCCCGAGCCCAGGCTGACCACCGACACATGGATGGGCAGCCAGTACGACTGCAGCGCGGGCATCACCGGTGCGGCGTTGGTGTAGAGCCAGCGCCCGGACACCGTCAGCAAAATCAGCACCGGCAGCAGCAGAAAAACCCACAGCGGACGGTACTGCGGCCGGCGCAATACGATCGCGCCGGCGGCCAGGCCGCAAAAGCAGGTCAGGTTGATGAACTCGTACATGTTGCCCCACGGCACCCGCGCGGTGGCCAGACCGCGCAGCACGATGCAGACCAGCAATAGCCCGATCCCGGCGTAGACCAAGATCAGCCCGGCCCGTCCGACGCGCTCGTCGAACGGCCGCCGCGGGACATCCAGCACGATGCCCGGCGTGGCGCCGTCGGCGGCGACCGATCCGGCGCTCACCAATTCACGTTCGGCTTTGCGGCTGCGGGCATACGCGAGTTCGACGGCCAGCAGCAACAATGCGACCACCAGCACCACCACCGCGGAAGTGAACGCCCAATCGGAATTGCGCGCCAGGCCCAGGTGGACGTGCGCGGTATTCATATGCGCCACTCCTCCTCATCGCTACGCTCTGCATCGTCGTCGGCGCGATTCATGACAGGCTCCTTCCCGTCCCGACGGGCTCAGCAGCAGCCGTGGGCGTTGCCAATCCGTCCTGCAACCGCTCTACGAGCCGCTCGAATTCGTCACCCCAGCCGGAGTTGTCCGTCCGCGCCAGCCCGCCTAGCTCGACGTTTACCGTACCGGTCGCGCTCGAGGTGAGCCGGACCCAGACCCGCCGTCGGCGCACCAGCAGCGACACGACCAACCCGGCCATCATCGTGATCGCGAACACCAGCACCCAAATTTGCCCCGGGTCGTGCGAAACCTGCAGGTTGACGAACGGGACGGCGCCGTCGAAACGCACGACGGTGCCCGCCGCCGGGCCCTGGTCGAGCCGCACCTGCTCACCGACGCGCAGGTTGATCCGCTTGACCCTGGTGAGCCGGTGCTGGTCGATGAGACGCGGGTCCAGGGTGTACAGCGACTGCGGCCGGCCACTGTCCAGGCCGGTGTCACCGGAATAGATGTCGACGGCAACCGCCGGGGCGTTGAGCGCGGGAAAGCTCGACGACAGCAGGCTGCCCTCGAGTTGCTCGGTCGGCGCGAGCAGACCCTGGATGGCGATCTGGTGCTTGCGGCGTTCGCCGGCGTCGGGGTAGGCGCCCGCCGGCGGGTCGATCCGCGCGACGCCCGACGACAGCAGCGTGCGGGGATTGTCGGGGCGCCACTGCACCGTCGAAGTGCGGGTCTGCCCGTCGGGGAAGGTCACGCTGAATGTCGGCGCGTAGCCGTGGCCCTGCAAGTACACTCGGTCGCCGCCGACCCGCAACGGGTGGTTGACCTCCAGGCGGTAGCGCCGCCAACTGTCGTTGGCGAGGTCACGGCCGGCCTGGTAGTCGATGTCGGCGGCGAACGACGTGGCCTGCCCCGAAGCCAGGTAGCGCGCGTCAAAGTCGTTGACGCGCAAGCAGATCGGGTACAGCGACGTGCCATCGACGGTGTTGCCGGCCCGGAACGAGTCGAACGCGGCGGGCGACGCCGAGCAGAATCCGGGACCGCCGTCGGCGATCACGACGACGTTGCCCTCGTAGCCGAACAACTTGCCAACGGCCACCGCCACCAGCAGGCCCACCAGCGCGAAATGGAATACCAGGTTGCCGAATTCGCGGAGATAGCCCTTCTCGGCGGAGATCTCGATGCTCTCGCCGCCGCGGATCACCTTGCGCCAGCCCCGCAGCCGACCGGCCATCGTCGCGGCCAACTGGTCGGGGTCACCGGCCAGTGTGGCGGTGGCGTGCTTGGGAAGCCGGGCCAGGTTGCGCGGGGCCGGCACCGGTGTCGCCCGCATGCTGCGGGCGTGCTCGACCATCCGCGGGGTCAGGCAGCCGATCAGCGACACGAACAGCAGCGCGTAGATGGCGGTAAACCAGAAGCTGCCGAACACGTTGAACGCCTGCAGTCGATCCAGCCACGGCCCGATCACCGGATGGCTGGCCAGGTAGTCGGCGACCTTGCCGGCGTTGAGGCTGCGTTGCGGCAGCAGCGCGCCGGGCATCGCGCCCAGCGCCAACAGGAATAGCAGCACCAGCGCGGTGCCCATCGAGGTCAGCGCGCGCCAGGTGTTGCGGGCCAAGGCAATTAGCCGGGTCAAATCGGCAACCTCACGTCGGAGACAAAGGCATCGCGCAGCCACGATATGAAGTCGTTCCACACGCCGCTGACCAGCGCGACACCGACCACGATCAGCAGCACGCCGCCGAAGATCTGCAGCGCGCGGGTATGCCGGCGCAGCCAGTCGAGGCCCCCGACGGCCGCTGCCGACCCGAACGCCAACAACACGAACGGGATGCCCAGCCCCAGGCAGTAGGCGATGGTCAGCACGATCCCGCGGGCCACACTCGCGCCGTCGGTGGCCGAGGCGACGGTGATCACCCCGGTCAGCGTCGGCCCCAGACACGGCGTCCAGCCCAGCGCGAACACGGCACCCAGTAGCGGCGCTCCGGCCACCGTCGACAACTGCCGGGGGGCGAACCGAACCTGACGCTGCAGCGCCGGAAGGTATCCCACGAACACCAGGCCCATCACGATGGTCAGTACGCCGCCTACCCGCTGCAGCAGCAGCTGGTCGGTGATCAACGTGGTGGTCATGCCCAGCACGGCGACCGTGCCGAGCAGAAACACCACGGTGAACCCGGCGACGAACAACGCCGCCGACCCGGCGACCCGCCACCGCGCGGCCGGCGGTGCCTTGACCGAGCCCGGCTGCGGGTGCTCGTCGACACCGACCACCGCGGCCAGGTACGACAGGTAGCCCGGCACCAGGGGCACCACGCACGGCGACGCGAACGACACCAGCCCGGCCAACAGGCACACCGCCAGCGCCACCAATATTGGCCCGGCAGAAGCGATTTCGGTGAAGCCTGTCATTGCGGTCTCGATGGTGCTTGCCGGTCGACGGGTTCAGCCGCGATTCGTTGCACCACCGGCTGCAGATCCTCGGCGAGCAGTTCGCGCAGGAACACCGCCGCGACCCGGTGCTGGCGGTCCAGCACCAGCGTGGACGGGATGACGGTGGTGGGGTACTTCCCGCCGAACGCGATCATGGTGCGCATCGCCGGGTCGTAGATGGATGGGAACGTGACATTGCGGTCTTTGACGAAGTCCTGGGCCGCCTGGCGGTTGTTGTCGCGGACGTCGATGCCAAGCAGGGTGACGCCGTCGCCGCGGGTGGCGTTGTACACCTGCTGCAGCTGGGTCACCTCGGCCCGGCACGGCCCGCACCACTGGCCCCACACATTGATGACGACGACGCGGCCGGTGAAGTCGTTGACCGACACGGTGCGTGACGGGTCCATCAGCTCCGGGCCGACGACCGGCCCGGGTCGGCCGCGACGGTCGGGAGGGTCGTAGTAGATGTCGGTTTTGCCGCCGGGAGCGACGAATTCGAAGGTGCCGCCCTGAGCGACGGCGTCATCGCCGCTGGAGCAGCCGACCAACAGACCGGCCACCACCGCGGCGACGAGCACCAGTCGACACATGGTCAACTGCCCGCCGGCTCGCTGTAGAGCACGTCGACCAGCCGGTCGCCGTCGTACACCAGCGACGTCACCGACCCCACCGCGCACTGGCGGCGCCGCGGGTCGTGCCAGAGCCGCTTGCCGGTCAGTGCAAGCCTTGCCGTCCACACCGGCAGCTGGTGGCTGACGCAAACCGCCTCGTGGCCGGCGGCCCGCGCGCGGGCCTTGTCCACCGCGGTCGTCATCCGGGCCGCGATCTGCTTGTACGGCTCACCCCAGGACGGAGTGAACGGGTTGCGCAGCTGCCACCAAAACCGTGGGTCCCGCCAGGCGCCGTCGCCGGGTCCTAACCGCTTGCCCTCGAAGAAGTTTGCCGACTCGATCAGGTCGGGGTCGGTGTCCACCGGCAGGTCGTGGCGGGCGGCGATGGGCGCGGCGGTCTCCTGTGCCCGCTGCAGCGGGGAGGCGATGACTGCCACGATGTCGCGGTCGGCCAGCGCGGCGGCCACCGCCTCGGCTTGCTGAATTCCCTTGTCGGACAATCGGAATCCAGGCAGCCTGCCATACAATACGCCGTTGGGGTTGTACACCTCGCCGTGGCGCACCAGGTGGATTCGGGTCTGTTCGGCCATCAGGGCTTGCTCTCCTTGGCCGCCTGCGCGGCCCGATGGGCCGCAATAGGCAGCGCATCGGCGATCCGGGCGAAGGCGGCGTCGTCGAGGGCCGCCGAGACGAACCACGCTTCGAACGCACTGCACGGCGGGTAGACACCGCCGTGCAGCAGGGCGTGGAAGAAGGCCGGAAAGCGCCACGTCTCACTGGCGCGGGCCGACGCGAAATCGGTGACCGGCGCCTCGCCGAAGAACACGCTGAGCATATTGCCCGCCCGCGGAATCTGATGCGGCACAGCGGCATCCGTCAACGCCTCGGACAGCAGGCCGGCCAGCCGGTCGGCGTTCGCATCGAGCGCGGCGTAGACGGCGTCGTCGGCGTTGCGCAGCGTCGCCAGCCCGGCGGCCATCGCCACCGGATTGCCGGATAGCGTGCCGGCCTGATACACCGGCCCCAACGGCGCGAGCCGTTCCATCACCTCGGCGCGCCCGCCGAACGCCGCAGCGGGCAGTCCGCCGCTCATCACCTTGCCAAATGTAAACAGGTCGGCCTCGACCGGATCGATTCCGTACCAACCGCTTCGGCTGACCCGGAACCCGGTCATCACCTCGTCGATGATCAGCAGCGCACCGTGTTCGGCGGTGATTTTCCGCAGCGCGGCGTTGTAACCCGGCGCCGGCGGGACAACACCCATGTTGCCGGGGCTGGCCTCGGTGATCACCGCGGCGATCTGGTCGCCGAACCGGGCGAACGTCTGCTGTACGGCATCAATATCGTTGTACGGCAACACAATCGTGTCGGCGGCGGTGGCCCCGGTGACACCCGGCGACGACGGCAAGCCCAGCGTCGCGACCCCGGAGCCCGCGTCGGCAAGCAACGCGTCGACGTGACCGTGGTAGCAGCCGGAGAACTTGACGATCTTGGCGCGGCCGGTGAAGCCGCGGGCCAGTCGTACCGCGCTCATGGTCGCCTCGGTACCGGAGTTAACCAGCCGTATCCGCTGCACCGGTGGCATTCGGTCGATGATCTCGACGGCCAATTCGGTTTCGGCGGGCGTCGGCGCCCCGAACGACAACCCGGTGGTGGCGGCCTTGGCAACGGCATCCACCACCGACGGATGCGCGTGGCCGAGGATCATCGGTCCCCACGAGCAGACCAGGTCGACGTAGCGGTTACCGTCGGCGTCGGTGAGCCAGCAGCCGTGGGCTTCGGTGATGAAGCGCGGGGTGCCGCCGACCGCCTTGAAGGCCCGCACCGGTGAGTTCACCCCACCGGGAATGACCGCACAGGCGTCGTCAAACAGCTTCGCCGAGACGTCGGCGCGCGGCGACGATGCGGGCCGTGCAGCGGCCCGAGAAGGAGCCGGGCGATCGGGGCTATGCACGTCCACCAGTGTCCCAGCCGGTGGGAGTGGCATCACTACAGGGTGTAGTTGTCGGCCCGCGGTGACTGGCGGGTAGGTGACGGGCCTGGTTAGGTTGCCGCCATGCAGCAGCAGTTGCGTGTCGACGCGGTTGGTGTGGGAGGCAACACTGGCCACACCAGTCCCTCGGAGATCTGGGTCATCCCTCGCGGAAGCGCTATCGCATGCGATATCAGACGGGTTTGATAGCGGCATGCAGCTACCGCAATGGCTGGCCCGGTTCAACCGGCACGTCGCCAATCGCTTCTGGTTGTTGTCCGCCGGCTGGATCCCGGCGCACGGCATTCTCGAGCATGTCGGTAGGCGCTCGGGCAAGCCGTATCGCACGCCGTTGATGGTGTTCGACGCCGACGTCAACGGGCAGCCGGGATTAGCGATCATGCTGTCCTACGGCCCCGACCGCGACTGGCTGAAGAACCTCAAGGCGGCGGGCAGCGGACGAATGCGCCGCTACGGCAAGACTATTAGCGTCACCGACCCCCGTGTGGTTACCAGAGCCGAAGCGGCGCAGCACGTCAAAAAGGCCTGGCGGCCGATCATCGCCAGGGTGCCGTTCGACCAGGCGCTGCTGCTCACCAAGACCGGCTGATCCTCGTGACCCGGCAATCGGCCAGCGAGGTCGCACTCGCCAGCATCGGAGCCGTCCGGGACGACCCGGGTGGGCGGCTGACCCTGATGCGCAGCCAATATCGGGTCCCACCCGACGTCGACCGCGGTTATCTTCCGTACCGACAAGCGGCGTCGGCCTTCATGCTGTGGCAGCTGCGGCGCGGATTGCTCAACCCGATCGACTCGCCAAATCCGGGCAGTCCGTGGTGGCGGGCGATCAACGAGCGGCTGCTCTACGACGGGGTCGAAGCCCGCGCGCTGGCCTTCGGCCATCCCGGGCCGCCAAGCTCGCCCGCGGTCGCCGCCTGGCTGGAGTTCATCCGGCGTCCCAGCGCCGCACGCTGGTATCGGGCGCACAACATGAGCGTCGTCGGCGGCTATCTAGAAAACGAACACCTGGCGGCGCGCGAGGGTCGAATCGAACGGTTCTTCCTCAACGTGGTGCTGGCTCGGGTGCTCTACACCCACGCGATGGTCGCCGCGTCGCGGCTGGCACTCGGCTGGCTGGCTCCCGCTGGGCCGTTTCTCGGGGATCCACGGCTGGGCATGACCGGCATCTTCCTCTCGCTGTCGCGGGTGCTGCCCGACCGCTACCCCCTCGGCGACGACGTCACGCCGTACGCGCAGCGCGAACACGGACTGGGCCATCTGCTCGACATCGGCGTCCTCACGCCCCGGGTGGAAGGCCTCTACGCGTGGTCGGCCCGTGAACTCGACGCTCCGGGCCTGCGACAGCTGCTGTCCGGCCGGACGCCCTGCTACGCGTGGCCCGCGGACGACCAACAGCCGTGGAACCCGCCCCTCTCTCGGCTGGCCCGGTTGTCGCGAAAGCTTTTGCCCGTCACGACGTCGGGTTGAAAAAAGCCATAGGCTACGAGCGTGCAACTACCGCAACGGCTGGCCCGGTTCAATCGGCACGTCACCAACCCGATTCAGCGGATGTGGGCCGGCTGGGCCCCGTTGTTTGGCATTCTCGAGCACGCCGGGCGACGCTCCGGCAAGCCGTACCGCACCCCATTGACAGTGTTCAACGCCGACGTCGACGGCAAACCGGGCGTGGCGATCTTGCTGTTTTACGGCCCTGAGCGGGACTGGTTGAAGAACCTCAACGCCGCCGGCGGCGCCCGGATGCGACGGCACGGCAAGACCTTCGGCGTCACCAACCCGCAGACCGTGACCACGGAGGAGGCGGCGCCGCACATCAGCGGCGTGACGCGGCGAGTCTTCGCCAGGTTGCCGTTCGAGCAGGCGGTTCTGCTGACCAAAACCGACTAATCGCGCAATTCTTTCAGCGACGACGGTGGGTCACGCTGGGCGACAACACGTTTACCAACGAAATACAGCACGACCACCACTGCCCAGGTCAGCAAGCTCAGCCAAAACTGGGCGCGGGCGGAGCTGTCGAACGCCATTTGCACCAACACGGCGACGATCCCCGCCACGGTCAGGATCGAGAGCACCGGGAAGAACCACATTTTGACCCGCAGCTTTTCCGGTGGCGTCTTGAGGCGCAAAACGATCTGCGACAGCGCGATCAACAAGTAGACAAACAGCACGATGGCGCCCGACGAGTTGAGCAGGAAGAGGAACACCGTGCCCGGGGCGACTCCCGCCATGATGACGCAGAGAAACCCCACCACCGATGAGCACAAGATCGCGATATAAGGCACGCCGCGCCGGCTGACTTTGACCATCTGGGCCGGCGCCTCTCGCTGACCCGCGAGTACGAACAACACCCGAGATGCGCTGTAGAGCCCGGAGTTCAGGCAGGACAGCACCGCGGTGAGTACCACCGCATTCATCAGGTGATCGGCGCCCGAGATTCCCATCTGTTTCAACGCGGCCACATACGGCGAAGAACCGGCCTGCACTGAGTCCCACGACAATATCGCCACAAGCAAAAAGACCGAGCCCACAAAGAAGACCGCGATACGGGCGGCCACCGCGTTCGTCGCTCGCTGCACCGCACGCTGTGGATCCGGGGTTTCCGCGGCGGCGATCGTCGCGACCTCGGCGCCGACCATCGAGAAGATCACCACCACGATCGTGGCGAAGACCCCGTGGATTCCGTGCGGGAAGAATCCGCCGTGCGAGTGCAGCTTGGAAAAGTCCATGTGACGGTGCGGCCACAGTCCTAATACATATATCGTCCCGAGACCCAGGAAGACCAGAATGGTCGCGACTTTGATTCCGGCGAACCAGAATTCGAATTCTCCATAGGATGCGACCGAAAACAAGTTGGTCATCGTCATCATCACCATCAAAACCAGCGACAGCAGCCACAGCGGCGCATGGAACCAGTAGGTGATGACTTTCGCGCCGGCAACTGCTTCGAAACCGACGACGATCACCCAGTAGTACCAGTACAGCCAGCCGACCGAGAACCCCGCCCAGCCGCCCAGGGCTTTTCGGGCGTATTCGGCGAATGACCCCGTCGAGGGGTTCGCGGTAGCCATCTCGCCGAGCATCCGCATCACCAGGATGATCAGCACACCGCAGAGCATGTAGGTCAGGACCGCGGCGGGGCCGGCTTTACCAATGGCGACACCGGATCCCACGAAAAAACCGGCGCCGATAATTCCGCCGATGGCGATCATCATCAGCTGTCGCTGCGACAGGCTCTGACGCAGTTGTGGTGTGGCGCCCATCGACTTCGAAGTCAGGTCGCACGCGCCGGCAGCGCGGCCGCCCGCTGGCGAGGAACCACGTGGGTGACCGGGATTGGATATGCCACTCGTACTTTGTCGACCAGCCCGAGCCGAGGCCAGGATGAGCGGGCCTCGGCGATCACCAGCTGGTCGGGCTGCAAGCTTTGCACCGCGGCGTCTAGCGCGCGCAACGGCCGGTAGTCGCCGAGTTCCCCGCCGGCGGACAAGCCGATGTCGCGAACCGCGGTCAGGATGGCGTCCAGCCGTTCGTGTGCCGCCGCAACGGTGGCGTCCAGCACGAAGACCGGACCGGTGCGCTCGGCTTGGCCGGTGTCGACGGGGTTCACCGGAACACAGATGAAGTATTCGGCGCTCCGCTGGGCGTCGACACGCCGCAACACGTCGAAAAGCTCACTGGTGGAGACGTTTTTGTTGGCCAACACCAAGACGCGGGTGGCCTTGCCGGTCGGCGGCACCGTGGGCTCCAGTTTGGCTGGCCCGCGCCACCACCGGGGTACGAAGTACAGCGCCAACACGACCGCCCAGGCCAGCAGGCCCAGCCACAATTCGGCGCGCGCCCTCGGGTCGAGCGCCATCAGCGCGAGCAAGCCGATGATCCCGACCAGGGTGAGCACCGACAGTCCCGGAAAGAACCACATCTTGACGCGCAGCCGTTTTTCCGGCGTCCGGCGACGCAACACGATCTGGGAGATCGCGATCATCAGACAAATCGAAAGCACCAGGGAACCAGAAGATTTCAGCAGGCAGATCAATGCGGTTCCGGGAGCGATCCAGGCCATCATCACGCACAAAAAGCCGACCACCGACGAACACAAGATGGCGATGTAGGGCACCCCAATCGCGATCATGTTGAGCTGTCGTTGCGATAGCCCGCGGCGCAGCTGCGACGCCGAGCTCGTGTGGGCCTCGTGCGTCTGCAGCATGACGGGACGCTAGCACCCCTATCCGCGGTCCCGCTCGATTCAAACCGGCACGGCACGTAACGCCGCGGGCAGGCTGGGCAGGAAGTGCTCGGTGGCGAAAGCGCGAATGTCGTCGGCTTTAGTCAGGGGCTTGCGGCTGGGTAACAACAGCACCATCGCGGCGTAGCGCAGGATGGTTTCGGCCAACTCGCCGATGGCTTGGTCCCCGATCCGCTCGGCCAACCCGTCCGGGAAGATGATCCGCAGTGCGGCCGCCATCCGCTCGACCGCGGCATCCCAGTGCTGGTTGGCCAGCTCGAGCATCAGGCCGGGCTCGTCAGCAAGCATCCGGGTCAGCACGCGGTGTTGACGGAAACGCATGATCGAAAGGGTGAACGCCTCGACATAATAATTCGATTGCGGCCGACGGTTTTTCAGTTCATCGGCGATGTCGGCGAAAAGCACCGCGTTTTCCCGGTCGATGACCGCGGCGACCAACTCGTCGCGCCCGGCGAACCGCCGGTAGATGGTGGTGCGGCTGACCCGCGCGCGACGGGCTACGTCGTCGAGCGCGACCCGGCGCAAGCCGTGCTGTTCGAACTCGACGACGGCGGCGTCGAGGATGGCGGTGGTGGCGCTGTCGGCGGGATCCTCAGTGGGCATAACCGGCACGGGCAAATCCGTTGTAGCGCAACCGCATCGGAAGATGCTCCCACAGCCAGTTGACCGGCTGCGATCGCCACACCGCGGCGAAACGCTGGTAGCGGCGCTCCTGTCGGTCGCTCCAGGGCAGACCGAGCAGGGTGCGCGCCCGCGGCGGTAGGCCACCGGTGGTCAAGAACGCCGCGACCGGGTTGAACGCGGGCGAGACCACCCGCCACACCACCGGCGGCACACCCTTGGGGCAGGGGAATCCTTTAGTCACATATCCGACACCGTATTTCGCGGTCGGATGGGCGACCATAACTTGGTCGAGCATGCGGTCCCAGTACCGTTGGAACTCGTCATAGTCGGCCGGCATCGGCCGCTCGCTGACACCATAGCGGCGATACCAGGTCTTGGACTCGAGGTAGATCTGCGCCTTCTCCTCGTCGGTGAGCCGTTTGACGAAGGTGTCGGCGAAGTACAGCACCTGCTCAACGAAGGTGGCGTGCGCCCAGAAATAGGTTTCCGGGTCCAACGCGTGATACCTGGCGCCGCTGGGCATCTCGCCCTTGATCCCGTGATGAAAATCACGCACCCGCTGGCCGGGATTGTCGTCGTCGGAGCCGTAGACGGTCATGAAGATCGGCGGTAGCGAGCGCTTGACCCGCGCCGCGGTGTCGCTGAAGAACACCGAATGATCCAGCACGCCCTGGCCGAGTTCGGCGAGCATGTTCTGCAGCACGGCGGGCCGCGGGCCGATCAAAAACATCCGGTTGTCGCCGAAGTATCGCCACACCAACGAGTGCGGCCCCAGGGGTCGAGCGTCATTAGTCGCCGGAGGCGCGGACGGCTCAGTCAGCTCGGTCATGTGGGACAGTGTTACATATTCTGCACTTTGTGCCAAATTGCGCGCATTGGCGGTGCCGTCGAGCGTGACGCCAGCGTGGCGGTCACGCTCGAGCGTCAGGCCAGCGTGACGCTCGGCGACCGCCAGTTGGCAACTCGGTAGTCGTGAACCCGCCAAATAGCAAAACAACCAGCCGCGCTCGCCACCCGCGAGCAACCGAGCCTATTCGCGTCGTTGCCGGACTGTTGTCGGACCGTTGCCGCTCAGCGCCCGTTGGCTTGGCACGATTCGCTGGTGAATTCAATGACCCGCCGGACCGCGCTGCGCCTAGCCGTCACCGGTGCCGGTGCCGCCGCGGGTCTGTGGGCGCTGGGCGCGCTGCCGGATGCGACCCGGGCCGCGCCCGCTCCGCTGAGCAGTCCGCTGCCCACTCGCGAGGAGGGCTCATTCACCTCCGCCGCACGCGGCGGAAAAAACACCAGATGGATCATCGCCCGCCCGCCGGGCCAGACCGGCCCGTTGCGCACGGTGATCGCGCTGCACGGGTTGGACAGCGACGCCGCCGGGGTGATGAGCCTCGGTGTCGAGGACGCCCTGGCCAAATTGCCCCCCACGGGTAAACCGTCGATCGCGGTGGTCAGCGTCGACGGCGGCAATGGCTACTGGCGGCCGCGGGCCTCTGGCGAAGACTCCGGCGCGATGGTGCT
>Ga0335075_10005550_pt1 | contig 19560 bp, 14 predicted proteins | sample Lox_Sample_24_FD_206723 | JGI IMG/M metagenome (GOLD analysis project Ga0335075, IMG submission 206723) | Soil microbial communities from Loxahatchee National Wildlife Refuge, Florida, United States - Lox_Sample_2.4 | ecosystem: Environmental > Terrestrial > Soil > Wetlands | place: USA...
TGTACGAGATCATTATGGCGCGGGCCGAGGATGACACCGTGCCGCTCGAGGGCTGTGAGGAAAGGCTGCCCGCCGGCATGAGCGGCTGGCAGTCATCGCTACCCGCGTCCGAGGCGATGATGCTCTTCGACACCCTCAACATTCTGCCGGATGACTTCCTCACGAAAGTCGACCGCGCCTCGATGTCGGTGGGCCTGGAAACGCGAGCGCCGTTGCTCGATCCTGAATTGTTCGAGTTCGCCTGGCGACTGCCGCTTGAATGGAAGATCGGGTCGAGCATCGGCAAAATCCTGCCGCGGGAGGTCCTGCGCAGGTACGTGCCGGCGCAGATCGTTGATCGTCCCAAGCAGGGCTTCGGGATTCCGGTGGGCGCCTGGCTCAAGGGGCCGCTGCGGCCGTGGGCGGAATCGCTGCTCGAGGAACGTCGGCTGCGGGAAGAAGGCTTTCTTTCGCCAGCGCCTCTACGCCGCAAGTGGGCCGAGCACCTCGCGGGTTCGCACGATCGGCAGAGCGAGATCTGGGCCGCGGTTGTGTTCCAGGAATGGCTGGCCGTCAGGCGCGAGTCCCCGGCGGCGGCATTGAGCGCGTAACGGCGACGAAAGCGCCGCACGCGCAGCGCATCGAGCGCGCGCGGCGTACGCAGCCGCGTCCTAGCGGCGACGTCGGCGGGCCGGCTCAGGTGGCGGAAAAGCCGCAAAGGCATCGCGGACACGCGGCGTCGCCAGAATATAGACCACGAAGTAGATGTCGAACAGGGCGGCGATGAGTTGCCCGACCGCCAGCTCCGCGATATCTCCGCCGATCAGTCCCGAGCCGACGACCGCGATCGCACAGTCGAGAATCGCCGCGACCGCGAGGATCGAACGCCCATGAGCCCAGATCCACCTGACGAGCTTGGTCGAGCTGGGGCCACGGGAGATGAGTACATAGAGCACGGGAATCGCGATGAGCGACGGGAGGAAGGTGTACGGGTTGATCGCGCCACGAAGCATGGCCACGGCTTCGGGGCGGAAGCTCGAGACCCTGCCAAGGTCGGACGCCAGTAGAAGCACGAAAGCCCGCGATAGATAAAATACCGCAAGCCAGAGGAGCGCCGGAGGCTTGACGCAAAAATGATCGTCGTAACTCGATGGATCGTAGGTGCGGGACATGTCTGATGACTCAGGCAACCCTGGCGTGATGGATCGATGTGCTGGACTGAAGGGAAGTGAGCGCGTCCTCGAGGCGCTCAGCGTTCCGCTCCGGCGTGAAATCCTCGAAGATACGCAGCGATTCGGCGCCATGCCGCCGCGCCAAACCCGGACTGCGGCAGTACGCCAGGATGGCGCTCGCCAAGGCGGAGCGATCCCCCGCCCGGAAGCGGTAGCCGTTGACTTCCGGCATGAGGAGGTGGTGTGCGGCGCCGCAGGCATCGCTCGCGATGAGTGCCTTGCCGAGAGAGGCCGCCTCGTTGAGAACGACGCCCCAGCCATCGTGGCGCGACGGCAGAACCAACACGTCGCAGCGCTGCAGAACGCCGCCGATCTCCGCGGCTTTGACGACGCCGATGAAGCGCACCGCATGCGAGATCTCCAGGCGCTCGGCCATGCGCTCATACACGAGTCCGGGCTGATCCTTGCCGGCCAGCTCGAGCCGCGCGTTGGGGTGTACTGCGAGCACATCACGCATCGCGGTGAGCAGCAGATCAATTCCCTTGCGCGCACAGAGCTCCCCCAGAAAGAGGAACCGCGGACCTTCCAGAGGAATCTCGGTCGGCTCGGGCTCGACGGGCAACTGCACGCGAGATACCGCGTATGGCAGGAATCGAATGCGACTCGCCGGGATTCCCCAGCGAATGAAATCCTCGCGAGCGAGATCGCCTATGGCGAGCGCTCCGACGGCGCGGTAACGGGTCAGATGCCCGTAAAGCCACTTGATACCGAAGGTCACATAAGCGCGGCGCCGGGGCCAGGAATGCTCGCTCCAGTGCAGCCAAGGCACTCGATGGCGCGACAGAAATGCTGCGAGGTGCAAAAGAAACGGAGGGCTGTAGCCCGGGATGACGTGAATGCGCTGCCGCCAGTCCGGACAAAGCTCGAGTGCGCGCAGCGAAGTGCCTGCATAGACTTCGCCGGGCGGAAGCTCGGGGTGGGAAGCCCACCCCAGGCTGCGTCGATCCGCATCGACGTGCTGTAAATAGTGAACTACGAGGTCTATGCCGCGGGAACGAATAGCCGCGAAAAACGCCGACTGGTGGTGAGTCGGGATTCTCGTCCAGACGAGCAGTCGCAGAGGAGTACTCACGGTTCGAGCGGCAGCATTGTCGGCATGTCGGCGCCACCGCGGCCGAGCACCGACTGGTAAAGGTTCTCCAGGCGAGTTCCCAAGGCCTCGAGCGACAACTCCCGGTGCACGGCTTCCCGTCCGGCCTCCCCCCGCGCGCGTCGTTGGCCCGCATCGCCGAGCAGGCTGGTGAGCGCCTCCCGCAGACCCTCGACAGTCCCGTCCGTCACGATTCCGGCACCGTTCCGCGCGACGAAGTCGGCGAGTCCACAGCCTTCGGTGACCACCACCGGCAGGCCGGCGTTCATCGCCTCGACGACGGCGATGCCGAAGTTCTCCGAGTCGGAGGGGAGGACGAACAATGCGGCGCGCGAGAGAAGCCAGCGCTTGAGGGCTCCGTCGGCGAATCCGACCCAGTGAACGTCGCGTGCAACTCCCAGGTTGGCGGCCAACTGCTGCAAGCGCCGAATGAGCGTCGCATCGCCGTCGCCCGCGATCACCAAAGCCGTCGATTGCCTGCCTTCCAGGGCCGCGTAGGCCAGTAACAGCGCGTCGACTCGCTTGATCGGATGGATGCGCGCGAGGTAGAGAATCATGCGGCGCTCACCGAGAGCGGGCACCTCCGCGGGCGCATCGATTTCCCGAGGCGATGTGTCGACATCCATGCCGGTCGGAAGCACGATTGGGTGGATCGGCAGGGCCAGCGCCGCAGCGCGCGTCTGCTCGAGCGCAGTCGTAAAGTGCACCGCGGCCGCCGACTCCAACAGCGGGCCCTCGATGAGCCGCAACGACAACGCTTTGACCAGGCGGCTCTTGTTTCTCAAACCCCAGGTGTCCAACACGCCGGCGGGTCGCATGATGTACGGAATGCCCGCCGCTTTGGCGCACCAGGCGGCGGCAAGCGGTGCCCAGCCGAAGAGACCGTGCGTGTGCACGACGTCGTAGTCGCGGACATGGGCGCGCAGCCAACGCAACATCGGTGCCGAAAATTCATATTTGACCGTCTGGCGCGGAAAGAACCTCATGCTCTGACCCTCGCGTTCGACGGGTCGATCGAGCGGAACGTCCAGCCGCCCGCGCCCGCCATCATCATCCGTCGCGATGAGATCGACGACGATCCCCCTGCAGCGTAACGCCTTCAGCATGTTGTGGACCGACACGCTCGGTCCGCCGCGCAGCCGGCTCACCGAGGAGATCACGTGCAGCACGCGCAGGCTGCTTCCTTCGGGACGGGCGATCACGCGTCAGCCTGCCGGCGAGGGAGCGTAGACGGGCGACGCCTCGCGCTCGAGAATGCGCCGGTACGCGCTCTCCAGTCGCTCGCCGAAGGTTTCCAGAGACAGCTCCCTTCGGACCGCGCGCCGCGCCGCTTCGCCCATAGCGCGGGCCAGCTCTGGGTTCGCCAGCAGCGTGGCCAAAGTGGAGCGCAGGGCGGCCACCGAACCGTCGGTCACGAAGCCGGCTCCATGGCTGCGCACGAAATCCGCAAGCCCGCAGCCGGCGGTCACGATCACGGGCAGCGCGGCCTGCATCGCCTCCACCGCCGCGATACCGTAGTTCTCGGAAGCCGATGGCAGCGCGAGAAGAGTGGCCTGCGAAAGCAGCCAACGCTTGCTGGCGCCACTCACAAAACCGAGCCAAGTGACCCGGTCGCCCACCCCGAGGTCGTTGGCGAGGCGCCTGAGTTCGGCGATGAGCGCAGGATCACCGTCGCCGGCGATCACGAGGACGGTATTCCGATCACCGAGGGCCGCGAAGGCTCTGAGCAGCACATCGGGGCACTTGATCGGATGAATGCGCGCCAGAAAAAGCAGCTTGCGCCTTGCGTCTCGTTGCAGCGCAGGGATGGGCTGCAGCGCGCTCGCTTGCGGCTCAGCGGCATCTACAATCCCGACCGGAAGCACCAGCGGACGCAACGACATGCCGAGGCGAGCGGCGCGAGACTGCTCGAGCACGGTCATGAAGTTGACCGCCGCGGCGCGGGCGAGTAGCGGCCCTTCGACTAGTCGCCTGGAGAGCGCTTTGACGACGCGACTGCTGTTGCGCATGCCCCAGGTGTCGAGAGCGCCGTGCGGGGTCATGAGGTAGGCAATTCGCGCGGCCCGGGCTGCCCGAGCGGCCGCCAGCGGCGCGAAGGTGAAGAGCTCGTGCGTATGGACGATGTCATAGCCGCCGATGTTGGCCCGCAGCCAAGTGCGCATGGGGGCCGAGAAGGCGTACTTGAGCGTCTGGCGCGGGAAGAATCTCACCCGCTGGCCGTCGAACTCGGTGAAGCGATCGACAGGAACGTCGAGCCGCGCCGCGCCGCCGTCATCGTTCGTCGCCACGGCTTCGACCGATACTCCCCTGCGACCGAGAGCCTTCAACATGTTGTGTACCGTCACGCTCGGGCCGCCGCGCGAGGGGCTCATCGAAGAGATTACATGCAGCACGCGCAGAGAGGAGGACATTGAACACCTTACGTTCAGAGCCGTGAGTTCACGGCGATCGACTGGTTCGGCGCAAACGTTTCCGCAGAGCTCCCCTGCACTGGGCCGGCGCGCAGAGTTGGTGTCGGGTTTGTCCGGTAGGAGAACATCGCGAGGCTGAGTAACAGCCAGTCGAACATTCCTATGCCGCCCGGGGACATGAAGACGCATTCTCCGGCGTTGATCGCGAGACAGGCGACGAACATCGCCCGCCATCTGAGATCCGTGTTGCGCCACGCACGACGCGAGAGAAAAGCGATAATTAGAGTCAGCAACCCCGCACCAATTGCGCCGCCTTCCTGAAGGATCGCGGTCGGCAGAAAACCCTTCTCGACAGGCGCCGAGATGGGGATACCGTCGAAGTAAGTCACGCCGGCAGGGAATTGGCCATCCGGGAAGACGCCAAAGCCGTTGCCCAGGAGGGGCTTTCGCAAAAAATCATCGAACTCCGCGAGAGCGCCGCCGCCCCGCGACGCGTAAAACGCCTGGTCCAGGTTATGAGCCCTTCCCAGTGAGCCCTTGTATGCGTAATCGGTCGCGACCTTCGCTACCTGTCCGGTCGTCACCGCCAGTACCGCTAGCGTGCCGCATGCCAGAGAGCCAATGAGGAGCGGTCTGCCCAACCTGGCTTGACCCTGGCGGCGGGGGCCGCCCATCCGGCTCATCATGACAACGAGAACGCCGACCCCGGCGCCAAAACCGGCGGTTCGCGCCTTGGAGAGCACAATGAGCACGCCGAGGAGGAGTGCGATCCACAGCTCGAGCCGAGTTGCGCGCCGTCTCATCAACAACACCCCCGCGGTTGCCCAAGCGCAGAAGGGAGCCATGAAGATGCCGAGCGCCTGCGGCTGATTGAGCAGTCCCTGCAGCCCGCCGTCTCCCCCGAGGCCGATGCCGGGCTGCAGCAGTGTCAAGCCCGAAAGTCCGATCACGGTAAGACCGAGAGTGATCAGCCAACGTTGCAGCCGGACGAGCTGCGACGGTCGCACATGGTTGTACGCGATGAGCACGGTCGTGATTCCGCAGAACAGCTCCGTGACTTTCATCAAAGAGATGAGCACCGCCGGACTGTCGTGCAGCGAGGAAAGCGCCTCCGCTATCGAGAACAGCCACACCGGCCACACCAGACGCAGGTCCGATCCACGCATCGTCGGTACGAGCCGCAGAATGGCCGCGATGAGGACCAGCCTCAGGAGCGCGCCGCCGAGCAAAGACGGCTTGATGATGAGCGGATTGCCGTATGCCACGAGTGTGGCGACTGTGAGCGCCTGGATCGCCTGCGCGGGACCGATGAGCGCAACCGCGACGCAGGCACCAAGAACGATCGTCCCGACGGTCGGGGAGGCGGCCAGTGCCGCGACCCCGATCGTGAATGCCGCTGCGAGCCGCCAGGAGACGAGCTCCGAGGGCGGCCGCATCGGCCGGGCCGCCGTCCCCTTCTCGGACGTCTCCAACACTGCGTGGTTCGTCACTGTAAAGCTCATCGAAATCTTCCGTCTCTGGGGACGGTGCGCCGAATTTGATCCACTGCAGTGTACTCCCAAACCGGGCGCTGGGATGATGAGTACCGCGCGGAGCTCGAGATGTAACAGAGCCTACATATAACAGACATCTCGCCGTCACAAAGGCGTAACGCGACGACGCGCGGTCGGCCTTACCGAGTGGTAGATTGCTCGAATGCCCGGCGCCCTTAGAATCCTGCGCTTGCAAGCCCTCTCGCCCGAGGCGATCAATCGCCTCATTCGTGGTCGGCCGATGCTGCAGCGCCTGCTCTCGAACGGCGTCTGGCGCGTTGGCGATCAGGTGTTTCGCATGGGCGTCGGGCTACTCGTGAGTGTCTATGTCGCCCGCTACCTCCACCCGACCGGATTTGGGCTCATCAGCTTCGCCGCCGCCATGGCCACCCTGGTCACCGCCATTGCCCAATTCGGCATGTTCACGGTGGTTGTCCGTGAGTTGGTTCGCCGACCTCGCGAACGAGCGGTGATCATCGGGAGCGCCCTCGTTCTGCGCCTGCTGACAGGCGCGCTGTCGATTCTGTTCGCTGCGGGAGCAACCGCCCTGCTTCGTCCCGGCGATCACCGCGCGGTTCTAGTGGTTCTCATCGTGGCCAGCGTGGCGCTACCACGCGCCTGGGACGTCATTGACTATGACTATCAGGCGCGCATTGAAGCCCAGCCCGTAATAATCGCTCGCAACGTCAGCTTCCTCGTGTTTGCGATCCTGAGAGTGCTCCTGGTGCTGATCCATGCACGGCTCGAAGCCTTCGCGATCGCGATCACGGGCGAGCAAGTGCTCGCCTCCATGCTTCTCGCTCGCCGGTGGCGCGCCGACGGCTTGACCGTCGGGTTGCGCTCCGGGACGGTGCGCGAACTGCGCGATCTGGTGGTGACGACCTGGCCGCTCGTGATCGCCTCGCTTTCCACCATCGTGTACATGCGTATCGATCAGCTCATGCTCGCGAGCATGATGGGGGACGCCGGCGTGGGTCTGTTTTCGGCCGCCGTCAAGGTGTCCGAGGCGCTCTACTTCATCCCGATGGCGGCGACCGCCACAGTCGCTCCGGCGCTTACCGCCGCCCACCGGCGGTCGCGCCAGGAGTACCAACGCAAGATGTTGCGGGTCATGCGCACGTTGCTGTGGATCGCACTCGCGGTCGCTGCGATCTTCGCGTGCTCTTCCCGCCTCATCATCCTGGGACTGTATGGGCCGGCGTACGCGCCCGCCGCGGCCGTGCTGTCCATCCACGCGTGGATCAATGTACTGATGAGCCTCAACTGTTGTAGCAACCAGTGGCTCCTCGACGAGGGCTACTTTCATTGCAACATGTATCAGACGCTGGTCGGTGCGGCCGTGAACATAGCGCTGAACCTGGTCCTGATACCCGTCCTAGGCATCGTCGGCGCGGCGATCGCAAGCTTCGCCGGACAGTTCGCGTCCGTGATGCTGATGGCGGCCCTGATCCCGAAGACGCGGCCACTTTTCCGGCTTCAGCTCGCAGCGTTCATGCCCATGGACGTGCGATGGCCCTTCAGCCTGCGCGCCGGCTGATCGCCAGTTGACGCGCGCCTCTGGCGAGCATGAGACTTGCACGGCGCAGGAGCGCCCTGGGGCTGTGGTGGCGCGCCAATTCCGAGTATTGCCACAGACTTCGCATGGGGTTCTGAAGAAACTCGAAGTCGGACAGGTGCTGCCGGTAATCTCCAGCCATCCCGCTCAGGACGAACTCCCTTACACGCGCCCGCCAGGCTCGCTTGGCGGCGTTCCACCACTGCAATATCTCGCTTTGCCGCCCATCGAGGCTGTCAGGTGCTTGCAACTGTCGGCAAACGAAGCGACGCGCCTCCGTCCAGCTTGAGAAGGTGGGGATCGGGTGGTCGCCCAACAGATTCCTGTAATAGTCCATCGTTGCGCGTCTTTCGAGCAGCGGAATGCAGCCTGCCTCGAGAGCCTCGTAGGTACGCCAGGTCTCGAGCATGACGTTGCCCATGGGGCAGGGCACGAACTGCGATTGCAGCAGAACATCGCGGAATTCGCTCGGCGGTATGCGCTGCCCTTGCGGCAGGACGTACGCGGGGTCGAGACCGCTGAAGACGGACAGCATCTCGAAGCGACTCGCGACGCGGTTGCCGCAGAAGGACCATACGTAGCGTCGGGCCGCCGTTGGGGCGATGGGCTGCGGTGCGGATGTCAACCGGGGAAGCCCAAGCGGGATTTGCAGTATTCCCGGCCTCTGCAGCCTTTTGGAAAAGTGGTTTCTCAGGACGAAGTCGAAGCCGGAATAGTATCGATAGTCCTGGCTGTACCATTCATCCGATAGGTGGAGCAAGCCGATGCGAGCGTCGGCTCTTTTCCCCGTGCCAAGCTCCGGCAGGTAGGACGGCAGCTCGCGCAGCCGCATGAGGTTGGTGCTCAGGATGTATATCGTCCAGTCGGTCAGCCGAATGGGGTAGCTCTCCGGAACGACGTGCTCCACCTGGAAATCGCCTAACAGGTATTCGATCCAATCGCGCTCGGTCAAGCCATTGGCCATCCAAACCAAGCGCAGCGGTGGCGTGTGACTGTGCGACATCTGATTCACGCGGTCTGTTGCGACGTGCTCCGTGGATCATAACGCAGGCGAGGCGGCGGCAGCGTGGCACGGTGCGCGAGCGCCCCTCCGCCGTCACGGAGTCGTAATGTTGAGGCAATAGGGTGGCGACTCGCCTATGCGGATAAAGATCTTCACCGATCTGCGATTCACCGGCTTGGCAAGCCCGACCGGAGTCACCAAGCACATTTATAGGATGGTTCGGGGGCTGGCCGCGGATAGTTGCCACACGGTGTCGCTGCTGGCCACACGTGATCAAGTTGATGCGCAACGCCGGATTCACGCCTCGAATCTGCTGGCCGGCCTGCCGACGACCGTAGTGCCGTGGTCATGGAAGCCGGCGCAAGCGTTATGGACGCTTTTCGGTCGACCGTTCGCTGATGACTGGTGTGACGATGCCGATTGGGTCTACTGTCCGAAGAACGATTTCATTCCCCTGCGGAATGCGCGGGTCGCGGTGACGGTTCATGGAGCCGCGGGACTGGACCCGGCCATGCGCCCCAGTCAGGCCCCAAGTGCGCGCTTGAGCCGCTGGCACAGTCGTACCGCCTACCGTCGCATGTTGGAGCAGGCGGCCGTCGTGCTTACGGTGTCCGAGTTTCTCAAGGCGCGGATGGCGAACTGGTTTTCGGTGAAGCCGGAACGCATCTTCGTCGTCGGCAACGGTGTGGAAGAGGAGTATTTCAAGGCGGCGGACATGCCCCGAGGGCTTTCCGGGGAGCCAAGCGATTCACCATTCGTCCTGACGGTGGGAGGACTCAATTACATGGACGGAGGAGATCGGATAGTGCTGCTTGCGCGCGCGATGCGGAAGCGGTTGCCTGAGTTCCGCATACTTGTTGCTGGCCAGCAGCACGAGGGGCGCCTCAAGAGACAGGCGATGGAGTTACCCAACGTCACGCTGCTGGGTTATCAAAGAGCCGAGCGGCTGGCGCTCTACATGCGTGATGCCGCAACCCTGGTATTTCCGACCCGTTACGAAACCTTCGGGATCGCGGCGGCGGAAGCCATGGCGGCCGGAACTCCCCTGATCACCTGCGCTTCCACAGCGGTACCCGAGGTGGTTGGCGACGCTGGAATTTACGTCGATCCCGACCAGCCGGAGTCGGTCCTCGAAGCGCTGGTGCAGCTCGAGACGCGCGCCGAATTGAGAAGCGATCTGGTACGCCGCGGGCGGCAAAGGGCCCGGGCTTACACGTGGTCCGCGTGCGTGGCTCGACTGCAGCAGATTCTCGAGACGCGATAGCGACCTCCTCCAGCGGCATCAACGGGATGCGCTTTCCGGTGATCGACGTGCGCCGGTGACGCCGGCTGTCACGGGACCGTCACGTGCCAGGCCTATGCTGACGGTCCTCGCCTCCTCAGTGGCATTGGGCCCGCGGCCAGGCGGCCCCGCCAGGGGTTACTCAATGTTCGCCATTCCCGCTCCCGCCGGCGGAGCCGTAGAGATTCCGGAGTCAATTCGCGAGGACCGTGAGTATTTCGCCACCTTCGATGACGCGGCGAAGGAATATCTCGCGGCCGAAGGCTATGTCGTCGTGCGAAGGCTGATCGATCCGGCGGTCTGCGCTGCGGTCCGCGAGGCGTTTGCGCTCGAGGTGAAGAACTACAGGGGATTTCTCTATCGGCAGACGACGGCGCGGGCCGAGCGAAACCGCTTCAACGCGCTCGGACACGTCATGAACCCGCTTCTCAACCTCCAGGATCTCGACGAGCAGCGCTTTCCGCGCCTGCGCCGGCGAAGCCTGGGGGTGTTCACGGGACAGGCGGTGACTTCAGCCCTGCGGCGGCAGTTCGGCGAAGACCCAAAGCTGGTGCAGACCATGTACTTCGAAGGCAATTCCGCCACATGGGCCCATCAGGACACTTATTACCTGGATAGCGAGCGCATAGGATCGATGGTGGCCGCCTGGTTCGCGCTCGAGGACATCCACCCGGGCGCGGGACGGTTCTTCGTGTACCCGCGCAGCCATCTCATCGATGTGCGCAAGAACGGCGGAGACTTCGACATCGCCTTTCACCACGAACGCTACAAGGCGCTAATCGTGGAGATCGTCAAGCGCAACCGCCTGGAGCTGCGCGCCCCGGCCCTCGAGACCGGAGATGTTCTTTTCTGGTCCGCGAAGACGGTCCACGGCTCCCTCGGAACCGTGCAGACCGAGCGCACCCGTCAGTCGCTGACCGCGCATTACATCCCTAAATCGCACCGGTTCCTCAGCCTTCAGAGCCGCTTCAAGCCGCTGCGGCTTCACGATCACGACGGGATCCAGGTGCACTGTCCCAAGGACCAGGCGCTGCTGCGCAATCGCATGACGCTGATGATCGAGTCGTACCTGCCCGGGCCGTTCTACTTCGCAAAGCGCCTGGCGGTGAAGGCGGCAACGCGTTGACGGTCATGGCGCTGGCGCTCGGAACTCATAGCTGAGCGCGGCGATGTCCAGCGCGCAGCTGCCGGACCTGGTGTCGCGGCCGGCGCCGCTGTCATGGAATTGTCACTTCCTGGCCATAACGTGCTGCTTTGAGTGCGTCCCATACGACAAGAACACCGTGAGCATCCCGTCCCCTTCCGCGCAAACTTCGCTCGAGGCTGTCGAGCTCGATATCGCCGCCAACCGCGCGGCGCGCAAATACTCGCGTCGCGAGCAGTGTCTCCGGGCGGCGTGGACGTTCGGGCGCTGGCTCGTTCGCTTGAGCCCGCACCCGTGCCACGGCTGGCGGCGCACGGTGCTGCGACTCTTCGGCGCAAAGGTGGGTAGACAGGCGCGCATCGCTGCGTCAGCACATATCTACATGCCGTGGAACTTCGAGATCGGAGAATGGTCGGCGATCGGTCCCGATGTATTCGTTTACAGCCTGGGAAAGGTGCAGATCGGTCAGCGCGCCACCGTGTCCTACCGCAGCCATGTCTGCGCGGGCAGCCACGATTTCACCGATCCCACGATGCCATTGACCAAACCGCCCGTGAGCATCGGCGATGACGCCTGGGTTGGAACGGAAGCCTTCATCGGTCCCGGCGTGACCATCGGTGCCGGCGCAATGGTCGCCGCGCGAGCAGTGGTGGTCAAGGATGTGGCGCCGCGTATGGTCGTGGCAGGTCATCCCGCCAAAGTCATCGGCGAGCGTCCGCCGATGCGGCGCAGAGGCCCGCATTGAGCGTTGCCCCATGTCGATCTCAGTGCTCATCCTGACACTCGACGAAGAGGTGAACCTGGCCGGCTGCCTCGACTCGGTTGCCTGGAGCGACGATGTCGTGGTCCTCGATTCATTCAGCCGTGACGCCACACCCGAGATCGCGCGCGCCCGCGGCGCGAGGCTCTTTCAGCGCGGGTTCGACAATTATGCCGGCCAGCGTAACTTCGGCTTGCGCGACATCCGCTATCGGCACCGTTGGGTGCTGATGCTTGACGCCGATGAGCGTGTGCCATCGGAGCTGCGCGAGGAAATGTTGCGTGCCGTTAATGACGCCCCCGATGGGGTCGCGATGTTCCGCATGCGGCGCAGGGATTATCTCTTTGGGCGCTGGATTCGGCGCAGCAGCGGCTATCCGACCTGGTTCGGGCGGCTGGTGCGCATCGGGCGCGCCTGGGTAGAGCGACCCTACAACGAGGAAGTTCATGCGGAAGGCGAGACGGTGAGCCTCGCGGGACATTTTGACCATTATCCGTTCAACAAGGGATTTGCGGCCTGGATCGCCAAGCATGATCGCTACTCTAGTATGGAAGCGGCGCTACGCGCCGGAAATCCCGAATACGATGTCATCTGGCGTGACCTCTTCTCGGCGGACCCGCTGCGCCGGCGGCAGGCGCAGAAGGCGTGGCTCTACAGCATGCCGGCGAGACCGTTGGTCGTGTTCGCGGGACTTTATTTCATCAAGGGCGGAGTGTTCGAGGGTCGCGCCGGGCTGACGTTCAGCCTGCTGCGGGCGTGCTACGAGTACTTCATCGACTGCAAGGCCATCGAGCTGCGTCGCAGAGCGGCCGGACTGCCGGTGTAGGTCCCGCGATGTCATTGCTGCTCGCCTCGCTGATCGCGCTTTCCATCACCACGGCCTGCATGCCGGTGCTACGGCGCTGGGCGTTGCGGGTTGGACTGACCGACCAGCCTGGCCCGCGCAAGGTGCACCGGATGCCCGTACCGCGGGTGGGCGGCATCGCGATGGTCGCGGGCATTCTCATTCCGACGCTGATCACGGTGCCGCTGCATGCGCCGCTCTTGGGTTTTCTCGCCGGCGTGCTGGTATTGCTCGGCTTTGGCCTCTGGGATGACAGTTGCGATCTGGACTACCGCCTGAAGTTTTTCGGGCAATTTCTCGCGGTGGGGCTCGTCATCGCGGTCGGCCACGTGCGCATCGCCGAGTTCACCCTGGATCATCCGGTCGAGCTGCCGCAGGCGATCTCGATCCTCCTGACCTTCGGATTCCTCGTGGGTGTGACCAACGCCATGAATCTCGCCGACGGGCTGGACGGCCTCGCCGGGGGTCTGGCGCTCCTCTGTCTGTGCGCGATCGCCGTCTTCGGCACGATTTGTGGAAACCGCCTCGTCATGGCGGTCGCGCTGATCGAGTGCGGGGCGATCCTCGGCTTCCTGCGGTTCAACACCCACCCTGCGCAGGTATTCATGGGGGATAGCGGCAGTCAGGTGCTCGGATTCTCGATCGGGGTACTCTCGATCCTGGCGACGCAGGGCGATCGCTCCGCCCTCAGCGCCGCCTTGCCGCTCCTTTTGCTCGGACTCCCGATCCTCGACACCCTGGCGGTCATGCTGCGCCGGGCACTCGCGGGGCGCTCGCCCTTCGTCAGTGACCGAAGCCATCTGCACCACCGACTCCTCGACCTCGGATTCGCCGACCGTGAGGCGGTGGTGTTGATTTACTGCGTGCAGCTCGGACTCTTTCTCCTGGCCTATTTTCTGCGCTTCGAGTCGGACCTCTGGATTCTTCTCGTGTACGGCGTGTTCTCGGCCGCCATGCTCGGAACCCTGAGGGTCGCCACGCGGCGGCACTGGCACGCGCACACCGGCCGAGCGCTGCCGATCGCGAGTGCGCTCATGGCGAGGCTACGCCAGCCTGCCGCCGCGCGACTCATCTCCCAGGGGGCGGCCTGGCTCATGGGAGGCGGCTTCGTCGCCTATGCCGGCATGGTGATCCTGGCGCGCGGGCATGTCGCCGGCGATATCGGCATCCTCAGCGCTTCCATGCTGCTTCTCGTGGTGGTGTTGAGCTACTTCGGTTTTGTCAGCTCCCTGAGTTGGCTCGAGCGGCTCGCCGCTTATGTGGGGGTCATCATGCTGGTGTACCTCGATCAGACCACCGTCGCGAGGGCATCGCTCCTTGATTCCCTCACCTGGGGCGCTGTCATACTCACGTCGGCGGGGGCGCTCGTGCGGGTGCTACTCTCGCAGACGCGCCGTTTCGAGGTGACGGCGCTCGATGTGCTGGTCGCCTTCGTTGCGGTGGTGGTGCCGAACCTGCCGGGGTTCGTCTCGCTGCCATCGGACCTGCCGGGCGGGATCGTGAAAGCCGTCGTGCTGCTCTACGTGGTCGAGATGACGGAGGGCGCAGGAACACGACGGCTGGTTCCGAGGACGCTGCTCGCCATGCTGCTCGCGGCTGTCACGCTCCGCGGTCTGATGCCGTTGATGCTCTAGCGCAGTGTCACGCGGACGTCATCTGCAGGGCCTACAGTTTCATTTCTTCCCGCTGGGGAACCATAACAAGCTTTGAGCCTGGCGCATGTCTTGCGGGAGTCGGTTCCGGATGCGAAAGCCGGTGGGACGGGTCGTCGCTGCCGCCGCCCTGCTTCTTGGCGGCTGCAGCAGCGCGCAGGTGCGCTATCAGGGATATCTCACCCGAGGCGAGCGGTTCCTCGCGGAGGGTAATCTCCCGGAAGCCAGCGTCGAGCTGCGCAATGCCCTGCAGATCGAGCCGAAATCCCCCGCAGCCCTGTATGACCTTGGCCGTGTCATGGAGAAGGAGGGCGAGCTGCGGCGGGCCGCTGGATTCTTCCAGGCCGCCATAGACGCGCAGCCGGAACGAACGCAGGCGCGGGTGCAGCTCGGGATGATCTACTGCATTGCCGGCGCCCCGCGTGAGGCGCTGGCGATCATCTCGCCGGCGCTCACTCGACATCCGGACGATCCCGATCTCCTCACGGTACGTGCGGCCGCCGAGCGAGGTTTGCAGGAACATGAGGCCGCAACGGCCGACGCTACACGCGCCGTGACCCAGGCGCCCGGCAACGAGAACGCCGTTGCGCTGCTGGCGCTGCTGGAGAAACAGGATGGACATCTGGATCAGGCGCTGAACTTGGTGGGGCAGGCGATCCAGCGGTCCCCGGCTTCCGTCGATCTGCGCAAGCTCCTCGCGAGTCTCTACGTGGCTGCAGGTCAGCTGGTGCCGGCCGAGAAGCAGATGACCGCCCTGGTCGCACTACGCCCCCGGGACCTGCCGCTGCGTCTCGGACTGGCGAACCTGTACCTGAGGGCGGGAAATACGGCGGCTGCCCGGAGCACGCTGGATGCGGCTGTGAAGGCGTTTCCCGACAATGACGATGCCAAACTGGCGCTGGCGGATTTCGTTGCCGCGAGCCGCTCGGCGGCCGGCGGTCAGCAGGTCCTGCGCGATTTTCTCGCGCAGAATCCCGATGATGACATCCTGCGCTTCGGGCTTGCGACGCTCGAGCAGCGCGGCGGATCGGCGGCCGAAGCGCTTGCAACCTATCAGCAGATCGTTCAGCGCGATGGTACGAGCCGGACGGCGATCGCGGCCCGCGAACGCATGGCAACCATCGAGGCCGCGCAGGGCCGGTTTGCGCTCGCACTGCAGACCGTGAGGCAAGTGCTCACAGCGGACCCAACCGATGACAACGCCCTCGTTCTGCGCGCCGATATCGCGCTTCGGCAGCGCGATCCGGCAACTGCCATCGAGGACCTGCGCTCGGTGCTGCACGATGAGCCGGACTCATTGCCGCTCGAGCGTCTGCTTACGCGAGCCTACACGGAAAAGGGTGATATGGCGCTCGCTGAGACCACTCTCCGCGCGGCAATGAGCGAGCATACGACCGACATGGCGACTCGCCTGGATCTCGCCGCGCTCCTCGACCAGACCGGACGCGCGGAGCAAGCCGTCGCGCTGTTGCAGGCGACGGCTCGCCAGGTGCCGAACGATCCGCGACCGCTCGTTGCGCTCGCGCGGCTGCAAGCGTCACGCGGCGATACCCGGGAGGCGCTCGAGACCTATGACCGGGCGTCGAAGCTCGCGCCAACGCTGCCGCAGCTGACGGTGGAAGCCGCCGCCTTCGAGGCAAAGGCGGGTCGCGTCGATGAGGCGATCGGCCGTTACCGGGTGCTCTACCGGTCCGCCACCTCAGCGCTCGTCCGGGAGCTCGCCGCCAACAATCTCGCCATGCTGCTCGTGAACTATAGGGCGGACCGCGCGAGCCTCGAGCAGGCCCGAGCGCTGACTTCGGGATTTACGACCTCCCCGAACGCCTCCTTGCTCGACACGTACGGCTGGGTGCGTTATCGATCGGCCGATTACAGCGGTGCCCTGCCGGCGCTGCAGCGTGCCGCCGCCGCCGCACCGCAATCGAAGATCATCCGTTTTCACCTCGCCATGACCGAGCTCTCCCTCGGAGAGCGTGCGCGCGCCAGAGAGGATCTGGAAACGGCGCTCGACGGCTCGGCGAACTTCACTGGCGCCGATCAGGCCCGCGCGACACTGGCAAGCCTCAGGCTCCCGCCGCACACGGGCTGACATCAACTGGAGAGGACATCATGAGACCGTATCAGCGGGGCCGCTTTCTGCACGCCGTTCGAAGCTTTCTGCCGGTCATTCTGGCCCTCGTTGGATGTGGCGACGCGCTCGCGCAAACACCCCTCGCCATGGCGGTGCACACGGTGACGGCCCTCGAACAGCCGCCGGCTGTCGAGCATGACTTCACGGTCACGAGTGCCGGAAGCTATTCGGTCACCCTGACGGACCTCGGGAGCAAACTGAGCAGTCCCCTGACACCGGCGCCGCTGGCCTCGGTGGCCATGGCGGTCACGCAAGGGGCCAGTGTCGTCGGCACGCCGGTAACCTCGGCGGGACAGCCGATCAACTTCACCGCGACGGCGAATACGACCTTCACGATCCACGTGGTGGGAATTCCCGGCACCCAAGTGGGGTCCGGGCCGATCGAGGAAGACGTCACGGACTCGAGCGGCAAGAATGTCTTCAGCTCGATTGACACGCTCTCGCCCCCCTCCCAGCCCTCGAGCACGGCGGCGACCCTCGAGGATGTCCTGACCGTGGCGAGCAGCGGCTCATACACCGTCTCCCTCACCGATCTTGCTTTCCCCACGGCTCTCCAGAGTGCCGAACTGCTCCTGATCGACAACGCGACGCAAAGCAGCGTTCTGCTGCTGTCGAATCCCGGCCAGAATACCGTGGCGCTGTCGGCGAGCGATTCGTATCAGATCATCGCCTTCGGCGTGGAGGCCTCCGGGGCGGCCGGTGGCCTCTTTGGCGTCGCGGTAACCCCGGCGAGTGGCGCGTCGATTTACAGCAAGCTGGTGCCGGTAGGCGCCCTGACACTGCTGCAGACCCCCGTGTCAGGAAAGGCCGAAACCTCGTTCACACTCACCGGTGCGGCGACGCTTTCGCTCACCGACCTTGACCTCCCGACGGTGGCGCTGTCGTCCGCGGGAGCGGCGGTCGTGGATGCCACGGCACAAACGCTGGCGGCGGCGGTCACGGGGACCGGGGCCCAGAACATCGCTTCGCCGAGCACCTCGGATGCGTACGAGGTGTTCGCGTACGGCATTGCCGATTCCACCGCCAAGTGGGGCAGTTACGCCGTGTCGGTGCAACAGGGTACCTCCTATCCGTTCCTCGATGCGCAGGCGGTGAGCACGGCGGGCAGTACCGTCCAGGCCTTCAGCTTCGATACCAGCGTGTCGGCGGCCGGGTCCTATGTCTTCACCCTGACGGATTTCAAATTTCCCGCCACCCTGACCGCGGACGCTCTCGTGGCCGTACAGGACGGGCAGGCGGTAGGGAGTATCGGCGCGGCGGGCAACTTCACCGCAACGCTTGCGCAGGGACCCGTGATGCTCCTCGCTTTCGGCGAGGAGGGCTCCTCGGGCGGGCTCCTGGGGGTGGATCTCACTCCTGCAACCGGCGGTGTGCCCGTATTCGATGTCACCGAGGGTATCGGCACCGGGTTCAGCTCGACGAGCTTCACGGCACAGAGCGCGCAGTCCGTGCAGGCGAACGTCGCCGACCTCAAGTTCCCCACGGCGCTCGCCAATCTCAATCTCGCGGTGACGAGCGGCACGAGCCTCGTCGGCGAGATCTCTTCCGCCGGGAGCTCGGGCAACTTCGCCTTCATGACTTCCGCCAACACGATCTACAACGTCAACGTCCTCGCGCAGCCGGCTTCCGCGGGCAGCTCACAAGAGCCATCGGCCGGAACGTACGCGATGAGCGTCGACCCGGTGCCCGTCGTGACACTCACCGCGAGCAGTGCGAGCGTCGTGTCCGGTGGCACGGTGACGCTTACCTGGACCGCTCAGAACGCCACCAGCTGCACGGCCTCATCGAGCCCGGCCAATTCCGGCTGGGACGGCAGTGAGAGTGCGACCGGTGGCGGCCCGGTGACGACGGCGGCGCTCACCGCGACTACGGTCTTTTCGCTGAGTTGCTCGGGCGAGGGAGGGACGGTCAGCGCCACCCCGGTCACGGTGAGCGTCACTGCCGCTCAGAGTAGCGGCTCCGGAGGTGGTGGGGCGCTCGACTTCGCGAGCCTCGTGGCGCTCGCGGCGCTCGCCGCCTTGCGCTGGAGGGCACTACGGACGGACCCGAGGCCACGCTTCTAAAGGTATTTGAGATCCGCGGTCCGCAGCAACGTCACGCCCGGAAGCTTGCCGTCCGCCTGCACGATGCAGCGAAACTCCTGGCGCGACTGCGCCATCAGCGCGGGATGTTGGCTCGCGCCCAGCGTCGTACAGGGACGTGTGGTCGTGACCAGCCAGTCGAGCAGAGCGCTCTCGAGCTCACGGACGACCTCGCGACTCTCGGGGCTCGTCCATAGGTTTCGCTGCTCCCAGGGGTCCGCCACCAGGTCGTAGAGCTCCCCGAATCCCTGCGGGTATACCGCCGCGAACATCTCCTTCGGATACCACACCAGCCGCCATTTTCCCTTGCGTACCGCTTTCGACCAGGCGAATTCGGAGACTGTCAGCTGATGCCTCGAGCGAGCGCCCGCCTGCGCGCGCAACAGCGCTGTCAGGTCCTGACCGTCCGCAGTCACCAGAGGGTCGGTCCCGAGGAGCGAGCATATGGTCGGTGCGACATCGATGGCATGCACCAGCTCCCGCACTACCCCGCCGGCCGGAATTCCCGGCCCGCGCATCAACAGGGGTATCCTCGTAACTTCGTCACTGCAGATCCCCGGCGCTTTCTCGATGATGCCGAACGATGACACGTACTCGCCATGGTCGGAACTGAAGATCACGAGGGTCTCGCGGTCGAGGCCGCTCGAGCGCAGATGCTCGAGAATCAACCCGACGGCGGCATCGACCTGGCTGATTGCGGCGAGGTAGCCGCGGAGCTTGCGCAGCCGTGCCGCGGCGAAGGTGCGCGGCTCGAGTAGCGCCCATGCGCCGCGGCGCCACTTATCCGATGACTCGATGAAGTGCGGGGCCTTGCCTGCGGTCCGGGGATCGAGGTCCGCGGTGGGGCTTAGGGTAAGCGCCACT
>Ga0335075_10005551_pt1 | contig 19556 bp, 18 predicted proteins | sample Lox_Sample_24_FD_206723 | JGI IMG/M metagenome (GOLD analysis project Ga0335075, IMG submission 206723) | Soil microbial communities from Loxahatchee National Wildlife Refuge, Florida, United States - Lox_Sample_2.4 | ecosystem: Environmental > Terrestrial > Soil > Wetlands | place: USA...
TCACCCTGCGCTCGTTGATCGCGTGACGTTTGAGCGGGCGCACCCCGGCGATGAGAAGCCGCAGCGCCGCCCCGCCGCCGTGTTCCCGCTGAGCGGCTTCGCCACATGCGCCAACTGCGGCGAGTTCTTGGTCGGCGGGCGGGCGGGCACACGCGAGGAAAACCTGCGTACCTACCGCTGTCGTGCATCTCTAGCGAGCTGGAAAGGCGAGCGATGCAGCTTGCCGACGAACATCCTGGCCGAGCGCCTGGAGAGCTACGTCGTGGAACAGGTCAAGCAGGCATACGAACAGGGCGACACCTCCGGCCTTGCGGCCAGCGTCACCGCGACGGACGGCACTTTCGAGGACGTGCAGAGCGAGCTGGAGGCGGCGGAGCGCGAGCTGGAGCGGTTCGCCGCCGATCCGACTGCTGCGGAGCTGCTTGGGCAGGCCGCTTGGACGGCGGCGCTGCGGACACGAACCGAACGCGCCGAAGCCGCGCGAGTCGAGTACCGCGATCACGTGGACACCACGATGCGCGCGGCCGAGATCGTGGTGCCGCCGATCGAGCTGCTTGACGATCTGGAGCCCACCGAGCTGAGGACCGTGCTACGCAGCGTCTTTCAGACCGTGCGTGTTGGCCGTGGTAGTTCGCGCGGCCGCGGGCCGATGGCCGAGCGTGTCGAGCTGGTCTTTCATGGCGAACCGGCGTCCGGGGTAGCGGCGCTCGAGAACGCCACATAGCGCCCGCTCCAGCCTTTCGCGGGCCTCCTGGGGCATCGGCCGGCCGTTGGCCGCGTCGGCGAGCCGCAGCGACCGCCCAGCCGCTGGGCTGGGTGGGTGTGCGGGCGTGAGGGTCCTCACACCCGTTAATGACCTCAAGTGCCGCGAAGCGGCCAACGAGTTGCAGGAGCGTGGCCGGCGGCCGCGCACACGTACAAGGAGGCGAAGCCGACGCCTCTGGTGCACGTAGCGGCGGCCACCCGGCCGCAACCGCTCCCGACGCCGGCGTCGCCTCTATGCCCCTGCGCACCCTGCGCAGGCGATACGGGCGTGCCCCTCGGTGCCCGCTCGACCCTTGACAGGCGTTAGTGCCACTCGTCCGGGGCCGCGCCCGGTTGCCACTCCTTGGCGACACCGCCGCCCATTTCCTTGAGCCGTCGTCCGAACTCGATGAGGCTGAACTGGAAGTCCAGCTCTTGGCGTGGGTCGGTGGCGCCGTCGTCGAGCATTTGACGCCAGTGGGCGAAGGCGCACAGTAGCTCGACCGTCGAGTCGTCCTCCCACCAACCGAGTTTGAGCCCTTTCAGGTGCTCGGGATAACGTCCGTACAGGGCAATGATCGCGCCCCACGTCAACTGCCGCCATTCCCGATCCCCGCCATAGGGCTCCAGCCAGGGTGCCCGCGCGACCGGCAGCTCGTCAAGCGGAGTGGTCCCGTTCGCGCGGGCCGCGGCGGTGATCTTCGTGAGCGCGTCGCGGACCATCTGGCCAGCGACACGCGCCACGGGCTCCCCGGATGCTGCCGCCATCTCGTCCAAGCGGGCGGCGACTTCCTCGGGAAGCGTGATCTTGATTCGACTGCTCATTGTGGAACCTCCGGTATCGATGTCGAGGGCCGTTTTGGCCCCCCTCTACCGGTTAATGACCCTCAGCGGGCGAAAGCGGCCAACGAATTGCGGCCCACTTTTGGGTCCGCACAGACCTGTGCATCTAGTCTGTGCAGTCCCTGTTGGCAGAGCGGACGAAAGGACGGCGCTATGAGTGATGACCTCGTAATCAGGCCAGGAGTGACAGTCTGGGTCGGCGGCCAGGTGCAGGCGACCGGCCAAGTCTTGGAGATAGTGGACGGGCGCCGTGTTGGAAGCGACGGACCCGTTCAGGTGGGAACAGTCCGCATCAAGCTCGATGGGACCGGCGACGAGATGGACGTGAGTACCACCGACATTGAGCGGGTGCTCTGAGGCGCCCTCGCACCTATCCCGGCGTGAGAGATCGGCGGAGCGGTATCGTTGGTGGCGATGAGCGCGCAGCGTGAGTTCGACGTGGTGATCGTGGCCGAGCCAGAGGGTGGCTACAGCGTGTTCGTGCCCGAGCTGCCGAGCGTGGCAACGCAGGGCGAGACGATCGAGGAAGCCCGCGCCAACGCTCAAGAGGCGATCGAGGGATACCTCGAAGTCATGCACGACGACGGCCTCCCCATCCCCACGGTCCACCGCGATCGTGTCGCAGTCCAGGCCGCGTGAGTCAGACCCCCGCCGTCTCAGGCGGGCTTGAGCGAGCGCGTCTCGGTAACGTGCCGCTCGCGCCGATCAGCAAGCAGTGCATCAGGGACAACTCTGCGAAAGCAACTCTCTTTCACTTCTGGGAGGGTGGATCGGCTCCTCAATCTCGGGTAGTGTGCAGCGGCCAATGGTCTACAGCCCTTCCATAAGCCGATGACAGGCCTGACATCGCGCCTCGGCCATCGTGCGCTGGGCGCTGCCTTGGTTTCGGCTCTCGCCTGCGCGGCAAGCTCTTCGGCCGCCGAGGCCGCTGGCGAAATCTCTGGGGTAGTGACTGCGACGGGACGGCCGCAGGCAGGCTACTGCGTGGCCGTTGACAAACTGACCGATCCGCACAAGTTCCATCGGTTCGAAACGATCTCGGGCCGTGGGGGGCATTTCCTACGGGGCGGACTCCCATCGGGCATCTACGGCCTTGAAAGCTGTCGGTCGGACAGCAGTTCAAAGTACGTCATCTGGGGTCAGGGAGGAAGAGCCGTGGACCTGCGGCACGGCGGCCACCAAGTCGCGAACCTCAGCCTGGTGCTGGGCGCAGCGGTGTCGGGCACAGTCACCGACGCGGCTACAGGGCGCCCAGCCACTGGCAACATTTGCGTCGAAGACAAGCCACGGAACCACATCGCCTACAACTATCCGATAAAGAATGGTCGGTTCTTGATTGTCCAACTCGCGCCCGAACCAACACGCTTCGCGGTTGTCGCTGGCTGTGGTGTGAGCAAGGACCAGTTCGAGTACGCGACCACGTTCTGGCCGACCGGCGGCCTCCGCGTAGCGGAAGCAACGAGCTACAAGCTCATGCCCGGCAAGACCATCAACCTGCCGACCCTCGCACTCAAGCGGACTGGCGCAATCGCCGGACGAATCACGCGGGCTGGGAGCGGCGCCCCGATCGAACACATTTGCGTCGAAGCTAACAGCCAGATCGGGAGCACAGCACCGTTCGGCCGTCTCAGTGATACCCCGAGGGGCACGGAAGTTGGGGGCTTTACGGATTCGACGGGCATGTACGAACTCCGGAACATGCCGCCCGGGCACTACAACATTCGCCTTTCGGCGAATGTCAACAGCTTTGTCAAGCCCACGGAACCCGTTGGGGACTGCGGTGCCCCGTACCTCGCACCATCGGCCCTCGGTGTAGGAGTAATCCCGACCGAACTCACGGTTAATTCCGCCGAGGTGACGGAAGGCATCAACTTCGAAGCGCCGGCGGGTTGGGGCGGCGGTTGACGCGGGTTCGAGCCGGATTCGTCCGCGATTCGTTCGCGATGACCCCAGGCCACTTGGTAATTAGCCGGCTCACTCACCCTGAATAGGATCGCGCAGGCCGGCAACGAACACGGCGGGGTTCACGACCGGCAGATCTAGCTTGGCATCGAGCAGGTCACGATCGACTGACACCAGATAGTCCGCCTTGGCCTCCCGGCTGAGCGCGACCAGATAGTGGTCGTCTGGATCGCGCACCTCGATCCGTTGGACCGAAGGCAGGTCCCTCCGAAGCTCACTGCGAGCGCGAAGCGCAGCGATGTACGCACTCGCCCGTCCTTGCGATGACCAGCGCTCGAACTTAGCTCGCCCGAGCACGTCGGTCAGCTCGTCAAACAGCAGTGGCGATACGACGAGCACGAATCGGCGGTCGCGCCATGCTGTGACGAGACGACCCGGCCCGGCGTCGGGGATTACCGATGAACGCCGAGACAAGAACGCTCGGATCTACGACAGCACGGATCAAGCGCTGCTGTGCGCTCGCCGGGCAGCGCGTACCTCGGCGACTGCCAGCTCGTCGGCTGCCTCGGGCGAGAGAGTGCCTTGAGCGCGGGCATCATCCAGAGCACGAAGGCCCAAGAACACCGACAGCGCATCCTCGACCACTTGAGCGTCGCTCTTGCTGTCCTGCCCAATGTCTTGATCCCGGGCTCGCCGGACCAGTTCCTCGTCCAACGGCAGATTGATCTTGCGCGTGGCCATAGACTCAGGATACCGCCGTCCGGCCACATCCGAACCACCTAATACGTTCTACACACATTTCAGGATTGATTTGTTGAGATCAAGAAAATGCCTGCAAATCACGTGCTGTTTGATGTGGTTGACGTTCTTGCGCCGCCACTAGCTTAGCTTTTCCGATGTACGATGCTTATACGATCGCCCGTCCTCCTGCGAGTTTGGATTCGCCCCTCAGCCTCGGACAAGACGTCCCTCTCTCGCAGCCAGCGCCGCCAGACCACCATCGAGCGTGACGAGCCCAACATCCAACCGGCGAGCAAGCACTAGATACGCAGCGTCATACGCCGTCAGCGTGTCGCGCAGATCCCATATCTCAGCGGCAAGCTCGATCACGGGATAGGTAAGCATTCGCAGATCGCGTAGAGCAGCCAGAGCTTCGGCGGCGCGCAGCTGAGTAAGTTCGCCTCGTATCGCGTAGCGTCGAAGCCCTGAGAGCGCGTCGACATTGAAGTGCTCTGGTACGTGCAACTCGGAGTGCTCCACGAGTGCCGCGCGCACCTCGTCCGCACGCGGCATAGCGAGGAGCACCTCCACGATTGCGCTCGCGTCTGCGACGATCACACAGCCGTGCGCTCGCGCTCCGCTGCGATCGCGGCCGCGGACGACTCGCTGGTCTCAACCGAGGCCCAACTTTCACTGCGCGCAAGCCACTCCCGCATCGTGGGTCGCACCGCCAATGCCTGGAGCTCAGCGAGCAGGTAGTCGGAGAGCGTCATGCCTGTCTGAGCGGCCCTGACCTTCAGCTCGCGATGCAGTACGTCAGGCACGTTGCGAATCTGGATCATCGAAGACATGCTAATCGCATTGTAGCATGCCAATAGCATGTCGATGGCTGCTCATGCCACAGTATGCTCATGCCCCTAGAGCATCGCTTGCAGATCCTGATCGATGAGGAACGCCATCAGCGGATCGTGCGCGTGGCGCGCGAGCGAGGCGTGTCGGTTGCGACGGTCGTGCGTGAAGCGATCGACCGCGGTCTTGGCCCCCTCCGCTCGCCGCCGAGCCGCCGGGCGACGAGTTCTGGATGCCCGGACATGCCTGTGCCTGATCCGGCGGAGCTGCGTGCCGAGCTGGAGGCATTGCGCGCGCGTCGCACATGATCATCCTCGACACGACGGTGCTCGATACGCCAAGGGCAGCGCTCACCCCTTGCGAGAGCCCTGCCGGCGAACCCTCGGTGCGACTGCATCGACCTGCTTGCGCCGCTGCTCGCAGTGACAGATGAGCACCTGCGCCGTGGACTATCGCTATTCGAGAGCAACGAACGCCTCGGCCCGTTCGACGCCGTGATGGCCGCAACCGCGATGGACGCAGACGCCAGCGCGCTGGTGTCTGCCGACGGAGCGTTCGCCGAGATCGCCGGACTCCCTCACGTCCTCCCCGACGACGACGGCATCGACAAACTCATCAAAGGCTGACACCGGCTCGCCGCAGTGGCGAGCACGTTCTGCACACCTTCGACGCTCACGTCACAAATCTCGAATTTGCAACGCACGGTTGATCGGGGCATCTCGGCGGTGAGCGCCATCACGGGATAGGCGAGCGTTCGCAGATCGCGCAGAGCGGCCCCGTCGCGACGTCAAGTAGCGGGACGGCGATGTCGATATCGATGGCATGAGCCGTCGTGGTCTGTACGCGGTGGCGGCCGTGTTCGCGCTGTGCTCGCTCGGGCTGTCGATCCTTCACGACCACACCAAAATCCACTACCGGCTTCCCGCCACGGCCGCGATCGCGGCGGCGCGCGCGAACCCGGGCGATCGCTCCTTCCTCGCCCACAACCCCACCACCCGGGCGCGTGTGATCCCGCTGGACGAAAAGCTCCAGCGGGTGACGTTCTTCGACGGCCCGCAGGTCGTGCTCGACGCGGCCGTGGGCGAGCACGGGGAAGTCCTCGCCACCGAGCAGCACGTCGCTGGGGCGTCCGCGTCGGGGGCGAAGCTCGCCAACTCGCCGTGGGTCCTCGGGCTGCTGAGCCTCGTGTTCGTGCTCGCGCTCGCCGTGTGGCCGCTGTGGCGCGTTCGCAACCTCGACGCGCTCGTGCTCGCGAGCCTCACCGTGACCGTGCCGCTGATCAACGCCCGCCTGGTTGGCGCAAGCGTGATCTGCGCGTGCCTCGCGCTGGGCTACCTGCTGCTCAGGTGCGCTGCCTTGGGGCTCAGCGCGCGCCCGCGACCCGCCGCATCGCCGAGCACGCCGCTGCTCGCGCGCATGTGCCACGGCTGGGAGCCGTGGCGGCGCGTGCGGCTGCTGAGGCTGCTCCTGCTCGCCACCGTGCTCGCGTTCTTGATGGTCACGCTCACCTCCAGCGGCTACACGGACGTAGCCATCGCTTCGCTGGAGGGAGCCACCGACGTGCTCCACGGCGTGGCTCCCTACGGGCACATCCATCTCGCCCTGCACGGCGACACCTACCCTCTGCTCAACTACCTGCTGTACCTGCCCGGAGCGATCGCGGACCCCGTCAGCAGCCCCTTCAGCGACGAGTCCGGCTCGCTGTTCGTCGCAGCCGCCGCCAGCCTGCTCGCCGGCTGGGCGCTGTACCGTGTCGCCGCCCGCCCGCAGACCGCCGCGGGCGGGGACGAGCGCACGGCCGAGCGCGGGCTGCGCGCGGCGCTCGCGTGGTTTGCCTTCCCGCCGCTGCTGCTCGCCGCCTCCGGCGGCGCCAACGACGTGGTGCTCGCCGCATGCCTCGCCTGGATGCTCGCGCTGCGCCGCCGCGCCGGGCTCTCGCTGCTGCTGCTGGCGGCCGGCGCGTGGGTCAAGCTAGTGCCCGTCATCCTGCTCGCGATCTGGGCTCCGCACGACCGACGGGCGCACGCACAAGACAGCCGGCGCGCGCTCGCGCGCGCCTACGCCCCCGCCATCGCCCTGTCCCTCGCGCTGGCCGGGCTGCTGGCAGCGCTAGGCGGCCCCGGCGCCATCTCCGCGATGGTCCGCGCGATCAGCTTCCAATTCCAGCGCGGCTCGTTCTTCGCTCCCTGGTACACGTTCGACCTGCAGTGGCTGCAGCCGCTCGCGCAGGCCGCCGTGATCGCGCTGCTGCTCGCCGCGATGCTGCGTTTGCGCGCCCATCGCTCCAGCCCGCTCGAGCTGTCCCGCGTCAGCGCGATCGCCGGAGCCCTGCTGCTCGGCGTGCAGCTCGCAGCCAACTACTGGACGTGGTCATACCTGGTGTGGGTGCTGCCGTTCGTGCTCGTCGCGCTGTTCTTCTCCGACACCAGCGCCTGCGCGCAGTCGCCGAGCCCACAGGCCCGCGGCAGGCGCGCGGCGAACAAGCCCTTGCTGCGGCGACAGGCGCCCACTCCACGCCGACCGCCCTCAGCCGTCGGCTCGGCGGGTTGAACGCCAACACCTGCCCCTCGGCGCCAACGTGCCTAGATCGCATGCGATCGGACCCGCCACGGGGTCGACGCTAGGAGACCACCGCCAGCTCGCGCGCCATGCCCGTCAGCACCTCGCAGCCATCGTCGCGCACGACCACCACGTCCTCGATGCGCACGCCCAGCTCCCCGGGCAGGTACACGCCGGGCTCCACCGACACCACGTTGCCCGCGCGCAGCGGCTCGGCCGGCGCTGTCCGCGACAGGCGCGGCGCCTCGTGCACCTCCATGCCCACGCCGTGACCGAGACCGTGACCGAAGTGCTCGCCGTGGCCCGCCTGCTCGATCACCGCACGCGCCACCGCGTCCACCTCGCGCCCGCTCGGGCCGGCACGCACCGCGTCCACGCCGCGCTGCTGCGCCTCCAGCACCAGCTCGTACACCTCCCGCGCCTGCGCAGAGACGCCCTCGCCGGTGGCGTACGTGCGCGTGCAGTCCGAGCAGTAGCCGTCGAGCAGCGCGCCCCAGTCGATAGTCACCAGCACGTCCCTCGCGATCTCCGCCGGCCGTGGCGAGGCATGCGGCAGCGCGCCGTGGGCCCCCGCGGCCACGATCGTCGGGAAGCTCGGCGCCGTAGCGCCCAGACGGCGCATCCGCAGCTCCAGCTCGATCGCCACGTCGCGCTCGCTGCGGCCGACCAGCCCGCCTTCCAGGATCGCGCCCAGCGCCTCGTCCGCAAGCTCGCTGGCGGCGCGGATGCGCGCCACCTCCTCGGCGTCCTTCACCGCGCGCAGGCCCTCCACGAGCCCGCCACACGGCACCAGCTGCCATTGCGCGCCCAGCAGCTCCCCCAGCCGTCGGTGCGCCTTCACGCTCGTGCTCGCCTCCTCGAAGCCCAGGCGCCCGCCCGTGGGCGCCAACACCGCCGAGAGCGCATCGATCAGCTCGCCCGAGACGATCTCGCGCGAGAACTCATCCGCCACCTCCTCGGCCGACTGGGCGGCGTAGCGGAAGTCGCTGAGGAAACGGTGGGCGCCGGCACGCTCCGCCGCCTCGCCCGCCACCAGCGCCAGCCCGTTGCTGCCGGTGAAGCCCGTCAGGTAGCGCACGTCGATCAGCTCCGCCACCAGCAGCGCGTCCAGCTCCAGCCGCGCCAGCTCGCGCGCCAGCCGCGCCACCCGTTCGCCGTGCGCGCTCACGCCCGCCGCCCCTCAAGCTCCTCGCGCAGCAGCGCCAGCGCCTCGCGGTAACCGTCCGGGCCGCGGCCGGACACGGTCGCCACGCACAGCTCGCCGATCACCGACACGCGCCGCCACGCCTCGCGGACCTGCACGTTCGAGAGGTGGATCTCCACCGCCGGCAGGCCCGCGATCTCCAGCGCGTCGCGGATCGCCCACGCGTAGTGCGTCCACGCGCCCGGGTTCAGCACGATCGCGTCCGCGCCGTCGCGCAGCTCGTGCAGGTGCTCGACGAACGAGCCTTCGTGGTTGGTGTGGAAGAAGCGCGTGCTCACGCCCAGCTCGCGCGCGTGAGCGTCGATGCGCCGCTCGAGCTGCGCCAGCGTCAGCGTGCCGTACTGCAGCGGATCGCGGCGCCCGAGCTGGTCGAGGTTCACGCCGTGCATCACCTCGATGCGGTATCCGCGATCCCCGCCGCGCTCGCGCCCCGGCTCCCGCCCGCGCCTCGGCTCCCCCTCGCGCTCCGCCACCCGCTCGCGCCCCGCCTCGCCCCCGCCCCCGCTCACGGGGTCGTCCCCGGCGCTCATCGCCGCAGCTCCGCCACCGCCGCGCGCAGCTCCGCCGGCGCCACCTTGCAGCCGAACCGCACCTCGCCCGGCCCGCTCACCAGCACGAACGGCACCTCCCCGTCTCCCACGCGCTTCTTGTCCCGCGCCACCGCCTCCAGGATCCCGTCCACCGACAGCTCTCCCTCATCATCATCGATCGTCACCGGCAACCCGCGATCGAGCATCAACGCGCGCACCTGCTCGCGCAGCTGCGCCTGGCCGGACAGCGTCAGCGCCGCCAGCAGGCCCAGCCCCACCGCTTCACCGTGACGGTAGCGCGCATACCCGGTGACGGTCTCGATCGCGTGCCCGACCGTGTGGCCCAGGTTCAGCACCTGACGGCGGCCGCCGTCGCGCTCGTCCGCAGCCACCACCGCCAGCTTCGTGCGCGCGCACGCCAGGATCACGCGCTCGTCGACCGCGTGCCCGCCCGCCACCGTCTCCCACAACGCCCCGCCCGCGATCAGCGCCGTCTTCGCCACCTCCACCCAGCCGGCCGACAGCTCCTGCGGCGGCAGCGTGGCGAGCGTGTCCGGGTCCGCCAGCACGCCCGCCGGCTGGTGGTAGGCGCCCACGTAGTTCTTCGCCTGCGGCAGGTCCACGCCCGTCTTGCCGCCGTACGCGGAGTCGACCTGCGCGACCAGCGTGGTGGGCACCTGCACGACCGGCACGCCGCGCTGGTAGGTCGCCGCGCAGAAGCCCGCCAGGTCGCCCACCACGCCGCCGCCCAGCGCGACCACGTGATCGGCGCGCGTCATGCCCGCGCCGGCCAGCGCGCTCCACACGCGCTGCGCGCTCGCCAGCGTCTTGTGGCCCTCGCCCGGCGCGATCGTCACCATGCCCGCGAGCCGGCCCAGGCGCGCGCCGTACAGCTCGCCGACGATCTCGTCGCTCACGCAGAACGCGCGCGAGCGCGAGCGATCCAGCGGCCAGATCCTCGCGACCTGCTCCGCGCTGCGCTCGCCCAGCAGGCCGCGACCGACGAGCACCGGGTAGCTGCCCGACGCCGCGCTCGCCCACAGCAGGCGCGTGCCGTCCGGCGCAGCCGCAAGCGCGCCCAGCGCCGGCGCCACTTGCGCGCCCGCCCCGAGCGCCAGCTCGCTCAAGATCGCGTCCGCGAGCTGCTCGTAGATCGCCTCGCGCGCGGCGTGCAGCGCGACGAACGCCTCGCGCTCGCGCGCCAGCGGACGCTCGTGGCCGCCCGGCGAGGCGCGCACGCGCTCCCACGCGGTGTCCGCGTCCACGTCCAGCAGAACCGTCACGTGCTCCGCGAGCATGCCGCGCACGCGCTCGGACAGCACGCTGCCGCCCCCCAGCGCGATCACCGTCCGCGGGCCTGCGCTCGCGAGCAGCTCGCACACCAGCTGCTCCTCCGCGGCGCGGAACGCGGCCTCTCCGTGAAGCTCGAACTCCTGCGCCAACGGGTGGCCGAGGCGCTGCGCCAGCAGCGCGTCGCTGTCCTGCGGCTCGCCGCCCAGCGCCGCCGCCAGCTCGTGCGCGAGCGTCGACTTGCCCGCGCCCATGAAGCCGATCAGGACGAATGCCATCCGATCCGGTCCGTGTACGCGCGCACGGACCCGAGCACGTCGTCGATGTGATCGCCCCCGAACTTGCGCCTGTAGGCGTCCGCCAGCACCAGCGCCACCATCGCCTCGCCCACCACGCCCGCCGCGGGCACCGTGCACGAGTCCGTGCGCTCGCGCAGCGCCTGCGCCGGCTCGTGCGTCTGCGTGTCCACCGAGCGCAGCGGCTTGGTGAGCGTCGGCAGCGGCTTCATCGCGCCGCGCACCACCAGCGGCGCGCCCGTCGTCATCCCCCCCTCCAGGCCGCCCGCGCGGTTGGTCTCGCGGTAGTAGCCGCGCTCCTGCGAGTAGAAGATCTCGTCGTGCGCCTGCGAGCCCGGCACGCCCGCGATCGCGAAGCCGTCGCCGATCGACACGCCCTTCAGCGCCTGGATCGAGCAGATCGCCATCGCCACGCGACCGTCCAGGCGCTGCTCCCAGGACACGTGCGAGCCGAGGCCGGGTACCAGCCCGAACGCCTGCACCTCGAACACGCCGCCCAGCGACTCGTTCTCCTTGCGCAGCCTGTCTATCTCCTTGACCATCGCCTTCGACGCCTCCGCGTCCAGGCAGCGCACGGGCGAGTCGTCCACGCCCTCGAAGTCCGCCGCCGTCAGCGCCCGTCCGCGCGCAGGCGCTGACACCGAGGCGATCTGCACCACGTGCGAGTGCACGCTCACCCCCAGCGCCCGCAGGAACGCCTTGCACACCCCGCCGCCCGCCACCCGCGCGGCGGTCTCGCGCGCGGACGCGCGCTCGAGGATGTTGCGCACGTCCGTCTGCTTGTACTTCAGCGTGCCCACCAGGTCCGCGTGGCCGGGGCGCGGCAGGTGCACCTCCGCCACGGGCTGGGCGGGGTCCGATACGGGCCACGGGCTCATCCGCTCCTCCCAGTTGGCGTAGTCGCGGTTCTGCACCTGCAGCGCGATCGGGCCGCCCAGCGTGCGGCCGTGGCGCACGCCCCCCGTCGGCACCGCCGTGTCGCGCTCGATCTTCATGCGCCCGCCGCGCCCGTGGCCGAGCTGGCGGCGCGCCATGTCGCGGTTGAGGTCCTCCGCGGACAGCTCCAGGCCCGCCGGCAGCCCCTCCACGATGCACGTCAGGCCGGGGCCGTGCGACTCGCCGGCGGTGATCAAACGGAGCTCCACGGCTCCAAGCTTATTTGCTGGTCGGTCAGCGACCGGCGTGGCTGCGCCGGGCGGCGTGCGCGTGTCCGTGCGCGGACTGGTGCGCGAACGCCGGGTGCCCGGCGAACACGAGCACGCCCACCTGCGTGGAGTTGCGCAGGTAGGGGAGCGCCAGCAGGCCGTCGTGGCGAAGCAGCGCGCGGCCGGTCTTTGACTCGCTGCGCAGCTCGTTCGCGACGTCCGCGCTCGATGCCTTCGTCGATGTGATCGTCACCAGCGTGAGTTCGTAGCTCACCGTCTGGCCGGTCGGCGTCAGGTATTCCAGGATCTCGGATTCGCCGGGGTGCATGTCGATCGCTTCGCACTGCGACGCGCTCGGCAGGCACGCCACCTTGCCGTGCAGGATCGCTTCGCCCACCAGCGTGAACGTCGCGCTCTTGCCGCCGGCGGTCACGCCCCTGAACACCACCAGCGCCTGCTTCGCCGAGGGCAGCGGCGTGAGCAGCTTGAGGTTCACGTAGGGCGTCAGCTGCGCGGTCGCGCCCGAGCCGGCCGGCGGCAGTTCGCCGAACAGCACGGCCACGTGGTAGACGGTCTTGGGCTTGGCCGGCTTCGAGGGTTTCGAGGGGCTCGTCGGCGTCGATTCGCTCGGCGTGCTCGAGCTTGGGCTCGGCGGGCTCGATTCCGACGGCGTGGTCGATTCGGTCGAGCCTGACGATCCGGTGGAGGTGGACGGGCTGGCGCTCGCCGTGGAGCCGGTCGCGCTGGTGGCGCTGGTCGTTTTTTCTTCGGGGTTGGCCAGGGGGATGAACGGATCGTGCGCCTCGCCCCGGTGTTGGGTGGAGGCGCCGGCGGTCACCTCCGCCACCGCCGTTTCCGGGGTCTGGTGGCTGACGGACAGGCCCGGGACCAGCGCAGTCGATGGTCCCGTCGCGACCGTGGCGGCGGGCGTGCCGCTCGAGCCGCCGGAGAGCACGGCGAACGCCACCGCTCCCACCAGGACGGCGACGACCAGCGCCACCAGCGGCAGCAGGCGCCGATCGAGCAGGTCGGCCTTGACAGCGTTCAAGAAGCCGGTCATGGGCTCACCCTCACCACCGCGGGCGCGGGAGCGGAGCTGGAGCCTGCCGCGCTCGAGGCGGGGCTCGCAGCGCTGGTGGCGGGAGCCGTCGCGGTCGCACCGCTGGCGGACTCCGCCGGCGCCGTGTAGGCGGTCGCCGTGATCGTGCCGGTCAGCCAGTCCGACCCGCCGGTCCCCGACGTGTTGGCGGGGTTGAGCTTGACGCTCTGGATCGTGAGCAGGCGACCGCCCACCTGGAGCGTCCCCGCAGAGCTGCGCGTCGTGAAGCTGGTCAGCTCACGCATCACGCGTTCGAGATCGAAGAAGGTGCCTTCGAACACGAACGTGAAAGGCATCTGCGTGAGCGCGCCCGCGCTCGCGGACGCGCCCGCCGAGCTGCCGGACGTGCCGGCCGAGCTCGCCGACGTGCCGGAGCTCGTGGATGGCGACGCTTTGCCCGGCGCCGGGGCGGTCACCGTGGATGACCCGCTCGCAGCGCCACCGGCACCGGTCGCGATCGACGTGAAGTCGACCCGCTTCTGGCTGGTTGCTTCCGCGAGCTGAAAGATCAGCGACGGCACTTCCTGGTTGGGCGGCACCGCTTTCCCAAGGCTCACCATCGCGGCGTATGCCGCCGGGTACTGGGACTGGGAGGCGCGAGCGCTCGCCAGCTTGCCCTCCGCGCTCGCCACCGCCGCAGTCGCGGTGGCGACCTGCGCCGCGAGCTTGCTCGCCTTTTGGCGCTCGGGAGACACGAGCTTCATCCATCCGCCTGCCAGAACCACGACGATGACGATGCCCATCAGCACGATGCGGTCGCGACCGGTCATTTCGCCTTGACCCCCGGGCTCGCGGTGTCAGACACGCTTTTCGTCGCCGACGCGATCGCCGTTTCGCTCGGCAGCGGATCGAACGTGACGGCGACCGTGAAGGAGGGGTAGTGGGACGGGCATCCCACGCCGCTCGTCGAGCCGCCCGAGCCACCGGAGGTCGAGGCGGTGGAGCTGTTGAGCGTCACTTCGCTGACACCGTCGATCAGGCGCAGGCGCTCGAGCAACAGCGCCACGGCGCCCTGGTCGACGGCGCAGCCCATGAGCGTGAACGAAGGCAGGCTCCCCGAAGGCGTCGCGGAGGTGCTGCTGCTCGTGGCGCTCGCCGGCGCGGTGGTGGCGGAGCCGACAGTGCCGGTGAGCGAGGACAGCGACACCGCCTTCGGGAGCACGCGACCGAGTTCGTGGAACAGGTGAGCCCAGTCGAAGCGCGAGTCGACGATCGTTTCCACGGTGTGCGTGCGCTGCTCGCGCATCGTGATGAAGCTCGCGTACGGCGCCAGGCGCTGCGCCTGCGCTTCGATCTGCTGAGCCTTGGAGGTCGCGGCCGCGGCCTGCTGACGGTCAGAGGACACGTCGTGGCGGGCGATGCCGTATAGCAGCGCCAGCACCGCGATGCCCGCGGCCAGCGCGAGCACCGCGTAGGCCCCGCCCTGCGAGCGCCCGGCGCCGACCGAGCCGCCGCCACGCTGTTCGACGGGGATCAGGTTCACGGCTCTCATTGCGGAGCCTCCGCGGCGGCAAGCCCGGTCGCGACGGCAAGCCGATGCGCCGACACCGTCTCTGTCGCGCCGGCGCTCACCACGGCAAGCTCCTGGCAGCGCACCTCGACGCCCAGCGAACTCTGCAGCGCCCGCGCAAAACCGGGAATGTCCTGCACGGAGCCGCTCAGCACGACGTGTGAGACATCGCCTCCTCCGTCCTGCGAGCGGTGGAAGTCCAGGGAGTTGCGGACCTCGCCCGAGATGTCACGAATGCCGTTTTCGATGACCGCCAGCACATCCGGGTCCGAGGAGGACACCTGCTCGACCGACACGGGCTCCACCGCTTCGATCGCCGCCAGTTCCTCGTAGCTCATCGACTCCTCGTCCCTTTCCACCGGCGCATGGGCGCCGACGTGCGCTGCCTCGTCGGAGGCCTGCTCCACCGGCGGACTCGCGCCGGCGGCGTCGGCGTCCGACTCGGCCACGTCCGCCTCTGGCGCGTCCGCCTGCGGCGCCTCGGCCATGTGGGACGGGTCCGCCGACGAGGTCGCCGGCGCCGGCTCGTGGGGGGCGCCTTCGCTCGTGGAGGGCGCGGTCAGGTCGACGCCCGCGAGGATCTCGCGCGCCTCGCTGATCGCGATGCTGCGACGCTCCGCCAGCTCGCTCGCCATTCCCTCCATGCCGCTGCCGACCACCCGCGTGAAGCGGCATATCTTTCCCTCGGCGATGGCGAGGTTGCTGAGGCCGTCGACGTTCAGGTACAGCACGCGTCCGGTCTGATCGGGGTCGGGGCGGTAGAGCGAGCGGATCAGCGCGAACGCCGACAGGTCCACCGCCTCGGGGCTCAGCCCGGCGTGGCGCACGGCCGAGAGCAGTCGTTCGATCATGTCTCGCTGCGCGGCCACGAGCACGACCCGCTGGCGCGGCCCCGCCGGGGTGTCGACGATGCCGAGCGGATGGAAGTCCATCACAGCGTTGCCCAGCGGCATCGGCACCTGGTCCTGGGCCTGGAAGTTGACGGCCGCTGCAAGCTCCTTCTGGTCGGTGACCGGCGGGACCTCCAGCGTGCGCAGCACGGTGCGCTGGTTGGCGACGCCAACCCGCACGCGCTTGCCCAGCCCGCTCCCCGAGAACAGCTCGCGCAGGGCTTCGCTGAGCGCCTGCTCGTCCACGACTTCGCCATCGCGCATGGCATCGCCGGGCAGCGAGAGCGTCGCCGCGTGCTCGGCGGCGATCGATCCGTTGACGCGCGCCCGCACCGCGGCGACGAAGCCCGGCTGGATGTCCAGCCCCACGAGGTCCTGACCGGAGCGTCGTCCGAGCCCGGCGGGGAGCTTCACGTTGAGCGAGGGGATTCGTGAAGGGAGGAGTCGCATCTCGAGTAGGGCGCTTCAGATCGCAGGCGGCGCGCCCGCAGGTGGGGTATCGGCGTCATCTCCTGCCCCCTTTAGTGGAGGAAGTGATTGACGTACACATCGACCAGCTGGCGTCCCACGAACACCGCCGACAGCGCGCCCAGCGCGAGGAACGGCCCGAACGGCACGGCGGTCTTGCGTCCCGCGTGCGCGCCCTTGCGGGCGATCACGACCACGCCGAGGAGCACGCCCGTCAGCAGCGCGATCAGCAGCGCCGGAGCGACCGCCGCGCCCAGGAACAACCCCATCATGCCCGCGAGCTTGACGTCGCCCATGCCCATGCCGCCGGGGTAGGCCAGCGCGGCGAGCAGCAGGAAGCCGCCGGCGCCGGCGCCCGCGATCAGCCTCGCCGGCTCGCCGCCGGGATCCAGCGCGGTGCCGATGACGAGCGCCAGCACTGCACCCAGCAGCGTGATCCTGTTGGGGATGATCCGGTGCTCGAGGTCGATCAGCGCGACCGGCACGACGAGCAGGATGAGCACGGCGCTGAGGGCGATGGCCGCGGCAGAGTGGTGCACGAGCACAGCCCCCACGCACAGGGCGGCGGTAAGCGCCTCGACGAGCGGGTAGCGAGGCGAGATCGCGCAGCCGCAGCTGCGGCAGCGCCCGCGCAGCAGCAGCCACGAGAGGACCGGGACGTTGTCGTACGGCCTCACCGGCGTGCCGCACCGCGGGCAGCGCGACGCCGGTTTGACGATCGACTCGTGTCGTGGCAGGCGGTAGGCGACGACGTTGAGGAACGACCCGAACACGGCGCCGAGGACTCCAGCGAGCGTTGCCTCCATGGGTCTGTGATCGGCGTTTACCGAACGGCGCTTGAGCCCCTGGCGAGCCCGCCTCCGTGCGGCGCATGGCGCCCACGACGAGAGAGGCGGCCGAAGGCCGCCTCTCTGCGAATTCCCTGGATCAACGTCCAGGAGCGGATTGTGAGGCGCGTGCTACCAGGTGCCGGCCGGGCAACCCTTGTCACCGGCTTGTTCTTCTTTACACGTGCGTTTGACTTCGCCGTTCGCTTCCTTCTTGATCGTGAAGAGGTCTTTCGTCGTCTGCGCGGTGACCGTGATTTCGTAACCGGTCGCGGTCCCGCTGGCGGCGGAGACATAGGCGCCGCTGCCCGCGGCGATCGGGATGTTTTTTTCGTATTCGTTGATCGTTTTCGGTTCAACGGTCGTGTAGCTGCCACCGTTGTCGGTCGCGATCGTCTCGGCGGTCGTCTGGGCCGACTGGGCCAGCGACTTCGCCGAAGCGTCGTACGCCTTGCTCTTCTGGCTCAGCAGCGACGGGATGGCGATAGCGGCAAGGATGCCGATGATGAGGATAACGACCAGCAGTTCGATGAGCGTGAAACCACTCTCGTCGCTCGAGCGCTGGCGCAGTCGATACAACATGGCTTGATCCTCCTAGGATCCGGTTTGGGCGCCAGCCCTCGGTAATCGCCTCATGCGGCGATGCGTCCCCCTCGAACGAGGGCCGCCGGCTTTGCTACGCATCGTCTAGATGCTTGCCATGGCACCTCGGCACTGGCTCTGTTAGCGGCTGGATCGGAGCGCGCGAGGCGGGGCTTTACAGCTGCATGCAACGTTGGACGGATGGCAGCGAAGCCGCTAGCCCTGCTGATGACCGGCATCCTGCTCGAGCCAGCGCGCCTGAGCGTCGATGCCGGGGACCCGCATGCCGCTGCCCTCGCACCACGGGCACGCGAGCGTGCTGGGCGTGCCGCCGAGGGTCGAGATCACCTGGCCGGTGCCGCGGCAGGGCATGCACTCGCGCGGCTGCGGAGGGTCCGCCGTCTCTGCCTGACTGTCGCTGCGCTCGCCGGCCACGAGCCGGTCAGGTTAGCGGGCGCGGCATCGCGCGGCCACGATCGCGCCCGGACCGACGCGATCACTACCGTTCCGCGCGTGCCACGACCCCAACGCATCGCCGAGTGGGCGCTCCTCGCCGCGATCACCGCGGGCGCCGCGGCGCTGCGCCTGGTGCACATCGGGCAGGTCCCACCCGACCCCTTCTACGACGCGGCCGTGCGCAGCATGACCATGTCGTGGCACAACTTCTTCTTCGGCGCGTTCGAGCCGGGCGGCAGCGTGTCGATCGACAAGCCGCCGATCGACCTGTGGCTGCAGGTGATCAGCGTGAAGCTGCTCGGCTTCAGCTCCACCACGCTGAAGCTCCCCGAGGCGCTTGCCGGGATCGCCTCGGTGCCGCTGGCCCACGTGCTCGTGCGGCGCATCTGGAGCGTGCCCGCGGGCATCGCCGCGGCGGCGGCGATGGCGGTCCTGCCGATCGAGGTGATCACCGCGCGCAGCGACACGATGGACGCGGTGATGATGGTGATGCTGATGCTCGCGCTGCTGGCGGTGGTGCGCGCGAGCGAGACCGGTCGCCGCGCGTGGCTGTTCGCGGGCGCGGTCGCGCTGGGCGTGGCGTTCGACGTGAAGCTGCTCGAGTCGCTGGTCGCGCTGCCGGGGATCGCCGCGTTCGCGTATTTCGGCATGGCCGGCTCGCGCCGGCGGCGGCTGTCGCAGCTGGTGGCCGCGGGCGCCGTGTACGTGGCCGTGGCGCTGGCGTGGCTCGCCGCCACGCTGCTGTTCCCCACCCACGATCGGCCGTATGCGATCGGCTCGACCGACGGCAGCGCGTGGAACGCCGCGTTCGTGTTCAACGGGACCGACCGGCTCGGTGGCAAATCGCCGGAACCCGGCGCCACGGTGTACGAACCCGGACACCGCTACCCGGTCGCCACGCAGGAGCAGCGCGACCACATCCCGATCGTGCCCCCCTCCCCCACGCGGCTGCTGGCCACCGTCGGCCCGCTGTCTGGCGAGCGGCTGGGCCTGGAGATCGTGGTCGCGCTGATGCTCGGCATGCCCGCGCTGGCGTGGGGGGCACGCGGCGGGCCAGGGCGGGAGCAGGCGCGGGTGCGGCTGCATCGAGCGGCGGCAGCTGGGCTCGGCCTGTGGATGCTCGCGGGCATCGTGCTGTTCAGCCACATGGTGCGCCTGCACCCCCGCTACGTGGAAGGCTTCACGCCGGCTGTCGCCGCGATGCTGGGGATCGGCCTCGCGTGGGTCGCCGGCGGGGACGACCGCCGGTCCTCCTCCGCCGCCTCGCGCGCGTCCGGCGCGCTGCGCCTGGCGCTGCTGGCGGCGACGCTCGCGGTCGTCGTGTACTACGGCGAGCGCCTGCTGTACGGGTTCGCGGCGACGTGGTGGGTGACGCTGGCGGCGGCGCTCATCGCCTTCGGGTGCGCGCTGGGCGCGCGCGTGGCGTCCGGCGGCAATCCACCCGACCGGACGCTCGCCGGCCGCTTCGGGCACGCCGTGTCGGGCGCCGGCCTGCAGGCGGGCGTGATCGCCGCGACGCTCGTCGCGGTGCTGGCGATCCCGCTGAAGGCCGACCTCACCGCGATCTCCGACCGCGTGAGCGACGCGGGCCTCGTCGGCCAGATCCCCGGCGCGCAGCAGCGCCCGCTCAGCGCCTACCTGC
>Ga0335075_10005552_pt1 | contig 19555 bp, 23 predicted proteins | sample Lox_Sample_24_FD_206723 | JGI IMG/M metagenome (GOLD analysis project Ga0335075, IMG submission 206723) | Soil microbial communities from Loxahatchee National Wildlife Refuge, Florida, United States - Lox_Sample_2.4 | ecosystem: Environmental > Terrestrial > Soil > Wetlands | place: USA...
CAGCGCCCTGTGCGTGGATGATCACGCGCTCCATCAAGAGAAACGCGATCGCACACATGAACAGAACGGCGCCATAGGCTGCGGCAGGCCCCGCCGCAGAGCCGTTCTCGCCAACCCAGCTTGTCGCGAACGGCAGCAGCGATAGCCAGAACAGGAGATAGAGGTTGGCCCACAGAATCCCGCCGTTCACCTCCGGCACCAGCTGAAAGAAATGGTGATGGTTGTTCCAGTAGATGCCGACATAAATGAAGCTGAGCACATAGCTCAGAAACACAGGCCACAACTCGAGCAAGGCATGGATATCGGTGCCATGCGGCGCCTTCAGTTCCAGCACCATGATCGTGATGATGACCGCGATCACGCCATCGGTGAACGCGGTAAGCCTGTCGCGATCCATGAGCCCTCCAAACGAAGGGCCAATCTATGGGCAGAGCCGCCTCTTTAGAAGGGACTACCCTGCGCCGCCTGGCGGCGCGCGATCTGGGCCGTCACGTCGCGGGCACGATGCAGGATATGTGTCAGGCGCCCGCGCTCGTCGAAGACCGGCGCATTGACGGTCTGCCACCAGCGCGTGACGAACTTCCCATCGCCATCGCGAAGATCGAAACGATGCGGCCTGCGGAAATCCGTCTTCTGGAAATCGAGGACGCGCTCCATCGACGAGACGACGCCGGCCACACCGGCTTCGGCGTCATCGCACTCTTCATCAGGGCATCCGGGAAACACATCGAAGAGATTGCAGCCTATGAGATCGTTCCTGCACGTCATCGTGGCTTCGTAATAGGCTGGATTTGCGCCAACCATCTTGAGATCCGGGCGCAGCAGCAGACTTGGCAGCGCGGACTCATCGAGCATCGTCACGACCTGCGCATCCCTCAGCTGGATATCGCGCGGATCTTCTTCCGCCTTGATCGCCCGGATCGCCGAAACGACCCTGTTCCAATAGGCGGCGGCCTGGTCATCGTGTTCGCGTTTGTGCGCCCGGGCACGCAGCGCAATGATTTCGTCCGCGCCGGGACCCAGCTGGTCGAGCAAACCTTTGGCGGTGGATACGATTTCACCCAACGAGGGCATCGCGGCGGCCTTCGGAATGGTTACCGCGCGAGAATGGCTCGCAGGTACGCCGCCTCCCAGTCAGGAAAAATCCCTATGCGACATCGTATTGAAAATACAGGGAAAATTAACCTTTGACGACACGTCTGGCGCGGAACGCGACCGGATCCGGTTCAAGATTTCGGCAACGGCGCGTAGATCGCGAGTTTCAGCGCCGGATCGTCATTGGACTGAAATGTCGCATATTCGAAGCGCAGCACTCCGGCTTTGGGATGGCTCAGCGTTTTCTTGCCTGACTTCACACCGCGAATGTCATGCGCCGCCCACCATTTTGCGAACTCGGGACTGCCCTCGCGCAAGCGGCGCAGCAGGTCGTTGAACGCGGGATCGCCGGCCCACAGATCATAGGTCGCGCGGAATTGCGCGATCATGCGACGCGCCTCGTCTTCCCAGGACGCGCCAAACATCCGCCGCACGCGCGGATTTGTCAGCGCGTTGAGCAGAATATTGCGATCGCTTTCGGCGAGGCGACTGAACGCGAAGATTTTGTCGGCCGCGTCATTCCACGCCAGAACATCCCAGCGCCGCCCGGTGATATAGGCCGGTTGATTGAGTTGTCCGACCACGCGCAAAAGAGTGTCAGGCACCGTCTCCCGCACAAACGCCGGCATGCGCGATTTCTGCGTCAGCGCACGAAAATGGGCATGTTCGGCTTTGCTGAGACGCAATGCACGCGCCAGCGCATCGACCGTCGCAACCGAGGGACTGACGCTGCGCCCCTGCTCCAGCCGTATGTACCAATCGACACCGATGCCGGCGAGTTCGGCCACCTCTTCACGCCGCAACCCCGGCGTTCGCCGCCGCCGTTCCTTCGCGCCATGCGGTTTTGGCCTGAGCCTCTCGCGCCGCGAGCGCAGGAAATCGCCAAGTTCGTTTCGGTTCTGGTCCATGGTGGGTTCGTTCAATCCTAGGATAATACCAGGCCTTAATACCTCGCGCGGATGCTGCCACGATGGCGTTCTCAAGAAAAGGGATGCCGATGAAAGCCGCAATTCTGAAAGCCTTCGGTTCGCCGCTTACCATTGAGACGATCCCCGATCCTGTGCTCGGCACCGGCGAAGTGATCGTCGATGTCGTAGCCGCCGGCGTTCTTCCCTATATGGGCGAGGTTCTGCGCGGCGAGCGGAAATACATGCTCGCGTTGCCCGCTGTGCCCGGCGCCGGTGCCGTCGGCCGCGTGCGCGCGATCGGACCGGATGCGACGCGGCTGAAAGTCGGCGACTGGGTTCACTGCGATCCGACTGTGCGGTCGCGCGACGACGCGTTGACGCCGGACATCACATTGCAGGGCCTGAGCGCGCGCGGCGACGGCGGTCTGCACCTGCAAAAACATTTTCATCATGGTTCTTACGCCGAACAGATGCTGTCACCGACGGAGAACGTCTATCCCATTGGCGATGTCGATCCGGCAGATGCAGGACTTTGGTGTTCGCTGCCCCTGTTTCTTGTGCCGTATGGCGGGTTGCTCGCCGCCGATTTTCAGCCGGGACAAACACTCTTGGTTAGCGGCGCGACCGGCAATTTCGGCAGCGCTGGCGTCGCCGTTGCCCTGGCAATGGGCGCACGCTGCGTGATCGCGCCGGGCCGCAATCAGGCGATGCTGGCGGACCTGACACGCCGCTTTGGCTCTCGCGTTCGCACCGTTACGCTCACCGGCAACGAAGCCACCGACATTGCCGCGATGAAAAGCGCCGCGCCGGGGCCGATCGATTGCGTGCTCGACCTGCTACCACCGTCCGCTGGCGTAGCACCGGTGCGCGCCGCGGCGATGACGGTGCGCGAATACGGCACTGTCGTCTTGATGGGCGGCGTCGGGATGCTGGGTGGAGACGATCTGGCACTCCCTTACCCTTGGATCATGCGCAACAACATCACCATCCGCGGCCAATGGATGGCGCGGCGGGAGGCAAACACCAAGATGATCAATCTCGTGCATTCGGGGTTGCTGGACCTCAAGCAATGTGAGGTTACGTCCTTCGCACTCGACGACGCCAACGCCGCGATTGCGCACGCCGAAGCACGTGGCGGACGGTTCAAAAGAACCGTGATCTGCTCCTAGAACCGCACCGACAGATTCACCGCGCCGAAACGGTCGGGTTGTTTCTGGGTCGCGTATTCGCGCGAGCGGAAGACCTGGGTGAAGGTGAGCTGGAACGCGCGGAAGGTCAGCGCGGCACCGACATTGATGTCGCCGACGAGGTTCAGCTTGTCGACGCTACGGCTCGGCTCGAAGCTGTTGCCATCGAGAAAGAGATTGCGCCCGATAGCGCGGCCATCGACACCGGCGAAGATATAGGCGCCGATGTCGCCGGTGGGCTCATAGAATCCCGAACCCGGCAGACTCGGATCGATGCGCAGCGGGCCGTAGTCCTTCGGCAGATTGAATCCGAGACGCGCCATGCCGCCGACATTGACGTAATCGTAGATGTTGCCGATGGCGATGCCGTAATGCGGCTCCGCATCGAAGAACAATCCGAACACCGACTGCGGCGGGATGAGTTTCATGCTGCGCTCGTACTGGATGATAAGGCCCGGCTCGTCACGCAGCTGCGTGGACCAGCCCTGCGGATCGGTGTCGTGGATGATCGCATGGATGAATTTCTGCGAGTCCTCCGCGAGCGACGCGGGGCCCACCATGCCGAGTGTGATCTGAAGCTGGTCGAGATCGTTTTCGTTGTCGTCCACCAACCCGAATGCGCCGTAGAGAAAGCCGGCATAGGGCCGCGCACCCGGCGGCGGGTTCGGGTTCTTCAGATTGTTCGGCGTGAAGATGTCCTGTCCCAGCGCATAGCGCGTGCGCACATCGCCGGTCTGCGCGAAGAACGGCAGCCAGCGCGCCCAGCGCACCGCCCAATCCGGCGTGTCCTGCGGCGCGGTCGTGTAGCCGATGAGGACACCATTAGTGTAGTCGTGGTCGGTGTTATCGAAAATGTCGTTCTCGAACAGAATCGAGAGCGTGCCCTTTTCGGTCCCGTCCGCGGCATGGGCCGGCGCGGCAAACCACAGCGCGGCCGTTGCCGCCAGAATCGCGCGGAATTTCATGGATTTCCCCCTCGGTCGTTCCATCGCAAACGCGGCATTCAGTGCTTTGTTCCCTGCTTGTCGTAGGGGCTTTCTTTCCGTATAGCTCCGGCCGATTTCAGCTTTGCAAAGGGGTCTCCGTGGCGGCATTCCGGACGCTTGATGACGTGGACGTTAAGGGAAAGCGGGTGCTGGTCCGCGCCGATCTGAACGTCCCCATGGCCGACGGCGTCGTTACCGACACGCTGCGCATCGACCGCCAGGCGCCGACCATTCGCGAACTCGCCGAGAAGGGCGCACGCGTGATCGTGCTCTCCCACTTCGACCGGCCGAAGGGCAAGGTCGTGCCGTCGATGTCTCTCAAGCCCATCGCCGCGCCACTCGCCAAAGCTGTCGGCCGCGATGTCGCGTTCGTCGATGATTGCGTCGGCGACGTTGCCAAGGCTGCCGTCACGAAGCTGAAAGACGGCGAAGTTCTGCTGCTCGAGAACACCCGCTTCCACGTCGGTGAAGAAAAGAACGACGCGGATTTCGTGAAGCAGATCGCCGAACTCGGCGACATCTTCGTCAATGACGCATTCAGCGCCGCGCATCGCGCGCATGCGACGACCGAAGGCATCGCGCATCTGCTGCCGTCAGCGGCCGGACGATCGATGGAGAAAGAACTCACCCATCTCGATAGGGCGCTCGGCAATCCGGAGCGTCCGGTGATGGCGGTGGTCGGCGGCGCGAAGGTGTCGACCAAGATCGAGCTGCTCGAAAACCTCGTGAAGAAAGTCGAGACGCTGGTGATCGGCGGCGCGATGGCGAACACGTTCCTGCTCGCCGAAGGCATCGAGGTGGGCAAGTCGCTGGTCGAGCGCGATCATGTCGAGACAGCGCTGCGCGTGATCCATCTCTCCACTGAAAGCGGCTGCGCGATCATCCTGCCGAGTGATGTCGTCGTAGCCGAAGAATTCAAGGCGCACGCGAAGCACCGCACGGTCGGCGCGCGCGAAGTCGGCAAGCACGAAATGATCCTCGACGTCGGCAAGAAAAGCATCGCCGAATTCGCCGAACGTCTCGCCACCACGCGCACACTGGTCTGGAACGGACCGTTCGGCGCGTTCGAAACCGCGCCGTTCGATCACGGCACCGTTGCTGCAGCCAAACTCGTCGCCGAAGCGACCAAGGCCGGCAATCTTCTCAGCGTCGCCGGTGGCGGCGACACCGTCGCCGCGCTCAACCACGCCGGCGTCGCGGACGATTTCACCTACGTCTCCACAGCAGGCGGCGCGTTCCTGGAATGGCTCGAAGGCAAAGAGCTTCCGGGCGTCGCCGCACTCATGAAATAGGCAGGGATAGAAACAATGGACATCCAGGAACTGAACCGCATCGCCAATGCGATGGTCGCCAAGGGCAAGGGCATTCTCGCGGCGGACGAAAGCTCCGGCACGATCAAGAAGCGTTTCGACGCGATCAACGTCGAGAACACGGAAGCCAACCGCCGCGACTATCGCGAGTTCATGTTCCGCACACCGGTGATGAAGGACCGCATTTCCGGCGTCATCCTGTTCGACGAAACCATCCGTCAGAAGGCGAAGGACGGCACACCGCTGGTCGAGATCATTGCGGCCACCGGCGCGGTCCCGGGCATCAAGGTCGATGCAGGCGCCAAGCCGCTGGCCGGTCATCCGGGCGAGACGATCACCGAAGGTCTCGACGGCCTGCGCGAGCGTTTCCAGGAGTACCACAAGCTCGGCGCACGCTTCGCCAAATGGCGCGCGACCTACGACCCGTCCGGCGGCAAGCCGTCCGAGTATTGCGTGCGCGCAAACGCGCAGGCGCTCGCGCGTTACGCTGCGCTGGCGCAGGAGAATGGCATCGTCCCGATCGTCGAGCCCGAAGTGCTGATGGACTACGACAACGACATCGACGTCTGCGCCGAAGTCACCGAATGGGTTCTGAAGGAGACGTTCCAGGAACTCTACAATGCGTCCGTGTTTCTCGAAGGCATCATCCTGAAGCCGAACATGATCGTGCCCGGCAAGAAATCGCCGAAGCAGGCGAGCATCGAGGAAGTCGCCGACTACACCGTCGAAGTGCTGATGAACTGCGTGCCCGCGGCGGTGCCCGGCATCGCGTTTCTCTCCGGCGGCCAGTCGGACGAAGACGCGACCGCGCATCTGAACGCGATGAACGCCGGTTACGATCTCCCCTGGGCCCTCACCTTCTCCTACGGTCGCGCGCTGCAACACGCACCGCAGCACGCCTGGAAGGGCAAGGCCGAGAACGTCCCCGCCGCCCAGGCAGCGTTTACCCATCGCGCCAAGATGAACGGTCTCGCCTCGACAGGTGAGTGGACGCAGGCGCAGGAGAAGGCGGCGTAGTCTCGCGACACGCCGTTACATCCCGGTAATGATTGGAGCCGGCGCTGTCGCTTGGAAACAAGTGCGTGTCGCTCCAGTCCAAGACGCTTTCAGACGCTCCGACTAGGTTCCGGCCTCTACACGGAATCGGAGCAGAAAATGCGTAAGTACAAACTTGCCCTCGCCATCGCTGCGAGCGCGATCCTATTCGTCGCCACCGGCGCAATCGCCAAAACCAAGATCATCGTTTTCGACGCGCCGGGCGCAGGCACGACGCATGGCGATGGCACCAAGCCCTTCGGCATCGCCAAAGATGGCACCATTGCCGGCCAGGTGACGGACTCCTCGAACGTCTTTCACGGCTTCATCCGCGCGCCGGGCGGCACCTTCACGAGTTTCGACGTGACGGGTGCAGGTACGGCGTCCAGCCAGGGCACGTATGTGCAGGGGATGTCTTCAGACGGGCATATCACCGGCTACATCGTCGCCAGCAACGGCAGCAACCACGCGTTCGTCCGCGCGCCGGACGGCACGACAGCGACATTCGACGCGCCGGACGGTACGAGAGGAACCTTCGCACGCGGCGTAAACGATTTGGGTGACACCGTCGGCTACTACACCGACATCAATAGCGTGTCGCACTGCTTCGTTCGCACCGCCGGGGGAACGCTTACGGAGTTCGACCCGAAGAGGAGCACCTCGTGCAGCGCCACCGACATAACCGACAAGGGTGTGATCGATGGCAGCTACGCCAGCACCAAAGGCGTCCATAGCGGGTTTGTTCGCAAATCAAATGGAAAGATCACGACATTCGTCGGGCCGGACGCGACGATGACAATCACCGAGGGGATGAACAACGCGCAGGACGTGACGGGGGAATACGTCGACGCCGCATCGGTCGCTCACGGTTATGTCCGCGACCGGAAAGGCAATGTCACATCGTTCGATGTCCCGGGCCAGGTCGGAACGGTCGGCTTCGGCGTTGCGCCGGACGGAACGGTCTGCGGCTGGACTGCCGACAGCAAAACGGTGGGCCACGGCTATGTCCGCACGCCCGACGGCACGATAACCGTCATCGACGCGCCCGGCGCCGGAACCGCAAGCGGCACTGGCACGCTCGCCATCGGCGTCAATGTAAAAGGCTGGGTTACCGGTTTCACGGTCGACAACAACAACGTCGTCCATGGATTCCTGCGCAAGTAAGCGCGTCGCGCTACGCGCATGACCCGATATAGGCAAGAGCTTCTCTAAGCTCTTGCCTATTGTGGCAAGGACGGCTTCTGTACTCCCTTCACCGGAGCCGTCCTTGTCCTGCCGCCTTTATCTCATCACGCCACCGAAACTTGAGCCCCGCGCGTTTGCCGAAGATCTGAAACGCGCACTCGGTGCTGGCGATGTCGCGAGTCTTCAATTGCGACTGAAAGATGTCGACGACGACGAGATTGCGCGCGCCACCGAACTCCTCATGCCCATCGCGCAGAAGCACGATGTCGCGTTCATCCTGAACGACCGGCCCGATCTCGCGGCCTCGCTTGGCTGCGACGGCGTGCATGTCGGACAGCAGGACGCGACCTATGCCGAAGCGCGCGCCGCGATGGGGCAGGACCGCATCGTCGGTGTCACCTGCCACAACTCGCGCGACCTCGCCTTCGAGGCCGGCGAAGCGGGCGCGGACTACGTCGCGTTCGGATCGTTCTTCCCGACCGCAACCAAGGACGTGCAATTCACCGCCGATCTGGAATTGCTGCAGTGGTGGGCGCTGAGCATGACCGTCCCCGTCGTCGCCATCGGCGGCATTACGGTCGAGAATGCGAAGCCCCTGATCGACGCCGGTGCCGATTTCATCGCAGTGTCAGCGGGCGTGTGGAGTTACGCGCAAGGTCCGGCGGTAGCCGTGAAGGCATTCAACGCTCTGTTCTGATGTCATGCAGATAGCGTGACCATGCCCCAACCTATAAAGTCTTTCTTATCGAAATCGAAGCCATCCGAAATATCTTTAAGTTCACGCGCGACGGCCAAAAAGACCGACACTGCATCTGGGTCGCCTATGGCTCGCCCCACCGTGCGAGAACGCAGCAACAACCGATCATACTGCACCTGGCGATAGGCAAGCGGCTCGTCTTGCTGAAAAACGTCCCATTCGCCGTGGCCCGCACTTTTGACGCGCTTCACTACCGTCCCACTCACCGGTAGAAGGGCTCGGAGTTCTTCGTTCTGATCGTCATAGTCGAGTCTGAGGCGCATGTACGCATCATCGCCTGATGGAGCGTTTGCTACCACCCCTGTCGCGACAGCGGCCCGGGAATTGAATATGCTACTCGCGGGATTTTGAATCGGTTTGAGGGTGAAGGGCGAGTTTCATGCGGCACAAGCGGCGAGTAAACCCGGAGACGCATGAGGAACTCGAGCATCGCATCCGCGAGCAGTTTCCGGCGCTCTACATCACGCTGGTCAGCGTCCTCGTCGGCCTCGCGCTCGCGGATCTCGTGGCGGAGGCGCGCGTGCGGATGGTGCTGTGGCCGCTCGACCTCGACACGCTGCGCACCTGGGGCGAATTGACCGCGAATTTGTTTTCGGCGCTGTCGGCGTGGACCGTGTATGCGCATCTCGGCATCTCGCGCCGTCGCATCCCCACCTTCGCGGATTCGCTGATCGCCTTCAGCCTTCCGCTCTTCATCCTGATCCTGAACTCCTATGTCGGCGTCTCGCCGATGTGGAAGTGGCTTTATCTCGCCTCGGGCTTCCTGGTGTTTTCGCTGGCGACCACGTTGTGGAATTTCCGCATCCTGCGTGAGGAGACGGAATTGGCCAGCTTCCATCATCTGAGCCGGATCACGGGCTATCCCATCGTCTTCATCACCGGCATTCCGTTCTATGCCGCCGCGGGCTGGGCGGATCAGCACGGATATCTTTCGCCACTGATGGAGACGATCGTCGCCTGGATTCCGGCACCGTCCGCGCTGTTCACCAGCTTCATGTTCCTGCGCGAATGGCGCGCCGCCATCGACGCCACACACCACGACAACACGAAAAATCGCCCGTAAACGGGACGCTTCCGCCGGGGATGACAACCGGGTTCTGGGTTGCTAGAACCCGCCCGCTCTTTGAACCGACCGAACAGAAGGACTGCGTCCGCCCGGGCGCCGCATTGGTCTCAAGTAGCGAAGCGATAGACCAAAGGAATTCACATGGCCAAGATCAATGGCAACGAAATCAGCCCCGGCAAGACGATCGAATACGATGGCGGACTCTGGATGGCGGTCAAATCGGTGAAGGTGAAGCCCGGCAAGGGCGGCGCCTACAACCAGGTCGAGCTCAAGAACATCCTCAACGGCACCAAGCTGAACCAGCGCTTCCGCTCCGACGAAAGCGTGGAAGAGGTCTATCTCGAGAAAAAGGACTTCCAGTTCCTGTTCGCCAACGGCGACATGCTGACGTTCATGGATCAGGAGACCTACGACCAGATCGAGCTCTCCGTCGAATTCGTCGGCGAGGACCAGGCGCGCTTCCTTCAGGATGGCATGAAGACGTTGGTCCAAATGTATGACGGCAAGCCCATCGGCATCGCGCTGCCGCAGAACGTGATCCTGACCGTGACCGAGGCCGACCCGGTGCTCAAAGGCGGCACGGCGTCGCCATCGTACAAGGGCGCGATATTGGAGAACGGGATGAAGATTCAGGTCCCGCCATTCATCGAGGCCGGCGAGAAGATCGTCGTCGCGACCGAAGACGGCTCCTATCTGCGCCGCGCCAACTGATGGCTTATATCTCCCCTGCCCTGAATGTGATGATCGCTGCCGCGCGCAAGGCCGGCAAGCCGCTCATCCGCGATCTGGGCGAGCTCGAAAATCTTCAGGTCTCGATGAAGGGCCCCGCGGATTTCGTCACCAACGCCGACAAGCGCACCGAGAAGATTCTCATCGACGAACTCACGCGCGTGCGTCCGGGCTACGGTTTCCTCGCGGAAGAGAGCGGCACCATCGAGGGCAAGGACAAGACCCACCGCTTCATCATCGATCCGATCGACGGCACGACGAACTTCCTGCACGGCATTCCGCATTTCGCGATTTCGATCGCGCTGGAGCGTGAAGGCCAGATCGTCTCCGCCCTCGTCTACAATCCCGCGACCGACGACATGTTCGTCGCCGAGAAGGGCCATGGCGCGTATCTGAACAACAAGCGCCTTCGCGTCGCCGCGCGCAAGACGCTCGCGCACGCGCTGATCGGCACCGGCTTTCCCTTCCACGGCCACGCCGAGGACCGCCACACGCGGATGCAGGCTGAACTTGCGACCATGATGCCCGCGACGTCCGGCCTGCGCCGCATGGGCGCCGCATCGCTCGACATCGCCTATGTCGCAGCAGGACGCTTCGACGCGTTCTGGGAACGCGGCCTCGCGCCGTGGGACGTGGCCGCCGGAATCCTTCTGGTGAAGGAATCGCAGGGCGTCGTCAGCGATCTCTCCGGCGGGCAGAACATGCTCGACGGTGACATCCTCGCCGCCAACGAAGCGCTGCATCCGCTGCTACTGAAGACGTTGAAAGCGGCGAAGTAGCTTTTGCGAAACTTCGCCGCTTCAACTCATTTGGCCGGGCAAAGAGTCTGATAGGCCGCGTCGATCATCGCGATAATCGTGCTCGTCAGAAGTCGTAAGGGCAACGGCAGACTGGGCAGCAGCGATTGCAGGATGGGCTTGGCGATGGGCCAGTCTCTGCAGAAGACATCCTTTACGCCGGCCGGACTGAATGCGGCCAAGCGCTGATCGGCGCCCTGCTCTTCCAGGATTTGGGCCCAGCGGACCATGATCGCCCTGGGTGTCACTATCGGATGCGCTCATTGAAAGCTCCTTTGGCTGTGTGCCCAAGGAAGCTAATGGCGTAGACGAAAGTGAGCCGTGACGGTCGTCACGGCTCACCCTCATCTAATAAGATTTATCCCGGCACGAACGAATACGTGCAGAGCTTGTTGCCGTCGGGATCGCGCACATAAGCGGCATACGCCGTCGGCGTGAAGCTGCGTGGGCCGGGAGGGCCTTCGCAGGTGCCGCCATTGGCGAGCGCTTTCTCATGAAATGCGTGCACCGCGGCGCGGCTGGGCGCGGCGAAGCTCACCGTGCCGCCGTTCGCGTGCGTGGCAGGCTGGCCGTTTCCAGGTTTGGTGACCATGAATTCCGGCCCTTCCGTGCCCCACAGAGACGCGTTGTCCATGTTCATCACGCGCTTGACGCCGAGCGGCGCCAGCGCCGCGTCATAGAATTTGCGCGACCGTTCGATGTCGTTGGTACCAAGAACGATATGCGTGAAAATCGCCATTTTGCTTCCTCCTTGTTTGTTGTTTTTCTAAATCAGAACACCACCACGCTACGAATACTCTTGCCTTCGTGCATCAGATCGAAGGCGTCGTTGATCTTGTCGAGCGGCATGGTGTGCGTGATCAGGTCGTCGATATTGATCTTGCCGTCCATGTACCAGTCGACGATCTGCGGCACCTGCGTGCGGCCGCGCACGCCGCCGAACGCGGTGCCCTTCCACACGCGGCCGGTCACCAGCTGGAACGGACGCGTCTTGATCTCCTGACCCGATCCCGCGACGCCGATGATGATGCTCTCGCCCCAGCCGCGATGGGTGCATTCCAACGCCTGGCGCATCACATCGACATTGCCGATGCATTCGAATGAGTAATCCGCGCCACCCTTCGTGAGTTCGACGAGATGCGGCACGAGATCGCCCTTCACATCCTTCGGATTGACGAAATGCGTCATGCCGAATTTGCGCGCCAGCGCCTCGCGCGCCGGATTGAGATCGACGCCCACGATCATGTCCGCGCCGGCCATCTTCGCACCCTGCACGACGTTGAGGCCGATGCCGCCGAGACCGAACACGACGACATTCGCGCCGGGCTCGACCTTCGCGGTGTTGATCACCGCGCCGATGCCCGTCGTCACGCCGCAGCCGATGTAGCAGACCTTGTCGAACGGCGCGTCTTCGCGGATTTTCGCCAGCGCGATCTCCGGCAGCACCGTGTAGTTCGAGAACGTTGAACAGCCCATGTAGTGGTGCACCATCTTGCCGCCGATGGAGAAACGCGAGGTGCCATCCGGCATCACACCCTTGCCCTGCGTCGCGCGGATGGACGTGCAGAGATTGGTCTTGTGCGAGGTGCAGCTTTTGCACTGCCGGCATTCCGGCGTGTAGAGCGGAATGACGTGGTCGCCCTTCTTCAGCGACGTCACGCCGGGGCCGACATCGACGACTATGCCTGCGCCCTCATGCCCGAAGATCGCCGGGAATAGGCCCTCCGGGTCCGCGCCGGAGCGCGTGAATTCGTCGGTATGACAGATGCCGGTCGCCTTGATTTCGACCAGAACCTCGCCCTCTTTGGGGCCCTCGAGGTCGACGGTCTCGATAACCAGCGGGTCGCCGGCCTTATAGGCCACGGCGGCTCTCGTTTTCATGGCAATCCTTTCACGAAAATCCGGGCGGAGAATAGGCTATATCATGTGGATTTGCAGGGGTTTGCGCAATGTTGAGCCGCGCGGTAGGGGTGTCTATTGTCGCGGCGCAGAGAGAGAATCGGCCCCTTGGTGAAATCGACCATTTTTGCTTCGGCGCTCCTCGCAGGCGCGACGCTCGGCCTGCCCGCCGCAGCACAGACCTATGACAATGGCGATGTGATCGTGAACCCGCAGGCCGTCGGCGGGTCACAGCTCCTGCTCTATCCCGGCGGCAGATACGGGCGCATCGTGCATCCGTTGCTCCAGCCGGGACAGGCCGACCCGAACGCACCCATCCATCTGCACATGCCCTATCCGCACAAGCGCGTGGTGCATGTCGCGAAGGCCAAGCCGAAAACGCAGACCGCGACTGCGACGCCACCCGCACCGCCGCAGCAGCAGCAATCTTCTCCGCAGCAGGACATGCTGACCTACGGCCCGATCCCTGGTGAGAGTGCCGCGGCGATGCTGCCGTCATCACCACCGGCGAGAAAAGTCGCGAGCGCACCGCCTAAAGCACCCCCACCAGTGCCGAAGAAGACTGTCGTCGCACAGAAGCCGCCGCCCGCGTCGCCGAAACAGTCGCCGCCGCCGAAGAAGACGGCCGCCGCCGCGCCCCAGCAGGTGACATCCGATTTCAGCTCCGGATTCTTCTCGAACGTTCAGTCGGCCCCGGCCGCTGCGCCGCCCCCGCTTGCAAAGCAAACGAAGACCGCGTCCGCCGAGCCGGCTGACACCAGAGGACTGAGCAAGCGCAGCTCGATCCCGTTCCCGCCCGGCGCCGAAGAGCCCGCGCCCGAGGTTCTCGACACCGTCAAGACTGTCAGCACGGAGCTGAACAGCGCGCTGTCGAACGGTTCGGCACGTGTCGAACTCGAAGCCTTTGGCGGCAAGCCGAACGACAAATCGTCGGACGCGCGGCGCATCTCGCTCAAACGCGCGCTGATCGTGCGTCAGCTCCTGATCGACGAAGGTGTGCCGTCTGAGCGGATCGACGTGCGCGCGATGGGCGGCGCCAGCGAAGGCTCGCCCGACCGCGTGGACATCTTCCTCAAGGCCTAGGCACCATCTCGATGTCGCGCGCCTCGCGTCCGGCGAGCGTGAGCACCGCGATGGCGATGGCGGCCGCAACCGCGACGCTGACAAGGGCGATGGAATAGTTGCCGCCCTGGCGCTCCGCGATCCCAGCCTGGAGTACCGCGTTCGACGAGGCGATGAAGTTGCCGAGCTGGTAGACCGTGCCGGGAAACGTTCCGCGCGCATCGGCGGGCGACAGCTCGTTCAGATGCGCCGGGATCACGCCCCACGCGCCCTGCACGAAGAACTGCACCAGGAATGCGCCGATGGCGAGCATCACCGCGGTTTCGGAATATGCCCACAGATAGGTCATCGGAATGCACAGCAGCGCCGCGATCACGATGGTGCGCCTGCGGCCCCAATACTGGCTGAGCGTTCCGAACATCAGTCCGCCCAGCATCGCGCCGATGTTGTAAGTGACCGCGATCATGCCGACGACATGCGGCGTGAATTTGTGCTGCACCTGCAGAAACGTCGGATAAAGATCCTGCGTGCCGTGGCTGAAGAAGTTGAACGCGGTCATCAGGAGAATCGCATAGAGCGCAATCTTCCAGTCGCGCTTCAACACGTTCAGCACCGTGCCTGTCTCGGAATACTCGGGTTTCCATCCCGGCGATTCCGGCACGTTACGACGGATGTAGAAGATCAGCAGGGCCGGCACGATGCCGACCATGAACAACCCGCGCCAACCGATGCTGGTGTAGAGCAATCCGTAGACCACTGACGCGACGAGATAGCCGGTGGGATACCCCGATTGCAGCAATCCCGAAACAAAACCACGGGATTCCGGCTTGACGGTCTCCATGGTCAGCGACGCGCCGATTCCCCACTCGCCGCCCATCGCGATGCCGAACAGCGCGCGGATGACGAGGAACGCAATCAGGTTGGGCGCGAACGCGGTCGCGAAACCCAGCACCGAATAGAGCGCGATGTCCGCCATCAACACCGGACGGCGCCCATACTTGTCGGCAAGCCGTCCGAAGATGAACGCGCCGAGCGCGCGGAATGCGAGCGTCAGCGTGATTGCGAGCGCGACATCCTCGCGGCCGACACCGAATTCTTTCGCCACATCCTTGATGACGAAGACCATGAGGAAGAAATCGAACGCATCCAGCGTCCAGCCGAGATAGCTCGCGACCACGACGTGCTTCTGCGTCGAAGTCCAGCCTTTCAATGCGCCCATTGCCATCCCCTGTCCCATTGCGAATGCGAGTGCGGATCAACCACGAAAATGGCCGATTGCGCGAGTTTGCACAACGGCTATGGTCGCGCATCCAAGAGAGAGTGCCGCGTATGAAGCACATCGCCACCAGTGCAACAGCCATCGCCATATTCGCTCTGAGCACGGGAAGCGCGAACGCGACCGATCCAAACGCGGGCCAGGCTGTCGCCATCGCGATCCCACTGGTGGCGGGCGGTGTGGCATTGGCGCACGATTGGGATTGGACCGGCGCCAAGGAACTCACCATCGATACCGGCCTGACGGTTGGAACGGCTCTTCTGTTGAAGCAATTCGTGCGTGAGCAGCGGCCCGATGGATCGAACTTCCACTCGTTTCCATCCGATACCGCGGCGCTCGCCTTCGCGCCGGCGGCGTTTCTCTGGGATCGCTATGGATGGGAATATGGCGCACCGGCCTATCTCGCAGCCGGCTATGTCGGCTATGAGCGCGTCAATTCCAAACAGCATCACTGGTGGGATGTCGCCGCGAGCGCCGCGATCGGGTGGGGCTACAGCCGCCTGATCACGACGCGCTACACGCATCGGCGCTTCTACACCAACGTCTATGCCAACTCCGACGGCGTCTACGCGGACTTCACCTACCGTTGGTAGGCTGCGCAACATTTGCGGTGGCGCGCGCGCGGAATTCTTCCGTCGTGTTGGTCAGCGGATAGAGCTGCGACGGTACCGGCACACCCAGGAATTTGCACAGCGGTCCCCAGCCATCCGGCGCATCGAACACCAGAAGCTGATCCGGCGGCACTTCGCGTTTCACCTCGGCGGAATTCTGGCGATAGACGGCCAGCACATGCTCCTTGTCGAAGCGGTTGCCGAAGGTCTTCTCGATAATGACGCGACCCATTTTTCGCTGCGCCGCGCGAACGGGATCGAGCTTTGACGCATCGACGTCGCGCAACATGAAATCGAAGATCGTGCTGGTGATGCTCTTGTACCAGGCTTCTTCCGGACGCTCAGTCAGGATCACTTTGCCACTGGGGTTCATCGCCAGCAGCTCGCGCCAGAAATAGCAGGACGGCCAGTCGACCGCGGCCTGATAACCGGCAAGAAGTTTCTCCCAATCGATATCCTCGCCCAGCGCAGCCGCTTCCCAGGCTTCCGAATGGCCGGCGTGCGTGAACACCTCGACCATGTGATAGCACGGTGCAAAGCCCAGCATTTCGAGCGCGATTTTCAGCGAGTGTGTGCCTGTGCGTCCGAAACCGGCGCCGATGACTTTCAAATTCATGTTTGTCTCCCCTGCCCGCATGGTGGCCCAGACGCGCGCCGACCTCAAGCTTTGCCGGCGTCCGATAACCGGTCGACAGTCCGCAGCGGCGGAAACAGTTTCATCCAAAGCGCGACGACGCCAAGCGTGCCTAGCCCACCGATGACCACGGCAGGCACTGTCCCGAACAACGCTGCCGTAAAACCGGATTCGAACTCGCCGAGTTCGTTCGATGCGCCGATGAAAAGCATGTTCACCGCGCCGACACGGCCGCGCATCGCATCCGGCGTCGCGAAATTGATCAGCGCCGTGCGCACGAACACGCTGATCATATCGGACGCGCCGGTGACGAACAGCGCGACCAGTGAGACGATGAAATTCGTCGACAGTCCGAACACGATCGTCGCCGCACCGAACAGCGCCACACAACCGAACATGATCGCACCCGCGTGCTTGTCGATCGGCTTGTGCGCCAGCGCGAAGGCCGTCACCGCCGCGCCGACCGCGGGCGCACTGCGCAGCGCGCCCAGCCCTTCCGGTCCCGTGTGCAGGATATCGCGCGCATAGACCGGCAGCAGCGCCACCGCGCCGCCCAATAGAACCGCGAACAGATCGAGCGAGATGGCGCCGAGAACGATCGGCCGGTCGCGCACGAACCGCACACCTTCGATCACGCGTTCGAGCCGCGATGCGCCCGTCGCGGTGTGTTCGGCGCGGCGCCCACCAAGCGTGATGATCAATACCGCCGCAAGAAGGAAGCAACCCATACAAAGTCCATAGGTTGCGACGGGGCCGACGAGGAATAAGAGTCCGCCCAACGCAGGACCGGCGATCACTGCCGTTGTGAATCCCGACGAATTGAGCGCTATGGAGCGCGCGAGTTTTTCCTGCGGCACCAGGAAGGGCAGCAGCGAACTTCCCGCCGGGCCCGAGAAACCACGCGCACAGCCGAACAGCACCAGCACGCCATAATACGGCAGCGCGTTGTGCGGCATCGTCAGCGAGAAGAACATGAACAGCGCCGCGCAGATGCCCTGCATCGTCAGCGCCGACGCGAACACGCGGCGCTGATCGTAGCGATCGGTGATCTCGCCGGCCGGCAATGTGAGCAGAAACATCGGCGCGAACTGGCACAGCCCAACAAGACCGAGCGCAAGCGGGGTGCGCTCGATGTCATAAATCTGCCAGCCGATAGCGACCGACTGCACCTGCATCGCCACCGTGGCGACGAAGCGCCCGGAAACAAAGCTCCAGAAATCGCGGCGGCGGTAAATCGTGGGATCGGACGTCGTGTCGGTCATGCGGCGCGGCGCGTCATCCACTCCGCGCGGCTGATCGCCCAGATGTCGACGGGGAATTCCCTGCCCGCGATGCGCAGCGCCGAGCGTTCCGCTTTCGTCTGGCCGATGCGCTTCGCCACGGCCTGCGACGCAACGTTGCCGGCATCGATGCAGGAAATCAGCCGATCCACCGGCTGGGTCATGAACGCATAGTCCAGCGCCGCCTGCGCGGCTTCGGACGCATAGCCCCGGCCCCAATATTGCCGGCCCAATGTCCAGCCGATCTCGAGCCCCGGCCAGCCTTCCGGGTTGATCATGCCGACGCGGCCCATCATCGCGCCGTCGGATTTTCGCTCCACCGCCCATTTGCCGTAGCCGCGCAGCGCCCAGTGACCGGCGAGGCTTGCGAGCGAGCGCCATGCGTCGTTGCGCTCCTGAACGCCGCCGAGGAACGTCATCGTCTCCGGATCGGCGTGGATGGCAGCGAGCGGCTCGAAATCCTCCGGGCGCCAGCCACGCAGGATCAGTCGTTCAGTCTCAAGACGGGGAATCATCGGCCATCCAATAGCGGAACGCCGCTAGTGTAGCCAGATTTCCGTCCAGTTCGCGCCGGCTTTCAGGACGATCTTCGCCGCATCGAAATCCGGCGGGCTCATGCGCACCCAGTCGGGCTTGGCGTTGTTGGAAAAGCCATAGCGCTCGGAGGGAATTCCCAGCCAATTGAAATCGAACTTCTCGTTGCGGTTCACGTCCTGAAACATCTTCACCGCATAGGTGCCTGGCGGGATGCCGGGAAACACAACCGTCTGCACGGGCGGCGTGGCGGCGACGACCTTGTCCACGATGGGCGCGGCATCGTCCTCGCCGAACGATTTCTCGTCATAGATCGCGAGCCGGAGATTGCCGCCCCTGGGCGCGATATGATCGACCTTCACCGTCAGAACAGCCGTACCTTCCGCGCGCGCGAGTGTGGGCACAAGCAACAGCGCGCAGCCGCAGACGAACAAGGAAAGCACCGGTCTCACGCGAATATTCTAATGCAACGTGACGTCGATGGAATTGTTGCCCGGCGAGACGGTAAATTTCACATCGGAGAACGGCGGAAGGCCGCCCTTGATCTCAGGATCGTTCGAAAATCCGAACGGTTCGACGCCTTTCAGCCCCATGTCGAACTGGCCGTTCTGGTTGATGTCCTGCAGCACCTTCGCGCCATAGGTCCCCGGCGGGATACCGTCGAAAGTGATCGTCATCTTGGACCCACGGGCATGCGTGACCTTGCGCGCCACCGGCGTGCCGGCTTTCGCCGCGAAATTCGCCTCGTCATACACGCCAATGCGCAGGTCGCCACCAGCATCTGCGATGTTGTGCACGGTAATGGTCAGCGATGCCGTGGTGGGTGCGGGATCGGCGGCGGGAGCCGGCGAAACAGTCAGCGCAAGAATACCGGCAGCAAGGAAAAGCGATCTCGGGCTCATGGGCTCTTCTCGCGTTCGAGTGCAGTCAGCTTTTCTTCTGCAATGATTTGTGCATTGGCAACCAGCGTGGCTTCGTCATCGAGATCGATCTTGAGGAAGTGCCTGAGAAGGTTCGCCGGCGTGTCGTCGAATCCGTTCTGCAGCAACGCAACATAGGAGGCCGCGAAGGCCTGCGGGGAGGCCTTCCACAACTTGTAATATTGAAGCGCCAAAAGTCCGCCGTAAAGATAGTTCACATTGTAGAGCGGGTCTTCATATGCCAGCGACATCGCTTCCCAGCGGTCCTTCTGCGGCCACAGCGT
>Ga0335075_10005554_pt1 | contig 19547 bp, 16 predicted proteins | sample Lox_Sample_24_FD_206723 | JGI IMG/M metagenome (GOLD analysis project Ga0335075, IMG submission 206723) | Soil microbial communities from Loxahatchee National Wildlife Refuge, Florida, United States - Lox_Sample_2.4 | ecosystem: Environmental > Terrestrial > Soil > Wetlands | place: USA...
AACCCGAAGTGATCGCGCCTGATAGCGATGTAGTGATCTCGGACGTCGTCGAAGAAGCAGTCTTCCCACCCGGATCAGAGCACAAGCACCACTGATCTCTTCAGATCGTCCCGATCATGAACGAGAGCTTGGACCGGAGACTTGCAGGATCCGTTGACCATCGCGATTGGAACCATAAGGCTTTCACACTTCACAAAGTGGTGAGAAAATCTCTCGCCTATGTTCGATGACTCAGCGGCACGCACCGCAGACTTGCCGGTCAGCTGATCCAGCCGCCGCCGACAACCTCATCCCCGTCATAGAAAACGGCCGCCTGGCCCGGAGTGACGGCGCGCTGCGGCTCATCGAACTCCGCCTCGACTTCCTCGCCGCCCACACCCCGCAGCGTCGCCGCGGCCGGATCATGGCGATGGCGAATCTTCACCCTCACCCGCATCTCCCCGCGCAGCTCAGGAATCGAAATCCAGTTCGGCTCGCGGGCGCGCACCCTCTTCGAAACCGCCTCCACGTCCGATCCCACCGTTACCCGGTGGCTGGCATTGTCGATCTGGATCACGTACAGCGGGTTCGGCGACGAGACGCCGAGTCCCTTGCGCTGCCCGATGGTGAAGTTGTGAATGCCGCTGTGCCGTCCCATCAGCTCGCCCGATGTGCTCACCAGCTCGCCCGCCGTGTCCGGGATCGTCTCGCCCTGCTCATCGAGATAAGCGTCGATGAAGCGCTTGTAGTCGCCCCCGGGGATGAAGCAGATCTCCTGCGAGTCCGGCTTGGCCGCCAGCGCCAGCCCATGCTGCGCCGCCATCTCCCGCACCTGTGGCTTCTCGTAGCTCCCCAGCGGAAACAGCGTGCGGGAAAGCTGCTCCTGCGTCAGGCCGAAGAGAAAGTAGGTCTGGTCCTTGGAGGTGTCGGTCGGCCGCTTCAGAATCCAGCGGTCTCGCACCGGGTCATACTCATTCCGGGCGTAGTGTCCGGTGGCGATCCGGTCTGCCCCTATCTGACGTGCTCTCAACAGAAGCTGGTCAAACTTCAAGTGATCGTTGCAGAGTGAGCAGGGAATCGGCGTGCGTCCGGCAAGGTACTCGGAGACGAAAGGACGCACTACGTCGCGCTCGAAACGCTCCTGCTCGTTGATCAGGTAATACGGAATGTCCAGCTTCTCGGCGACCCGCCGCGCGTCGTACACATCGTCGATCGAGCAGCACCGTCCCTGCACCGACTCCGGCATGCCCTCCCGCCCCGCCAGCCGCCGCTGATTCCAAAGCTGCAGCGTCAGGCCGACAAGCTCATAGCCCTCGTCCTTGAGCATGGCCGCCACCGTCGAAGAATCCACTCCGCCGGACATGGCCACCGCGACCGTGTTGTTGAAACCCTTAAGCACTGCTTCAAGTATGACAGGTAGGCCGGGAAGGATGCCAGCCGTCACCGCCCCGGGTGATATCTCCCCGGATCACAAAACCCGCAAACCTGCTCTGCCAGAGCAGCGCTCACGCACTCCCAACCGCAGCTGTGCAGGGATCGCCACGCGCAGTTTGCCCGCCCGCCATCGGCTGGCTATACTTGCGATGATTGCAACCCCACCAGGCGCCCAGCGACGGATCGAATGACGCCGCGCCCCTGCCCGGTACGCTGAAAACAATCCTATGATTCTCAAACAGTACTACCTGGGCTGCCTGGCCCACGCCTCCTATCTTCTCGGCGACGAGGCCAGCGCGACTGCCGTCATCGTCGATCCTCAGCGCGATATCCAGCAGTACCTCGCCGATGCCGAGAAGTTAGGCCTTGAGATTCGCCACGTCTTCCTGACTCACTTCCACGCCGACTTCATCGCCGGTCATCTCGAGCTGCGCGACCGCTGCGGCGCGACCATCCATCTCGGCTCCCGCGCCCAGGCCGAATACGCCTTCGTCCCCATGAAGGACGGCGATACGCTCGACTTCCCGGGAATGCGCCTGCAGGTCCTCGAAACTCCCGGCCACACCATCGAGTCCATCTCCATCCTGGTTTTCGATCTCAGCAAAGACGCATCCAGGCCCTGCGCCGTTCTCACCGGAGACACGCTGTTCATCGGCGACGTCGGCCGTCCCGACCTGCGCGCCTCGCTCGGCTGGACCGCTCACGATCTGGGCTCCCTTCTCTACGATTCGCTGCGCAACCGCCTGCTGCCCCTGCCCGACGAGGTGCTCGTCTATCCCGCCCACGGAGCCGGCTCTCTTTGCGGCAAGCAGCTCTCGTCTGACACCGTCTCCTCGCTCGGCGATCAGCGGCGTCTCAACTACGCCCTGCAGCCCATGTCGAAGGAAGACTTCATCCGCCTGGTCACCGCCGACCAGCCTGACGCTCCGGCTTATTTCGCCTACGACGCCATCCTCAATACCCGCGAGCGCGCCACGCTCGACAAGAGCCTCGAACAGGCTCTCCGCCCCATCGATCTCGAGGAGATGCTGCGCATGCAGCAAGCCGGTGCGCAGATCCTCGATGTCCGTGAGGCCTCCGAGTACGCCCAGGGACACCTCGCCGGCAGCATCAACATCGGCCTCGGCGGTCAATATGCCACCTGGGCCGGCACCGTGCTCGATCGCGACCAGCCTATCGCCATCGTCGCCGAGCCCGGACGCGAGCAGGAAGCCGCCCTGCGCCTGGGCCGCATCGGCTTCGATCACATCGCCGGATATTTGCAGGGGGGCATGGAATCGCTCGCCGGCCGTCCCGACCTGGTCTGGCCGACCGAGCGCCTCAGCGCCCCCACGCTCGCCGGGGAACTCGCCTCTGCCGATCCGCCATTCCTGCTGGATGTAAGAAATCCGCGCGAGTGGGAGGCCAGGCACATCGAGGGCAGCGTGAATATCCCCCTCAGCCGCCTGCAGGAGCGCATCGCCGAAATTCCTCGCACCCGACGCATCGCCGTCCATTGCGCCGGCGGATACCGTTCCTCAATCGCCGCCGGCATCCTGCACCGGCATGGCATTACACAGCTGACAGAAATGGCCGGAGGCCTCGCCGCCTGGGATGCCGCGCAGCTGCCGGTGGTCACGCCGGTCTAGCCCGCCGCCGCACCGTGATCAAGCTGGAATTTCGCTGCGTTCGCCCTTGGCGTCGACGGCGCCGGGAAGCACTCAGCCTTTGGCCGGCTGTCCAATCGAAAACTCGCGCGCGTACCCCGTCGGCTCGGCCGAGATCTTCACCCGCAGATTCCCGCTCGCGTCGCACCTGTACTCCTCGCGGATGCGCGCCCCGTTCACCTCATCGAGCCGATGCACGGGCTGCGCCGCCAGGTCCGCGTGGCCCTGCAGCTGCGAGTCGAAGGGAAACAGGATCTGGTCCCAGTAGGTGATCTCGCCCGCCGGCTGTCCCTGCCCGTCGAGCTGCGAGCATTCGAGGTAGCGGAAGTGCCCGATATTGTGCGCCGGCCGGTACACGCGCTCGCTGCGCAGCTCCGGCTCGCCCGGAGCGGGCAGCCGCGCTCCCCGCGGAAAGATCAGGTCGAAGACGATCGTCCCGCCGTCGTCCGCCTCGCGCCACATGCCGAAGTTCTGGTTGAACTGGTCGCGCAGCCCATCGGCGGCCGCTCCGGCGCGAATCGCCAGCCCCACCGCGCTCGCCGAGCGCATGTACGCCGACCGCCTCACCTTGCGCCCGAAGGTCTCGCGCAGGATACGCGCCACCGGCGGCAGCTCCGATCCGCCGCCCGTGACGTAAAGCGTATCCAGCGTGCGCTCCGGCTGCGTCGCCAGCAGATTCTCCACCACCGCGCGCGTCGACTCGATCAGCGGGCGGCATCGCTCGTAGTAGGTGTCCACCGGAATGGTCACCTCCTCCCATCCCGCGCGCACCCGCTCCAGATCGATGCTCACCTTGCGGGTGTTGGGATTCAGCGACTCTTTCTTCTCCCGGCACTCTTCGAGCAGCCGGTGTTTCTCGAACGGCGTAAGCCTCGTGCCCTCGCCCACGCTCTCCAGAACCAGGTCGGCCAGGATCTGGTCGAAGTCGTCTCCGCCGAGGTTCGGAATCCCGTCCGATCCCTCCACCGTGTGCTCGGTCTCGCCCAGCGTCAGGAGCGAGACGTCGAAGGTGCCCCCGCCGAGGTCGTAGACCAGCAGCCCGCCGCCGGCGCGATTCTTGCGCTCCGCGCTGTTGCGGTGCGCAAACTCCACCGCCGCCGCCGAGGGCTCATTCATCAGCCCAAGCACCGCAAAGCCCGCCCGCTGCGCCGCCTCCTCGGTCATGAACCGCTGATTGCTGTTGGCGTTCGCCGGTACTCCCAGCATCACCTCCAGCCGCTCGCCCGGCTCCGCGCCCAGGTTGGAGTGCTCCAGAAGCTGCGTCTTCAGGGCGGCCATCATCTCCGCCATCACCAGCCGCAAGGGCAGCGACTGCCCGGCCACGCTCAGCCCGGTGTGCGGACCAGCCTCCCGCAGCCAGCGCTTCAGTGAGCGCAGCACTGTCCAGCTCTCGTCCTCCTGTGCCGCCACCGCGTCCCAGCCATAGAGGCGCGCGTCGCCCTTCACCGCCGCCACCGGAGGAAACCAGTCGCGCACCTGTCCGTCCGGGGCCTCAAAGTTCACCAGCGGAAAGTTGCCCCGGTCCACGCTGGCGACCACCACGCGGGTGGTTCCGAAATCGATGCCGATTCTCACGCTCCTCCAGTTTACGCCGAGGTTACTGGTGGAAAATGAGCCGGAAACTATCCGCCACAAAGCCTCCCGCGCGCCCGCAGTGCCTGGCCCACCTCTTCGACCAGCCCGGTCCAATCCCCCGCGGCCGTCTGCCGGAAGAGCCGCGCCGTCGGATACCAGGGGCTGTCCGTCCGCCCGTCCAGCCAGCGCCAGTCGGCAAGATAAGGCAGCATCACCCACACCGGAACCCCCATCGCGCCGGCCAGGTGCGCGATCGAAGTGTCCACGCTGATCACCAGGTCCAGGGTCGCGGCAAGGGCGGCGGTTGCGGAGAAATCGGCGTCGCCTGAGCAGGCGTCGATGATCGGAACGCGGCGTCTCATTGCCGCAATCTGCGCGGCCGCCGGTCCAAACTGCAGCGAGAAGAACGTCACACCGCTTACCTCCAGCAGCGGAGCCAGCACCTCGAGCGCGGTCGAGCGCTGCGGGTCGCTCTTGTACCGCGGATTGCCCGCCCAGGCCACGCCCACCCGCATCCGCCCATGGTCTCCCGGAGATCGCCCATCGCCTCCCGGAGATATTGGATGTCTCCGCCACGCCCCCTCCACCGCCGCCGCATCTGCATGGACATAGGGCACAGCCGCCGGCAGGGTCTCGAGCGTGGTATCGAAGGCCAGCGGCAGGCTCATCAGCGGACAATGCCACGCGAACTCCCCCAGCTCGTCTCCGCGCGCCAGCACCCTCGCGCCGCCGTCGATGTGTTGGAGCAGCGGCCGCAGCCGCGGCTGGACCTCGAGCACCACGCGTCCCCCGCGCGCCGCCACCAGCGGCACGTAGCGGACAAACTGCAGAGTGTCTCCCAGCCCCTGCTCGGCATGCAGCAGAATCGTCGCGCCCTGCAGCGCTTCGCCCCGCCACTGCGGCGGAGCGAAGTCCCGGCGCGGCAGGCTCAGCTCGCGAAAATCCCAGCGCCGCTCGTGACCGCGCCATCCCTCCCGGTAGTTGCCCTCGCGCAGATGCGACAGGGCCAGGTTGTACTGCCCGCCGGCGCTTTCGGGGTCAAGCTCCACGCCGCGAAGATAGTGCCGCTTCATCTCCTCGGGCCGCCCCAGCTGCAGCAGCGTGTTGCCCAGGTTGATGTGCGCCGCCGCGTACTCCGGTCTGATCGCCAGCGCTTGCGTGTAGCAGGCTTCGGCCTCCGCCTCGCGCCGCTGCTGCAGCAGCGCGTTGCCCAGGCTGTTGTGATGCTCCGCGCCCTCCGGCTCCCGCCCCAGCACGTAACGAAAACATTCCTCCGCCCGCCGGTAATCCCGCCGGTGCAAAAGAGCATTGCCCAGGTTGTGCCGCGCCGCCACCGCCTCGGGATCGAGCGCCAGCGCGCGCTCGTAGCAGCAGACCGCCTCCGCATACCGCCCCAGCGAAGAAAGCGCGTTACCCAGGTTGCAATGCGCCTTGCCATACTCCGGACGCAGCGCGATGGCTCGCGTATAGGCCGCGGCGGCAGCCGCAAAGTCGCCCTCGTTGTAGAGCAGGTTTCCCAGGTTCAGATGCGCCTCGGGAAACGCCGGCCTGCAGCGCAGGGCGCGGCCGTAAAACACCTTCGCTTCGCCTGTCCTGCCCGCCATGGCGGCGGCAGCGCCGGAGGAAAAGAGAAGATCGGCATCGCAGGGTGCGCAGCGGAGGCCGCGTGCGAAGATGCTCAGCGCCTCGCCGTATCGCTGCTCGCGGCAAAGCTGATTGCCCAGCGCCAGCGCCGCCCGCGCACTTCCGGAGGGCAGCGCCAGCGCGCGGGAATAGGCGGCAGCCGCAATTGCGCCGTTGCCGCGCCGGCTCTCGATCTCGCCCAGCCAGCACCACGCCTGGCCATTCGCCCGATCAATCTCCAGAGCCCGGCGGCAGCTCGCCCCCGCTGGCCCCAGCTCGCCCGCGCCCAGAAAGGCCAACGCCAGGTTCAGATGGATATGCGCCGCACCCGGCCGCCGCCTGGCCGCCAGCGTGGTCAGCTGCACCGCGGCAGGGAACTGCCCGCTCTGCCGCGCCACGATCCCCAGCAGCAACAGCGCGTCCGCATCCCCGGGGTCTGCCGCGTAAGCCCGCCGGTAGCACTCCGCGGCCTCGCGCAAACGCCCCCCGGCCTGGTGCCGCAGTCCCTCCTGCAGAGCCGGTCCCGCCGCCGGCAGCTGGTCGATCTCCGCCATAGCTGAGAGACCCCCCGGCATCACGGGGACCGCAAAATGGAGACGTGGATTAGAGAGTGTTAAGGTTGGCGGCGTCTAGCCCAGCGTCCCGGCATTCACCGGCGCCAGCTCGCGCAGCCGGTTCACCGCCGCCGGAACCATCTCCAGGGCCGCGTCGATCTCCGCCTCGGTATTCAGCTTGGTCAGCGAGAAGCGCAGGCTGGCCCGTGCTCTCTGCGGCGACAGCCCCGCCGCCTCCAGCACATACGAAGGCTCGGCCGCTCCTGACATGCACGCCGATCCACCCGAAACCGCAAGCCCCTTGAGGTCCAGCGCAATCACCAGCGCCTCGCCCTCCAGGTGATCGAAGTAGATGTTGGTGGTGTTGGGGCCGCGCGCAGCTCCGGCACCGTTGATCCCGCATGCGCCGACGCGCTCCACAATGCCCCGCTCCAGCCGGTCGCGCAGCGCCGCCACGCGCTCCAGCGCGCCGTTGCGCAGCGCATCGAAGGCCAGCTCCGCCGCCCGCCCCAGCCCTACAATGCCGGGCACGTTCTCTGTGCCTGCGCGCCGCTGCCGCTCGTGCGTTCCGCCGAAGAACAGCGGCTCGATGCGTGCCCCGCGATGCACAAACAGAATGCCCGTCCCCTGCGGAGCATGCATCTTGTGTCCCGAGATGCTGAGCAGGTCGCAACCGATCGCCTTCACGTCGATCGGCATCTTGCCCGCGGCCTGCACCGCGTCGGTATGAAACCAGACGTCGGCTTCTTCCGCAATCCGGCCTATCTCCTCCACCGGCTGCATCACCCCGGTCTCGTTGTTGGCCATCATCACGCTGATCAGCCTGGTATTCGGCCGCAGCGCGCGGCGAACCTCGCCGGCATCGACCGCCCCGTGCGAGTCCACGGGAAGAAACGTGACCTCGGCGCCGCGGTCGCGCAAACGCTCCGCGGCATGCAGCACCGCGTGGTGTTCGATCGATGAAGTAATTAGATGATCGCCCGGCTGCACCAGACCGAAGAGGGCCATGTTGTCGCTCTCCGTGCCGCCCGAGGTGAAGACGATCTCCGACTCCAGGCAGTTCAGCAGCCGCGCAACGCTGCTGCGCGCCTGCTCCACCGCAGCCCGGGCACGCTGTCCGTGCTGGTGGATCGAGGAAGCATTGCCGAAGCTCTCTGAAAACCACGGACGCATCGCGTCCAGCACCTCCGGCAGCAGAGGCGTAGTGGCGTTGGCATCCATGTAAATGCGTTGCATGGATTTATTTTACGGGACTCGCCCTTCGCGTCTTTGCCGTCATCGCGCACGATGCCCGGGACCGGGGATCGCCGCCTCTCTACCGCGCCGTCCAGCCCCCATCCACAAGAATGGTATGCCCGGTAATCAGAGAAGCCGCGGGCGACGCCAGAAAAACCACCGCACCGGTAACCTCAACAGGCTCGCCGATACGGTGCAGCGCGGCAATACGCTCCTCCACATCCGCCCGGAAAGCAGGGTCGGAGAGCACCGGCGCCGTCCCGTCGGTGCGGATGAACGTAGGCGCAATCGCGTTGACATTGATGCCGTGCTGTCCCCACTCCACCGCGAGGCACTTGGTCAGGTGCGCAATGCCCGCCTTGGTCATGCAATAGACGGATTCGGTAGGTAGGGCTGCGAAACCCGCCTGCGAGCCCATGTTGATGATCCGTCCCGAATGCTGCGCAATCATCGATCGCGCCGCAGCCTGGGAGGCGAAGAAGGTGCCCTTCAGATTCACCGCCAGCGTGCGGTCGAAGTCCGCCTCGGTCACGTTCTCGGCCAGGTTAGTGGGCGCAATCCCGGCGTTGTTCACCAGGATGTCGATCCGCCCGAAGTGGCTCACCGTCGCATCGACGGCGGCGCGCACCTGCGCCAGGTCCATCATGTCCATCTGCAGCGGCAGACAGCGGCGGCCGAGCGCGGCAATCTCGCCGGGAAGATTCCCGTGGCGCCCGATGTCGCGCAGTCCGAGCGCAATATCGGCTCCGGCATGGGCCAGCGCCAGCGCCGAAGCGCGGCCAAGTCCACGCCCCGCGGCAGTAACAAGAGCAATCTGTCCGGTCAGATCGAAGCTGGGATAAGAAGTCATGGCGAGGTCCAGAATATCGCGGGAGAGATCCCCGCTGCCTTCCCTTCGCTTTCTCTGGTACGCTGGCTGCGCAGTTCCGGAGAAATACAAATGAAGATGAAACGATGTTTAGCTTTGGCGGCGTGCTGCGCGATGTTGACGCTGCCTCTGAGCGGGTGGGCCCAGGGCGAGAAGCCGAAGATGGCCGTCGCGGGCAACCCCATTGCTCCCGCGGAGAGCCTGGACGCGCTGCTCAGCCTCATGGAACGCCAAGTCGTGAGCGCGGCCGACGCCATGCCTGCGGACAAATACGATTTCGTGCCCTCCGTCCCCGGAGGCGACTTCAAGGACGTGCGCAGCTTCGGATCGCAGGTGAAGCACCTGGCCCAGGCGAATTACGAGTTCTTCCGGGGCTGGGGAGTCGCCGGCGAGGTCGATCCCAAATCGCTCGACTCGCTCAAGACCAAGGACGAGCTCATGAAGGCGCTGCGCGACAGCTACAAGTTCGCCCACGCAGCGGTGGCATCCATCACTCCCCAGAACGCCTTTCTCTCCGTAAAGGCGCCCGAAGAGTTTAAAGCCACGCGCGCTTCGATGGCCGCCTTCGCCATGGCCCACTCCATGGATCACTATGGGCAGCTGGTCGAGTACCTGCGCATGAACGGCATCATTCCTCCGGCAAGCCGCCCCGGCGCCGGCATGTAGCCCGTCTTTGTCATCAATAACGAAGGCGTCCCTTGAGGACGCCTTCCTGGTCTGGCCGATATTCAGACCGCCGCGCTTAGCCGCGCTGGTCGATCGCCACATACTCGGCCGGATATTCCGGCCCGATGTACTCCGCCCGCGGCCGGATCAGCCGGTTGTCGTCCAGCTGTTCGATCACGTGCGCTGCCCAACCGGCGATCCGGCTTATCGCGAAGATCGGTGTGAAGAGATCGATGTCGATGCCCAGCGTCGTGTACGTCGATGCCGAGTAGAAGTCGACATTCGCATTCAGCTTCTTCTCGTCCTTGATGAACAGCTCGATCTTGCGCGACATCTCGAACCACTTGGCCTTGTTCGCCGAACGGCCCAGGTCCTCAGACATCTTGCGCAGGTGGGTCGCACGCGGGTCTTCGGTGTGATACACCCGGTGCCCGAAGCCGGAAATCTTCTTCTTCTGCGCCAGCAGGTTGCGCACGTACTCGGTCGGATCGGCTCCCGCCTTGTCGATGGCGAACAGCATGTGCATCACCGCTTCATTCGCGCCGCCGTGCAGCGGGCCTTTCAGCGCGCCGATCGCCCCGGTAATCGCCGAGTGAACGTCGGAGAGCGTAGCCGCGATCACCCGCGCCGCGAACGTCGAGGCATTCAGCTCGTGATCGGCGTGCAGAATCAGCGCCACGTCGAAAGCCCGCGTCGCCGTCTCCGACGGCTTCTCTCCGTTCAGCAGCCACAGAAAATTCGCCGCGTGCGAGAGCGTAGCATCGGGCGCCACCACGTCCTTGCCCTTGCGGATGCGGTCGCAAGCTGCCACCAGCATGGGAATCTGCGCCGTAAGGTCGAACGACTTGCGGATATTCGAATCGTGATCGACAGCCTTCTCATCGGCGTCGTACATGCTCAGCGCCGAAACCGCCGTGCGCAGCACCTCCATCGGCGTCGCTGTTTTAGGAAAGGATTTCAGCAGATCGAGAATCGGTGCAGGGAGGTTGCGGGCGGCGGCTAATTTTTTTCGGAATTCATCCAGCTCGGTCCTGGTCGGCAGCTTGCCGTGCCAAAGCAGGTAGGCGGTCTCCTCAAACGTCGACTTCTCCGCCAGTTCGTGAATGTCGATGCCGCGATAGGCCAGCACCCCCGCATCGCCGTCGATCCAGGAAATGCCAGAGTTGGCTGCAACAATCCCCTCGAGTCCCTTCGCCGCTACCGCAGTCGCCATACGCTTTCCTGTTCCTCCAACCTGATGATACTGATGGTCTTTTATCGGCTCTCACGCCGCGCTCTCCTGAAAGAGATGCCAAATTGCCCGGGTTCGATGCAGGGCTAGACGACAGGTTCGCGGGCAAAGGAGAGCTAAAGATTGTTTATAGCGCAGCGCGGTAACGGTTGTCATGCACCGTCTGCACGCAAGCAGGTCAGTTTGCAGCGTACGGGCTTCCGCCCACACATCGTTTCAGCGAAAACAAACGGGCCTTAGCCCGCAGCACAGACTCATCCGAGATCCGCCGGCGGCCTGCTTGTTCATTGGACGGATGAGAAGGCAAACCGGCCGCACCGGAAAGGCGAGAGATCAATGCTGAGCGGCTCCTCCAGGATCATCTGCCGCAGCAGCAGCGCTGTTCCCGGCGCCAGCAGGATGCCGTTGCGGAAGTGCCCCGCCGCTACCCAGCGATACCTCCGCCGCGGGCCCGCCATGTCTTCGCGGAAGTCTTCCAGTGGGTCGCAATTCGTAAGCGAATCGATGACCGGCAGGTCGTCCGGTGTCGCCGGCCGCAGTCCCGCCCAGGTCGCGACGATCTGCGCCTCCCGGATCGGCGGCCAGAGCGCGGCCGCGGTCTCCATCAACCCCTCGATCGCGATCCCGTCCACCTGCTTGTCAAACCCCGCATCCTCGACCGTCGCGCCGATCACAATGCGCCCTCCGCCGCGCGGAACCAGATAGATCTCCGGCGTGCGCAGCACCGCTTCCGGCTGGCGCGGGCCGGGCAGATAAACCTCGGCCATCTGGCCCTTACGCGGCGCGCCCGCAATTCCGGTAAGGTTCGTGGTCCAGGCGCCGGCCGCGTGGATCAGCGCATCGGCGCTCCAGTCGCCCGCGGCTGTCGAGAGCTCGGCGCCGTCCTGGCCTTCGCGAGAGCCCAGCACCGGGTTTTCCTCATGGATCGTCACCCCGGCGGCCCGGGCCGCGCTGGGGAGAGCCTGGGCCAGGTCGCGAGGGTTGAAGCTCTCCTCCTCGAGCAGAAAGAATCTCCGTCCGTTGGCCACGATCCCCGGCGCCAGCGCATCGAGCGTCGCCGCATCCGCCTCGCAAACTCCCGCCGGCAGATGGGCCGCGCCCTGCAGCGTGCGCGTGGTGCGGATCGGAATGGCCATGCCCGAGAGCTCCGCTACCCGCTCCAGGAATCGCCCATAGAGAGCGCGGCTCAGCTCGGCCAGCGGACGCAGCGCAGGGGGATTCTCCGGGTCCGACGCCGCCAGCATCCCGGCCGCCGCCCAGGAGGCCTCGGACATGGCCCGGCGGCGCTCAAACACCGTAACCTGCCGACCCGCCGCGGCCAGCTCCAGCGCCGCGCTCAGCCCGATAATTCCCGCTCCCGCAATTGCCACTTCGGTGCGATTCACACGTCTATTTTATGGGCGTTCGGATCGCCGCGCGGTCTCCGCATCGGCGTACCCGCACCTGAATGCCCTTGAAGGCCATCCGCTCCGGCTGCGAAAGGCCGGAGCCGGCAATTCCACGCACCTTTCCCTGCAGAAAGTTGCTCTTAACAAATGCGGATCAGGACGTCGCGGCAAAAAAATGCTCTAATCTCAAGCACACGAGTGGAGCGATACCAAAGCCCGCGCGGTTGAAGTGCGAAAGGATGAACGATGAGCGATGAGACTCCAGTAGTAGTTGCCGAGCAGCGCAGTTATTCCGGACTTTTTCTAGGTTTGCTGGCCATCGCGGTGATCGCCGCAATCGCCGGCCTTGGATGGAGCTACTACCTCTCCGGCCGGCTCACCAACGCCGAAGCCAAGCTGTCGCAGGCCCAGCAGCAGAACGACAAGCTGGCCTCGGCGCTCGACGAAACCAACGCCCGTCTCAAGGTAACCAGCGACACGCTGGGCCGTTCCCTCGGCCTCACCCAGAAGCAGCTCGAGCTCAAGGCGCAGGACCTGCTGCGCCGCCAGCAGGCCGACGCCTCCAGGCTGCAGAGCGTGGAAAGCCAGCAGCAGGCCACGCAGAAAGCCGTAACCTCGGTATCGAGCGACGTCTCCAGCGTCAAGACCGATGTCGGCGGCGTGAAGACCGACCTCGGCAACACCCAGACCGAGCTCAAGAACGCCGAATCGCAGCTGCAGAGCATGAAGGGCGACCTCGGCGTGCAGAGCGGCCTCATCGCCACCAACCACGACGAGCTCGAGATCCTCAAGCACAAGGGCGACCGCAACTACTACGAATTCACCCTCGACAAGGGGCAGAAGAAGCCGGTCTCCACCGTCAGCCTCGAGCTCAAGAAGGCCGACACCAAGCACAGCCGCTACACCCTGGAGGTCTACGCCGACGACAAGAAGATCGAAAAGAAGGATCGCGGCCTCAACGAGCCCGTCCAGTTCTACACCGGCAAAGATAACTACCTCTACGAGCTGGTGGTCAACAGCATCAGCAAGAACGAGGTCAAGGGCTACGTCTCGACGCCCAAGAGCGCTCCGACCCCGGTCAGCACCTCGGGCCAGTAGCGGAAACGGCGTCCGCCCGCCCGGCCCCAAAGGGACCCTCCCAGCAAATTCCTCCGGGGCCGGAACCCTCTGCCGGCGTACGGCTGCAGATGTCCGGGCGGCCGGTACGGTTCCTCAGTAGCCATGCTGGTGCAGCATGAACACCACCACCGAAGCCACCAGGCAATAGATCCCGAACAGGTACCACTTGCCGCTCTCCAGCCACTGGCTCAGCCACTTCAGCGCGACCAGGCCGGCCAGGAATGCGAAGACCATCCCCAGCAGGCTCATCATCACCGGCGACCCATCGCCGCCGGTAACCCCGGCATGCGCCAGCCGCAACGCCTCCCGGCCCACCACCGCCGGCGTCAGCACCACCGCCAGAGCAAAGCTGAAGGCCTCGGCGCGCGAACGCGCTGTTCCCGCCAGCATGCCGGTAGAAATCGTCGCGCCGGAGCGCGAAAATCCGCGGAAGGGAAGGCACAGCCCCTGCACGAGGCCGATGGCGCTGGCCTGCCCCATGGTCACCTCCGGCGCCTCGGTGATCGAGACATGCGAAGCTTTCCGCTTCGCGATCCCGGCGATGAGAATCAGGATGCCGGCCGCGGCCAGCGCCGGGGCGACGATATCCAGGCGTCCGAAGAGGTCTTCGATCTGCGCGTGCGGTGTCGCCTTGAACACCGTCTTCTCCAGAACCTTGATGATCGCCTCGCCGACGATGCCGGTCAGCAGCGTTGCCACGATCACCCGCCCGGCAAACTTCTTGAAGTGATCCATGCTGTCGAAGTACGCCTGCATCCACTGCTTCCAGAAGTACACGATCACCGCGAACATGGTCCCGGTGTGCAGCATCACCAGCAACAGCGTCATTTCCGGGGCAGAGGGGTCCAGCCCCATCAGCTTCTCGGCCACCACAACATGGGCGGAGCTGGATACGGGCAAAAGTTCGGCGAGTCCTTGAACGATGGCAAGGAGAATCACTTTAAGAATGGGCATGCGCCGATTGTATCCAGCAAAGATGACAGGACAAAGTTCGAAATAAAGCTTTTCCGGAGTTGCCTTTCCTGTCTACGGTACTTCAGCTTCCCGCGGTCTTCGGCACCTCCAGCACCAGCGAGTTCTGATGCTGGAACGAAATATGCACTTCCATGCCGCTGCGCGCGTCCCACTGCGCCTTGGGGATGTCGAAGTGAAACACCAGCAGCCCTTCGACCTTCTGCCCCGGCTGCATCGTGATGTCGCGAGGGAACGGGCTCTTCTCGAACTCCCGCACCCCCGGATAAGCGATGAACACCTTCTGGAAATCCGACGGCGAGGCGGCCGTGCTGCGTTGCGGTCCGTCAGGTAGATTCAGGATGGCCCACATGTCCAGGGGAAAGAGAGGAATGTTCGTCTGGTTCGCAACCCGCACGTCGGCGAAGACCAGAACCTCGTCCAGCGTCTCGCTTTCACCCGCCAGCCCCTGCGTCGAAGGCCCGGTCGAGAGATCGCGATGGATCGGATAAACCTCAACGCTGAGCACCTGGCCGGCGCTCACCGGCGGCTTCTGGTTGATATACACATAAGCGCCGATCGCCAGGCAGACGATCACGAACGCCGCAATAACGGTAAGCCAGGCATGGTGCGCGGAACGGGAGTCTTCGGCCATTTTCGGGGAGGTGCCTCTGCACTACAGACGCATTCTATCCTGATACTCGGCAAACGCCGCCGGGCAGACCTCGCTCCGCGGCAAAGGCAAGCCAGCCGCAGCCCCAGCCCCTTGCGAATTCTCTCGACACAACCGGCGCCGCATTGGATACTGGCCAGCGATCAAGGTCTTTTCGTTTCAAAGAAATGGCCTCGTTCGACCAGGGAGAACCTATGCAACGTGTTCTGGGTGTGGCGATCGGAATCGCCGTCGTCTGTCTGCTGCTCAGCATCATTGCGTCGCATCTGCAGGAGGTCTGGGCCTCCTTCACCGCCCGCCGCGCCGCTTCGCTTGAGGACGCCATCGTCAAAATGTTTGCCAGCGAGGACCTGGCGAACAAATTTTTCAATCACCCTCTCATCCAGAACATCTCCTTTTCCGTCCCGCGCACCTGGTGGAGGCGCAATGCGTCGCAGCAGCCGCGCCCGGTCTATATTTCCTCCACGCTCTTCAGCCGCGTGCTCTTCGCCACTCTGGCCGAATACCATAACGTCGCCGGCGGCGTCACCCTGCCCGAGCTGATTCGCAACCTTCCGCCCTCCCCCCTCCAGAAGCAGCTTCAGGCCGTCGTCGTCGGCGCCGGAGACAACGCACAGGCCTGCGCTCTGGCCATCGAACGCTGGTACGACGGCACCATGGACCGCATCAACGGCCTCTACAAGAAGAACACCCAGGCCACGCTGCTCACCCTCGGCGTGCTCCTCGCCGTCATCTGCAATGCCAACCTCTTCACCATCACCGAAAAGCTCTGGACCTCCGACGATGCCCGCGCCGCGCTCAACGCCAGCGCCCAGATCTACACCTGCAAGGATGGCGGCAACTGCCCCTACCCGAACTACGAAGTTGCGCGCCAAAGGATGTCCGACGATCTCGAGAACTACCTTCCCGTCGGCTACCACGGCAAAGGCGTCCGGGCCTATTGGGGCTCCATCTGGAACGGCATTAAGGCGCGCGGCCATCAGCTGAAGCACTCCGACCCGCGCTGGCACGCCTGGCCCCAGCCGCTCGGCGACTGGCTCTATCACCTCGCCGGATGGGGATTGACCGGCATCGCCGTCTCACTCGGCGCGCCCTTCTGGTTCGACGCCGTCAACAAGCTCATCAACCTCCGCCTCGCCGGTGAGAAGCCGCCGCGCGCCGAGCCCCCGCTGGCCGTCGTCACGCCAGCGCCGGCAGCGCCCGACCCCACGGTGGTTAACGTGATCACCCCGCCGCCCAACCCGGCTCCACCCCAGCCTCCGCCGGCGCCGCCCGCGCCCGGCGGCGATGCCCCGCCCGGTCCCGGCCCGCAGGGCGCGTGAAGATCACGGCCGGGGCCGCAGCGCCGCCATAAACTCCTTCGCGGACAAGGCATTGAGCACGTCCGCCTTGGTCAGCCACGCCCGCCGCAGCTGCCGGATGCCGTAGCGCATCTTCTCCATGTGGCTGGTGTGGTGGGAGTCGGTGTTGATGCTGATCTTGCAGCCCAGCTCCCGGGCCAGCCGCAGGTCCCGGTCGCACAGATCGAGCCGGTCCGGATACGCATTGTGCTCCACCGCCACGCCCAGCTCTGACGCCCGCCGGATCACGCTCGCAATGTCGATCTGGAAGGCCTCGCGGCGCAGCAGCAGCCGTCCCGTAGGATGGCCCAGGATGCGCACGTAGGGGTTCTCGATCGCCCGCAGCACCCGCTCCGTCATCTGCGCCTCCGGCTGATTGAACAGCGAGTGCACACTCGCGATCACCACATCCATCTGCGCCAGAACCTCGTTCGACAGGTCCAGCTCGCCGTCGCCCAGGATATCCACCTCGATCCCCGGAAAGACCCGGATGCGGCCTTCCAGCTCCGCATCGACCTCGCGGATCCGCTTGATGTGCTCCAGCGCGCGGGCGTCGTCCAGGCCGTTGGTCATGGCCAGGTTTTTCGAGTGGTCGGTGATGGCAATGTATTCGTAGCCGCGCTCCAGCGCCGCATCCGCCATCTCGCGGATGGTGTTGCGTCCATCAGTCGCCACCGTGTGCATGTGCACGTCGCCGCGAATATCCCGCTGCTCGATCAGGCAGGGAAGGGTGTGCTTCTCCGCGGCTTCGATCTCGCCGTTATTCTCGCGCAGCTCGGGCGGAATCCAGTCCAGTCCCAGCGCCGCGTAGATCTCCTCCTCCGTCGCGCCGGCAACAAACGACCCGTCTTCGACCCGCGCCAGCGCATACTCGCTCAGCGTGTAGCCGCGCTTCAACGCCCGCTGCCGGATCGCCACGTTGTGCATCTTCGAGCCCGTGAAGTACTGCAGCGCCGCGCCGTACGATCCCTTCGGCAGCAGCCGCACATCCACCTGCAGCCCGCTGCGCAGGTTGAAGCTGACCTTGTTCTGTCCCTTCGCGATCAGGTTCGAGATAGCCGGATAGGCGGCCGTATAATCGACAGCCGCCTGCACCTTGTCCTCGGCGCAGGCCGGTCCCGTCACCAGGATGTCCAGATCGCCCACCGTCTCCCGGCCGCGGCGCAGCGAGCCCGCCGGCTCGATGGTGTCCAGCCCCGGAAACCCGCGCAGATATGCGGTCAGCTTCTCCGCCGCCATCTCCGCTTCGTCGATCAGGAAGCGCCCGCTGTTCTTCTTGTATTCCTCGATGCCTTTGCGCAGTTTTTCGATCTGCTTCTCGCCGAAGCGCGGCAGATCCTTCAACTTTCCGGCAGCGATGGCCGTCTCCAGATCCGCCACCGAAGAGACCTGCAGCGCCTCCCAGAAAAGCGCCACGCTCTTCGGACCCATCCCCGGCAGCTTCAGCAGCTCCAGCATCGTCGGCCGGTACTTCAGCAGCAGCTCCTCGCGCAGCGGCAGCGTCCCCGCCTTCTCGATCTCCAGAATATTCGCCGCCATCCCCTTGCCGATGCCCGGAATCTCCTGCAGCTTCTTCGCGTCGCCGGCAATCGTGCTGAGCTGAACAGTGGTCGACTCCACCGCCTCGGCGGCGCGGCGGTAAGAGCGGATGCGGAACGGATCTCCGCTGCCGATCTCCAGCAGATCGGCGGTTTCGGAAAGAAGCTGGGCGATCGAACGATTGTCCATAACAGCCCATTATCGACAGGGCATTCCCGCGCGTCCATCGCCGCCTGCCCGCCGGGAATACGCCCGGCCAATCAATCAGTTGAAAAGGTGCGGATTTGAGCCGCCCCGGCCTTCGCCGGCAAAAGAAAGCCCAGCCATGCCGGCTGGGTCTCAGGAGACGCAGATCTATTTCACCGCTTCAAGAGGAACGCGTATGCACAGCCTCCGGTTGGGAAGAGAAGGAATGTGTCCGAAAGGTTTAGGCGATCTGTTCGCTGCGAATGACCTGATCTGCCTGCGGACCCTTCTGCCCCTGGACGATGTCGAACTCCACCTCGTCTCCTTCTTTCAGGCTCTTGTATCCGTCAATTTGAATGGCGCTGTAGTGGACGAAAACATCTGGACCGTCATCGCGTCCGATAAAACCGTATCCCTTTGCGTTATTGAACCACTTGACCTTGCCTTTATGCTGAGCCACGAGCTATTGACCTTCCTGACAGCAGATTCCGGTTGGGGATTAACCAACCTGCCTACAGTAGAGACGCAATCCGCCCGGCTTTGGTTTTCCCTGAAAATTGCCCCGCGTTCATGGAAAGACACAAAAGTTTTATCCGCCCGTTTGTCCCGCCCGGCTCTCACTTTTTCTTTTTCGCCGCCCTGCGCCGCGCGTAAAGCATTACCGAGACAAGAGTTTTGCCATCGCGAATCTCACCCTCGTCGATCAGCCGCAGCACCTCGGAGAGCGGCGCCAGGTAAATCTGGATGCGCTCATCCTGCTCCGGCTGCGCCTCGCCCGGCGTCAGCCCCTCGGCCAGGTACACCTGCATCCACTCGCCGAGAAACCCGGGACTGGCAAAATAGCGCGTCAGCTTCGTCCATTTCTTGGCGCGAAAGCCCGTCTCCTCGATCAGCTCCCGCTTCGCCGCCGCCAGCCGATCCTCGTCCCCGTCCACCTTCCCCGCCGGCACTTCATACAGATACTGGCTCGCCGCGTGCCGGTACTGCCGTTCGATCACGATCAGCGGATCTTTCTTGTCCCTGCTGTCGTCGACCGCCAGGATCACCACCGAGCCGTTATGCCGGATGATGTCCCGCTCCACCGGCTTCACCCCCGGCTCATGCACCTGCTCCTTGAGCACTTTGAACAGCGGCCCGGTATAGGCCACCTGCGATGAGCTGACCTCCGCCGCCTTGCCCGGCTTGAGCTTGAACTTGCCCTTCACCCTGATCACCGTGGCCGCAGTGCCGGCCTCCGTCACCTTGTCTTTCTTCTTCGCCATTCCCTCTCTCTCCCTACGATTCATCTCCGCTTGACGCCATGCGTCATTACCGCCATTCGTTTCCCCAGGCCGTTTGCCTGGATTCAGCCAGCCCCGCCTCGGGTATCGCCAATTTTCTTACGGTACCATTCGTGAGATGGCGGCTCGAACATTGGATGTCTCGATCATAGGGCTGGGTAACTGGGGAAGCTCTCTCGCCGCGGCCCTCACCGCGGCGCGCGTCCCGCTGCGCGAAGTCGTCGTGCGCAAACGCCGCCGCACGGGCTTTCCCGCGGTG
>Ga0335075_10005555_pt1 | contig 19537 bp, 19 predicted proteins | sample Lox_Sample_24_FD_206723 | JGI IMG/M metagenome (GOLD analysis project Ga0335075, IMG submission 206723) | Soil microbial communities from Loxahatchee National Wildlife Refuge, Florida, United States - Lox_Sample_2.4 | ecosystem: Environmental > Terrestrial > Soil > Wetlands | place: USA...
CGCGTAAACCCCCCCCCCCCCCCCCCGGGGGGGTCCCAATTAACCCCCCTTCGGGGTTTAATTGGGCCAACGCACCGGGGTCGCCGAGGCTTCTAGACCTGGGTGATCACCACGGCCTGCAGGTTGAGGAAGGCGCGCATGCCGAATTCGCCGCCGAGCTCGCGGCCGACGCCGCTGCGCTTGACCCCGCCGAAGGGGATGCGGGGATCGGAGGCGGTCATCGCGTTGACGAAGACCATGCCCGATTCGATGTCGGCGGAGAGCGCCTCGGCGCGCTCCAGGTCGTCGGTCCAGAGCGAGCAGCCGAGGCCGAACTCGGAGTCGTTGGCGATCGCGATCGCCTCCGCCTCGTCGGCGACCCGGGCCACGGCGGCGACCGGGCCGAACGTCTCCTCGCGCAGCACCGGCGCGTCGGAGCCGGCGACGGCCGAGACCACGGTCGGCTCGTACCAGGCGCCCGGCTCGGCCGGGGCGGCGCCGCCGGTGAGGACCTTGGCCCCGGCGGCGACCGAGGCGTCGACGATCCCGGCGAGCTCGTCGCGCAGGTCTTCGCGGGCCATCGGGCCGAGCTGGGTCTCGGGGTCGACCGGGGCGCCGCGGCGCAGTTCCTTGGCGGCGGCGGCGAAGCGCTCTTCGAACTCGGCGGCGGCGGACTCGACGACGATGAACCGCTTCGCCGCGATGCAGCTCTGGCCGGTGTTCTGGAAGCGCGCGGTGACCGCGACCTCGACCGCCTTCTCCAGGTTCGCGTCGCCGAGGACGATGAACGGGTCCGAGCCGCCCAGCTCCAGCACCACCGGCTTGATCGCCCGGCCGGCCGCTTCGCCGACGCTGACCCCGGCGGCGTCGGAGCCGGTCAGGGTGACCCCGGCGATGCGCCGGTCGCCGATCAGCTCGCTCGCCTTGCGGCCGCCGACGACGATCGTCTTGAAGAGACCCTCGGCGCCCGCCCGCTCGAACACCTCTTCGAGGAGGAGGCCGCAGCCGGTCACGTTGGAGGCGTGCTTGAGGACGAAGGCGTTGCCCGCCGAGACGATCGGCGCCGCCGCCCGTATCGCCTGCCAGAGCGGGTAGTTCCAGGGCATGATCGCCAGCACCACGCCGAGCGGGCGCTTGTGCACGGCGACCCGCCGACCGTCACCGGTCTCGATCGGTTCGCTCGCGAGCAGGGCGCCGCCGTGCTCGGCGTAGTAGTCGGCCGCCCAAGCGCACTTCTCGACTTCGGCCTCGGCTTCGGCGATCGGCTTGCCCATCTCCCGGCTCACCGTCCGCGCCAGCTCCTCGGAGGCGGCCCGCAGCTCGCGCGCCACCGCGCTCAGCAGCTCGGCCCGCTCCGGCCAAGGGCTCTTCCGCCGGCGCCGGAAGGCGGCGTGGGCGGTGTCGAGCGCGGCGTCGATCCGCGCGTCGTCGAAGATCTCGTAGGTCTCGAACCGCTCGCCGTTCGCCGGGTCGATCGACTCGACCACCGCACCTGAACTCATCACTTCCCTCTTTTCTTCTCTCTTCGGCTCCCAACCGATCGGGCCTGCCTACAAAGAGCAAAGCAGAGTCGCGTGATCAGGTGCCGGCGAGCTCCTCGGTCGGCGCCCAGAGCCAGGCGTAGGACTTGAAGTCGCCGGAGCCCGATTTCAGTTCCTGGTCGCGACGCTCCTGCTCCGGGCCCTCCTCGAGGTGCCAGAGGGCGGCGTTCGCCCGCGAGGCCTCCTGGACCCGGGTGGCGCGGGGCTTGCGCATCTCCTCGTAGCGGCGCAGGGCGGCGGGCACGTCGTCGCCGTGCTCGCGCAGGGCCACGGCGAGGCCGGCACCGTCCTCGATCGCCTGGGCCGCCCCCTGCGCCTGGAAGGGCAGCATCGCGTGGCAGGCATCGCCCAGCAGGCCCACCCGTTCGACGCTCCAGGCATCCATCGGTTCGCTGTCGTGGAGGCCGTAGGCGGTGATCGTCGGGGCCAGGTCGATCAGGCGGTGGATGCGGTGGTCCCAGCCGGCGATCTGCGCTTTCAGCTCGGCCGGGTCGACCGGCGCCGACCAGAAGGCCTCGTCCGGTTCGAGGCCGGCGCGGGTGACCCCCATATACAGACCGTCCCCGCCTTTGATCGGGTGGGTGATCACGTGGCCGTTGGGGCCGAGCCAGATGTTCTGCGCGGGCCGCGCGATCAGCTCGGCGAGCTCCTCGTCTTCGCGGATCCGCGCCGCGTCGAGGACGTGGCGGTTGGTCACCCGGCCGCTGAACCAGGGGGATTTGGGACCGAAGAGGTCGGTGCGGACCACCGAGCGGATGCCGTCGGCGCCGATCAGCAGGTCGCCGCGGATCTCCTCGCCGCCCGCCTCGACCACCGCCTCGTCGGGCCCGGTCGAGACGACCGCGGTGGCGGGCGCGTCGAGGCGGATCTCGGCGGGCGGGCCGGGATCGTCGGGATCGGTGGCGGCGCCGACCAGGGCGCTGTGCAGGTCGGCCCGGTGCAGGCACCAGTAGGAGGCGCCGACCCGCTCCAGCAGGGCCGCGCCCATCTCCGCTTCGCCGAGCACGGTGCCGTCGCTCCAGTTGCGACGGATCGCCGCCTCGGCCGGCACGCCGACGTCGCGGAAGCGGTCGACGACGCCCCAGGAGTCGAGCAGGCGGGAGGCGTTCGGGGCCATCTGGATCCCGGCGCCGACGGTGCCGAGCGCGTCGGCCTGCTCGACCACCACCACCTCGTGCCCGGCGCGCCGCAGGGCGATCGCGGCGGCCAGCCCGCCGAGCCCGGCGCCGACGACGACGACGCGCAGCCGCGCCGAGCCGCTCGCTTCAGAAGACATCATTGGTCAACACCACCTTCGTCGCCTCGCGGCGGTCGAACTTCTCGTAGGCCTCGGCCCCGCGCTCGAGCGGGAAGCGGTCGCTGATCAGCCGCGAGGGCCGCAGGCGCTCGTCGGCGATCATCCCGAGCAGCGTCTCGCGGTCGTTCAGCGGATCGCCCATCGCGAAGCGCAGAGTCAGCTCGGCCTCGAACATGCGCCCCGCTTCGAGCGGGTAATCGGGCTCGAAGTGGGCGCCGACCACGCAGATCGTCCCCCGCCCGCGGACCAGCGAGAAGGCCGCGTCGAGGGCGGCCTTCGCCCCCGCCGCCTCGATCACCGCGTCGGCGCCGAGCCCGCCGGTGGCCGCGGCCACCGCGTCGGCCGCCGCCTCCGGGGCGACCGGCTCGGCCCCGAGCGCCGCCGCCGCGTCCCGCCGCGCCTCGATCCCGTCGACGGCGATCACCCGCCGCGCGATCGGCACCGCGACCATCGTCGCCATCAGCCCCACCGTGCCGCAGCCGAGGATGACCACCGTGTCGCCGATCCCGACCCCGGCCCGGCGCACCGCCGAGAGCCCGGTCGGCAGCATGTCGGCGACGAAGACCGCGTCGTCGTCGTCCACCCCCTCGGGGATCGGCCACAGCGAGCGCTCGGCGACCGGCGCCCGCACCAGCTGCGCCTGGCCGCCCTCGAGGCGTTCGTAGACGCCGCTGTAGCCGAAGAGGGCGCGGTGCTCGCACTGCATCGGCCGCCCGGAGCGGCAGTGCTCGCAGGTCCCGTCGGAGATCATGCTGGTGTTGACGACCCGTTGGCCGACCTCGATCCCCTTCACCTCGGGGCCGACCTCGCGGACCACGCCGACCCACTCGTGGCCGGGGATCGTCCCCGCCTCGAAGCCCGGCGTCAGCCCGTGATAGGGAAAGAGGTCGGCGCCGCAGATCGCCGTCCGCGAGACCTCGACTATCGCGTCGGTCGGGTGCTCGATCCGCGGCTCGGCCGCCGCCTCGTCGAGCTCCAGCCGCTCCGGCCCGTTGATCCTCAACGCCTTCATCCCTCCACCTCCGCGGTGTCGCTCGTCTCGAACTCGGCAGGCCGGCGGTCGGCCCACGGGCGCGCCGCTTCGAAGGCGGCGGCGGCCCTGATCACCAGCGCCTCGGCGTGCAGCCCGCCGGCGATCTGCAGGCCGACCGGCACGCCCGCCGCTTCGAACCCGGCGGGCACCGAGATCGCCGGCGTCCCCAGCATGTTGGTCGGGTAGGTGAGCAGCCAGCCGAGCGCCTGCCGGCGCAGCGGCTCGCCGTCCAGCGCGGGCGGGCAGTAGGCGTCGGCGGGGAAGGCGCCGCGCGAGAGGGTCGGACTGACCAGCAGGTCGTACTCGCCCATGAAGGCGGCGAAGCGATCCCACATCCGCCCCCGCGCTTCCAGCGCCAGGCCGACGTCGAGCGCGCCGGCGGCGGCGCCCTCGCGGATCACCTGGACCAGCTGCTCGTCGACCTGGCCGGCCAGCGCATCCCAGTCGAAGAGGTCGACCATGGTCGCGTAGGCGGGCTTCCAGATCCCCTCCCACATCGCCTCTTCGGGGTTCTCCCAGTCCGGCGCCGCCTCGACCACCTCACAGCCGAGCTCCTCGAAGGCACCGACCGCGCGCTCGCAGACGGCGACGATCTCGGGGTCGACTTCGGGCTCGAAGCCGAGGTTCGGCGACCAGGCCACCCGCAGCTTCCCCAGCCCCTCGCCGGCGGCGGCGAGGAACCGGCTGCCGTCCTCGGGCAGCGACAGCGGGTCGGAGGGATCGGGATGGGCGAGCACGTCGAGCATCAGCGCCGCGTCGGCGACCGTGCGGGCGATCGTCCCGTAGCCGAGGAAGGTCTCGAAGCGGGACGGGACGATCGTGTGCGGGATGCGGCCGAGGCCGGGCTTGAGCCCGACCACGCCGTTCAGCGCCGCCGGGATCCGCACCGAGCCGGCCCCGTCGGAGCCCTCGGCCAGCTGGCCCAGCCCGGAGGCGACCCCGGCGGCGGCGCCGGCGCTCGAGCCGCCCGCGCTCACCCCCTGCTTCCAGGCGTTGTGGGTGGGCCCGTAGACGTGGTTGGTCGAGGACCCGCAGTACCCCGCCTCCGACATGTTGGTCTTGCCGAGGAAGAGCCCGCCGGCCGCGAACATGCGGCGGGCGAAGGTCTCGGTCTCGGTCGAGCGGGCGTCCTTCAGCGGCACCAGGCCGAGCGTCTCCACCGTGCCCTCGACCCGGCAGGCCTCCTTCAGCGTGAAGGGCACGCCGTGCAGCGGGCCGAGCTCGCCGCCGGCGGTGACCTCGTCGGTGAGCCGTCGGGCGCGCTCCCGGATCGCCTCGGCGTCGTACTCGACGATCGCGTTCAGCGCCGGGTTGACCCGTTCGATCCGGGCGATCTGGGCCGCGGCGATCTCGCTCGGCGACACCTCCCGCTCGCGCACCATCCGCGCCAGCTCGGTGGCCGGCGTCCAGCAGAGCTCCTCCGCCCCGCTCATCGCGGCAGCTCCTCGAGCTCGACCAGGTAGCCGTCCGGGTCGATCGCGAAGACCCGCGCCCCGCCCCACGGCGGCGCGAACGGCTCGGTCAGGAAGCTGACGCCTTGCGCGACCAGGTCGGCGTGGGCGGCGCGGCAGTCGGCGACCTCGATCACCAGGTTCGCCTGCAGCCGCGCCGGGTCGACCGGCGCCTCCAGTTCGACCCCCGGCCGGTCCTCGGCCGGATGACCCTGCTCGGCCAGCGACAGCCGCGCCCCGGCCAGGGTGAGGATCGCGTAGTCGGGATCCTCGAAGGTCGCCTCGACCTCGAAGCCGAGCCTGTCGCGGTACCAGGCGCTCGCCGCGGGCACGTCCGCGACCGCGAGGATCGCGCCGAACCGCGTCGCCCCGACGGCGGCCATCAGTTGCGCGTGTGGCCGCCGTCGACGGCGATCAGCTGGCCGGTCACCCAGCCCGACTCCTCCGAGCAGAGGAAGGAGACGGTGGGCGCGATGTCGTCGGGCTCGCCGCGGCGCGGCACCGCCTGCAGGCTCTGGACGAAGTCGAACGCGTCCTTGTGCGGGCCCGCCAGCACGCCCTCGCTGGCGGTCAGCCCGGGGGCGACGGCGTTGACCGTGATCCCGTCGGGCCCGACCTCGGTCGCCAGCGCCCGGGTGAAGCCGACGACGCCGCCCTTGGCGGCGACGTAGGCGGCCATGTTCGGGGTCCCGGCCAGGAACGTGTTCGAGGCGATGTTGACGATCCGCCCGTAGCCCGCCGCCTTCATCGGCTCCCAGACCGCCCGGGTGCAGAGGTAGACGCCGGTCAAATTGGTGTCGATCAGCTTGCGCCAGTGCTCGAGGTCGACCTCGGCCCAGGGGACGAAGGGCACGATCGCGGCGTCGTTGACCAGCGCGTCGACGCGGCCGTGCTCGTCCAGCACCGCCTTCACCATCGCCGCCACCGAGTCGGGCTCGGAGACGTCGACCTCGATCGCCATCCCGCGCTCGAGCTCGTCGGCGGCCTCCTTCGCCCCGGCCGCGTTGAGATCGGCGACGGCTACCGTCGCCCCTTCCGCGCCGAGCTTGCGGGCGATCGCCCGACCGATCCCCTGGGCGCCCCCGGTGACGATGGCGACCCGATCCTGAAGCTTCATCTCTCTCCTCTCCCTCTCGTCTCAGTAGTGGTCGGGCGCGTGCTTGTAGGAGCTCCACGCGTCCATGTCGTGGGTCAGGAAGACGTCGGCCTCGATCCGGGCGGCGAGCGCTTTGACCCGCCGCAGCGACTCGACGTTCGCGGTCGGGTCGTTGTGGAAGCCGGCGATCATCTCCTTGTCCCAGCTTTCCTGGGTATAGGTGACGTCGGCGCAGAAGAACAGCGGCGCCGCGCCCTCTTTCTCGAGGATCAGCGAGCGGTGGCCCACCGTGTGCCCGGGGGTGTGGATCAGCTTGATCCCGGGGGCCGGCTCGACCACGTCGCCCTCCAGCCAGCGGTACTCGGAGTCGGGCCGGTGGAACACCTTGTCGGCGTAGCCGAGCCGCTCGAAGCTCTCCGGCACCAGCGCGTGGCGCAGCTCCTCCTTGTCGACCCAGGTGGTCGCCTCGGGCAGGTGGCGCTGACCGCCGCAGTGGTCGAAGTGCAGGTGCGAGTTGAGCACGGCGGTGACGTCGCCCGCCCCGAAGCCGCACCGCTCGAGCTGGCCGAGCAAGGTCTGCTCCTCGGTCTGCTCGGGCAGCTCGAAGGGCAGGAACTCTTCCACCGTGCCCTTGTCGAAGCCGGAGTCGAACAGGAAGAGGCCCTCGTCGTGCTCGATCAGCACGCTGTACACCGGGAAGCGGACCGGCGTGCCGCAGCCGACGTTCCAGGTGATGTGGGACTGGTCGATGACCAGCGTGCCGCTGTCCAGCAACCAGACTCGTTCGACGCCCATCGCCGCCCCCTCTCAGACTGCCTGTTCGTTCAGCGTCTTGCGCACCGCGACCAGCGCCGCGGCGCGCTTTTTCGGCAGCTCGGCGAGTTCCTCCTCGCTGTAGGAGAAGAGGCCGCCGCCGGTCTTCAGGCCGAGCTTGCCTTCGCCGGTCAGCTTGGTGACCGTCTCCGAGACGCCGGACTCGGTCGAGATGTCGGCGTTCAGGTAACTGGCGACGTTCTCGTAGATGTCGAGCCCGGCGACGTCGAGCAGCTGCATCGGCGGGATCACCGCGAGCTTGTAGCCGATCCCCCACTTGACGTTCAGGTCGAGGCCCTCGGCGTCGATCACGCCCTCGTCGACGAGGGCCAGGCACTCGCGCATGATCGCGTAGAGCACCCGGTTCTCGACGAAGCCGGGGACCTCCTTCTGCAGCCTGCTCGGGTGGTAGCCGATCTTCGCGATCAGCGCCTCGGCGGCGTCGATCGTCGCCTGGTCGGTGCGCTCGCCGGGCACCACCTCGATCATCGGGATCAGCTGCGGCGGGTTGGACCAGTGCATGCCGATGACCCGCTCCGGGTGCTCCAGGTCGGCGGCGATCTTGGTGATCGGGATGCCCGACGTGTTCGAGCTGAGGATCGCCGTATCGGGCGCGTGCTGCTCGAATTCGGCGAAGATCTGCTGCTTCAGCTCGAGTTTCTCCGGCGCCGCCTCGAGCACCACGTCGACGTCGGCGAGCGCCGCCGCGAGGTCGTCGTGGAAGGAGATCGAGCCGCCATCGGTCTTGTCGGTGCCGAGTTTGTCGAGCACGCCGCGGGCGACCGGGACCATCCCTTCCGCTTTCTCGAGCGCCTCCGTGGAGACGTCGAAGAGCCTCACCTCGATTCCGGCACGCTCCAGCACCGCGCCCATCCCCGGGCCCATCGTCCCGGTCCCGATCACCGCCGCTCGCTCGATCTCACTCATCCGCTTCAAGCCTCCTGGTCGCTTGTCTTGATCCCGATGCCGCGGCGGCAGAGTTCCCGCACCCAGGCATCCCAGTATTCGTTCACGAGGAAGTCGTCGTACTTGCGCCGATTGAGGTCCCCGAGCATCTCCGTCTCGATCGGATTGGGGTTGCCGAGCGTGACCGCGATCGACTGCAGCATCACCGCCCGCTCCAAGGTCACCGCGGTCAGCACCAGCCAGCGCACGTCGGCCCCGGCGACCAGGACCCCGTGGTTGCGCATGAGGACGGCGCGGCTGTCGCCGAGCGCGTCGGCGACCTGCTCGGCCTGGCTGACCTCGGTGATCAGGTCGGCGTTCTCGAAGGTGGCGACGCCGCGGTCGAAGAGCACCGCGTCGTGGGTCAGGTGCAGGAGCGGCGCGTCGGTGGCCCCGAGCGCGGTCGAGTACGGCGGGTGGCCGTGGGCGACGGCGGTGACGTCCTCGCGCCGGCGGTACACCTCGGTGTGGAGGACGGTCTCCAGGTGCATGTCGGGGGTCGCGCCCTGCGGGTGGTTGTCGAGGTCGACCGCGATCACGTCCTCGGGCTCGATCTCGGCCAGGGTGAGGCCGCGGCGCTTGATCCAGATCCGCCGCGGGTCGCGCGGGTCGCGCGCGCTGACGTGGCCGAGCGTGAGGTCGCGATAGCCGTGCTCGGCGAGGATCCGGCAGGCCCAGGCGACTTCGGTGCGCAGCTCTTCGACCTCGCGGTCCGCCAGCGTCGTCGCCATCAGCCGGCTCCCTCGCGCCGCTCGGTCGGCGGGTAGTCGGGATGGGGGAAGCCGAACACCATGACGACGTCCGCGTCGGAGTCGTTGACGACGGCGTGCCAGGTCGACGCCGGGATGTGGAGCGCGTCGCCGGCGGCGAAGCGGACCTCGCCGGCGTCGGTGTCGACGCGGCCGCTGCCGCTGACCACGTAGGCGACCTCCTCGGTCTCGTGCGAGACCGGGGCGAGCACCGTGCCCGGCTTGAACACCGAGTAGCCGAGCGAGCTCACGTTGCCGCCGACGGCGGCGCCGGTGATCAGCATCCGGCTCCAGCTGCCGCCCGGGAGGTCGATCGTCTCGACCTCCTCGAGCGGCACGACGCTGACCTGGCCTTCGCTCACAGCGCCCACTGCCCGTCTTTGACGATGTAGGTGCCGTCGTCGACGATCTGCAGGGTGGCGTCGAGGATCACCCCGTCGAGGTGGAGCGAGGAGACGTTCTGGCCGCCCGGGTAGGAGAGGTGGTTGTCGCCGAGGGCGAAGTGGACGGTGCCGACGCGACCCTTCTCCGACGGCGTGCCGAAGGGCGCCACCTCGGAGACGCCGAAGGCGAACTCGCCGGTGACGTCGGCGTTCTCGACCCCCTCGATCACCTCGCGCAGCCGGCGCGCGTCGTCGCCGCCCTCGATCTTCACCGCGTGGCCCTTCTCCATCGTCCAGGTGATCGGCTCGGTGACCTGGCCGGGCAGGCCGATCCCGAGCATCACCCCGTCGACGACGATCGTCCCGTCGGTGCCGTCCTCGACCGCGGCGAAGGCGACCTCGGCCCAGAGCGGCAGCGGCCCCATCATCTGGCCGCGCTCCTTGATCGAGGTGACCTCGAGCGCCGGCCGGCCCTCGATCGTCACCGTGACGTCGGTCCCGGCGGGCGAGGTGACCCGGCACTTCTTCTTGCCTTTCAGCACCTCGATCGCCGCTTCGGCGCGCCGCGTGGCGTTGAGGATCTTCTCCTTGGTCAGCCCCCAGCCGCCCATGCCGGGCTCGACCGAGCAGATCTTCGCCTCGTTCTTCAGCGCCTCGCCGATCGCGGGCACGTGGCAGAAGCGGTTCGCCCACTCGAGGTTGGTGACGACGATGATCTCGTCCGAGGCGACCATCGCCTGGTGCAGGTTCTTCGGCGGCGCCATCGGGAAGCTGGTGTCGGCGCGGCCGCGCTTCACCTGCGCTTCGTTGTCCATCACCACCGGCCAGGCGCCGCGGTCGAGGGCGACCTCGGCCAGGGCGTCGGCTTCGACCCGGTGCTCGTTGTCGCAGATGATCGTCACCACGTCGTCGGGCTCGACCGACATGCAGACGTCGATCACCAGCTCGGCGTCCTTGCGGATCTCCTCAGCAGTTGGCATTTCTCGACTCACCTCGCCATCTCGCGCTCGAACGCGGGTAGGACTTCGCTTGCAAATCGCTCCACCTGGCCGACCTGGTCGAGATCGCCGAAGCGACAGATGAAATGGGTCACGCCGCGGTCGGCGAACTCGCGCAGCCAGGCGGCGATCTGCTCCGGCTCCCCCACCGGGCCCCAGTTGGAGAGGTCCATGTTCTGGGAGAGCTCGGGGTAGTACTTGGAGATGTATTCGTCGAAGGCGACGTTGGCGCTCGCCTCCGAGTCGCCGACGTTCATCGTCACCTGGTAGGCGACCTCGTAGTCGGAGAAGTCCCTGCCCAGCTCGCTCGCGGCCTCGGTCAGGTAGCCGATCTGCTCGGTCAGCTCCTCCGGGTGCTGGGCGCGGCAGCAGGTCATCCAGCCGTCGCCGTACTCGATGATCCGCCGGCAGGCGCGCTTCATGATCCGCACCATCCGCTCGTCGTGGGACTCGTCGATCAGCCGCGGGTTGGAGACGATCCAGGTCGGCGGCGGCTGCTGGATCGGCATCAGCGGCACCATCTCGGTGCCCGAGTGGAAGGCGATCTCGTCGTAGTCGAAGAACTTGCCGTGGAAGTCGACCTTGCCCTCGGTCCACAGCGTGCGGAGGATCTCGAGGCCCTCCTCGAAGATCGTCGCCCGCTCCTTGAAGGGCAGGCCGAGCGCCTCGTACTCCTGGCGCACCCGCACTTCGGCGCTGCCCATGCAGGGGCCGAAGATCGTCCGCCCGCCGGAGATCTGGTCGAGCGTCGACCACTCCATCGAGAGCACCAAGGGATTGCGCTGGGTGCTGATCAGGCAGGCGGTGCCGAGGCGCACCCGCTCGGTCCGCTGGGAGATCGCCGAGAGCAGCGAGATCGACTCGTAGCGCGGCTTGGAGAAGAGGCTGTCGCCGACCCAGACCGAGTCGAAGCCGAGCCGCTCGACCCGCTCGGAGAGGTCGAGCAGGGCGGGCAGGTCGTAGTCGGGGGCGATCAACGGCTCCCGGTTGTTCAGGTTGACTCCGAACTCGACCTTGCGCCGGGGCTCCGCGTTCACTGCTCCTCGCTTTCTTCCGCCGCTGTCAGGGCGGGCTGGGGCGCGTCGCCCTCGCCGGCCTCGATCCGCTGGGGAATCTCGATGTGATTGGCAAGCAGTCGGGCCGCCTCGTCGGGGTCGCCGGCTTCGACCGCGGCGAGGATCGCCGCGTGTTCGGTGGGCGAGGAGCCGATCGTCCCGCGGAGGGTCAGCGAGCGCGGCAGGTAGCGGCCCATCTGCGCCATCAGCAGCCGGTAGTGCTCGCCCAGTTTGGCGTTCCGGGAGGCGTCGACGATCTGCTGGTGGAAGGCCGAGTTGGCGTCGAAGAACTCGGTGGTGTCGTCGTTGGCGACGAACTCGTTCATTTCCTCGTGCAGCTCGCGCAGGCGGGCGAGCTCGTCGGCTTCGATGCGCGGCACGGCGAGCCGGATGGCGAGCGTCTCGAGCGCCTCCCGCACCTGGTAGGCCTCGACGAATTCCTCGTCGGTCAGCTCGGCGACCACCGCCCCGCGGCGCGGCGTCACCTTGACCAGCCCTTCGCTCGCGAGCCGGCCGAGCGCCTCGCGGATCGGTCCGCGGCTCACCTCCAGCTCGGCCGAGAGCGCCAGCTCGTTCAGCTCCTGGCCCGGGGTCAGCCGGTTGGACAGGATCTCCTCGCGCAGGTGGTCGAAGACCTGCTCGCGAAGCGTCTTGTTGCGTACGCCGAGCGATTTCGTGCTGCGCTCGTCGGTCTCACTGGTCGCCATGTCAGCGCGCTCCTCTTACGTAGGGAAGGGCAAGTGCCGGTGGCAGGTACGAGCGCCGGCCGAAGATGACCAACGCCACCATCACCGCGATGAACGGCAACATGTTGATGAGATCGGTGGAGATTTCGACTCCCGCGAGCTGCAGCGCCGTGGTGATCGAGAGCGAGATGCCGAAGAGCAGCGACGCGAGCGCGACCCAGATCGGCTTGCCGCGTCCGAGCATGCAGATCACGATCGCCATGTAGCCCTGACCTTGGGTCATGAACGGGGTGAAGACCCCGGCCCCGGCGATCGCCAGGAAGCCGCCGCCGAGGCCGGCCAGGGCGCCGGTCGAGAGCACCGCCCAGCTGCGCGTGGCGGCGACGCTGATGCCGGCGGCGTCGAGCGCCTCCGGCTTCTCGCCGGCGGCGCGCAGGTTGAGCCCGACGTTGGTCGACCTGAACAGCCAGGTGAGGACGACGGCGAAGATGATCCCGAGGTAGACGAGCAGGTTCTGTTCGAACAGCCCGTTGCCGATGATCGGGATCTTGTCGAGCAACGGGATCGGCGTCGTCGGCGTCGCCCCGAGCCGCGGATAGGTGGTGCCGAACTGGGCACCCTGGAGAACGCTGGTGACCCCCTCCCCGGCCAGGGTGATCGCGATCCCGACGACGATCTGGTCGAGGCCGAGCCAGACGCAGAGGACGATCATCACCAGGCAGGCGATGACGCCGCCGGCCGCGCCGCCGAGGAAGCCGAGCCAGGTCGAGTGCAGGTAGTAGGCGGCGATGAAGCCGGTGTAGGCGCCGAGGATCATCATCCCTTCGATCCCCAGGTTGAGCACCCCGGCGCGCTCCGAGATCGCCTCGCCGCAGGCGGCGAGGAGCAGCGGGATGCCGGCGATCACGCCGCCGGAGATCAGCGCCGTGAGCACGTCCTGATGGAAGAGGTTGCTCACCGCGCCACCTCCTTCGGCTTCTCCTCGGGCTCCGCCGCCGGCTCGTCCTTCTTGCCGCCACCGGGCAGCCGCAGCGCCGCCCGCAATCCGTTCGGGAGGTAGCTGCGGCCGAGCGAGCGACGCCGACCGAGGAACTCGATCACGGTCATGAAGAGCAGGATCAGGGCGACGAGGACGAGCAGGAAGTCGGTCGGCAGACCGACTTCCTGGGTCGCCAGGGTGCCGCCGGTCGAGAGCACGGCGAAGAAGGCGATGAACGGGATCACGGCCAACGGGTTCAGCCGGGCGAGGAAGACGAAGGGGATCACCGTGTCGCCGTAGGAGGGGTTCCAGTTGGCGCGGATGTAGCCCCAGACGCCGAGGATGTCGGCCGCCGCGGCGAGGCCGATCAAGAGGCCGCTGAAGAAGAAGCTGGTGATGATCAGCTGCCGCACCTGGATGCCGACGTGGCGGGCGGCGCGCGGGTTGGCGCCGAGCACGTCGATCTTGAGGCCGAAGGAGGTGCGCGAGATCGCGAAGTAGACGACCACCGCGGCGGCCAGCGCGACCAGCACGCCGATGTGGACTTTGGTGCCCGGGATGTGGGGCAGCATCTTGCTCAGCGCCAGGACCTTGGTCTGGGCGATGTTCACGCTCGGGTCCTGGAAGGGCCCTTTGATCAGGATCTGGGCCAGGCCGACCCCGATGAAGGACATCATCAGCGTGGTGATGATCTCGTTGGTGTCGTAGTAGGCCTTCAGCAGCGCCGGGACGATCGTCCAGATCGCGCCGACCAGGCCGGCGACGATGAAGAGGACGAGGAAGGCGAGCCCGAGCGGCAGGTCGTTGACCAGCGACGGCGCCAGCCCCGAGATGATCGCCGCCGAGAGCAGGAACTGGCCGTTGTAGCCGAGGTTCCAGATGTTGGCGCGGAAGGCGATGATCAGGCCGACCGCGATCAGCAGCAGCGGCGCCATCCGTTTGGCGCTTTCCTGCCAGGCTTTGCCCTGGGCGCCGTGTTCCCAGACCGAGGAGTAGAAGGCGAACGGGTTGTGGCCGAGGATCACCAGCAGGACGCCGCCCGCGACCAGCGCCAGCAGCACCGGCACCAGCGAGCGGATCGCCGTGTCGATCGCTTTGCCGACGGCGCCCGAGCGGGCGCCGGCACGGTTCGGGACCTCGACCTCGGTCAGCAGTTCGTTGCCGGGGACGGTGCTCACTCGACCCCCTCCGCCCCCGCCCCGGCGAGGCTCAGGGAGACGTCGCCGATCATCATCCCGCCGATCCGCTCGGCGGCGCCCGGACCGGGCTCGGCCTCGCCGACCAGTCGGCCGCGGGAGAGGACGACGATCCGGTCGGAGACCTCGAGCAGCTCGTCGAGGTCGGTCGAGATCACCAGCGCGGCCTTGCCGTCGCGCATCTGGCGGATCATCTCCCGCACCCCGAGGGTGGTTTTCAGGTCCAGCCCGTAGGTCGGCTTGTGGAAGACGACGACCTTGGCGCCGAAGGAGAGCTCGCGGGCGAGCAGGACTTTCTGCATGTTGCCGCCGGAGAGGGTCCCGGCGCGGGTCTCAACGCCCGGCGCGCGGACGTCGAACTGCTCGCAGAGCTCCTCCGCGCGGGCGTCGATCGCCCGCTTGCGAACGCTGCCGTAGCGCCAATACGGCGCCTGGCCGATCCGCTTCAGGAACATGTTCAGGGAGATGCTGAGGCTGCCGACGATCCCTTCGCCGATCCGGTCGTCGGTCAGGTAGCGCAGCCCGAGCTTCTCCCGCTTGAGGACGTTGAGGCGGTTGACCGGGGCGCCGAAGAGGCGGATCTCACCGGCGCTCAGGCGGCGCTGGCCGCTGATCGCCTCGGCCAGGGCGCGCTGGCCGTTGCCATCGACGCCGGCGACCCCGACCACCTCGCCCTCGTGGAGGACGAGGTCGATGTCGGCGACGCCCGGGTCGGTGCCCTCGCCCGGCGCCGCCACCCCCTCCAGCTCCAGCAGCGGTTCGCCCACCGCCCGGCGGGCGGTGGGCTCCGCGGCGGCTCCGCCGACCTCCGCGGCCTCGTCGAGGCCGACCCTCAGCTCGGCGGCGTCGGCGAGGTCGGCGGCGGCGCTGCCGAACATCATCTCGATCACGATCTGCTCGAGCTTGTCGGGCGGCGTCGAGGCGACGGCGTCGGCGTCCAGGGTGCCGACCATGCGGCCGCGCCGCAGGACCGAGATGCGGTCGCCGAGCGAGACCGCCTCGTGCAGCTTGTGGGTGATGAAGATCGTCGCCAGGCCGTCGGCCTTCAGCCGGCCGAGGACGGTGTAGAGCTCCTTCACCGCCTGCGGGGTCAGCATCGAGGTCGGCTCGTCGAGGATCAGCAGCCGCGAGCCGCGCCAGAGGGCCTTGATGATCTCGACCTGCTGCTGGCGGCCGAGCGCCAGGTCGGCGGCGCGCGCCTCGGGATCGACCTCGACCCCGAGCAGCGCCCCGAACTCCCCCAGCCGCGCCCGCGCCGCGGCGGCGTCGAGCAGCAGCTTGCCGGAGTCGCCGAGCATCAGGTTCTCGAGCACGGTGAGCGCCGGGATCAGGGTCGAGTGCTGGTAGACGGTGCCGATCCCGATGTCGAGCGCCTTGCGCGGCGAGTCGATCCGCACCGGCGCCCCGTCGACCCGGATCTGGCCGGAGTCCGGCGTCTGGATCCCGGAGAGGATCGCCATCAGCGTCGACTTGCCGGCGCCGTTCTCGCCGAGCAGCGAGTGGACCTCTCCAGGGCGGACGTCGAAGCTGATGTCGTCGTTGGCGAGGACGCCGGGGAACGCCTTGGTGATCCCCTCCACCTCGACCACGGCAGCGGCGACGGCAGGCTTGATCCCGCCGTCGCCACCTTCCCCGGATCCGATCATTCGTTCAGGACGCCTTTCGCTGCGCCGATCGTGGTGGTTTCCGGAACTTCGATCTTCCCGGCCAGGATTTCTTTTTCGGCCGTTTCGATTTCCTTCCAGACCGCGGCCGGGATGTACTTCGACTTGAGTAGCGAGATGCCGCCGTTTTCGAGGTTCAGGTCGTAGGTGTCTTTGCCGAACGTGCCTTCGTCGATCTGTTCGACCAGCGTCTTGAAGGCGCCGTCGAAGTTCCAGAGCACCGACGACAGCAGGACGCCCTTCTTGTCGATCGGCGTCATGTCGCCGATGTCGCCGATGTACCACACCTTGTGGCCGGCGTTGGCGGTTTCGACCGCCTGCAGGTAGCCGAACGAGGCACCGTCGCCCATGCCGAAGATCACATCGGCGCCTTCGGCGATCATGCTCGTCACCACGCGCTTGCCGCCCGCGGCGTCGTCATAGCCTTCGGCGCTGATCTCGGCGAACGAGATCGGCATCTTCGGATCGACGCTGTGCACGCCCGCGGCGTAGCCGCCGGTCATCTCGTACCAGTTGGTGTCGGAAGCGGAGATGACCACGCCGACCTTGCCGGTCTTGGTGGTTTTCGCCGCCAGGATCCCGGCGAGGTAGGCGCCTTCCTGGCTCGAGGTGACGATGCTGGAGAGGATGCCCGGCACGATCCCTTCGGCGGGGACGTCGTAGATGACCGTCGGGACTTCGAATTCTTCCGCCACCCGTTTGGCCGCCGTGTCGTAGCCGCTCGCCTGCGCGATCAGGAGGTCGGGTTCCTTTTCGGCCATCTGCCGGAGGATCGTTTCGGTCTGTTCGTAGCCGATGTCGGTGGTCTGTTCGAGTTCGGCCCCGATTTCTTTGGCGACTTTTTCGGCGCCCATCACGCCCTGTTCGTTCCAGCCGTAGTCGTTGGCCTTGGCCGGCGTGGCGATCGCGATCTTTTCGACGCTGCTACCTGATTCGCCGCCCGCTTCTTCTTCGGAGCCCCCGGCGGCTTCGGATTCCCCCCCTTCGGCTGATTCGGCGGGTTCCGAGGTCGCTTCGGAACTCGAGCTACCGCCGCCGCACCCGGCGACAAGCCCGGCCAGGGCAAGTAGCGCGAGGACCAGCGCGGTGACCAGCAGCTTGGAAAGCTTCTTCTCTTTGGGGCCTTGCATTTGGACTGCTCTCCTCCGTTCCCCGATCAACGCCCCGTCGCGACTCGTCGGCGCGACGGCGTCAGGTCGTTTGGCCATCCCAGTAGGACAATCGACTCCATTCTTAGTTTGTCGGTTGCCGATTGTCAACAGTTGACTGACGATAGCCTTTTCCAGTACGGTCAGCGCCGCGATGGGCTCCCAGAGCGCAGCCGAGACGACCACGGCGAGTGATCGGCCTGCGGACTCCGTCCTCTCCCGCGGGCTCGACGAGGTGGAGGGCTACGACGCCCGAGCGCGTTCCGCGGTCGTCGTCGGGGCCGGGATCGTCGGCGCGTCGATCGCCTGGCGCCTGACGCGCTCCGGCTGGCAGGTGACGCTCGTCGAGGCGTTCGCACCAGGGCACGCCCGCGCCGCTTCCGGCGGGCCCAGCCGCATGATCAGGATGGCGTCCGGCGACGACGACGAGGTCGCCGAGTCGTCGGTGCGGGCGGTGGCGCTGTGGGATCGGATCGGTGCGGAGATCGGGGAGCCGCTCTTCGTGCGGTCCGGTTTCGTCTACTTCGGCGACGCCGCCAACGCCGCCTGGTACCGGGCATCGATCGCCTCGCACGAGGCCCTCGGCGTCCCTTACGACCTTCTCGACGCGGACGGTGCGAAGTCCTTCTACCCGTCCCTCGACACCGAGGACGTCGAGTATTTCCTCTATGAGCCCGAGGGTGGGTTCGTGCTCGCGCGCTCGGCGGTGCAGCGATTGGTCGCCGACGCCAGGTCGCGCGGTATGCGGCTCGTCGACGGGATAGCGGGCCGGCAGCGCGATGCGGTTGTCGTCGATGGCGACCGGCTCGAGGCCGACGCGGTGGTCTGGGCGGTCGGTGGATGGACGCGGGGCGCGTTCCCCGAGCTCGTGCAGGGCGTGTGGGAGCGGCACGACCTGCTCACCTTCGGTGTCGACCACCGCTGGCGCTCACCGGGCATTCCGGCCTGGACCGATGCCGCCTCGGACTTCTCCGGCATGGGGGACGTCGACGGCGCCGGCTTCCGTCTGGGTGGCTGGTTCCACGAGCCGGCGGACATCGACGGACCGACCTGGATCGCCTCGGAGCTGCAGCAGCACGCGGCCCGCGAGCTCATCTCGCACCGCTTCCCCGCCCTCGCGCAGGCGCCTCTCACCGGGGCGATCGGCTGCCAAAGCACGGCGATCACCGCCGTCCTGGTCGAGCCGCTCACGGTGGTCGGCGGGGCGCGGATCTGGAAGCACCCCGACGAGGAGCGCGTGTGGATCGTCGGCGACGGCTCCGAGAGCCTGTTCAAGCACGGCCCGGACATCGGCTGGCAGGTCGAGATGCTGTTGTCCCGGTTCGCCTGACAATCTGTAGGCTGCTGATTGTCAACAGTTGACGACAGTTGGTCATTCCAGTACGGTCAGCGCAGCGATGAGCTCCGAGGGTGCAGCCGAGAGGGTCGGTCCGGGGAGCTGGCGCCTGCCGCGCCGCCGCTTCCTGGTGGCCGGGCTGGTGGCCGTCGCGCTCGCCGTGGTCGTGATCGTGCTCGTCTCGGGCTCGGGCTCGGCGGGCGCCGTGACCTCGAACGAAGTCCAGATCAAGCGGCAGCTGATCGAGCGGCTGCACCAACATGCGCTCGATCCGCACTGGGTCGCCTGCGTCCCCAACGGGCGGAGCTTCGAAGGAGCGGCGGTGATCCGCTGCAACGTCGACTACGGCGACCCGCACGTCGAAGCGATCTGCGGCGTGCTGCGCGGCGGCAAGCTGCTGACCGATCACGACGAAGCGGCGATCCCGTGCGGCCCCGACCTGCGCGGATGGCACCCGCTCATCCACACCTACGGATAGACCACCGAACAGCACCGCCCGACGGGCGAGAGGAGGAGCACATGCAGCAAGCCGACTTCACCCTGAGCGCCGGCCCGACGATCTCTTCGAGCCGCGTCCAGCAGGCGCTCGGGCGCCCGATCTCCTTCGACTACGACCCGTCCTTCCTGGCCGAGTTCAAAGCAACCGAGCGGCTCGCCGGCGAGCTCTTCCGCACCACCAAGGACGTGGTGATGATGCAGGGCGAGGCGGTGCTGGGGCTGGAGGCGACGGCGCGGGCGGTGGTGCGGCCGGGGATGAAGTGCCTGAACCTCGTCTCCGGCGTCTACGCCGCCTGGTTCGGCGACTGGCTGCGCTCCTACGGCGCCGAGGTGACCGAGCTCAAGGTGCCCTACGACGAGGCGATCGAGCCGGCCGCGGTGCGGGCCGAGATCGAGCGGATGGGCGAGGTCGAGCTCGTCGCCCTGGTCCACTCCGAGACCCCGAGCGGGATCGAGAACCCGCTGGCCGAGATCGGGCCGATCGCCAAGGAGGCCGGCGCGCTGATGTACGCCGACGTCGTCTCGTCGCTCGGCGGGACGACGATCGCGATCGACGAGTGGGGCGTCGACATCGCTGTCGCCGGTTGCCAGAAGTGCCTCGGGGGGCCTCCCGGGATCTCGCTCTGCGTGGTCGGCGAGGAGGCCTGGGCGGCGATCGAGGCGAACCCGACGGCGCCCCGCGGGACCTTC
>Ga0335075_10005556_pt1 | contig 19536 bp, 13 predicted proteins | sample Lox_Sample_24_FD_206723 | JGI IMG/M metagenome (GOLD analysis project Ga0335075, IMG submission 206723) | Soil microbial communities from Loxahatchee National Wildlife Refuge, Florida, United States - Lox_Sample_2.4 | ecosystem: Environmental > Terrestrial > Soil > Wetlands | place: USA...
ACCCGGCGCTCGCCAAGGGCCCGGTCGAGCGGCAGGTGGTCCGGGTCGTGACCCCCGGCACCGTGACCGATGCCGCGTTGCTCGACGACCGGCGCGAAACCCTGCTCGCCGCGGTGGCGCGCGACGCGGACGCGTTCGGTCTGGCGTGGCTGGATCTGGCCGCGGGCCGTTTCACACTCCTGGAGGCCGCCGGACTTGCGGCCCTGACGAGCGAGCTGGAACGACTGCAGCCGGCCGAACTGCTGCTGAGCGAAACCGCCGCGCGGGAGGGCCTGGAACGTCCCGGCACGGCGCTGCGCGCCCGTCCGCCCTGGCACTTCGAGCAGGAGGCCTGCGAGCGGGCCCTCATCCGGCAGCTGGGGACGCTCGACCTGCAGGGGTTCGGCCTGGCGCGCGACTCGCTGGCGCTGGCCGCGGCCGGGGCGCTGCTGCAGTACGTGTCCGAGACGCAGAAGGCCGCGGTGCCGCACATCCGCGCCCTGAACGTGGAACACCGCGGCGATGCGCTGATGCTCGATGCGGCGACCCGCCGCAACCTGGAGCTGGATTCCTCGCTCTCCGGGAATCCCGGGGCGACCCTGTTCGCCCTCATCGATCACTGCATCACGGCCATGGGATCGCGACACCTGCGGCGCTGGTTGAACCGCACCCTGACCGACCAGGCGGCGCTGCGCCAGCGCTACCAGGCGATCGCGGCGCTGATCGACCGCCGCCGGTTCGAGGCGTTGCGCCAGCCGCTGGAAGGCATCGGAGACATCGAGCGCATCCTGTCGCGCGTGGCGCTGCGGTCGGCCCGCCCGCGGGACCTCGCGCAGCTGCGCAGTGCGGTCGCCCTGCTGCCGCAGCTCGCGGATGCCGCGGCGGGACCCGCGGCGGACTCGCCCCTGCTGCAGGGCCTGCTGGCCGGCACCGGTCTGCACGCGGATGTGCACGCCCTGCTCGCCCGGGCCATCGCTCCTGAGCCTCCGCCACTGCTGCGTGACGGCGAGGTCATCGCGGCCGGCCATGATGCGCAGCTGGATGAACTGCGGCACATCGCGACCCATACCGACGCCTTCCTGCTGGAACTCGAGGGGCGGGAACGCGAGCGCGCGGGGATTCCCGGCCTGAAACTGGGATTCAACCGTGTCCAGGGTTTCTTCATCGAGGTCTCACGCAAGGATGCCGAGCGCGTGCCCGCCGACTACGTGCGCCGTCAGACGGTGAAATCGGCGGAGCGCTTCATCACCACGGAACTCAAGAGCTTCGAGGACAAGGTGCTGAGCGCCCGCGAGCGCGCCCTGGCGCGCGAGCGCGAACTCTACGACATCGTCCTCACCGAGCTGATCGGGCGCCTGGGACCGCTGCAGGCGACCGCGGCGGCGGTTGCCGAGTTCGACGCCCTCGCAAGCCTGGCCGACCGGGCCTGCGCGCTGCAGTGGATCCAGCCGCAGCTGACCTCACAGCCGCGGCTGCATATCGAGGCCGGGCGGCATCCGGTCGTGGAGCGGTTCCTGGCCAGTGGCTCCTTCGTGCCCAATGACCTCGCCCTCGATGAACGGCGGCGGATGCTGGTCATCACGGGTCCCAACATGGGCGGCAAGTCGACCTACATGCGCCAGACGGCACTGATCACCATCCTGGCGCACATGGGCAGCTTCGTTCCGGCCGATCGTGCCGTGATCGGGCCGGTGGACCGGATCTTCACCCGCATCGGCGCCGCCGATGATCTGGCCGGCGGCCGCTCCACGTTCATGGTCGAGATGACCGAAGCGGCCAACATCCTCAACAATGCGACCGCGAACAGTCTCATCCTCATGGATGAGATCGGCCGCGGCACCAGCACCTTCGATGGCCTGTCGCTCGCCTGGGCCATTGCCCGCCACATCGCCACCCGGACCCGTGCGTTCACCCTGTTTGCCACGCATTATTTCGAACTGACGACGCTGGCAGGCGAGCTCGAGTCCTGCGTCAACGTGCACCTTACCGCCACCGAGCACGCCGATGGCATCGTCTTCCTGCACGCGGTCAAGGAAGGGCCGGCCGACCGCAGTTACGGCCTGCAGGTGGCGCAGCTGGCCGGGGTGCCGCGCGAGATCATCGCCCGTGCGCGGCGCTTCCTGCTTGCGCTCGAGAACCAGCGCGACAGCCGACGGCCGGTGAGTCCGCAGGGCGAGCTGCCGCTGCTAGCGCAGTCCGCGCCGGAGGCGGCCGCGCCGGACGAAGCCGACCGGGCCCTTGCCGCCGCGGTGCGCGAATTGAATCCCGACGAGCTGTCGCCGAAGGCCGCCCTCGAGGCGCTGTACCGGCTGCGGGGGCTGCTGAAGTCCTAAGCGGTCAGGCCGGCGGTGGCGGCGTGCGCACCCGGATGTGCAGCTCGCGCAGCTGCTGCTCGCTCACCTCCGAGGGTGCATCGGTCATCTGGTCGGCCGCCGTCTGCGTCTTGGGGAAGGCGATCACGTCGCGGATGCTCTCGGCGCCGGCCATCAGCATGGCCAGCCGGTCCAGTCCGAAGGCGATCCCGCCGTGCGGCGGCGCGCCGAACTTCAGGGCATCGAGCAGGAATCCGAACTTCTCGGCGGCGGCCTCGGCGCCGATGCCCAGCAGTTCGAACACGGCCGACTGCAGTTCCTGGCGGTGGATACGCACCGAACCACCGCCGATCTCCGAACCGTTGAGGACGATGTCGTAGGCCTTGGCGAGCGCGGCACCGGGATCCCTCCCCAGTGCGGCCGGGTCTTCGTTCACCGGTGAGGTGAAGGGGTGGTGCATGGCGACCCAGCGCCTGGCCTCGGCATCCCATTCGAACATCGGAAAGTCGACGACCCACAGCGGTCGCCAGCCGGCCTCGACCAGCTTCAGATCCTGGCCGACCTTCAGGCGCAGCGCGCCGAGCGCATCGTTGACCACCTTGGCGCCGTCGGCGCCGAAGAAGATCAGGTCGTTGTCCTGCGCCGCGGTGCGCGACAGGATGCCGGTCAGTGCCTGGTCATTCAGGAACTTGATGATCGGGGACTGCAGTCCCTCGCGTCCCTTCGCGACCTCGTTCACCTTCACGTAGGCGAGGCCCTTGGCGCCGTAGCGCGCGACGAACGCCGTATAGTCGTCGAGTTCCTTGCGCGTGAGGGCCCCGCCGCCCGGCACGCGCAGCGCCGCGACGCGGCCGGCAGGGTCGTTGGCAGGGCCTGCGAATACCTTGAAACTGCAGTCCTTCACCAGATCCGCCACGTCCACCAGTTCCAGCGCGATGCGCAGGTCCGGCTTGTCCGAGGCATAGCGGCGCATGGCCTCGGCGTAGGTCATGCGCGGGATCGGATCCGGCAGCGACACCTGCAGCACTTCGCGGAACAGATGCCGCAGCAGCCCTTCCATCAGCACCAGGATCTGTTCCTGGCCGAGGAAGGAGGTCTCGATATCCAGCTGCGTGAACTCAGGCTGCCGGTCGGCGCGCAGGTCCTCGTCCCGGAAGCAGCGCACGATCTGGTAGTAGCGATCGAAGCCCGCGACCATCAGCAGCTGCTTGAAGATCTGGGGCGACTGCGGCAATGCGAAGAACCTGCCGGCATGGGTGCGGCTGGGGACCAGGTAGTCGCGCGCGCCTTCCGGGGTCGACTTGCCCAGCACCGGCGTCTCCAGATCGATGAAGCCGTTGCCGTCGAGGTAGGTGCGCATGGCGCGCGTGATGTCGTGCCGCTGGCGCAACCGCCGCGTCATGACCTCGCGCCGCAGGTCCAGGTAGCGGTACTTGAGCCGCACTTCCTCGCTGACGTGCTCGTCCAGCTGGAACGGCAGCGGCTCGGAGCGGTTGAGCACGGTGAGTTCGCGGGCCAGCAGTTCCACCTGCCCGGACTTCAGGTGCGCGTTGACCGTGCCGGCGGGGCGGCCGCGCACCTTGCCCTTCACCTGGATCACGAACTCGCTGCGCAGGCGCTCGGCCTCGGCGAACACCGCCTGGGAGTCCGGATCGAAGACCACCTGCACCAGGCCCTCGCGGTCCCGCAGATCGACGAAAATGACTCCGCCGTGGTCCCGGCGCCGATGGACCCAGCCGGCGACGGTCACCTCCTGCGAGGTGAGCTTTTCGTCGACGTTTCCGCAGTAATGAGTGCGCATAGGGCGCGGGATGTTACGGACGACCCGGCAAATGAGCAACCGGCGGTTCCGGCAGCACGACGCCGCAGGTCACGATCATTTTCATGGCGGCATCGATCGACATGTTGAGCCTGATCAGCTGCTCCTGGGGCACCAGGATGATGAATCCGGAAGTCGGATTCGGGGCCGCGGACACGAACACGCATTGCAGGTGCTGGCCGGTGCGGCGACTGACCTCCGCCACGTCCTCGGCCGTGACGAAACCGATGCTCCAGATGCCGGGGCGCGGATACTCCACCGCCACGACCTGGTGGAAGGAATTGCTGGAGGTCAGGACGCTCTCGGTGAAGCTGCGCACGCCGCCGTAGACCGAACGCACCAGCGGGATGCGCTGCATGAGTTCTTCCCAGTAGCCGACCAGCTGCCGCCCGATGAGGTTGGTGACCAGCAGGCCCGTGAGCAGCACCACGACGAAGGCGAAGACCACTCCCAGGCCCGGCACGTGGAAGCCGAACAGGATGTCCGGCTGGTAGCGCTGCGGCAGCAGCACCAGGGTGCGGTCCATGAGCGCCACGAAGAAGCTGACGACCCAGACGGTCGCGATGATCGGCAGCCACACCAGCGTGCCGGCCACCAGCAGCCGGCGCAGGCTTACGGAGCGCTTGCTGGGCTTCGGCGCGCGTGCCTCATCGGCCACGGCGTTTGGCGGCCTTGGCTTTGGGCTTGGGTGCGCTCTTGCGCTTGGTCTTGCCGACCGGCTTCGCGGCCGGTTTGTCCGCCGCGGCGGGCTTGGACTCGGTCTTGCTCTCGGTGGGCTTGCTCTCCGCCTTGCCCTCGGTGGCGGGCTTGTCGGCGGGCTTGGAATCCGTACCCTCGCTGTCGCCGGCGAGGTTGCGTTTGGATTCCTTGTCGGACTTGAAGTCGGTTTCGTACCAGCCCCCGCCCTTGAGACGGAACACGGGAGCGGAAATCAGCTTCTTCAAGGTGTTCTTACCGCAGGACGGACACTTCTTCAGAGGCGCATCAGTGATCTTCTGCATGACCTCCGAGTAGAACTTGCAGCTCGCGCACTCGTATTCGTAGAACGGCATGGACCTTCGCTTCGGACGTTCCGGAGGGGCAAGTATACAGGCTACGCCGCCTTGACGGCCGACCGGCTGAAGGTCAGCCGGCCGTCCTTGACGCCAACCCGGATCGAGTCGCCCGGCACGAAATCACCCCGCAGGATGTGCTGCGCCAGCGGATTCTCGATCTGCTGCTGGATGGCACGCTTCAGCGGCCGCGCGCCGTACACCGGATCGAAGCCGGCCTCGCCGATGAGGTCCCGGGCAGCCTCTTCCAGCACGATGTCCAGGTTGCGCTCCTGCAGGCGCTTGCGCAGGTACACCAGCTGGATCTCGACGATCTTGCGGATCTGCTCGGTGCCCAGCGGATGGAACACGACGATGTCGTCGATCCGGTTGATGAATTCGGGCCGGAACGCCTGCTGCACGATTTCCATGACCGCGGTGCGCATGCGCGGGTAGTTCTTCTCGCCGGCGTATTCCTGGATCACCTGCGAGCCGAGGTTCGAGGTCATGATGATGACCGTGTTGCGGAAATCCACCGTGCGGCCCTGCCCGTCGGTGAGCCGGCCGTCATCCAGCACCTGCAGCAGCACGTTGAACACGTCGGGGTGGGCCTTCTCGACCTCATCGAGCAGGATCACGGCGTAGGGGCGCCGCCGCACCGCCTCGGTGAGATAGCCGCCCTCCTCGTAGCCGACGTAGCCCGGAGGCGCGCCGATCAGCCGTGCGACCGAGTGCTTCTCCATGAACTCGGACATGTCGATCCGGATCATGGCCTCCTCGGTATCGAACAGGAAGTCCGCGAGCGCCTTGCACAGCTCGGTCTTGCCCACCCCGGTGGGTCCCAGGAACAGGAACGAGCCGTTGGGACGGCGCGGGTCCGAGAGCCCGGCCCGCGAGCGGCGGATGGCATCCGAGACGATGCGCACCGCATCGTCCTGACCGACGACGCGCTTGTCGAGTTCGGCCTCCATGCGCAGCAGCTTCTCCTTCTCCCCCTCGAGCATCTTGCTCACGGGAATGCCGGTCCACTTGGAGACCACCTCGGCGATCTCCTCCTCCGTGACCTTGTTGCGGACCAGCTGGGTATCCTGGTTCTCCGCGGCAATGGCCTGGGCGAGGCGTTTCTCCAGTTCCGGCATCTTGCCGTACTGCAGTTCGGCCATGCGGCCCAGATCGCCCGAGCGGCGGGCACTTTCCAGCTCCAGACGCACGCGCTCCATTTCCTCGCGGATCTGCGCCGCTCCCTGCAGGGCGGCCTTTTCCGACTTCCACACCTCTTCCATGTCCGCGTATTCGCGCGCCAGGCCCTCGAGCGTCTCATCGAGCGTGCGCAGGCGCTTGCGGGAGGCCTCGTCGGTCTCCTTCTTCAGCGCCTCGCGCTCGATCTTCAGCTGGATCAGCCGTCGCTCGAGGCGGTCGAGCACCTCGGGCTTCGAATCGATCTCCATGCGGATGCGCGCCGCGGCCTCATCGATCAGGTCGATCGCCTTGTCGGGCAGCTGCCGGTCGGCGATGTAGCGGTGCGACAGCGTCGCGGCGGCCACGATCGCCGGGTCGGTGATGTCCACGCGGTGATGCACCTCATAGCGCTGCTGCAGGCCGCGCAGGATCGCGATGGTGTCCTCCACCGAGGGCTCATCGACCATCACCCGCTGGAAGCGCCGCTCCAGCGCCGCGTCCTTTTCGATGTACTTGCGGTACTCATCGAGCGTGGTGGCGCCGATGCAGTGCAGCTCGCCGCGCGCCAGCGCCGGCTTGAGCATGTTGCCGGCGTCCATCGAGCCCTCGGCGCGCCCCGCCCCGACGACGGTGTGCAGCTCGTCGATGAACAGGATGACCTGCCCCTCCTGCTTGGCAAGATCGTTGAGCACCCCCTTCAGGCGCTCCTCAAACTCGCCACGGAACTTCGCGCCGGCGATCAGCGCGCCCATGTCCAGGGCAAGGATGCGGCGGTCGCGCAGGCCCTCCGGGACTTCACCGTTGATGATCCGCTGCGCGAGCCCCTCGGCGATGGCGGTCTTGCCGACACCCGGCTCGCCGATCAGGACCGGGTTGTTCTTGGTCCGACGCTGCAGGACCTGGATGGTCCGGCGGATCTCGTCATCCCGGCCGATGACGGGGTCGAGCTTGCCCGACTCGGCCCGGGCCGTGAGATCCACCGTGTACTTCTCGAGCGCCCCGCGCTGCTCCTCGGCGTTCGGGTCGTTGACCTTCTCGCCGCCGCGCACGTCCAGGATCGCCTTCTCGACCGCCGCCTTGGTGAGGCCGGCATCCTTCAGCGCGCGCGCCAGCACGCCCTTGTCCTCGAATGCCGCGAGCACGAACAGCTCGCTGGAAATGAACTGGTCCTGCCGCTGCTGCGCGAGTTTGTCGGTCACGTTGAGCAGGCGCTGCAGGTCGTTGGAGACGTGCACGTCACCGGCCGCCCCGCCCTGCACCGTCGGCAGGCGGTCCACCTGCCCCTGCAGGTCGGTGCGCAGTCGCGTCAGATTGGCCCCGGCCTTGAGCACCAGCGGCCGCACCGTGCCGCCTTCCTGCTCCAGCAGGGCCAGCAGCACGTGGGCCGGCTCGATCAGCTGCTGATCACGGCCGACCGCGAGCGACTGGGCATCGGCCAGGGCCGCCTGAAACTTGCTCGTCAGCTTGTCCATCCGCATGGGGCATCCCTCGAATTCTCAAGTTATCTGCCCACGTTTGTGGGGGTCTGAAGCAGCCAGATCAAGGCCGCCATGCGCCCGGTGCGCCCATCGCGGCGGTACGAAAAGAAGTGCTCGGCATCGGCAAACGTGCACCAGTGACCCCCCTGAACGTCGGTCACTCCGACCTGCGCCAGCCGCCACCTTGCCAGTGCCACGAGGTCGCAGTACCAGCGGCCCCGGCCCGTGGGAGCGAAGGCCGCCTCCACCGCCGCAGCGCCCGTGCGGGCCGCCCCGATGAAGGCTTCGCGGACCTCGGGGCCGACCTCGAAATGCTTGCGGCCGATACCGGGGCCGATCCAGGCGAGCAGCTGCCCGGGGTGCACCCCCAGGGCGCGCACGGTGTTTTCCAGGACCCCGGCCGCGAGCCCCCGCCAGCCGGCATGGGCGGCTCCCACCACCGACCCGTCGCGTGCGGCGAACAGGACCGGCAGGCAGTCGGCGACCTGGATCACGCAGACCCGCCCGGGACGGGACGTGACCACGGCATCGGCTCCGGCCGCGGGCAGCTCATCGGCGAGCAAGCGCACCACATGGTTGCCGTGCACCTGCGACAGCCAGGCGGGCTCCCCCGGCAGTTCGAAGGCAGCGGCGATCCGTCCGCGGTTCTCGGCCACGGCCTCGGGATCATCCTGGACATGGGCCCCCACGTTCAGGGAGGCGCAGGGTGCAACGCTGACCCCGCCGCCGCGCAGGGTGAACACGGCCCGGACGCAATCGGGGGCCGCCCAGTCCGGGTTCAGCCAGGGCACGCCCGGAGCGGCGCTAGCGTCGGGCCCGGACATGGGCGTGGGAGGCGGCTGCCGCCGCGGCATGGGCCCGCTGGTCCGCGGCCAGCGCGGCAAGCAAGGCCCGCATGTCGGCCGGGAGCGGCGCCGTCCAGGACAGCATCTCGCCGGTGAAGGGATGCTCCAGACCCAGTTCCGCCGCGTGCAGGGCCTGGCGACCGAAGCCATCCAGCGCCGACCGCAATGCCTCGGAGGCGCCGGGGGGATAGCGTTTTCGCGAGCCGTACACCGGGTCGCCCACGACGGGATGTCCGACATGCGCCAGGTGCACCCGGATCTGGTGGGTCCGGCCGGTCTCGAGCTGGGCCAGGACCTCGGTATGGGCGCGGAACCGCTCGATGATGCGCAGGTGGGTGACGGCGGGGCGGCCGTCGGACCGCACCGCCATTTTGGTGCGCGCCGAGCGGTGCCGGCCGATCGGCTCATCGACGGTCCGCCCCCCGGTCAGCACCCCGACGCACACCGCGACGTAGCGGCGCTCGATCTCGCGCGCCGCGAGCTGCGCGACCAGCGCCGTATGCGCCTCCAGAGTGCGGGCGACCACCATCAGCCCGCTGGTGTCCTTGTCCAGGCGGTGGATCAGGCCCGCCCGGGGCACCCGCGCCAGCGCCGGATCCAGTCCCAGCAGCGCGTTCTGCAGCGTCCGGGTGGGATTGCCGGCCCCCGGGTGCACGACCAGGCCCGCCGGTTTGTCGATGACGCGCAGGGCCTCGTCTTCATAGACGACGGTCACCGGCAGCGATTCGGCGCCGACCGTGGTTGCGGCGGGCAGCTGCGCCCGGATGCGGACCTGTTCTCCGCCCAGGACCTTGTCCCGGGCGCGGGGCACGGCCCCGTTCACCTGCACCTCTCCCGCCTCGATCCAGCGCTGCAGCCGCTGCCTGGAATACTGGGGCAGCAGCCGGGCCAGGGCCTGGTCCAGGCGCATCCCGGCCAGGTCTGCCGGGATACCGATCTCGTGGGTGCGGAACTCGACCGTCAAGCAACAGTCCTAGTGCTGATCGCGAATTGGCTATACTGGCTGGCTACGGCCAGCGAGCCTTGAGCAACCATTGGGGGCCTTTTACAACATGTCTGCTAGCGGCCTTGGCCACAGTCTGGCCAGCAATGTGGTCCGTGGCCTGATCCTCGCATTGTGCATCACTTCGGTCCTGCTGACGGGGTGTGAGTCCAGCCGCGAGCGCAAGTTACTGAATTCCAATCCCGCGGCCATCTACAAGGTTGCGCACGATCGCATGGAGAACGGTGACTACAAGTCGGCCATCAAGCTGATGGAGGCCCTGACGGCCCGGTTCCCCTTCACCGAGCAGGCCCGCCAGTCGCACCTGGACCTGATCTACTGCTACTACAAGGACGGCGAAGACGAGTCGGCCACCGATGCCGCGGATACCTTCATCCGCGAGAACCCGATCAATCCGCGCGTCGACTACGCCTATTACGTCAAGGGGCTGGTCGACTTCGAACGCACGCCCAACCTGCTGGAGCGCTGGTTCCACGCCGACCTGACCAAGCGTCCGCCGGTCACGGCCCGCAAGTCCTTCGAGTCCTTCCGGCACGTCGTGCAGTCCTTTCCGAAGAGCATCTACGCGCACGACTCGCTGCAGCGCATGATCTACCTGCGCAACCGGCTTGCCGAATACGACGTGCACGTGGCGCAGTACTACATGCAGCGCGGCGCCTACGTCGGGGCCGCCCAGCGCGCCGCCGAAACCATCGAACAGTTCGACGGCGCACCCGAAACCGAGCAGGCGCTGAAGATCCTGATCGCCGCCAACGAGCGCCTCGGCCTCAATGACAAGGCCGAGGAGGCCCGCAAGGTCTACGCCGACAACTTCAGCGGCAAGACCCCCAATCTCAAGGCGGAGAAGGACCGCCACTGGTGGCAGTTCTTCTAGCGGCCGGACCTGCTAGCGACGGTAGCCGTTGGTGATGGGGTAGCGCCAGTCCCGGCCGAAGGCGCGGCGGCTGACGCGCACGCCCGGCGGCGCCTGGCGCCGCTTGTACTCGTTGCGCTTCACCAGATCCAGCACCCGCCCGATCGTGCTGCGGTCGAAGCCACGCGCCTGGATCTGGTCCACGGACAGGTCCTCCTCGATGAAGGCCTCGAGGATGGGGTCCAGGATCTCGTAGGGCGGCAGTGAATCCGAGTCCTTCTGGTCCGGCCGCAGTTCGGCCGAGGGCGGCCGCTCGATCACCCGCCGCGGAATCACTTCGCGGTCCCGGTTGCAGTACGCCGCCAGTTTGTAGACCAGGAGCTTGCTGCAGTCCTTGATCGGCGCGAACCCGCCGGCCATGTCGCCGTACAGGGTCGCGTAACCCACGGCCATTTCACTCTTGTTGCCGGTGGTGAGCAGCATGCGGCCGGTCTTGTTGGAGATCCCCATCAGCAGCAGCATCCGGCAGCGCGACTGGATGTTCTCCTCGGTGGTGTCGGGGCTGCGTCCTTCGAACTCGCCGGCCAGCGCCGCGAGCGTCGCCTCGAACATGCCTTCGATCGGAATGACGCTGTAGTGCACGCCCATGCCGCGGGCCTGCAGGGCGGCATCATCCAGGCTCATCCCGGCGGTATAGCGCGACGGCATCATCACGGCGTGGATGCGTTCGGGACCCAGGGCGTCGGCGGCGATCGCGAGCGTCAGCGCCGAATCGACGCCGCCGGAGAGGCCCATGACCACGCCGGGAAACCCGTGCTTGGTCACGTAGTCGCGCACGCCCAGGACCAGGGCCTGATAGACGCTGGCCACATCCGGCAGTTCCGGTGCGATGCTGCCCGGCACCGGCACCACGCGGCCGTCACGGCGCGCGAATTCGACGAGGTAGGTGCCTTCCTCGAAGGCCGGCGCGCGCATCACGACAACGCCTGCGGCATCCATGACGAAGGAGTTGCCGTCGAACACCAGCTCGTCCTGGCCCCCGAACATGTTGACGTAGGCGACCGGCAGCCTGACATCGGCGATGCGCTCGCGCACGACCTGCTCGCGCTCCGCCTGCTTGTGCACTTCGAACGGGGAGGCATTGATGATGACCAGCAGTTCGGCACCCGCCTCCCGCGCCTGGCGTGCAGCCTCGCGCTCCCAGATGTCCTCACAGACGAGCAGCCCGATGCGGAATCCCCGATGGCTGCACACCGTGGCCTCGCTGCCGGCCCGGAAGTAGCGCTTTTCGTCGAACACCTTGTAGTTGGGCAATTCGCGCTTGCGGTGGTTGGCGACGAGCGCCCCGTCGCGCAGCAGTGCCGCGGAATTGTAGATGTCGTGGCCGACGTATTCGGGGTAACCGACGATGACGGCCGTGTCTGCCACGGCATCGCGCACCGCCGCCAGGGCCCGGTCGATGGCCTGGCGGAAACCCCCATGGAACAGCAAATCCTCCGGCGGATACCCGGACAGGGCGAGTTCGGGAAAGACCAGCAGATCCGGTGCGGGTCCGCCGGCCGCCCCGGCCCGGGACATCGATTCGATGACCCGCGTGGCGTTGCCCTGGGCATCTCCGACCAGGAAATTGAGCTGCGCCAGGCCGATGCGCAGCCGCTGTTCGCTGTTCATGAGGCCACGCGCTTACCTGCCGCGGCGACCGCGGCCCTGGCGGGTAGGTGACTTCTTTTTCGCTGGCGGCCGCCTGGCCGGCTTCGATCGGGCTTTCACCGCGGCCTTGCGGGGCGCGGCCGGCCTCGGCCGGGAAGCCGGCCTTGCGGCCTTCGCCCGGGCTTTGGCCTTGGGCTTCGGCTTCGATCCGGCGGCCGGGGCGGCCGGCCCGGCGGGGGACTTCGCCGCCGTCAGCCGCGCCGTGCCGCGGGCCAGTACCGGCGGCAGTCCGCCGGTGGGCTGGCGGCGGGGACGCCGGGTGCGCAGCAGTTCCGCCATGGCCGAGCCGAGCTGCGCCGGGGATTTCACGGTGCGTACGCCTGCGGCCTCCAGGGCCGCGAACTTGTCGGCCGCGGTGCCCTTGCCGCCGGCCACGATGGCGCCGGCATGGCCCATGCGCTTGCCGGGCGGAGCCGTGACGCCTGCGATGTAGGCCACGACCGGCTTGGTCACGAAGCGGCGGATGAACTGCGCGCCGGCTTCCTCGTCACTGCCGCCGATCTCGCCCACCATGATGATGCCTTCGGTGCGCGGATCGCGCTCGAACAGCTCCAGCACGTCGACGAAGTTCATGCCGCGCACGGGGTCGCCGCCGATGCCGACGCAGGTGCTCTGGCCGAGACCCTCGTGGGTGGTCTGGAATACGGCCTCGTAGGTGAGCGTGCCCGAGCGCGACACGATGCCTACCGCTCCCTTCTTATGAATGAAGCCCGGCATGATGCCGATCTTGCACTCCTCGGGGGTGATCACACCGGGGCAGTTGGGTCCGACCAGTCGCGTGGCCGTACCGGCCAGTCCCGCCTTCACCCGCACCATGTCGTTGACGGGGATGCCCTCGGTGATGCAGACCACGAGCTCGATGCCGGCGTCCGCGGCCTCGAGGATGGCGTCGGCGGCGAACGGCGCCGGCACATAGATCATGCTGACGGTGGCGCCGGTGGCGCGCACCGCCTCATCCACGGTGTTGAACACCGGCTGCCCGAGGTGGGTGCTGCCGCCGCGGCCCGGGGTGGTGCCGCCGACCAGCCTGGTGCCGTAGGCCAGGCATTGCTCGGAGTGGAACGTGCCCTGTTTGCCCGTGAATCCCTGGCAGATCACCCGGGTGTTCTTGTCGATAAGAATGCTCATCGGATTTCAACCTTTCTTGGCGAGCGATACGGCCTTGCGGGCCGCATCGGTCAGATCCCCCGCCGGGGTGATCGTAAGTCCGCTCTGCGCCAGCATTTCGCGTGCCTGGGTCGCATTGGTGCCCTCCAGCCGCACGACCACCGGCACCTTGACGCCGACGTGCTTGACGGCATTGATGACGCCTTCGGCGATCAGGTCGCAGCGCACGATGCCGCCGAAGATGTTGACCAGGATCGCCTGCACGTTGGGATTGGAGAGGATCAGCTGGAATGCCGCCGTGACCCGTTCGCTGGTGGCACCGCCACCCACGTCGAGGAAGTTCGCGGGCTTGCCGCCGTGCAGCTTGATCAGGTCCATGGTGGCCATCGCGAGCCCCGCGCCGTTCACCATGCAGGCGATGTTGCCATCGAGGGAAACGTAGTTGAGGTCGTGCTCGGCGGCGCGACGCTCCATGGCGTCTTCCTGGGCCGTATCACGCTCGGCCGCGAGCGCCGGCTGCCGGAACAGCGCGTTGTCGTCGATGTTGATCTTGGCATCCAGCGCCAGCAGCTCCCCGGCCCGGGTGACGATCAGGGGGTTGATCTCCACCAGGCTCGCATCGCGTTCGAGATACAGCTGGTACAGGGCGACGGCGATCTTCTGGAAGGCGGCGATCTGCGGACCTTCGAAACCCAGGGCAAAGGCGAGCTTGCGGCACTGGTAGGGCTGCAGGCCCGCGGCGGGATGCACGCTCACCGTCACGATCTTCTGCGGCGTGTGCGCCGCGACCTCTTCGATGTCCATGCCGCCGGCCACGGAGGCGATCAGCGCGATGCGGCCCCTGTCGCGGTTGAGCGTCAGCGACAGGTACAGCTCGCGCGCGATCTCGGAACCGGTTTCGACATAGACCTTGTCGATGGGCAGGCCTTCGGCGCCGGTCTGCGGAGTGACCAGGCGCTGTCCGAGCATGCCGGCCGCGGCGGCACGCACCGCCTCCAGGTCGCGAACGACTTTCACGCCCCCGGCCTTGCCGCGACCACCCGCATGGACCTGCGCCTTCACGACCCAGATCGGACCACCCAAAGCCTGCGCGGCCGCGACGGCCTCCTCGGGGCTGCCCGCGACCTGGCCGGCGGGCACCGGAATGCCAAAGCTGCGAAAGACGTCCTTCGCCTGATACTCATGCAAGTTCATGCTTGCCAGTGACCTTTTGGGAATGGAGAAACTCGTTATTGTGCCAAAGATGCTACAGTCGCGCCCGCGCATGAGCAGGGGTTGCGACAGGCATACCATTCGGGAGCGTAGCTGATGCCGGATGCCGTTCCGCGCCCCACTTCCGCGCCCAGCGACCTGGCCTGGCGCGTGATCGGCCTCACCAACCTCTACCGGCTGCTGCTGCCGCCGGTGCTGCTGGTCCTGCAGGTGCTCGCCACTCCCGCCATCCTGGCGCCCGCCGAGGATCCGGTGTTGTTCCGGGTCGTCTGCTACATCTACCTGGTGGTGGGGGTGCTGCTGATCCTCGCGCGCCGGGTGCCGCGCCCCAGCCTGCGCATCCTGGCCCTGGTCAATGCCTCGGTCGACACCGTCGCCATTTCCTTGATCCTGTACACCTCCGGGGGCGCAGGCAGCGGTCTGGGCATCCTGCTGGTGGTGCCAGTGGGCGCCATGGCGCTGCTGGGCGGTACCAAGGATTCCTTCCTGGTGCCGGCGATCGCCACGCTCGGGCTGCTTGCGCAGCAGATCGGCGCCAATCTCGCCGGCTACGCCCCCACCACCGACTACTCCACGGCGGGCATCCTCGGCGTGGTGCTGTTCGTCATCGGATTGTCGGTCTGGCCCATTGCCGACCGCCTGCGCGAAAGCGAAGCCCTGGTCCGGCGCCAGGAAGTGGATCTTGCGAACCTCGAGCAGCTGTCGCACTACATCGTGCAGCACCTGCGCGAAAGCATCCTGGTCGTGGACACCCAGGACCAGATCCGGCTGATCAACGAATCCGCCTCCGGCCTGCTCGGCGCCGCGCAGGCCATTCCCGGGGCGCTGCTCGGGGAGGCCTCCCCGCGGCTGCTGTACCTGCTGGAGATCTGGCGGCAGCGTACCGATGGCATGAATGCGAGCACCGAGACCCTGGTCAGTGCCGACGGTGCGCGCATGCTGCGGCCGCATTTCGCGGCGCTCGGCAACTCCACGCCGGCGGCGGTGCTGGTGTTCCTGGAGGATGTGAGTCTCATTGCCGAGAAGGCGCAACAGCTCAAACTTGCCGCCCTCGGGCGGCTGAGCGCGAGCATCGCCCACGAAATCCGCAATCCCGTGGGCGCCATGAGCCATGCCGGACAGCTGCTCGGGGAATCCCCGCAGCTGCAGGCGGAGGATCACCGGCTCATCGACATCATCAGGAACAATGCCGAACGCGTCAGCGACATCATCAATAACGTCCTGCAGATGTCGCGCCGCGAATCCACCCAGATGGAGACCATCGAGCTCGCCGGCTGGATCGAGGACTTCCGCGAGGAGTTCTGCGAAACGATGCAGTGGCCCCCCGGCCAGCTGCTGAGCATCGATGTGGACAGCGTCGGCTCCCCGACCGGCTCTTATCCGGCGCCGCCCCTGCGTGACATCCAGCCGCACGGCGGGCCGGCGGCGCCTGTGGGACTGGACGTGACGGCGGATGCGAGCCAGCTGCGGCAGGTGGTCTGGAACCTCTGTGACAATGCCATCAAGTATGGCCTGCGCAACCCCGCCACCGATGTGATCGAAATCCGCTATGGTCGGCTCAGGCCCGCCGCGCGGCCGTTCCTGGAAGTGGCGGATCGCGGTCCCGGGGTCCGGCCCGAGGACGCCGAGCGCATTTTCGAACCGTTCTTCAGCGCCGGGCACCGCAGCTCCGGACTGGGCCTGTATCTCGCACGGGAACTGGCCCAGACCAGTGGCGCCACCTTGCTGTACGAACCGCGGCCGACGGGGGGCAGTATTTTCCGACTGGTGTTCGCAGATCCGCGCCGCTGGACGGTACGATAGGAAGCTATGTCCAAGCCTGTGGTTTTGATCGTCGATGATGAACCGGATCTGCTCGAACTCGTCAGTCTGACGCTGAGCCGGATGAGCCTGGAGACCCGCACGGCGGCGGACCTGGCAAGCGCCCGCCGCCTGCTGGCGACGCAGCAGTTCGACCTGTGCCTGACGGACATGCGGCTGCCGGACGGCGATGGACTCGATCTGGTGGCCTGGATCCAGGCCAACCGCGCCACGACGCCGGTCGCGGTGATCACCGCGCATGGCAACGTCGAATCGGCGGTTCGCGCGCTGAAGCTGGGCGCCTTCGATTTCGTCTCCAAGCCCCTGGATCTGGGGGTGCTGCGCAAGCTCGTGGGCTCGGCCATCCGTCTGGGCACCCTGAACGACGGCTCGACCTCCCAGCGGGGACCGGGGCTGCTGGGCAGGTCGCCGAGCATGCAGCAGCTGCGGGAGATGATCGGCCGCGTCGCCCGCAGCCAGGCCCCGGTGTACATCTACGGCGAGTCCGGCACCGGCAAGGAACTGGTGGCACGCCTCATCCATCAAAGCGGCGCCCGGGCCGACGGCCCGTTCGTGCCGGTCAATTGCGGCGCCATCCCGACGGAGCTGATGGAAAGCGAGCTGTTCGGCCACAAGCGCGGCAGTTTCACCGGCGCGGTGACCGACAAGAAGGGACTGATCCAGAGTGCCGAGGGCGGCACGCTGTTCCTGGACGAGGTCGCGGACCTGCCGCTGCACATGCAGGTGAAACTGCTGCGGGTCGTGCAGGAGAAGACCGTGCGCCCGGTCGGCGACTCACGCGAGGAGCGCGTCGATGTGCGCATCCTGTCCGCGACCCACCGCAATCTTGCCGAGCTGGTCGCGACCGGCCGCTTCCGGGAAGACCTGTTCTACCGCATCAACGTCATCGAGCTGCGCGTGCCGCCGCTGCGCGAACGCGCCGGCGACATTCCGGACCTGGCGACGGCCACCCTCGAACGCATGTGCCGGCGCATGAAGCTCGCGACGCCCGGGATCAGCGAAGAGGCGATGCAGGCCCTGCAAGGTTACGGCTTTCCCGGCAACGTGCGCGAACTGGAGAACATCATCGAACGCGCGCTGACCCTGACGACGAGCGGCGTGATCACACTCGAACACGTGAAGCTGCAGCCGGCCACGATCTTCGCGATGCCGGCGCAGGGCGCCGACGCCGCGGCCACGACGCTGCCGAACGGCGAGTCGCCGGCCCTCGGCGAGCAGCTCGAGGACATCGAACGGGCGGCGATCCTCAGGGCGCTGCAGCAGACGCGCTACAACAAGACGGCCGCCGCGAAGCTGCTGGGCATGACGTTCCGCGCGCTGCGCTACCGGATCAAGAAGCTGGGGATTGAATAGGTGGTGCAGGGACCGCTGCGGCTGCTGACGATAACGCACTACTTCCCGCAGCACGGCGGTGGCCTGGAACTGGTCGCGGCCCGGCTGGTGCAGGAATTCATCCGGCGTGGAGTGGTCGTGACCTGGATCTCCAGCGACACTGATGAGGCACCACCGGATATTCGAAACTCCGTGGCGCATATCGGCGTCCGCAGTATCAACCTTATGGAACGACTGACGCAGCTGCCGTATCCACTGTGGTCGCCCCTGGCCTTGCGCAGGCTCTGGCATGCGGTTGGTGCCGCCGATGTGGTCCATATCCATGAACACCTGTATGCGAGCAGCATCGTCGTACTGCTGCTCGCGCGGCTGCGCGGGCGCCCGGTGGTCATTACCCAGCACATGGGCGCACTCGGCTTGCCCAATCCGGTGTTCACCACGCTCTATGAAACCGGCGCCCGGCTCCTGGGTGCGATTTTATTTCCGCTGGCGGCGCGGATCGTCTTCATCAGCGCGAATGTCCGCAGCTTTTTCGGCCGCAGCGGCGATCGCCGCTCGCTGCTGATATTCAACGGCATCGACGTCCGCGCCTTCGCGACTGGCGGCCTGGACCGGGCCGGCCGTCGCGCGGCGGTCGGCATCGCCCCCGACCGGCCGGCGATACTGTTCGTCGGCCGCTGGGTCAGAAAGAAAGGCCTGCACATCATCGAACAGCTGGCGCGCAGATTTCCCCAGGTTCTATGGATGATCATTGGCTCCGGTCCGGAGAATCCAGGCGCCTGGGACCTGCACAACGTCCAGGTCCTGGGCCGCGTCGGCCACGATCGGCTGCCCGCCTACTATCAGGCTGCCGAACTGCTCCTGCTGCCCAGTTCGGGCGAGGGATTTCCGCTCGTCGTTCAGGAGGCTTTGTGCTGCGGCTGCGGCGTGCTGTCCACGACCGAGGTCGCCAGTGCGTGTCCGGAGGCCTCCGACATGATACGCAGCTGCCCGACTCCGCGGGCCAATCCGGATATCAACCAGTGGGCGCGGGCCCTCGATTCAGCACTGACGGATACACCGTATCTGGAAGGCCGGGCCTCCCGCTCCGCCCGGGCCCGGGCCCTGTGGTCCTGGGACGATTGCGCGGCGCGCTACCTGGCGCTCTTCGATCAGATCGCGGGCGGAACCCCGTGAGCGCCACATCTGCGCCGTCGGCCGCCGAGCAGGATGTGGCCGTGCTCGTGCCTTGCCACAATGAGGCCGCGACGATTGCCCAGGTCGTGGCGGAGTTTCGCGCCGTGATGCCCGGGGCTACCGTGTACGTTTACGACAACAACTCCAGCGATGGCACGGCGCAGATCGCAGCGGCCGCAGGCGCGATCGTCCGCCATGAACCGCTGCAGGGCAAAGGTAATGTGGTGCGCCGCATGTTCGCCGACATCGAGGCGGATATCTACCTGCTGGTGGACGGCGACGGCACGTACGACATCGCCAGCGCGCCGCTGCTGATTGCGAAGCTGAACGCGGATCGGCTGGACATGGTCAACTGCGCCCGCATGGCAGTCACGGACAGTGCGTACCGCCCGGGACACGCCTGGGGCAATCGACTACTGACTGCGCTGGTGGCATGGATATTCGGTAACCGCCTGGGCGACATCCTGTCCGGCTATCGCGCCATGTCCCGACGCTTCGTCAAGTCATTTCCTGCGCTGTCGTCCGGTTTCGAGACGGAGACGGAACTCACGGTCCACGCGCTGGAAATGCGGGCGCCCATCGGCGAAATCAGCGCGCCGTATCGGGATCGACCGCAGGGATCGGTCAGCAAGCTGCACACGGTGCGCGATGGAACCCGGATCCTGCAGGTCATCCTGCA
>Ga0335075_10005557_pt1 | contig 19533 bp, 14 predicted proteins | sample Lox_Sample_24_FD_206723 | JGI IMG/M metagenome (GOLD analysis project Ga0335075, IMG submission 206723) | Soil microbial communities from Loxahatchee National Wildlife Refuge, Florida, United States - Lox_Sample_2.4 | ecosystem: Environmental > Terrestrial > Soil > Wetlands | place: USA...
CCTCGCGTACGGACTCAGTGACGAGGACCGTCGCCTCGCCGAGCGGGCGTTTCGGGCGCCGCTCATTCGCATCGACTCGGCACGCTGGAATCCCCCGAATTGTGACTCGTCCACCACGTTTGGCCTGATCGTGCTCGACGCGCTCCTGGGACGTCGCGTGCTCGTGGGTCGGGCGGTAGCAACCGAACTCCTGGGGCCCGGCGATGTCCTTCGTCCGTGGGATGAGCCGCTCCACTCTCACTTCATCCCCCCCGAACACAACTGGAGAGTGTTCCGCCCGGGTCGTGCGGCGGTGATCGATGAGCACGTCACCAGGCTCATCGGCGTCCGTCCTGCCCTGGTCCTCGCGTTCTCCGGTCGTTTGCTGCGCCGCGTGCGCTCGCTCGCGTACCTAAACGCCATCGGTCATCTTTACTCGGTGGAGGACAAGGTGCGCACCCTCCTCTGGCACTTGGCCAGCACGTACGGGCGGGTCACACCGTACGGAGTCAAAATCCCGTTTCGTCTCACCCACGAGGTCCTGGGGGAGATTGTCGGTGCGAAGCGACCATCGGTGACACTAGCGCTGACCCACCTTCACGAGCGCGGAGAGGTGCTCAGAGACGGCGTCGGCTGGCTCTTGATGGGCGAGCGACCGGCGGCCCCAGAGAGTTCTGGGACCGCCAGCGCGGGTGGCGTGCGTCACCGCGCTCCGACCGGCTCGCGCGGGCCGTAACTGCGACCGTTGTGAACCCAAGGAAACCCAACCGAGGACTTCGCCTCGCGTTGTCCTGCGGTCAGCTCCGGAGCTGCGGTCGCGGGCGCGCCGAAGACAGCATTCGCCAGCCCGTAGATGCCCATGACGCCGAGGCCGCTCACCACGCCGATCCACATTGGGACCGATAGCACGACCTCGAGGATCGCAAACGCGGCGATCCCGAGGAGCAGGCCGGCGCTCGTGAGCGGGGCGTCCAGGATGGAACGGAGAGACCCGGTAGAAACCATAACCGCGGCTAGGGCACCCGCCGCGAACACACAGCCGGCCGCGATGAATGCGGTGCCGAGGGCACTGCCGAGGATGACGAACAACAAGAACCAGACCACGGCGGTGATTAGCCCGCTCGTGGCTGCTAGGAACTTGCCCATTGTTCACCTCCTGTTGGTTGAATTGCTACTGACTACCGATGGTAGGACGGCGCCAGCCACGTGACGCTTGCTGTGTCATCGTGCCAACCGGGCCGTCCTATTCGAGGGCTAAGGTTGTCAGAGCGTCAACAACTGCCATACCCCAGGCGAACGCTCCGGTCAAGTAAGCGCTCACGGGCATAACCGCGCAGAGCGGTAAACCGGTATGCCGTTTGGCCCGAAGGCGTTCAGGCCGCGTTGCCGTCGCGGGGTAACTGCCGAGGTGTGGTGGTCGCGCCGGTCCAGTCGTTCCAATCGGCGGGATCGCCGATCAGAAGGTAGCCGCCACCCCGCGTTCGCTTCACCTGGTGGCGGCGCTGTAGTCCCCGTAGGGCAATTGTCACCGAGGGGCGCTGAGCCCCGAGAATCTCTCCCATCACCTCGTGGGTCAGGTGGAACGGAACGCTGACGCCCTCCGGCCCGACCCGGCCCCAGCTGCTGGCAATGTGCCACAGGGTCGCGATCAGTCTGTCTTCCACGCGGTTCAGATGGCTCACCGCCGTGAGGTACGCAATCGATCGCGCGCGTCGCAGCAAGCGTCCCGAGAAGCTGATCACGAGCTCGTGCCGCCGTCCGATTAGCGCGGTGATGCGCTCGTCCAGCACCGCCAATCGAGCGGGCCGAAAGACGCGCCAGTCCAGCTCGGGCGGGATCATCCCCCAGAGGGTCGGCTCATCCCACGGACGAAGGATGTCTCCCGGGCCGAGGAGCTCGGTCGCCACCGCCTTGCCGACACGGACGCGCCGCCCCATTAGGCCATCGAGGACAAGCAGCCCGTAAGTGATGGTGGGCTCGTAATTCGGGGGCTGCCACCGCGGTCGGTTGACGGAGACGACTTGGGCGCGGAACAGGGCAGTGGCGGCGCGGCGCTGGTCGGGAGGAAGTCCCTGCGCCAGCTCCGGGTCCTCTGCAAGGATGAATGAGGTTGCAGGCGCGCCAGCGGCGTCTGCGGCTCGCAGCGGTTCGACAGGAAGCGGCGGGACTGGGCGTGCACCGTGACCCCGGCGCCCGACGTTGGCCGCCGCGCCATCTGCTCGATCTGACGGGGCGTCAACGGCCTGAATCGCGCGCGCCCGGCTACCGGCCCGATCTAGGTCAACCCGTCCCAACGTCCACCTTCACCGAGTCAAAGTCGACCTCTGCGGGGGCGAGGAGGCGGTCTCCATTCAGGACGTCCGTTCGCATGAATCTCGGCGGCTCTACCGTCACCTGGAGTGAGTGCACGCCGCTTGCTTCGACCTTCCAGTTGCCGCCGTAGTGGTAAATCATCGGATGCCAGAGCAAGGGCTGCTCGCGGCTCCCGACCACGTTTCCGGTCGGGTCGATCAGCGTGACGACGACGCGTAGTCCGGGAACAAAGCGGCCGTCGCCGGCGTCGCGGACCGTGATCGCGACGTGCAGATTCTCCTCCTCCGGCTCACGCCACGCAAGCTCGGCCGCGGTCCACTCGTATACGCCCATGGCCGGCCCGACGGCATAGCCGATCCAGTAGTCACCGCAGTATTCCTCGCCGCTGTCCGTCGTCCCCGTGGCTCTGAGCTGCGCGAAGGCGTTTCCGTACGCATCCCCTTGTGCCCGGGCGGCGTGCAACTGAAGCTGTGTCATCTCCTCGCGATCGTGCCGAGATGAGGACCTGGGTCGATCCCGACGGGAGCGGCCCTCGTTCCGCACCTCCTCAGCCAAGCCCCCTCCTCGTGTGCACTGGCTCTCCGGACAGCCGGGCCCCGGGAGGGTGCGCCATGCGGTTCTGGTCCTTGCGTTGCAGAGCAATCCCAAAACTACTCCAACCGCCTGCTTGGTTCGAGCGCCGGACGCACCAGCTCACAGGTTGTGAGCGGAGAATGTCATCCTCCGAACATTTCTCGGGGTGACCGTACCGATCCTGGCCAGCGTCGGAGACCCGACCCCGACGCCTCAGCGGTCCGCAGACACGCCTTGGCGCATGATTCTCAGTCCCGCACGGGAGCCGTCCGCGCTCGCGACGCTCGTGGCACGCTAGCGCGCGGACTGAAAACGATGCGCGCATCAGCCCTGCACGCCAGAGAGGAAAAACTGATCGGCGTCTCGCAACGGCTCATCGAGGGTGCGCCACCCAGATCCGCGGCGAGGAGGCAACATACGTCTTGGTAGAACGAGCCCGACTTCGATGTGAGGAGGTCAGGGTCGAGGCCAGCCACGGACGTGTGCGCAGATGGTTGCCTCCCGTCGAGACCGCTTCCCATACTCGCACCGTTGGGCAGACTGGCCGGCGAGATCGGGCTTGACCGGGCGCCTTCCGACCAGGCGCACCTGGCTCAGGTTTATGTGCTTACAGCCCAGGAACCGGCAGACAGTCGGACCGCCGCCTGATCATGCCCCACGTGTCACTTTCTCGCCTCCAACTGGCCGAGAGTCTCGTTTTGGCGCTTACATTGCACCTCGCCCCTAGTTTCAGCCCACGCTTGAGTGAGCAAGTCATTTGACACAGCCTTCACGGAACCCGCGAGGACAGGAGACGCCATGACCGCGGTTAGCCACCAGACCATCAAGCTCGGCCGGGGTAAGCACTCCTCGCCGGAGGACGGTGCATGCGTGATGGAGCTGGCATCGATGCTCGCCGGCGAGCCGTTCAGCGACCACCCCCATTCCGTGTGTCCGGTGATCGCGTCGTTCCTGCGCACGTACAACGACTCGATCGACGACAAGTCTCGACAGGATCTCTATGCCTACGCGTCTATCGTCGTCGGTACTCGATCCAATGCGCAGGTGGAACGCGCTCGCGCGGCCCGACTGGCGGCGTGGACCGCGGAGTTGCGCGACCGCCGCCGCTTCAGGGTCCTGTTGCCCCCGCGACTCAGGCGGCTTGGCCTCACCCGAGTGCTCGCTCTCGACGCCGCCGGCGTCCACGCTGCGGGAACGCATGCAGCTCGAGCGATCAGTCGGCACACGCCCGACATACATGCCCAAGCACTCGCCCTGATCGAAGAGCTAGCCACGATCGGGCGCGCAGGGGAGCGGCCGGGCTGCCGGTACACCGATCACGAGGTACGGCCAGGCGACGAGCATTGCCTCGTGAACGGCCGCCATCGTCGACCCGCTCGCCAGGGCAACTCCGACGAGTCCGGGGCCAGCCATCATCCCGAGCAGGCGCCCGCCGGACAGGATGGCCGAGGTTCGGCCGTGGACCGCGGAGGCAGCGGCGTTCAGCGCGGCGCGCGAGACCGGCACGGACAACATCCCCACCCCGAGGCGCACGACAGACAAAGGGGTAATCGTGACCGCGCCAAGCAGCGACACGTCGGGTAGGCCGAGGACCGGCAACCCTATCCCCGCCGCGAGGAAATCCCGCCATTGCGGGGAACCGTTCGGGGCGATCTGCCGGTGTAGACCGGCGAGACGCTTTCAACCCTCGCGCGACACCGCCGTGACCGGCGTCCGATTGACCCAAGCACGTCGTCGGTGACTCCTTTAGGCAGTATCCGTGCCTGCGGCCTGAAGCCAAGGCGCCACATCGAGCGAGACCTCCTCCGCCCCGCCGGCGAGGACGTTCCGGGACCGAGCCGCACGCCTGCCGAAGCCTCACGATCGCCTCGCGCGTGTGGGGCGACCAGGCCACGGCTTCGAGGACGCACTCGTGCGCTTCCGCTTCTCGGGCCGCGGTGGGTGAGAGGCGGAAACCGGTGACCCCGGCATCCAGCACTCTCGGGCGAAAGAGGCCCATGGACGCCGTAGCCCCCAGCCGGTCAGGGACGTCCGGAGCACACAGTTTTGAGCACGGCGAAGTGACCTCGGCTCATCCAATCCCCTCCGTGCGTGCAACGGCATTCGGCTCCACCAGCCGGCACCTCCCTACCGGCCGGCGCGCAAGGCTGAAGCTACGGCTCCCAGCGCCGTGGCGCCGAGGGCCGCCGCCACCAAGCCGCGGCGCTTGGCCAGCTCGTACTGGGGGCTGACTCGGTGGGCCTTCTCGTCAAATGGTCCATGGGCTCCGCGGTCCTCGTCTACTGGTTCGAATAGGTTGTCGTGGCCCTGGGGATCGAGTGGCTGGTCGGTCATCTGCGAGCGGAACCCGGTCTTGGCCAGGTAGCGGTCCAGCAGCCACGGAGCAACACGCTCGCCGAGGATGTTCATTACGGTGGGGATTCCGACGTAGACCTGGCGGCGCTTGTGATACGCCGCGTAGTGGATCGCGTCGGCCGCCACCTCGGGTTGGTAGATCGGCGGCACCGGCATCGTTTGCTTAGGCAGCTTCGTTCGACCCCAGGTGAACTGAGTCGTGTTTACCCCAGGGAGCTGGATCATCGAGACCTGCACCCGGGACTTGTGGTGAAGCAGTTCGGTGATGATGCTCTCGGTAAAGCCTTTGCAGGCATGCTTGGCGCCGCAATACGGCGACTGCAACGGGATACCCCGGTACGACATCGCCGAGCAGACCTGCACGATCGATCCTCGGTCACGGGACACCATTCGCCCCAGGGCCGCGCGGGTGCCCCAGACCATTCCCAGATAAGTCACGGCGGTGGCGCGTTCGTACTCACCTGGCTCGATGTCGAGGAACTCGGCATAGACGGTCACCATGGCGTCGTTGACCCAGACGTCGATTGGCCCGAATGCATCCTCCACCGACGCCGCCGCCGCCTCGACCTCGTCGTACTGTGCGACGTCGACCGGCAGAACCAGCGCCTGGCCCCCAAGGTCCTCCACCTCACGCGCGGCGGCCTCAAGTCCGCGCCGTCCACGAGCGATCAGAGCGACCTTGGCTCGATCGCGCGCGAAACGGCGGGCGGCGGCACGGCCAATGCCGCCCGAGGCGCCGGTCAGTACAACTACCTTGTTTTTGCTTTGCATAACAGATCCTTGCCTCGATTATCGTCACATGACTACCCACGGTCGAGCGCCGTTGAGCGGCCCGCGCCAGTGGAATGTCTTCACGCAAACGTCGGCGTCGATGTGCGATGCCGTCCGATCCTGACCTCGGGTCGGGGCGCTGTCATCGCGTAAAAGTCGTCACTGCGGGGCCGTCTTGGAGTGAACCAGGTGACCAGGTTCGCTGGGTCCAGCGGTATCCGTGTTCTCTGACGCGCGACGCATCCGGGTCACGACCGGCACGCTGGCCAGCACCGCTCCCGCGCATACGATCCACACCGCCTGAAAGCCTCCCGTGGAGGCGAACGGGCCGGCTTTGGTGAATTCGATCAGGAGTCCGGCGAGGACCGGACCGGTGACTATCCCGACCCCGCGGGAGAGGCTGTAGTAGCCGGTCAGCAGTCCGTGCTCGCCCGATGGCATCAGGGGCATGAGCACCGCGTAGGCGAGGGTCATCACGGCGCCGCCGCCGATCGCGATCAGCGGGGTCGCGACGGCCATGATCGGGCGGCTGGTGGTGAGAACCAGAATCAGGAAACCACCGCCGTAGGCGACGAGCGCATATTGCAGGACGCGCTCAGGACCGAACCGGTCCCCCGCCTTGCCTGCTGCTATCGCTCCCAGCAGGATGATCAGCGCGACTCCCCCGACTAACAACGCCGCTGTTGAGAGGCCGTAGCCGAGACCGATCGTCAGGTAGAGGATGACGAACGCCTTGAGTGCCGAGAGAGCCGTCTCCCACAGGGCGTTGGCGATGAAGTAAGAGCGCAGAGCGCCCCGTCGGGCGATCAGCCGCGGTAGCTCACCCAGGAGCGCACGCACCGACCGCGACCCTCCGTCCCCGGCGGGAAGTCCGCGTCGTCGGAGCAGCGTCACAAACGCCGCGACCACAGCGATGAGCACCGCGGCGGCGACCAAGAATGGCAGGGGGCGGGCAAGGCTGAGCAGCAGCCCTCCCCCAAGCAGGGCAGCCCCGGTGCCGATCCCGCGGGCCACGGCCTGAGTGCTTTGCGCGCGTCCCGCCACCTCCTCGCTGTCCATCAGGTCGGGGTACAGGGCTCGGTAGGGCTCGTAGGCGACGAAGTAGAAGGCAAAGAACGCCGAGGCGCCGATGGCCACAGCAAGCAGGGAGTTCAGGAAGCCGATCACGACAAGCGCGGCGGCGGCCGGGATGGTGCCGGCCACGACGAAGGGCAGCCGCCCGCCGATGCGCGTGCGGAGCTGATCGGACCACGCTCCCGCGAGCAGCGGGATCCATAGGGCCATGATCCCTTCGCTGCCGACGATCAGGCCAATCAGCGCAGTCGCGTGGGTATAGCTCCTGGCGATTTCACCCAGGTACGTCGAGACGACCGTGATCGCCAGCGCCAGCGCGGTCGTGGGCATCGCCAGCACCGCCAGACGCGCGCGTTCCTCGGAACGGAGCGAGCGGCCTGAGCTCGAACGGTGTGTGCCGTCCTTTGATTCTTGTCCCGTCGGGGTCTCGTTTGCAACGTGCGATGACATGCGGTGGCAGCGGGTCGGAAGGCCCTGCCCTACGCGTCCCCGGCCCGGTTCGCACGCAAACGGCGGGCAGACAGGCTGACCGCCGATTGGTCACCGTCGAGACAGCGGATTGGACGGGCGACCAGCGGATTTGGTCTGGGGACCCTGACTCGAGCTCCGGGCCGGCATACCGGTAGGGAGCCTGAGCCCTAGAGATAGCTCGTTGACGCCGCCCGAGACGGATCGGCTAACTCCATCGCGAGGGCCGACCACGCGAACTCCCTGGCGCCCATCCCCCGGCCGGTGCGAGGGTCGTAGTACTCCCGCAGGCCGTTCGCAATCACAGCCACGCGGATTCTCGCTCCCATCGTTTCCGCCGCCTCGGTGTAGCCCAGCCTGACCAAGCCAAGCCACAGGAGCCACGCCGAGTTGATCCACGTTGGTCCGCGCCAGTACCGGCGCAGGAATAACCAGCGATCGTTGAGGGAGAACTTCGCCTCGGAAGCCGCGACGGACGGCGGGGGTACCGGCAGCCAGAACTTGGCTGGGTCGAGCAGATGCTCCTCGACCATGCGGCGACCGATGTGCTCCGGCAGGTCTGGGAGGGCGAGCGGTGAGAGCGACGCCCAGGTGAGTACACCGTGCGAGCGTGCCATATCGCTGGGGGACCTCCGAAGGAGCTGCCGGAAGTATCCCCGGCGCTCGTCGTACAGTCGCTCGATTATGGTCGGGGTGATCGACGGGCGGCCGAGCGCGAGACGGGAGAGGTTGTGCAGCACGTTGCACGCGGTGCCGCAGACGATTGGCCCGCCGGCTGCGTCGATCCGTCGGATGTCGAATCCGAGCTTGCGGTTGCGTCGCACCAACAGCGGAAACCCGGGCAGGCCGTCGGCTCGCCAGCCCCACACCGAGTCGAACTTGGGCGAGGCGTCGAGGCCCGACTCGTCCGGCTGCATGATCCAGATCAGCCCGTCGCCATCTATGCAGCGCTCGCGCTCGACTCGATCCTGATGGCGCTCGATCGCCCGAATGCCGCGCGGGTCGCCCACCGCCACCCTCCAAGCCCAGGCCAGCAGGGGCGGCTGGATCGTCCTGGTCATGAAGTCAGAGCGCGAGCTGACGTTGTAGAAGAACGATCTGAGCAGATCGACGGGGCGCCCCCAGAAGACGGTGTGGCCGATGAAGCCGTCCGGGCTTGCAGCCGCCAGCAGGGTTTCAAGCTCGGCCCGGGCTCGGGCTGGATCGAACCGCCGCCAGGCGATCGCCGCGAAGCACGAGTCCCAGTACCACTGCCAGGGATAGCGACCGGGGCTGGGCGCCGTGTAGCGGTAGACCAGGTCCCGATGCCGCCCCTCTCGCCAGTTGCGCTCGAGTACGGAACGGCACTCCGACGCGAGCAGGTTCAGGCCGTCCCCCCTCTGCACCCCGCGTGAGCTCCCAGTCTCAGGATCTGGCTCGGTCGCCGAGGCGTCGGACCCGGGAAAGCGCGAATCCTCCAGCCAGGACGGCCGAGGCAGCGGCCGCGAGGCCTGCGTACGATCCTCCGTTGCTCTCGGTCTGGGGCTGGTGTGCGTACAGGCGCTCGGGCCGGTCGGCCGACGGCCCGTTGGGCCCCTCGCGCAGCGCCATTTGCACCAACTGGGCAAGGTGGAGGGCTTGCCGGTCGCTCCCCTGGCTGATCTGCGAGCGACAGCTGAACCCGTCGGTGAGCAGCAGTGTGTGCGGCGAGGCCTTCCGCACCGCTGGCAGGAGAATGCGCTCTCCCGCCTTGATCGAAATCTCGTAATGCTCGCCGCGCTCGTAGCCGAACGATCCGGCGAGCCCGCAGCAGCCGTCTTCCAGAACCTCGTAGTCAAGCCCCAGTCGATCGAGCACCGCGCGGTCGGCATCGATGTCACTCGTCGCTCGCTGGTGACAGTGAAAATGAACCAGCGCATGGCGCTCGAGCCGCGGCATCTCCCAGTCGCCCGCATGCCGGTTCAGGAACTCCCCGAACGTCATCGTCTGCCTGGCCAGGCGCTTGGCGTCCTCGTCGTCGGGGAGCATGTTGAGCAGCTCGTTGCGAAACACCGCGCCGCAACTCGGCTCGAGTGCCACGAGCGGCGTCCCGGCCTGGATCTCGTCCCGAAGCCCGTCCAAGACCTGATGAAGGAGATGCCTGGCGAGCCCGAGCATGCCGTAGTCGTAGAGTGGACGCCCGCAGCACAGGGATTGCCGCGGAACGACCACCTCGAATCCTGCGGCTTCGAGCACCTCTGTCGCTGCGATCGCGACCTCGGGATGGAAGTGATCGTTGAACGTGTCCGGCCACAAGAGGACACGTCCGTGAGCCGAGCCGGCGCCGGAGGATCTGCCGTTGAACCATCTCTTGAACGTGGTTGGTGCGAAGGCGGGCGGCGTGCGCTCCAGCGCCACTCCGGCCAGCAGCTTGCTGACGGTGGCGAACGGCTCGCGGTGCAGCATGAAGTTCGCGAGTCCCGGAACGTGCGAAGCAAGCCGTGCCTCCCAGCGGATGAGACCGAGCGCATACGCCTGCCGCGGCCGCAGTCGCTTTGCGTAGTAGTGCGAGAGGAACTCCGCCTTGTAAGTCGCCATGTCGACGCGGACCGGGCACTCGTGCAGGCAGCCCTTGCACGCCAGGCACAGGTCGAGCGCTTCGCGAACCTCCCGGTTTCGCCATCCGTCACGAAGGGGTGAGTCCTCGCGCATCATCTCGAACAGCAACCTTGCTCGCCCTCGGGTGGAGTGCTTCTCCTCGAGCGTCACCTGGTAGCTCGGGCACATGACCGAGTTCTGATCGCGGCAGGCCCCCACCCCGAAGCAGCGCTCGGCGGCGGCGGCGAAGCTCCCACCATCGCTGGGATAACGGAACTCGGTCTTCACTGCCCGCGTGTGGTAGGAGGGATCCATTCTCAGGTTGGTGTCGAGCGGATAAGGGTCGACAACTTTCCCCGGATTCATCCTCCAGTCCGGGTCCCAGATCTCCTTGAACTCCCGGAATGCCTGCACCAGGTCGGCGCCGAACATTTTCGGCAAGAGCTCGGCGCGGGCCTGACCGTCGCCATGCTCGCCGGACAGCGAGCCGCCGTAGGCGGCGACGAGATCACCCGCATCTTCCATGAACGCGCGGTAGTTGCGTACTCCGGCTTCCGTCAGGAAATCCCAGTCGATCCGGGTGTGCACGCACCCGTGCCCGATGTGGCCGTAGTAGCAGGCGATCTTCCGCCCATGCTTGTCACACAGGCGCTCCAGATCGCGTAGGTAGTCACCGGTTCGCTCCGGAGGAACCGCGGCGTCCTCCCAGGACGGCCAGCCCGGATGCTGGCCCGGAATCTTGCTGTGGCCCACGCCGCCCTCGCGCATCTCCCAGATCTGCTTGACCTCGCCGGGATCCTCGTACACCCGCACCTCCCGGGGGTCCCCGGCCGCACCATGTCGGACGGCGTCCGCGAAGCGCTCGGCCTGCTCAGCCGACTCGGCCTCGGAATCCGCGCCGAACTCCACGAGCAGCCAGCCGCCGCCATCCGGCAACAAGCCCGGATGACGCTTGAACCCTTTGCGCAGCTCGTTGGCGACCAACTGCCGATCGAACGTCTCAAGCCCGATCGGCCCGAACTCCATCACCACCGGCACCTGATCGGCGGCCGATGGGCAGTCATCGTATCCGGCCAGCACCAGCGAGCGGTGCTGTGGGCTATCGATCAGCTTGCAGCGCGCCTCGAGGACCAGAACGCACGTCGCCTCGCTGCCCACCACCGCGCCGGCCAGATTGAAGCCGTGCTCGGGCAGCAGCCGATCGAGGTTGTAGCCCGAGATTCTGCGGGGGATCTGCGGGTAACGCTCCCGGATCAGCTCGGCGTAACGATCCCGAAGATCGCGCAGCCGACCATACAACTGGCCTATCCGGCCGCCTGCCTCGATCGTCCGAAGGAGTTCGTCCTCATCGACCCAGTTCGGGAGAGTCAGCTGCGTGCCATCGCTGAGCACCACGTCGAGCGCCTCGATGTTGTCGGCGGTTACTCCCGCCATGATCGAGTGGGTGCCGCACGAATTGTTACCGATCATCCCGCCAAGCGTGCACCGACTGTGCGTGGCCGGATCGGGGCCGAAGGTCAAAGCGTGCTCCTCGGCCGCGGTCCTCAACCAGTCGAGCACCACTCCCGGCTGCACCCGTGCAAACCGTCGCTCGTGATCGACCTCGACGATCTCGTTCATGTATTTGGAGAAGTCGAACAGCACCACCTCGTTCACCGTCTGCCCCGCTAGCCCGGTCCCGCAGCCGCGCGCGCCGAGAGGCGCACCCAGCTGTCGGCAGACCTCCACCGCGCTCACCACGTCCGCGGCGTCACGCGGAATCACAACGCCGAGGGGTGGTTGACGGTACACCGACGAGTCGTTCGCGTACAAGGCCCGGCTCCCGGACGAGAAGCGCACCTCGCCCCGCAGCTGCTGCGCGAGCTGCCGGGCGAGCCCGCGGACATCGAGATCCAGCTGGTTGGCGTGAGGTGAGGCGGTGCTGGTCGCTAGCGCCATTGGCTCATCTCTCTCAGGGACAGCGCATGTCACTCGCCGCCGTTCGAGTGACCGTCACCGCCGGGCAGGTTTTCGGCGAGGCGATCTCTGGCCCGCGCGAGCATCCCGGCAGGACTGGTCTGGTACGACATCTCACGCACCAGCACCCGCGACATGGTCAGCGCGATGCGCTCGCGGTTGGGCTCGCCTTGGGCGAGGCCCCAAGCGACGCCCTTGGCATGCTCGGGGTTGATCGTCGGGGTCATCGGCATCTCGTTCGGATCGACGATCGCCTCGATCAGCGCGGGGCCATCTGCCGCCAGAGCGTCGCCCAGCTGCGCGCCGACCATTGTGGGATCGTCGATCCGGACCCCGCGGATACCGCAGGCCTCGGCCACCTTGACGAAGTCGACGGGCGCAAGCTCGACCCCGTACTGCGGATTGCCCAAGAAGGCCATCTGCTCCCACTTGATCAGTCCGAGCACGTCGTTGCGCATGACGACGACCTTCACCGGAAGGCCGTACTGCGCCAGCGTCGCGAGTTCGCCCATCATCATCGTCAGCGAGCCATCCCCCGTGAGCGCAACCACCGGCCGGTCCGGATACGCCACCTGGGCGCCGATCGCGTACGGCAAGGCCGCCATCATCGAGCACATCGTCCCGCTGAACGAGAAGAGCTGACCGCGGCGCAATTCGGTCCTTGCCGCCCACGTGGTCACTGTCCCGGAATCGCCGCACAGAATCGCACGCTTCGGCAGGACGCGGCCCAGATGGAAAGAAATGGCGTCGGGGGCAATCGGAGCGTCGCGCGGCTCGGCTCGTTCGGCCTGCAGCGCCCGCCAGTCGCACATCTCCGCCTGCGCGCCCTCCAGGAACGAGCGATCCGGGCGGTGCTCGAGCAGCGGCAACAGCTCCGACAGGGTGAGTTTCGCGTCGCCGGCGAGGCCCACCTGGACCGGATAGCGGAGACCGAGCCGCTCCGGTCGGTCATCGATCTGTACGCCGACCGCCGATCCCGGCGACGGGAGAAACTCGATGTATGGGCTCGAACTGCCCACGATCACGATCGAGTCACAGCTCTTCAGGGCGTTCTGTGCCGGGCGCGTGCCGACCATCGCGTAGCCACCGAGGCAGTACGGGCTGTCGTCGGGCACCGCGTCCTTGCCGAGCATCGCCTTGACAATCGGAGCCCCCAGCCGCTCGGCCAACTGCTCGACCTCTGCGCCGGCGCCGCGCGCCCCAGCGCCGATGAAGATAACCGTGCGCGAGGCCCCCGACAGAACGCGCGCCGCCTGCTCCATACGCTCGCGCGGTGGGAGTCGACGTCCGTCCAGAGCCGTTACCGCGGTGTGGCCCTGGATGTTCTTGATCGACCGATCACCGGTGACCGCGTCGCCTGACTGGATGTCTATCGGGATCGCGATGGCCGCCGGCCCGCGCTGGGCGATCGCCGACCGGACGGCCATGTCGACTACCGGAAGTACGTGAGCCTCACCCATGACTCGCTGGCTATAGACGCACGGGTCGTTGAGCGCGAAGTCATGGTTGATGTCCTGAAGGTAATGCGTGCCGATCAGATCGTGATAGGTCATTCCGGTGATCGCCACCACCGGGGACTGGTCGATCCGCGCGTCGTACAACCCGTTCATCAGATGGACGGCACCGGGAGCGGCGGTCGAGAGGCAGGCGGCGGGCCGACCGGTGAACTTCCCGTAGGCACAGGCGGCGAGCGCGGCCGTCTCCTCGTGGCGGACGTGAATAAATCGAACTCGGTCCGCATGAGTCCGCAGGGCCTCCATCACGCCGTTGATCCCGTCCCCCGGCAACCCAAAGACGGTGTCGATCCCCCACTCAATGAGCCGTTCAATGAGTTGATCGGAGGCAGTGCGGGTGCGAGCCATGCCCACTCCTCTCTGACGTGTTCATCACTTCAGCCGGCATCTACCCCCGGAGACCGGGCGAGAGCAGCGCTTGTTAGCGCGCGAACACCTGCCGGGTTATCGACCCTGCGGGCGAGACATGACCCCGGCCCTCGCAGGTTCGTCATCCACAAGACATTGGTGTCGCAACGCGACGAGTTGGTCCCGGATACTGGCTGACCCTGACCGTCACCTGTGAGCCGCCAGGTGGGCCGGGACAGACGAGTTCGCTCGGCTGCCCGTTCATCACGGCCGTCGCGGCCGGTTGCGACGGGACCGGCGCGAACCTCGCCGCGACACGAATCGACCCCGCCGACGCGGGCCCGCCACGCCAGGCTTCCGCCTCGACGTGCGGAACCTGACCCCGGCGCTCTTGACACGCGCACTCACTGCTCGCTTGCTGGGACCGGAGCAGGTCTCATCCGAGCTGGCGACATCCGCCTTGGCCCCCGACGCCGCGGAGCCCACCTGCAGCGCCGAGTTCGTCTCTCGACAAGCGGCCGCAGTGGCAACGTCCTGGGGGTAGGTCCGGCGGGCCCGCGCGAGGAACGCCGCCGCCACAAAGAGGGCAACCAGCATGATCAGAAACGTCACTTCGAGCCCGCCGGCGCCGGCGCCGGGCCCGTCCGGGGTATGACCGCCGATCTGAGCTTGTTGCGGGGCGGTCCCTGCGATCACGCTGGCCAGGCCGCCAAACAGGAGCGGAGCGAGTGCCTGCGCGAGGGAACGGAGAAAGCCGCGAGTGCTCTCGGCTCGCCCCCACAACCCTGACGGCACGATGTCGAGCCGCGCCGCGTCGAGCGGCGGGTTTGCCGCGGCGAGCAGCGCCGCTCCGCCGATGTCGAACCACAGGGCCGGTGTCAGGCGGTGGATGACAAAACCTGGAATCAACAGGCACGCCGCCCCGAGATAACAGAGACCCGGTACCCACACGCGCGCCTCGAGCATTCCTCGACGCAACAGTAGGTCGGTGACCCGCCCACTGGCGAGCGTCCCCGCCATGGCGCCCGCGACGAGCAGAAGGAGCGCGAGTTCGGCCGTGAGCTGCCCGATCCCGTAGTGGTCACGAATGAACAGCACGACGAATGTCTGAAGGCCGGCGAAGAAGAAGTAACCGAGGGACGAGCCGATGATCAGCTGCCGGTTGGTGGGGATGCGCAGGACGTAGCGAACGGCGGCGATGAGCGTCATCGCTCGGGGGTCGTCGTGGAGCACAAGCCGAGGGTCAGGGGCCAGGCCTCGCTCGTCGGTCAGCTCGTGGGCAAGCTCCTGCTCGTCATCGACCCGCCCTGCCGTCGATGCGCCGGCATGCTCGGAGGTTCGGAACGCTTCGGCGACATCCGTCATCCCGACGGTCAGGCGACTCTGGCCTCCGCGGAGGGGCTCGGGCACCGTCCGCCACAGCGTGCGAGCAAGCCAGAGTCCCGGTAGGGCAAGCATCACGAACGGTGCCCTCCACGAGACAGCGCTGGCAACGCTGCCGCTGACGATGAATCCAGCGGCCGTGCCGGCGATCTCTCCGCCGAGGATGTAAGCGTAGACGCGCCCGCGCTCCGCGGCCGGGAAGTAGTCGCCGGTCAGCGAGGCGATCGCCGGGCCCGCCGTTGCGTTCACGGCTCCGAGCGCGAGGCGAGCCAGCAGCAGGAAGCCGTAGCTGCCGGCGAATGCACTGAGCAGAGAGGCGAGACTCCAGAGGACGATGCTGACCGCCAATAGCGGGATGCGCTTGATTCGGTCGACGAGCGCCCCCACGGGCAGGACCAGCAACGCACCAACGAGCAGGGCCACCGAGCTGAGCAGGCCGATCTTGGCGTTGCCGATGTGCAGCGCCTGCTCAAGCTGCGGCGCTGCCGCGCCGACCGTTGATGCGTCCGCACCGCTCAGCGCCAGCACAGCAGCGAACAGGACGATGACGTGGGCGCGAGCGGGCCCTCCGACTCGCTTGACCAACTCGCCGCGGAGCCGGCGACCGGTCCAGCGAAACCCACGCCACGCAGCCGCGCCCGCCCGCGCCACGCCCTTGCGGAGAGTTCGCATGAGGGCTGAGGGGTGGGATGTCGGCATCGCGCGTGGTGGTGCTTCCTCAAGCCGTACCCGGGTTCTCGGCCGGTCGCTTCCCTGCCTGTCAGCGGGGATACCGACCGATCCGTGCGCGACGGGAATGAACGGGACACCGATCTGGCCTCGCCTCGCGGCGGAGCGCCCCGGGCGATGATCGGACGGACTGTGGCTGCGTGGCGCGCTCGCCCTCCGCCGGGTGCTGCCCGTCGTTAGCGCATTACGTTCCCGCTCGGGCGACCGGTGCGCGTGGCGTCAACCGCATCCTTCACGACCCGCGGTCGCGCACAACCCCGCGCAGCCTCTCGAATGCCTCCAAGAGCGCGCCCATCTCATCGCCACCACCGTAAGTCCGGTTGGCCTCTGGGGAGCGATCCCGCTTGCCCGGCTCTGGTGCCCGGAGCCAGTCAACCAGCGCGCACTCTGCGTGAGCGGGAGCGCCGCCGACCAACCCCAGCGCGTCTCCGGGGCCCACCAGCGTGCCGCAGATCGGGCAGCGCGCTCTCGACAGCCTACTATTCCGCCGCTCGTAGCCCGGCTCGGGTCCACCGCGACCGCCGGCCAGTCGGTTGCTTTGGCGCAGTCTCGGGCGAACCAGCATCTTGAAACCTCGAAGACATGAACCCGAACGACCAGCGGTCGGCGCGGAGCAAGGCCGCGAACGTCACGGAGATGACAAATGCGAACGTGGCGCCTCACATGTGAGCCGGCGCGGTCCTCTACGGCTCGACTTCGCGCTCCTCGGCGACCGCCAGCTGGATGCTCCCGGCGACCATGTAGAGCGTCGTGGCGCCGAGGGAAGTGAGCGGCCAAGCCGCCCAGCTCTGAATCATCGACAGCAGCGCAGCGGCCCCGACGGCCACACCGACCGCGAACAAGTCGAGCGCCCCGGCCATAGCTCTAGCCGACTGGTGTGAGACGGGCTTCGCGTGCTCGATCGTGCCGCGGCCGAGCAGCCACAGCGCTGCGAACGCAACGACCGCCCCTGTCAGGAAGAGAAAGACCTCCCACACCGCCGGAGAGCCGCGATAATGCATGAGCAGCGCGCCTGAGCTCCACACGGTGAGCGTGTACCCGTACGGCGCCGCGCTTGCCGAGACCATCGTCGCGAACGCTCGGCGGAGTTGCCGCAACTCCACAAAGGCACGTCTCGCGCCGACTGTGCCAGCCGGTTGCCTCATACCTCTGCTTCGAATCGGAACCTGCCGCACGCGACCACCACGCCTCTGCGGTACCCGGGAGCCCGCGGCTGTCAACCTGCACTGTCAGGGGCACGACGTCGCACGGTGTAAGACGGCCGGCGAGTTGGTTCGAGTGATGACGTGACCTCGAGCGAACCTGGTTGTTTGTATGCGGTGCGGGCAGAAACTAAATTGATGACTGGTCACACCTCGTTGCCCGAGCCGGAGCTCGAGAGGCAGGGTCGCCACCTCGGGCGGCCAGGCTGGTGGTTTCTGTTCCTCGCCGTCTGCATTGCGCTCCCCGGTGTCGTTCTGATCATCTTCACCCGGGGATGGGCGCACGCAATCGGAATTGTTCTCGTGGTCCTGGCCGGCCCGCCCGCGATGATCGCGATGGGCCTGCTCCTTTCCAGTCTCGTCGCGCGGTGGGCTGCCCGCCACCGGTCGTTTGCCTGAGCGCCATCCACCGCCACAGCGGAAGACCATTCCGTTGCGGGCCTCCATCCCATGGCTCCCCGGCCTGGGCGCACGCGTCGCCCCATCCGTCGTCGGAGGTTCGTCAGATTACTTCCAAGCAGCTCGCCTTCCGGCTAGCGCGTGGTAGGGAGAGACACCATGCTCATTTTGCAGGGATTTCGTGCCCATCAGAGGGCGGCCGTGAACGCTCCAAACGCCGTCAACCTTCCATGGCAAGGAGGGGTCGTCGGTCCGAATCTGGCCAGGGGGGTTGCCGGCTCTCGTGCTGGAGCTTGGGGGAACGGCCGGGGGAACGACGGGCCGCGCGATAGGACCCGAGCTGGCCCGCGTTGACCCGGGACGCGTCGTCCGAGCCAAGATGAAAAGTGCCTCGTTTCCAGGCTGATGCGGGGAAAACGACCAAATTCAGCGGATAGGGGGGGTGTCTGGGTTCAGGACATATGTCCCAGGTGATAGGTCCCTGATGAGTCGGGACATAGGTCACACCTCGGGGGAGGGGTTGCGGCGGTCGTCGCGGAGGCGCGAGCGGAGCGAGTGCCGCAGCGGCGATCGCCGGGCGAGGCGTCCGGGGGTGGGCGAACAGTCGCGGGCATGTCTCGAGCTCGTGTTGCTGTTCTTCAAATCGTTTCTAAGCAGTTGTCGGTCACCGCGGCTGCTGCCGAGTACGGGATCTCCCGTCGGCATCTGCATCGCCTCTTGTCTCGCTACCGGGAGGGTGGCCTGGAGGCGCTTGAGCCGCGCTCACGCCGTCCGAAGACGACGCCGATCGCGACGCCTGAGACGGTCCGTCAGCGGGTGATCGAGTTGCGTGGCCGGTTGAAGGCCGATGGGTTGGATGCCGGGCCGGTCACGATCGCCTGGCATCTGGAGCAAGAGGGGCTGCCGGCGCTGTCGACATCCACGATCCGTCGGATTTTGAACGCGGCGGGGTTGATCACCCCGGAGCCCAGAAAGCGTCCTCGCTCGTCCTATATGCGCTTTGAGATGGCGCAGCCGAACGAGATGTGGCAGTCAGACTTCATCCATTGGCGCCTGGCGGACGGGACCGATGTCGAGGTCTTGAACTGGCTCGATGATCACTCCCGCTTTCTGCTCTCCTGCACCGCTCATGAGCCCGTGTCCGGCGAGGACGTGGTGGCCGTATTCCTTGAGAACGTGGAGGAATACAGCGCTCCGGCGAGCACTTTGACCGATAACGGCAGCGTCTACACGAGCCGGTTCACCGGCGGTCGCAACGCCTTCGAATACATCCTGCAGCTGCTCGGCATCCGCCAGAAGAACGGGGCTCCCGGCCACCCCCAAACCCAGGGCAAGACCGAACGGTTTCACCAGACCCTGCAGCGCTGGCTCGCGGCCAGACCAGCTGCCCGAACCGTCGCCGAGCTGCAAAGACAGCTGGATGAGTTCCGCGAGCACTACAACGAACGGCGCCCGCACCGAGCCCTCAACCGTCGAACGCCGGGCGAGGCCTACCGCGCGACCCCGAAAGCCGCGCCGGCGAGCAACGGCCACCAGCCCGGCCATTATCGCCTGCGCTATGACCGACTCGACACCAAAGGCAAGATGAGCATCCGCCGCGCCGGCCGGATGCACCACCTCGGCGTCGGCACCGAACACGCCCGCAAACGCGTCCTCGCGTTCGCCGACGAGCACCACATCACAGTTGCCGAGCTCACCACCGGCGAGGTCCTCTCCACCCACCTAATCGAGCCGAACAAGAGCTACTGGCGCAACCAAATGCGAGAGCCCGGCCGCTGGCCGAGCCCTCAAAACTGAGACCTATGTCGCGACTCATCCGAGACCTATGTCTCGACTCATCACAAAGCGGAGAGGGGGGGATTCGAACCCCCGATGGACTGATAGCCCATACCGGTTTTCGAGACCGGCGCATT
>Ga0335075_10005558_pt1 | contig 19533 bp, 13 predicted proteins | sample Lox_Sample_24_FD_206723 | JGI IMG/M metagenome (GOLD analysis project Ga0335075, IMG submission 206723) | Soil microbial communities from Loxahatchee National Wildlife Refuge, Florida, United States - Lox_Sample_2.4 | ecosystem: Environmental > Terrestrial > Soil > Wetlands | place: USA...
CGTCTACCTGGGCCTGCGCGACGACAAGCACCCCTCGCAGGTGGTGCGCGAGGACGCGACCGTGGGATATCCCGCCGGGCGCTCGACGGCCGGGCGCTCGGCGAGGTCCGCCGGGTCGACGCCCGGCACGTCCAAGGCCACCCCGTCCAAGGCCGGCACGTCGAAGCCCTCCGCGTCGCGCGCGGCGCGCCGCGACCCCGGTGGCGCGAGCGCGAGCGCCGGGCAGCCCTCCGCCACGGACGCGCTGGCCGAGGTGGACGCTGCGGCGAAAGCCGCGACGATCGGCGTGGACGGGCGCGAGCTGAAGCTGTCGAACCTCGACAAGCTGCTGTATCCGCGCGCCGCCACGGCCAAGCGTCGGGTGATCGACTACTACGCGGCGGTCGCGCCGCAGCTGCTGGCGCACCTGGCGGGCAGGCCCCTGACGGTGACCCGCTGGCCGGACGGCGTGGAGGGCAAGTCGTTCTTCCAGAAGCAGGCGCCGGCGCATCGCCCGAGCTGGGTGCGCACGGTGGCGCTGCCGGCTGAGGGCAAGTCGATCGACTACGTGCTCGCGGACGACGAGGCGACGGTCGTGTGGCTGGCTAACCTGGCGGCGATCGAAATGCACGTGCCGCTGTCGCGCGCCGAGGACATGCAGCGTCCGACGGCGGTCGTGTTCGATCTCGACCCGGGTGCGCCCGCGAACGTCGTGGACTGCTGCCGGGTGGCAGCGCTGCTGCGGGGAGTGTTCGAGGGGATCGGCCTGCAGAGCCTCGCCAAGACGTCGGGCTCGAAGGGGCTGCAGGTGTACGTGCCGCTCAACAGCGACGTCACGTATGCGCAGACCAAGCCGTTCGCCAGGACGGTCGCGGAGCTGCTCGAGCAAGCCGAGCCCGGTTTGGTGATCTCGCGCATGACCCGCGCCAAGCGCACGGGCAAGGTGCTGATCGACTGGAGCCAGAACGACGCCCGGAAGACGACCGTGTGCGCGTACTCGCTGCGCGCGAGCGAGCGGCCCACGGTCTCCACGCCCGTCGAGTGGGGGGAGGTCGACGCCACGCGCGACTCCGGCGATCCCGCCACGCTTGCGTTCGAGATGGACGACGTGCTCGCGCGCGTGGCCGACCGCGGCGACCTGTTCGCGCCGGTGCTGTCGGTGGTGCAGCGGCTGCCCGAATAGGGCCGCGGGCTACTGGTGCGCGCGACAGTCGACGGCAACATCGAGCGCCGCGCATATCTGGCGCATCCGCTCGTCGCTGAGGCGCCCCAGGCGTGCGACCAGCACGCCGACGGAAACGCTCTCCAAGGAGTCGAGGTTGACCGCCGAGCGCCGAGGCACGGGGTCGTCGTCCGGCTCGACGACAACCTCGCTGGCGAGGCCACGGACGGTGGTCGTGCAGGGCGCCACCAGCGCGCGCCGCAATCGCGGGATCGCGGCGTCACGCGAAAGCACGACGACCGGCCGCCGCCCGACATCCGGCAGCTCGCACCACCACACCTCGCCGCGCGCGGGAAGGGGCTCCGGGCTCACGAAGCCGCGGCCGCGTCGCGAAACGACGCCAGATCGCCCCATTCGTCCGCCTCATCGAGCGGGTGCTCGTCGTAGGCGCAGTAGGCGGCATCGATCTCAGCCGCACGCTGGCGTTCGAGCAGCGCGGCGAGAGCCCGGTCCAGCAGCGCTGCGTCCGTGAGCGAGGACAGCGCCCGGCGAGCGCTCGCCAGCAGCTGCGCATCAACGGTCGTGCTCACTCTCGTACGCGCCATGCCCACATTATGCCACATATGTGGCATACGCGCTACAACAGGATCGGACTGCTCGAACAGTTGGACACCGGTATGCTCCCGGTGTCCACTTCCCTCGAGGTCGCCGATGTCCCGACGCTCGCTGGTCGCCGCCTGCTGCACAGCCCTATTGATCGCGTCGATCTTCACGGCGACCGCAGCCGCAGAAACCACGATCGCGCTGACCGTGGGCACGGAACCGGTGGAGTCCATCACGACTCAGCTCGGAGCCAAGGTCTCCGGCGCGGAAAGCGGGGACTACGTGTGGCTGGCCACCAAGCCCACGGGGGGTGAACGCTGCGCAGCCAACCCTCAAGCCGATCACGGCGAGGGCATCGCCAATGACTTCGTCGACACGGAAGGCACCTTCACCGACTCCCGCAACTACACCTATGAAAAGGCGGGCACCTACCTCCTGTGTGGATGGGTGACGCGCGGCTCTGACGAAAACGTCCTCGCACAGGCCGAAACCACCCTGTCCGTCCGCTTGCCACATCTCGCGCTGGCGGTCTCCGCTCCCAGCAGCGTCGCGGCCGGGCAGACGTTCCAGGTGCTGACGACGGCTCAGGCCGAGACGAGCCGAACCGTGTGGGAGTACCTGCTGCCAAACACCGGCGACGGTTGCCCCGCAAACGCCGAGGCGGCAGAATCGGCGTCGCGCGTCGAGGGGGTGCTCGACGATTGGCAGGTCGTGGGCGGCCCCGTATCCCAGACGAGGAACGAGACGCTCGCCAACCCCGGCGCGTATCTCGTGTGCGCCTACTTCGAGTATCCCGGCCTCGAATCGCCACCGGAGCTGGCAGCGAACGCCTCTCTGGTCGTCCTCGCCCCGCCCCCGCCCTGCCTCGTCCCGAGCCTCGTCTCGCATCCGCCCCTGGCGAGCGTCGAGCAGAGCCTCCTGGCCGCGAGCTGCACGGTAGGCGCGGTCAGGCACGCTGCCAGCATGACGGTGCCGCGGGGAGACGTGATCTCGCTCGGTCAGGCGTCCGGCACGACGCTCGCCCATGGAGCTGCCGTCGCGATCGCCGTGTCCGCAGGGCGTCCCTGCATAGTGCCCCTCGTCAAGCGCTCTACCGGCCTCAAGAAGGCCGAGCGACAGCTCGCGGCCTCCGACTGCACCGCGTCGGTGACTTATGTGCGCAGCCGCAGCGTCCCGCGCGGTCGCGTGGTGGGGCTTGGCGTTCGCGCGCGCACCAAGCTCAGCCCCCGCGCTCGCGTGAGGCTGCTCGTGTCCTCCGGGCGCGGCCGCAGGTAGCTACTCGAACTCCGGTGGGCTCCACCCCGGCATCACGTCCGGCAGACCCTCGCTGACGCGGTCGGGGAAGCGCGCGGGGCGCTTCTCCAGGAACGCGGTGATGCCCTCGACGGCGTCGGCGGACTGCCCCCGCGCGACCATCCCGCGCGAGTCCGCGCGGTGGGCGAGCATCGGATGCTCGGCGCCCAGCATCCGCCACATCAGCCGGCGGGCCAGCGCCACCGACACCGGCGCGGTGTTCTCCGCGATCTCCCGCGCCAGCGCGCGCGCCGCGTCCAGCAGCTCGTCCTGGGGATGCACGCTGCGCACGAGCCCACCCGCGAGCGCCTCCTGCGCGGAGAACACGCGGCCCGTCGCCACCCACTCCATCGCGCGGCTGATGCCCACCACGCGCGGCAGGAACCAGCTCGAGCACGCCTCCGGGATGATGCCCCGGCGCGCGAACACGAAGCCGATGCGCGCGTCCTGCACGGCCAGGCGCACGTCCATCGGCAGCGTCATCGTCGCGCCCACGCCCACCGCCGGCCCGTTGATCGCGGCGATCACCGGCTTTGTCGAGTCGAAGATGCGCAGCGTCAATTCGCCGCCGTTGTCGCGCCGCTCGCCCGCCACCGCCTCGCGCTTGCGCGCGAAGGTGTCGCCGCCGCCCTGCAGGTCCGCACCCGCGCAGAAGCCGCGGCCGGCGCCCGTCACGATCACCGCCCGCACGTCGTCGTCCGCGTCCGCCTGGTCGAGCGCCGCGCGCATCTCCAGGCCCATCTGCGCCGTCCACGCGTTCAGCCGGTCGGGCCGGTTGAGCGTGATCGTCATCGCGCCGTCGGCCTTCTCCACGATTATCTGCTCGAAGTCCATGCGCCTCGGGACTATATGAGTCGCCAGCACGTCGCGCCCACAGGTCCGGGCCTCGCGCGCGGCGCGCTCACGTGCCTATGACCAGAGCCAGCACCAGCAGCGCGACCAGGTGGAACGTCTGGTCGACCGCGATCGACACGGGCAGGTTGCCCGTGGGGTCGATGTGCTTGATCCTCTTCATGTAGCCGTGCAGCAGCCGCCCGTCGTCCTGGATCAGGTGCGGCACGAAGATCGCGGGGAAGATCCACGCCAGTTCCCAGCCGAGGTCGGCGACCACGAGCACGGGGATGAACGTCAGCGTGTACACGCCAACGTGCGTGAACAGCGCCCTGCGCGCGTCCCCCGCCCGTAGCGCCAACCCGCCGCGCTTGTGCACCGCCTGCCAGTCGGTCTGCAGCAGGTAGTCGCCCACCAGATGCGTGACCACGAACAGCAGGAAGACTTCCACCCAGCTCATCGCCGTCCCCCGCTAGTAGCCTTGGCGCGGTGAGCGCGAGAGCAGACGGACGTCCGGGGAGCCCGTTTCCGCCGATTGCCGACTACGGCTTCCTGTCCGACTGCGAGACGTGCGCGCTGATCGCGCCGAGCGGTAACGTCGAGTGGCTGTGCCTGCCGCGCTTTGACTCGCCCAGCGTGTTCGGCGCGATGCTCGACCGCGACGCCGGCGGCTTTCGCATCGGCCCCGCCGGCGTGACCGTGCCCGGCGGCGTTCGCTACGTGCCCGGCACGATGGTGCTGGAGACCAGCTGGGAAACGCGCACCGGCTGGGTGGTCGTGCGCGACGTGCTGTGCATCGGCCCCTGGTATCACAAGCAGGAACGCTCGCGCACGCACCGGCGCTCGCCCACCAACTACGACGCCGACCACGTGCTGCTGCGCACGGTGCGCTGCGTGCAGGGCTGGGCGGAGATCCACCTCGACTGCGAACCCGTCTTCGACTACGGCGGCCTGGCGGCCGAGTGGGCGTACACCGGCCCCGGCTACAACGAGGCGAGCGCGGGCTCGGAGGGCATGCAGCTGCAGCTGCGGCTGGTCACCGACCTGAACCTCGGCTTCGAGGGCCCGCGCGCCCGCGCGCGCACGATCCTGCGCGAAGGCGAGTTCGCGTTCGCCGCGCTCGGCTGGTCCGAGCACCCCCTGCCCGCCACCTACGACGAGGCCAACGAACGCGTCGTGCGCACCGCCCACTACTGGCAGGAGTGGCTCAAGCAGGGCAGCTTCCCCGACCACCCCTGGCGCACGCACCTGCAGCGCAGCGCGCTGACGCTGAAGGGCCTCAGCTATGCGCCCACCGGCGCGATGGTCGCGGCCGCCACCACCTCGCTGCCCGAGACGCTCGGCGGCGAGCGCAACTGGGACTACCGCTACACGTGGATACGCGACTCCACGTTCACGCTGTGGGCGCTGTACACGCTGGGCTTCGACTGGGAGGCCAACGACTTCTTCTACTTCGTCGCCGACCTCGCCGAAGCGGCCGAAGCGGAGGACGGCGAGCTGCAGATCATGTACGGCATCGGCGGCGAGAGCCGCCTGGACGAGCAGGAGCTGGACCACCTCTCCGGCTACGCCGGCTCGCAGCCCGTGCGCACCGGCAACGGCGCCTACCGCCAGCGCCAGCACGACGTGTGGGGCGCGGTGCTCGACTCGATCTACCTGCACACGCGCTCGCGCGACCAGCTCCCCGACCGGCTGTGGCCGATCATCAAGCGCCAGGTGGCGGGCGCGCTCGCGCACTGGCAGGAGCCCGACCGCGGCATCTGGGAGGTGCGCGGCGAGCCCAAGCACTTCACCTCCTCCAAGCTGATGTGCTGGGTCGCCGCCGACCGCGGCGCGCGCCTGGCGCTCGTGCGCGAAGACCACGAGTGGGCCGAGCGCTGGCGGGCGGCCGCGCAGGAGATCCACGCGGACATCTGCGCGCGCGGCGTGGACGAGCGCGGCGTGTTCACCCAGCACTACGACACCACCGCGCTGGACGCCTCGCTGCTTTTGATGCCGCTCGTGCGCTTCCTGCCCCCGGACGACCCGCGGATCGTCGCCACCGTGCTCGCGATCGCCGACGACCTCACCGACGACGGGCTGGTGCTGCGCTACCGCGTGCAGGAGACCGACGACGGCCTCTCCGGCGAGGAGGGCTCGTTCACGATCTGCTCGTTCTGGCTGGTGTCCGCGCTGTGCGAGATCGGCGAGGTCGAGCGCGCACGCACGCTGTGCGACAAGCTGATCTCCCACGCCAGCCCGCTGGCGCTGTACGCGGAGGAGATCGAGCCGCGCACGGGGCGCCACCTCGGCAACTTCCCCCAGGCGTTCACGCACCTGGCGTTGATCAACGCGGTCATGCACGTGATCCGCGCCGAGCTGAGCGAGCAGGAGGCTGGCTCGGCGATCGTCGCCTTCCGCCAGTGAGCCGCGCGCGCTCACGCGGGCTTTCCCATCGCGGCGGTCGACCAGCCGAAGCGCGTCAGCTCGGTCGCCGGGGCCAGCGCGCCGGGGCGCTCGCCGCGGCGCACGAACACGATCGGCGCGGGCGCTGAGCGCGCGATCGCGCGGCGCGTGTCGCCCAGGCCCTCCTTGCGCCAGCGCTCGGACAGGCCCACCAGCAGCAGCCCGGCGCCGGCGGTGGCGGCGAGGATGCCGTCGCGACCGGGCTGCGCGAGGACCGGCTCGGCGGGGATCCCCGCGAACTGCTGCACCACCAGCGACGCGTTCGCCAGCAGCCCGCCGGCGTCGCGCCCGTCCTCGTGCCGGCCGGCGGCCCCCAGCAGCCGCAGCGGCGCCCCGCTGGCGGACGCGATCCACGCCGCCAGCTCGAGCGCAGCCCAGTCGTGGTCGGCGCCCCCGAACGGCACGATCACCGGCCGCTGCGGGCCCGGGCTGACCTCAACGCCCTCGCGCGCGACCAGCACGGCCACGTCGCAGCGCGCCTCGTTCAACACGGTGCCCACCTGCTCGCGCGGGATGCCGTCGCCGAGCAGCGGCCGCCGGCCATCGAGCAGCAGCAGGTCGATCTTCTCGTCGCGGCACAGCCTCACCAGGTCGCGGCCGGGGTCGGCCGAGGTGAACGCCACCGCGCGCGCCTGCAGGCCGTCGTCGATCAGCTCGCGCCGGCGCTGCTGCAGCTGCTCTGAGGCAGCGCCCACCAGCCGCGCCTCCGTCTGCAGCCCTCCGTGCACGGTGGCGCCGCGAGGCGGTCGCACGAGCCCGGCGAGGATCAGCTCGCGGCGCGGGTGCGAGCGGGCAAGCGGCTCGGCCAGCGCGAGCAGCTGGCCGAGCGCCGCCTCGCCCTGGGGGGCGACCAGGATCGCGTGCTCCTCCGCGGGGACGGCGGTTGGCTCCCGCACCGCGGCCAGCTCCTGCTCGGCCTCTTCGCCCAGGCTGTTGTGCGGATCGAGCAGGCGGATCAGCGGCCCGGCCATGAACGTCGTCACCAGCGCCATGATCACGAGCGCCGCGAACAGCGCGGAGGAGATCACGCCCATGCTCAGCGCGAGGTTGAGCACGATCAGCTCGGTCAGCCCGCGGGTGTTCATCAACGCTCCCAGCACCGCCGACTCGCGCCACGGCAGGCGGATCACGCGCGCGGCGATCAGCGTGCCGCCGTACTTGCCGACGATCGCGATCGCGCTGAGCGCGAGCGTGAGCAGCACCAGCTCGCCGCGACCGAGCAGGGCCACGTTCGTGCGCAGCCCGGTGTACGCGAAGAACAGCGGCAGCAGCAGCGTCAGCACGAAATCCTCCACGCGGCGCGTGACCGCTTCGCTGAGCCCCGCATGGCGCGGCATCGCCACGCCCATCGCGAACGCGCCGAAGATCACCGCGATGCCGATCGTCTCCGTGGCCACCGCAGACAGCAGCACGCCCGCGAAGATCACCGTGATCCACGTCCCCGGCAGGCGCCCCGCCTCGTCGTATGCGACCGCCGCGCGCGCCAGGAGCGGTCGCACGAGGAACGCCATGCCCAGGCAGAACACGGCCGCCCAGCCGATCGTTTCCAGCACCGCCAAGCCGCTGCCCGCCCCCGCGACCGCCGTCGCCAGCGCGATCAGGAACCACGCCGAGACGTCGTCCACCGCCGCCGCCGACAGCGCCAGCGACCCCAGCGGACGCTTCAGCATGCGCCGCTCGGAGATGATGCGCGCGAGCACCGGGAAGGCGGTCACCGACATCGACACGCCGACGAACAGCGCGAACGCGGCAAAGCGCGTGTGCGGCGCCAGCAGGGGGTACAGCGGCAGCGCCACCAGCATCCCCATCATCAGCGGCACCAGCAGCGCCGTGTTCGACACCGCGAGCGTCATCCGCGCCCGCCCCCGCAGCTGCCCCAGGTCGACCTCCAGCCCGATCAGGAACATGAAGAAGATCAGCCCGAGGTTGGCCGCCACGCCGATGTAGGGGACGATGTCCGAGGCGAACACCGTCGACTGCAGGCCCGGGTCGATCGCGCCGAACGCGGTCGGGCCGAGCAGGATTCCCGCGAGCACCTCGCCCATCACGCGCGGCTGGCCGATCTTGGGCATCAGGCCGCCGCACAGGCGCGCCAGCAGCATCACGATCGCGACCGCGACGAAGAACGCCTCCACGGTGTCTTCGGCGGTGCGCTGCTTGGTGGCGGAGATGCGTTCGCCCGACCCCGCGGCGCCGGCGAGCGTCAGGTCGAGCGCGCGACCGGCCGCGGTGCCCGACAGCGCGCGCCGCCCGCCGTGCTCGCAGGACACGATCCCCGACAGGGAGCCAGCCCGGTAGGCGAGGGTGCCTCGCGGCTTCTTTGCGGCCGTCACCGCCACCGAGGAGCCTGCCTGCGCGAACGCGATCCTGCCGCCGAGGCACTGGGAGCTCGGCGCGAGCGTGTATTCGCCCGCCACGGAGCCGGGCGCCAGCTGCTTTGGCGATCCCGGTTCGGGGGGTTCGCTCTTCAGCTGCGCGCTCAACCGCTGCGCGCCGAGCACGCCGGCGAGCACGCCGCCCGCGACGCGCGCGTCGATCCTGGCGTGGCGGCCGGAGGCGCAGCGCACGCTGCCGCTCAGGCGCCCCCGCACGAACGTCAGCGACCCGCCCACGCTCGGCTGCGCGGCCGAGACCGTCACGTAGCGGCCCGACTGGGCCAGTTCGAGCTTCTGGCCGACGCACGCGCGCGCGGGCGACCCGGCTTCCAGCTGGTAGCCGCCGGCGATCTGCGGCTGCGCGTGCTTGCCGGCGCCGGCTGCGAACACGAACGCGACCACGCCCGCCGTCACCAGCGCGAGGAGCGTGTAGTGGGCCGCAAGCCGACGGGCTCCCGCGGAACCCGACTGGTCGATGTCCACTTGCTCGTTTCCCCCTGCTCGTGCTGGAAGTGAGGCGGCGCGAGTCTACCAGCGACCTAGCGGCGCGGCCCCGGGTGTAGGACGCTTGTGTCTGCCATATGATTCTTCGATTCCAGGCAAGTTACGCGAGGGGTCCTATGCGAGCGATACACAAGCACACCCTGCGGTCGATCGTGATCGCGGCATTGGCGACGATGGTGGCGACGGGCGCGGCGGCGACCGTGACCGCGGCCGCCGCCGGTCCGGAACCGCCGCCGATCAACGACAACTACCTCAGCTCGCTGAACCTCAACAACCCGCACACCAAGCTCAACCGCGAAGACACGCTCACGGACATGCGCAACACCAGCGCGGCGACCGTGCAGTCGAACATCCTCAGCCCGCAACCGGGGCCGGCCGAGCTGACGGGGTGCGAAGGCGTCAGCGAGGGCAAGACCATCTGGTACGACTTCTTCCCGAACGCCAACGGCTTCATGCGCGTGCGCACGTCCGCGACGTTCGGCACGGTGATGGCGGTGATGCCCTACAACCCCACGACGCTCCTGCCTGAAGACAACCAGCGCGTGTGCGCCGTCAACGCGCCGACGAAGGCCGGCGAACTGTTCGCCAGCGTCCAGGCGGGCAAGTCCTACACCGTGCAGGTCGGCGGCGTGAACAGCGCGGGCGGCGAACTCGAGGTCCTGTTCGACTACTTCGTGCAGCTCAAGCACCTGCAGGCGGAAACGACGCTCACGGCGCAGCCGCTGCCGAGCGGCATCAAGGTCGTGAGCCTGCTCGTCAGCGCGCCCACCAAGGCGCGCGTGGAAGTGCGCTGCACGCGCGGCTGCTCGCCGCAGGCGGCGACCGGCAAGTCCGTCGGCTTCTCGCACCTGCACGGGGCGGTGCTGCCGAACGGCTCGACGTTGAAGATCTACGCGACCGCCAAGAACGAGGTCGGCACCTACATCGAATATCGCATCAGCCACGACCGCTTCAAGAAAGCCCAGCGGTGCCTGGCGCCCGGAACGAAGAAGCCGGAGTCCTGCGAATGACCGCCAGCCTGCGCGGGCGTGTGGCGATCGCGGCGCTCGTCGCCGTGGTGGTGTTCGCCGCCGCGTTCGCCGTGCGCCGGGCGAGCGCCGGCACGACCAAGTCGCCGTCCCAGCCCGCCACGCTGTCGCTGCCGGCGACGCAGGTGCACGTCACCGGCGTGGCGCTGCCCGCGGCCAGCGTGCCGGCCCTGCGCCGCCCGCCGCACGTGGCCACCTCCACGCCGAGTTCGACGCCGTCCACTGCGCCCAGCACGACGACGCCCGCCACGACCACGCCCGCGCCCAGCACGCCCGCGCCGAGCACGCCCTCGACGCCTGCGCCCTCCAAATCCAGCTCTCCGTCGAGCGGCCCGGTGCTCGTGGGCTGATGCCGCGGGAGGTTCGGGGGGCGGCGACGTGATGGACCCGCTGCACAGCTCGATGGAGGCCGCCGGCTATCGCATCGACGGCGCGCTCGGCGAAGGCGGGATGGGCACGGTCTACCGCGCGACGCAGCTGTCCCTGGAGCGCGTGGTCGCGCTGAAGGTCCTGACGATCGAGCTCAGCTCCGATCCGGCGTTCCGCGAGCGCTTCCGCCGCGAGGGCCTGCAGCAGGCCGCGCTGGACCATCCCCACATCGTCACCGTGTACGAGGCCGGAGAGGCCGACGAGCGGCTGTTCCTGGCGATGCGCATGGTCGAGGGGCCGACGCTCAAGGAGCTGATCCAGGGCCGCCAGCTAGACGACCGGCGCGCGCTGCGGCTGCTGACGCAGGTCGCCGAGGCGCTCGACGCGGCGCACGCGCGCGGGCTGACCCACCGCGACGTCAAGCCGCACAACGTGCTCGTGGGCGCCGGCGATCACGCGTACCTGGCGGACTTCGGGCTGACCAAGGCCCACGACGATGCCGCCGTGACCGAAACCGGGCAGTTCGTGGGCACGATCGACTACATCTCCCCGGAGCAGGCGCGCGGCGAGAACGCGACGGCCCGCAGCGACGTGTACGCGCTCACCGCCGTGCTGTGCGAGTGCCTCACCGGGCAGGTGCCGTACGTGCGCGCGACCGAAGACCGTGTGCTGTACGCGCACCTCAGCGAGCCGCCGCCGCGCCTGTCCGAGATCCGCGCGGACCTCCCCGAGGCGATGGACGAGGTGATCGCCGAGGGCATGGCCAAGGACCCCGACGCGCGCCCGGCGACGGCCGGCGAGCTGATGCTGAAGGCGCGCCGCGCGCTCGGCGCGCCCGGCGCGGGAGGCGCGGCGGAGGCCACGCGGCTGAGCCCCGCGATGGGAGGAGCGCCGACCCGCGCGCACGGCGTGGTCAGCGACCCGGGCGCGACGCGCCTGGCCGCCACCGCCGCGGGCACGCCGCCCGCGCCCGCTTCGGACGTCCGCGCCGGCTCGGCGCCGGCGACCGCAGCCCCGGCGGCCTCGTCCCCGGCGGCCACGCGCGGACGGCTGCTGTCGGCGGCGCTCGTCGCGGCGGTGCTCGCGGGCGTCGTCGGCTTCCTCGTCGGCGGCGGGTCCGGCTCCTCGACGGAAACCTTCGGCAACTCGGCGTCGGTCGGCGACATCGAACTCGCGTTCCCCAGCGGCTGGCAGCGGACCACGAGCGCGCCCACGATCCCCGGCCTCGCGTTCTCCCAGCCGCTCGCGCTCACCGCCGGCTCGAAATCGGGCGCCTCCGGCCAGAGCCTGCTCGCCGGCGAGGTCAACGCGTCCGGCCCGTCGCTGCTGCCGGCCGCGTTCGCCAGCGCGGCGGGCGGCTCGCCTCACGGCGAACCCGTGCTGCTCGGCTCGCTGCAGGCCTACCGCTACCGCGACCTCACCGTCAAAGGGCTGTCCGGGCCGCTGACGCTGTACACCGTGCCGACCGCCGCCGGCGTCGCCACGGTCGCCTGCGTGAGCCCCTCCGCGACCGCCGCCACCACGCAGTGCGCGCAGATCGCATCGACGCTGAAGCTCAGCGGCACGACCGCGTTCGGCCTGGCTCCCAGCCAGCAGTACGCGAACTCGCTCCAGCACACCTTCAGCACGCTGAAGAGCGCCGCGAGCACCGGCGAAGGCCGCCTGCGCGCCGCCACCAGCGCAGCAGCCCAGGCCAGCGCCGCGGCCCAGGTCGCCGCCGCCTACGACGCCGCCGCGCGTTCGCTGCGAAAGCTGAGCGTGAGCCCCGCGGTGCGCGAACTGAACGGGAGCCTCGCGAGCGCGCTGAGCGCCGTGGGCGCGGGCTACGCCGCGCTCGGCTCCGCCGCCTCCTCCAACGACGAAGGCGCGTACGCGCGCGCCTCGCGCACGATCAGCAGCGACCGCGCCAGCGTGGAACGAGCGCTCACAGCGCTCGGCCAGGCCGGCTACGTGACCTAGCACATCGCTCGCAGCCGAGCGCTAGCTCTTCTGGACGCTCGAGCGCACGCCCTGGACCTCGCCCGCGTCCCGCGCCGCGCTCGCCCCCGCCGGCCCCGCGCCGTCGTCGGCGAGCGACCAGATCGACGTGCTCGAGCGCCGACCGCGCAGCTCCACCTCTTCCACGTACACCAGATCCGCCGGCGGCGCCGTGAGCGCGTCCTTGGTCGTCCCCGACAGCATCAGCTGGTGCGGCGTCCCCTTCGTCAGCGCCTCGATGCGCGCGGCCGAGTTGGTCGTGTCGCCCACCGCCGTGTACTCCACGCGGCGCTCGGAGCCGACGTTGCCGGACATCACGTGTCCCGAGTTCAAGCCGATCCCCATGCGGAAGCCCTCGCCGAGCCCCTGCTCTGCGATCCACGCGTTGAAGCGCGGCAGGCGCACGTTGAGCATCTCGCGCGCCGTCGACAGGGCGCGGTCGGCGTGGTCGGCCTGCGCGATCGGAGCGCCGAACACGGCCATGATCCCGTCGCCCATGTACGCGACCAGCGTGCCCCCGTGGTCGAGGATCGCGTCGCTCATCTCGCTCAGATAATGGTTGAGCAGGTCGATCACGCGATCGGGCGTGAGCGTTTCCGCGAACGAGGTGAAGCCGCGCAGGTCGGTGAACATGACCGTCGCCTCGCGCTGCACCCCGCCCAGGCGCAGACCCTCGTCGGCCGCGGCCAGCACCTCGCCGACGACGTTCTCGGGCACGAAGCGTGAGAACAGGTCGCGCACGCGCTCGCGCTCGAACGCCACCGTCACCAGCTGCACCGACAGCGCGCCCGCCGCGCTCAGGATCAGCGCTCCCAGCGGGTACACGAACGACACCACGCCGCCGTCGTCGAAGGCGACCTGCACGGCCACGGTGAACGCCGCCGCGAGCCCCAGCGCCAGCGCGATCGTCGCGATCGGCCCGAGGCGCATGCTCGCCAGCGGCGCCGCCACCCCCATCAGCACGATCAGCGCCACCGCCAGCCACCCGGGCGAGGAGCGCAGCGGCAGCCCCCTCAGCACCGTCTCGATCGCGCTCGCCTGCACTTCCGCACCCGGCATCTGGCGGGCGGTGGACGTCGGGTGGATGTCCTGCAAGGTCGGCGCCGACGGCCCCACGACGACGACCTTGTCGTGGAAGGTGCCGCGCGGCACGTGGCCCAGGTACACCTTCGAGAACGACACTTTGGGGAACGTTTCTTCCGGGCCGTAGTAGTCGATCCACGCTGGGGCTCCGGAGAACTCGGCTGGATCGACGCGATGACCGACGGCGACTTCCGTGCTGGCCACCGCGAGCGTCTTTAGCCCTTCATACGAGTAGGTCACCCGGCGCAGGACACCGCCCGGATCGGTCGGCAGCAGGCCGTTGGCGGGTCGCGAGCCGAATTCGCCAAGCAGCGCGTTGCCTTCGGGAGAGCCGAGGAACCTGACCTTGCCCGGGGCCCCTTCCTCGGTTTCCGTCTCGGTCATCACCGTCCGCCCGCCCGCGGCCTTCAGCGCGTTCAGCAGCGCTTCCTCGTCTTCCAGCGCCAGGGGGCAGTGCCCGGGCTTGGGTTGGGAGCCTTTCGCGACCGGCGGGCACGCGCTGGCCTCGCTGAACTGCACGTCGTAGGCGATCACGCGCGGGTGTTCGCGGGCGATGTTTTCGATCACGCGAGCGTGCACCTTGCGTGCGAACGGCCACTGGAAGCCGAGTTCGTCGAAGGTGCGGGCGTCGATCTCGACCAGCACGACGTCCTTGGGCGGCCGCTCGTGGCCGCGGACGGCGAAGCGCGCGTCCACGGTGCTCAGCTCCAGCGAGTTGAGCAGGTTGGTCCCGTATGCGACCAGCACGAGTCCCGTGGAGCCCACGGCCACGATCGCCAGCAGCAGCAGCCGCAGTCGCCGGGTTCGCGCCGGACCAGCTCGCCAGCCGCCTTGTCGCGTCACGCGTTCACCTCAGCTCGACCCGCCCCAACGCTACCTCAGTTCGCGCCGCCACGGCCGGCTCGCCGTTGACGCGAAAAGTGCGCACATTGCGGTGGGCCGGCGCTATCTCTATCCTGGCGAGATCATGGACGATCGCTCTAGCTTCGTGCTGCCGGAGGCGCTGACGCTGGCAGACCGCTACGTGATCCGGGGGCCGATCTCCAGCGGGGCGATGGGCGCCGTGTACCGCGCCCACGACACGCACACGGGCGCGAACGTGGCCGTCAAGCACGTCAACAAGACCCGCCACGCCGAGCGCTTCGAGGTCGAGGCGCGCCTGCTGTCGCTGCTGCGCCATCCGCGCGTTGTGGAGGTGCTCGACCACTTCGGCGACGAGCGCGGGCAGTACCTGGTGATGGAACTGGTCGAGGGCATCGACCTGTACGCGCTGCTCCAGCGCGACGGCGACCCGGGGCTGGGGCTCGATCGCGCGGTCGAGTACGCCCGGCAGGCGTGCGAGGCGCTGGCATACGTGCACGAGCAGCAGATCGTGCACCGCGACGTCAAGCCGCACAACCTGATCTGCGGCGAGCACGGGGTCGTGCTCGTCGACTTCGGCATCGCGCGCCTGCTCGCGGACGAGGAAGAGGACGAAGGCACCGCGGGGGTGGGAACCCCCAAGTACATGGCGCCCGAGGTCTTCGCCGGCGGCGCGGTCTCCCCCCGCAGCGACGTGTTCGGCCTGGCGGCCACGCTGTGGACCCTGATCGTGGGCAAACCGCCCGTGTACGCAAGCCCGGCCAAGCTGCGCGAGCTGGCCCCGGAGGTGCCGGAGGAGATCGCCGAGGCCGTCCAGGCGGGCCTCGAGATGATCCCCGAGCGACGCGTCGCCTCCATCGGCGCCTTCGCGCGCGCGCTCGGCGGGGAAAAACAGAAGACCGTCGGCGGCTCGCTGACGATGTCCGTCGAGGGACCTGCCGCCCACCGCGCGCTGCTCGAGGGGATCGTGCGCACCGCCGCCGGCGTGTTCGGCGCGTCGGCCTCGTCGATCGCGCTGGTCGACGCCAACACCGGCGAGCTGGTCTACCAGTCGGCGTGGGGAGCGGGCGCGCGCGAGATCGTCGGCGTGCGACTGCCCCCCGGGCAGGGGCTGGCCGGCAGCGTGATCGAAGACGCTCAGCCGCTGGCGGTCGGCGACTGCCGCAGCGCCCCGCGCTTCGCAGCGCGCATCGCCGCCGGCACCGGCCACGTCCCCTACACGATGCTCGTGGTGCCGCTGATGCGACGTGGTCGACCGATCGGCGTGATGTCCCTGCTCGACCGGCGCGACGGCGGCCAGTACGGTCCCGAGGACGCCGAGCGCGCGGCGCTGTTCGCTGAGCTGGCCGTCAGCGCGATCGAAGCCGACGGGCACGCGCTGCCCAGCCTTGGCGCGCGCCCGCGTCGGATCAGCGCCGTCTGAGCGCCGGCGAGCACTAGCCCGACGCCCTTGCGAGGTAGTGCTGGCCGGCGAACAGCGTGATCGTCTTGCGCTTGCGGAAGTCGCGCACCGACACGACGCCGCGTGTGACCTGTGTCAACGTGCCGTCGCACTGGTTGGTCACGCTCCACACCGTGCCGCGAACGGTGGAGGCGCTGTACTGCCCGTGGGTGGAGAAGCTGCCGTGCGCGCTCCCCGTCAAGCGGCCGAGCGCCTTGCCGCTCAGATGTCCCGCCGCGATCGCCGCCTTCTTGCCCAGCGACGCGCACGCCTGCTTGGCGCTGCGGTTGTCGACGATGTCCAGTTCCGTGAGCCCCTTCTGCCTGCGGCCCTGCAACAGCTTGAAGATCCCCGCCCCGAACTCCCCCGACTGCGTCTTGCCCACCGTGGCCGTCGCGGTCGTGATCCGCGCCACGCCCGCGGTCGCTTCCAGGGTGGAGCCCACGGGGATCTGACGCGCTTCGCTGAGGGGGACGAAGTGAAGGCCCTTGTTCAGGCTCGCGAACGCGGGTTCCAGCGCGGCGCTGTCGACGGCCGTGTCCAGCGGCGCGGCGAGGCTCGCGCTTGCGCCTGCGGGCAGCGCCACGAACACCTTGCCGCCGACCACTTCGACGTCGACCGTCTTGCCGAGCACGGGCGCGGGTAGTGGCGTGGCGGCTGGGTGAGCGCTCGAGGCGCCGAGCACCTGGCCCGTGCCCGAGTTGGTCGAGGCTGTGCTCGCCGTCTGAGCGGGAGGCGTTTCGCTACCGGGGGTCGATGACCCTTCGCCGCCTTTGGAGCCTCCTTCGCCGGAGTGGCCTTCTTCGCCTTTCGCGCTTTTTTCTTCCCCTTTCGAGCCTCCTTCTTCCCCTCCTTTCGGCGCTTCTTCTTCGCCGCTCGTGCGGGCTTTGGTCGTGAAGCGGTGGTCTTCGCTGGCTACGCCTTCGGGTGCCTGTTCGTTGCTGGCGAGCACGTCGAAGTGATAGGTGCGGCTGGGTTCCAGTCCTTCGAGCGTGGCTGTCAGCGTTTTGGCTTTCTCCGTCGCCCCGACGTCCACGGGCGGTGTGTGTTTTCCGTAGCCCGTCGTGCGCCCGTAGTCGATCACGTAGCTGGTGTCCGACCCGGCCGGGTCGATTGTGAACTGGAGCGTGGCGGTGGTGGTGGTGACGGACAGGACCGTCACGCTCGAGACGACCGGCGGCCCGGGCGGGCCCGTGGGAGTGGTGAAGCTCAGAACGTTCTCGGCCGGCGTGCTCCCGGATGCGTTGTCGGCGACGGCCTTGTAGTAGTAGGTGGTTTCCGGGCTCAGCCCGCCGAGGTCGTAGATCTCGAAGTCTTCGCCGCTGACGACTCCGGCGGGGGCCTCGGGCGTTTCGTTGACGAGTTCCTCGGGCGAGGTCCCCCACAGGAAGTGAAAGCCTCCCGCCTCGCCATCCAGGCGAATGCTCGCCGCCAGCTCCTCCTGTTCGGAATTGATCTCATCGGCGGGTTCCGTCTTCGCGCTCGGCGCCCCGACGAGTTCGGCCTCGAAGGCGCCGACGTCACAGACGCCGCCCTGCGGGCGCGAGACGCCGCGCGCGTCAGCGAGCGGACACCCTTCGGGGTTTGCGCCTTCGAGCGCGGGGCTGCCGTGGAGCAGCGCCTGGGTCGAGACGAAGCCGCCGTTTTCGGCCGGGGGGACGAGCTTGGGATCGACGCCGGAGCGGTCGCCGGCGGCGTCCAGGCCGCAGACCCCGTCCTGGTCGATGTTGTGACCGAGGTCGTCGGTGATCGCTTTGGCGGTCGTCGTCCCCGCGTCGTTGCCCTTGCCTTCGGCGACGCAGTCGTAGTCGGAGTTGTCGGCGAACCCCGAGCCGAGGATCGTGTTCTCGACCGTCGTGGTGGCGCCGACGTCCGTCTCCAGCGAGCCGCGGATGTTCTCCGACAGCGTGTCGTTGGTGAGCGTGAGGTTGGCGCCGTAGTTGTCGATCCCGCCGCCGAAGCTCGCCGCCCAGCCGCTTTCGACGATCGTGGTGTTGGTGAACGACGCAGAGCCGCCGTACAGGAACATGGCCCCGCCGTCGTACCCGTCCGAGCCGTTGGCCGCGAACGTCACGCGGTTCGCGCTGATGCTGCCCGAGCGCGCGAAAAGCGCGCCGCCGAGGGCCGCGGTGTCGCCCTGGAAGATCACGTCTTCCATCTCCAGGCTCGCGTCGTTGGCGATCGCGCCGCCGACGGGTTGACTGCTGTCGCGGCCGTCGCCGACGAACGCGTCTTCGTCGAGCGTGAGGGTGGCGCCAGCGTTGAAGATCGCGCCGCCGCCGTTGGCGGTGATCGTGTAGCACGGGTTGCAGCCGTTGAAGTTTTCGTCTTCCCCGTCCATGCCGCCGGTGAAGCCGACGCCTTCGATCTGCACGTTGCCGCCGGTCAGCTTGAGGATGCGGTTCTGCGCTCCTCCTTCCTTGACGTTGTCTTTGCCGTCGATCACGCTCTCGTCGATGCCGTCGCCGGCGATCGTGATCGACTTGTCGACGACGATCGGCGTGCCCTGGGTGAGCGCGTACTCGGCGGGGCTCCCGGGCGCGCCGGCGAGCTGGATCGTGTCGCCTTGCGCCGCGGCGGCGACCGCCTGGCGCAAGGAGCAGGGGCTGCCGGGACACGAGCCGGTCCCGGTCGGGTCTTCGGTGGTGCTCACCTCGATCGTCGCCGCCTGCGCGGACGCGGCGAGCACCGCAAGGCACGCGGCCAGCACGACCAGCGCGAGCATCGACCTGATTCGACTCAACATCCCCCCGTTCCGTTCGCGACCGCGCCGTACGGCAACCTTGCCGAACACGCGACGGTAAACGGTCGCGACCCAGGTGTCAAATCCGCGCCGCGGATTGCGTCAGCGCGGCGCCTTGGCGAGGTAGTGCTGGCCGGCGAACAGCGTGACCGTCTTGCGCCGGCGGAAGTCGCGCACGCTGACCTCGCCGCGCGTGACCCTCGTCAACGTGCCGTCGCACTGGTTGGTCACGCCCCACGAGGTCCCGCGCACGGTCGCCGCGCTGTACTGACCCTTGGTCGTGAATTTCCCGTGCGCGCTGCCCGTCAGCCGGCCGAGCGCCTTGCTGCTCAGATGCCCGGCCGCCACCGCCGCCTTCTTGCCCAGCGACGCGCACACCTGCCTGGCGCTGCGGCTGTCGACGATGTCGAGGTCGGTGAGGCCCTTCTGCTTGCGATTCTGCAAGAGCTTGAAGATCCCCGCCCCGAATTCACCCGACTGCGTTTTACCCACCGTGGCCGTCGCGGTCGTCACCCGCGCCACCCCGTGCGTGGTTTCGAGCGTCGAGCCCACCGGGATCTGACGCGCCTGCGTCAACGGCACGAAATGCAGGCCCTTGCCGAGGCTTGCTGCCATGGCTTCCAACGGAGCCGCAAGGCTCATCTGGCCGGTCGTGGGCAGCGACACGAGCACCTTACCGCTCACCACTTCCACGTTCACCGTCTCACCCAGCACCGGCGGCGGCAGCGTCGATGCGCCGGTGCCGGTCGACCCCGATCCGCCGGACGCGCTCTTGCTGCCGAGCACGCCGGAGCCAGGAGGCCGGGCGGCCGCCGGCGTAGCGAACGGCAGATCGCCGC
>Ga0335075_10005559_pt1 | contig 19531 bp, 6 predicted proteins | sample Lox_Sample_24_FD_206723 | JGI IMG/M metagenome (GOLD analysis project Ga0335075, IMG submission 206723) | Soil microbial communities from Loxahatchee National Wildlife Refuge, Florida, United States - Lox_Sample_2.4 | ecosystem: Environmental > Terrestrial > Soil > Wetlands | place: USA: Florida...
ACCGGCAGGTCGCGCTGGTGCTGGCGGAGCCCGCGACTGGACGGAGAATGCCTATGCTCGAACTGCGAGGCAACTCCAGGAGCTAGCAGCTAGGGACTTTCGGCCGGTTAGCGATGTTGAGGCCCGGCTGTGGGTCGACCTTCTCGCGCAGGCCCTATCCGACGGAATCCGGGAGGCATACGCTGCTTTTATCGGCGACGTGACATTGCTCGTGGACGGCACACTCAGCCCGAAAGCATTCGACAGAAGCCGGGCTTTCAGGGCGCTCACTACTGCGAACCTTGATGAGGGAACGACGGAGTTTCTCAAGGCTGCTGTGCTAGGAGCGCTGGACCGCACGGATCCCTTCGGCAACGACCTCGTAAATCACATCGCCACCGGCTGTGTGCTACTGGCCTTTTTGGCCGGCTGTGATCGGGCTGACGTGCGTGCCCGCCTTCGGAGCCTTGCGGGCGAGGAGTTCTTGCTTGATACGCCCGCGCTTGTGCTGTTGACCGGTTCCGGTCGCGACGCTGAACCCATCATGAAGGCCATCGAGGCGACACGCTCAGCCGGCGGTCAGGTGGTTGTAGCCGAGCACACCATTGAAGAATTCATCGAACTCGTGGACGCGATCGGCGCCGAGCATATTCCCGCGCTGACGGAGGCTCTTCGCAACGGACTCAACGCCAGAGCGTACTGCACTAGCGTGAATTCGCGTGCTCTCGAAACGTGGGTGGCAGCGCTAGACGAAGGGCGCTATAGCACCTGGGAAGAGTTCGAAAGTGAAGCCCATCGTATCAGGCACGGCTTGGCGGGCCTCGGAGTCGGTGTCCGACCGCACGGGAATTATGTATCGGAGACCGTAGTAGCGTTCATGGATGCGCTAGGCAACGAGCTCTCCGAGCGCAACAATCATCGCAAAGCCACAGCTATAGAGCGCGACGCGAACACGATGGCAATGGTGCTTCGCCACCGTGCGAAGCATCATGGTGATGGCGGGCTTTGGCCCGGTGCATGGATCGTTACCACTGACCGGCACGTTGGTCCAGCTTACCGCAAGGTGTCAGACAAGGACGCTACTCCCGCGACGTTGACTATCACCCAATGGGCAGTCCTGGTTATGAGCTGCCGACAGACCGCTACTGCCAGAGAATTGGCCAACGTTGCGGCCCCGTTGGTGCGCTACCAGGCAGCCTTGGCGATCGCGGCGCGTTATCCCGCTGACGTCGCACTTCAGATTGCAAAGATCCTCGCTCCTGACGACGGCCCGGCAAGTACCGATCTGCGGCTGGCGCAATTGAACCCGATCGGCATGACGTCAATGGACGCGGTTTTGGACCCAGATACCGGGTTGCCTGCAGGCATGACGCCTCTCAGCCTCGCCGGCGACATTCTGTCGCGGCGCCAGATGCGCATGGACGCATCGCGCGCGATTCAGACGTCCCACGCCGAGGCGGACCGCCTGCGGGCGCAAGCGCGGGCCGCAGATGCTCAGCAGACGGCGGAACGTGAGAGATACGCGCGTGAGCAGGCGGAAAGGCGGCTCAGGGACTCGGTGGGGGACGTTGCAGGCCTGAAGGACGAACTTGCCGAAGCGCGGCGGCAGACAGATGACCAGCGGGAGCTCGGCCGCCGCAAGAGTCGACTTGCCGGGATACTCGTCGCGGGCACTTGCCTTGTGCTCGGCTCCCTAGTCTTCGGCTTGTACGTCTTGGCCGGTGCTACCGCCGTCACCCTGCTGGTGGTGTGGAAGCAAGGTGCAGAATGGATCAGAGATCCGCGGCGCAATGCCCGAGGCATACTTCTGGCCACGCTCACAGAGTCCATCGCTTTGATTCAGATCTTCGTGCACTGGTGAAGGGTACACAAAACAAACATAGCTATCGGGCACGACGACGCTGAGACGCATTCAGCGGCCGAAGACATTACAACGGATCCTGTTAGCCTCAATGTTTCGCGATTTCAGGTTGGCGGCCTGAAGGTGCGGCCGGGGTCGCTGTCTTTGAGCGAGTTGCCGTGGCTGGTGGCCCGGCTGTCGCGTCGGGTGGGCGGGGTGCCACGGGCCCTCTGGTTTCTCTCTTTCCTCGGGTCTCAGAGGTAGGCCTGGCCCGCAAGCCGGGCGCCATCGCCTGCAGGCAGGCGATGGCCGTGATGATGTCGCGGACCCAGGGCCAGCGGGCGGCCTGCCGCAGCCGCCGTCCGTCGCGGACCACGCACCCCGCGACGCTGAATGTCCGCAGTCGCAGCGTCTTGGGTTCCCAGCGGCGGGCCGCCCGGTCAGGGCGAGCATCGTCGGGCAGACCAGCAGGTCGCATGCCAGTGCGGCGGTCTCGCAACAGATCTGGTTCTGCGCGTAGCAATGCAAGGGCAGGTTGCGCGGCCCGGTGTCCTTGGCTCGCCCAACCGTCGCTGGCCGAACTGCTCTCCGCCTGCGAGGACTTGCTTGCCGCAACCGGAACGCGGTCGCCCTGTGCCCCGCCTACCGGCAGGACCGGTGATCTCCTCGGCCGATCAGCAGGCCCGGCTGCGGCGCCGCGGATCCGTCTGGAGTACGCCAGCATGGCGTGGATGACCGGCAAGGCCGCGGTCGCAATCGTCTCCGGCATCATCGCTTCCGCAATCGCTCTCACAGCGTTCGGTCTGGACTCGGTGATCGAGTTCCTCGCCGCAGTGATCCTCGTCTGCCAGCTGCCCGGCGTCAGCGACGTACGCGAGACCCGCGCCGTGCACCAGATCGGCGTCACCTTCTTCGCCCTCGCCGCCGTGAGCATTCATGACCTAGTCAGTCAGACCCGGCCTGAGCAGTCGGTGCCGGGAACAACCGGCCCGCCCCCGGCCCAGGCTACGGGCGTCCGCCCCCAGTCAATCCAGCCCCCGGTGTGCACGCGCGGCAGCGGCCGGTTCCCCCTCCGCCGCCCGGTGGGTACAATCAACCATCAAGCAGGCACAATGACCTGTCAGCAGCAGTCAATTAGAACTGCTGTTCTCAAAAGGATCAGTGCGCATAAAGGTCGGGGACTTCCAATCAACGCCTGGCTCGACTGTTGGTGGGCCCCGACCCTGCAGCCGCGCATATCATTGCCGCTCGGGTCATCAGGGAAGCATCGAGGCTTGGGAAACCGAAGAAAAACGACGACGCCTGAGTTCGCCAGGCACTCAGTAGACCTTACGGCGTGATCCATTCCGGTACCCGGAGGTGCGGGAGATAGCTGCAGGGCGGCTGGGACACGGTCGCCGTTGGAGACTGCGCGACGGCGCCGACCCCAGCGCCGCCGACTATCTCGACCAGCTCAGGCACCTGCGCGATTCTGCAGCCTGACGTCGACGCGGTAACCAGTGGAAGAGTTGGCAGCTGACAGCGCCCGCCTCACGCGCACACCCGCGATCGGACAATCGGCCCATGCGCTGGCCATCTACCCCTAATCCCCCTCGCTCGCGAGGCCGGACGCAGCTGGTAAGAGATCGGCTAGGCACTCGACCTGCACTGGACGGCCGTCGTCGGCAAGAACCCGTCGCCGAGGTCGCATACGGCAATCTGAACCACCGAGCAGCCACGGAGCGTGCGGTCAGCTAAGCGCTGTCAATCCAGCTGAGACGGACCGGGCGGCCGAGAATTTCGGCTGCGCCTGGGAGGTCAGCAAGACGGGCTGCCAGGGTGGCGGTCGCCAGCCGCGGCGGGAGCGCTTCGCTGAACTTCAGACCGGCAAGTGCACGCTTGTCGATGTCGGGAAGGCAGAGCCGGTCGGCCGCGTCGTGGGTGGCCGCCTTCCACATCTCGTGAGTCAGGTCCGAGCGTAGGCGGATGCCGGCGTCGGTGAACCGCTGCGCGTCGTCGGTCAGCTCTGAGAGCGTGGCTGCCAGGGTCGCGTTGGCCTTGTAGCCGGCCCAGGTCCACCACCGGACGTCCTCGCCCTCGCGCGAGATAACCGTGCCCGCTGGGTGCACCGCGTTCCGCTCGTCCTCGCGGACCTCGGCCAGGACCCGTTGCGCCCGGTGGGTCAGCTGCACTGGCGGATCGGCGCCCAGCAGCACGTCCCGGACAGCACGAGACAACGCGAAGCTCGCGCCCGTGATACCGGCCGCCAGCCACAGGGCCTTCCCGCCTCCCCCTGCGGGCTCGACGAAACATCGCTGCCGTTTCCAGTCGATCCAGGTCACCCGCCAGCTCCGCCCTCCCAGGAGCAGCAGCCGTGGCCCGTCAATCCGCTCGGTCAGCAGCATGGGATCAGTCCGGCCGATCTCCTCCCGGCCCGCAATGACGGTGAACTGTGGCGGAGCGGTGAACGCAGCCGTCATTCCCATGAAGTGACGGCGCCCGAACTTCGCTTCCGCCGACGGTCCGATGAAGAGCAGCTCGCCATCGCGGTCAACGAACCCCTCGTCGAGCAGAAACCGCATGATCGGCTCAGCGCTCTGGTCGAACGGCGCAAGCCCGTTCCACTCCTGCGGCCACAGCGCCCCGCCGATCCGGTATTGCTGGAGACAGAGTGCGAGCAGCTGCTGCGCCACGATATGGCGCGGCTCCGGCGGGGCGGAGACAGGCTCGACGAAACCCTGGCCCCATAGGTGCAGCAGTCCGGCGCTCCACAGCAGGGAATCGCCATTGAGGGCGAGGAAGAGGCAGTTCCGGATGCTGCCGGATCGCCGCCCTGTCCGCCCGATCCGCTGCAGGAAGGCCGCGACCGTCGACGGGCAGTTGATCTGGATCACCCGGTCCAGGTCGCCGACGTCGATCCCCAGCTCCAGAGTGGACGTCGCTACGATCACGCAGTCCCGTGCCTCGCTGAACGCCTGCTCTGACCGGCGCCGCTCATCGGCCGACAGTGAGGCATGCGACAGGAACGTGGCGGTTCCGAGCCCGCGCAGTGCGGCACCGAGTTCCTCGACAAGCTGCCGCGAGTCGCAGAAGACGAGCCGCTTCTCCCCCTGATGCAGCGACGCGATGATGTGAGCGGCATTGGCGACGGAGCCGACGTAGTCGAGCTCCACCTGGCCCGGCGGAGGCGCCGACCGCGCAACCCCGGTGCCGTCGGAGCGCGCCTGCGCCGCGACGGCCGCTACATCCGGCGCCACCACCTGGGCCGGGCGCTCCCCCCGGCCGGATCCCTGCAGCCAGGCGAGCAGGGCGTCCGGATTCCCGATCGTTGCCGACAGTCCGATCCGCTGGATAGGGTGTCCGGCAATCCTGGAAAGGCGCTCCATAACGGCCAGCAGGTGCCAGCCCCGGTCGTCAGAGCCGAAAGCATGCACCTCGTCAATCACGACGGCGCGCAGTCCGGCGAAGAGCCGGGCCGGGTCGACCTTGACGCTGATGAGCATCGCCTCCAGCGACTCCGGCGTGGTCAGGAGGATGTCGGGCGGATCGCGCAGGATCCGCTGCCGAGCTGACGCCGGGACGTCACCGTGCCAAATGGCAACCCGCCGCCCAAGCCAGCCGGCGTACTGCTCGAGCCGGGGCGCCAGGTTGTTCAGCAGGGCCTTGAGCGGGCACAAGTAGAGGACGGAAAGCCCGGCCCAGCGCTGCGACTCCATAGCGCTGAGCAGCGGGAAGATGGCGGCCTCGGTCTTGCCGCCCGCGGTCGGCGCGAGCAGGAGCGCGTCTATGCCGCCGAGGACCGGCGCGACCGCTTCGGACTGCAGCGGCCGCAGGTCAATCCAGCTGAGGCTGTTGACCAGGTGATGGACGATCACCGGGTGCAGCTTGTCCAGACCCTCACTCACGGCAGGTCGAGGTCGATATCGCCAGCACTGGTCGTCCCGGCTGGCAGCGCAGCCGCGTTCCGCTCCTCTTCCGACAGTTCCGTCGGCGAGATCGTCAGGGCGTAATGGCGGCGCGGATCGAAGTCGGCGAACTGGTCGATCCGGTCCAGGATGTCCGCGACGAGTTTCTTGAGGAAGATCCGCGGCGCGACGCCGACCTTGCCGCCGAGCGAGCCGGTCACGGCAGCGGCCAGATCGTCGATATAGGCGTCGCTAGCGGTTGAGCGGATCCGGTCCGGCTCGGTCGACCCGCCGGCGTAAAGGTCGCGGACCCGGCGGCCAAGGGTGTCAAGGGCGGCCCGGTCGAATCCGGGCAGCCGGACCTGCACCGCCCGCGGGTTGTCGAAGCGCGGCTCGGTGGAAAAGTCGGTGGCCAGCCGCTGGGCCAGCGGCGCGAGCCGGGAGATGCCGCTCGGGCCGTCGTAGAAGGGCGGAGTGCCGGTGATCACCAGGTAGAGCCCCGGATACCGGCCGGCGTCGACCTCGTCGATGAGCTGCCGCAGCGCGTTGAACGCCTTGTCCCGGACATCGCCGCGAACCCGCTGCAGTGTCTCTACCTCGTCGAGAACGAGCAGCATGCCGGGGTGGCCAGAATCGCGCAGCACCGCCAGGAGCCCCTGCAGAAACCCCATAGCGCCGAAGTGGTCAAGCTCGCCGCGAATGCCGGCTCCGCGTCGCGCGGCAGCCGCCACGTTCGGCTGCCCGCTCAGCCAGGCGGCCAGCCCGTCGGCCGTGGCCGCGTCGCCGCTGGCGATGGCCACCCGGTAGCCGCGCAGCGCCTGCGCGAACGCGGGAGTCTGCCGCGACACGGCTGCGAGCCGCTGTTCCAGCAGCCGGGCCACGGCGTCATCGGCTTCAGCGGTCCCGCCGGTCCCGATAGGGTGACCGGCCGCCGCGTCGGTTTCCAGTGTGAAAAGCCAGGAGTCCAGTACCGGGCGGAACGCGCTCGGCGGGTAAGCCGCCGTCCGCAGGGCCTCGCTGATCCGCCGGTAGACCGTCTCCAGCTTGTGCAGCGGAGTCTGGGTCTCGGAGATCTGCACCTCGGCGGCGGCGAAGCCCTGCCGGAGCGCCCGTTCGGCCAGGAACCGGGTGAAGAAGGTCTTGCCGGCGCCGTACTCGCCGCGGACTGCCTTGAACGCTGAGCCGCCACCCGTCGCCGTCGCCAGGTCAGCGTCCATCGCCGGGATGAACCGGTCGAGCCCGACAGCGAGCAGGTCCAGGCCGCTGACCGGGACGGTTCCCCGGCGCAGCGCGTCGATGACCTCGCGCCGCCGCCGCGGCGAGACCTGCTCGGTCACGGCATCACCCCGAACTGCTCCCGCAGCAGCGGCTCATCGAGGATCACGGTCACGCCGTCCTCATCGATCCGCAGGACGGGATAGCCCTCGACGTTCAGCAGCCGCTGCACGTGCAGGATCGCTCCACGCAGCATGACCGGCGCGACGGCGAGGACGCTGGCGGCTTGCACCGGGGCGAGCCGGGTCCCTGGCGCGGCCAGCAGTGCCGCGAGCAGGCCGGCGACCTGGTCGTCGGCAACCGAGAGCCGTCCGGCGATCTTGCGCTGCGCCGCGTATGCGGCCGAGCCGATGACTTCGCTCGCGACCTGCTGTGTCCGGTCGGCCGGGATGTGCTGGCTGGGCGGCGCAGTCGCGGCCGCTGGCTCGGGTGTTTCTTCCGCCACGTCGAAGAGCGTCAGATCGCTGGGTGACGTGCTGCGCAGCCGCGGGTCGACTCCGCCGTGCCGCGCGGGCTTAACTAGGGGCGCCGCACCTGCTCCGGCCCGGCCGGGTTGAGCTGGCAGCGCGCCGCCGGGCAGTGCCACCGGGTCGAGCCACCAGGACGGCTGCTGCGGCGGAGCGAGCTGCAGGTCCGTGTTCTCGGGCACGCCGCCGGGGACGAGCACGGCCACGGTGACGACTGCCTCTGCGGGTGAGGCACCACCGTGATAGCCTGCCTTCAGCGGCCCGTAGCGGAGCCGCTCATTCACGGCCAGCACAGCCTTTCCCGGCGGCATCAGCACCCGGTCCCCGGTCACCATCACCTCCCCGTCACCGGCGGGCTCACTCGCCGAGCGGGACCGGCCGCTGGTCATCTCCCTGGCGGACCGCTGGGTGCCGCGGCGGCGTTCCACAATGTGGCCATGATCGGCGGTCAGCACGACCACCCGGCCAGCAAGCCGGGCGCGCTCGAGCAGGGGCTGGAGGTGCCTTATGGTGTCGTCCGCCCAGTCGATTCCGCCTGGGTCGGAGCGGTCGAGCGCGTCATCGATGGTGTTGAGCACGCAGGCGACGAGCTTCATCCCGTCGGTGTTGTCGATTGCGGCCGCGACGTCGCTGGCGAGCGCGTGCCCAGGCTGCGAGGAGTCGAGCGGCTTCTTGTGGAACAGCACCGGCTTGCCGGGCAGCTTGCCGTCGGCGTAGAGCTTCTCAAATCCCTTCTGTTCGGCATCCTGCCCGCCGGTTGTCAGCCTTCCGCTGAGCAGCGAGGTCCGGCTGACCTCGGTGAGGGTCGGCAGCACGGCGAGGGCACTGGCCCGCGTCGTGGTTCCCGGCAGCAGCGCCTCGGCCCAGCCGTCGGCAGTGCGCTCCAGCACGCTGCCGATAACCTCGGTCGCGACCCCGGCGCTCATGCCGTCGAGCACGAGCAACAGCACGGGAGCCGTCTGAGCAAGCGGGATGATCTTGGCAGGCAGCACATGCTCCAGCATCAGGACCGGCCCGGAGCCGGAGTCCAGGCTCGCTGAGTATTCGGCAGCCTGCCGCGCGAGCGCGCGGGCGAAGATGACGTCGTGCGCCGAGCGCCGTACAGTCGCGGCTGTCAGAGCAGCAGCGAGACCAGCTCCGAGCTCGGCGTCGCCGACACCGGGTGCGGCGTCATTGATCGCCGAATCAGCCCACGCATCGGACTTCATGTGCCGGGCCATCAGGCTGGCCAGCGCCGCGTCGCCCCCGGACCCGACGGGAGCCGGGGCGATCTCCTCCGCGAGCCAGCGCGCCAGCCGGACCGCGGCATGGAACGCCCTGGTCCGCGGCTCGCGCGGATCGGCGAGCTGGTGACTCGCTACCCGCCGCCACGTTTCTTCGATCGGGGCCAGCCTCTCCGCGTCGAGCCACCGCCGGTCCGGGTCGGCTCCGGAGCCGCTCCCCCGCAGCTCAATCCCTGGCGCGGGCAGCGCCTCGCGCAGCACCGTCGCAAGCGCAGCGAACCGGCGGCCCAGTCCTGCCCGGAGCAGGTCTGAGTCCTCCGCGATCCCCTCAGCGCGCGCGGACCGGAGCAGCTCGTCGGCTCTGGCCAGCAGGGAATCACCGCGCGATCGGGTACTGGGATCAGCCCGCAGTTCGGTGATGAGGGTCATGCTCTCTGCCGCCCACGAGGCGAGTGCCGCGCCGGCCGGCCTCGACCCGCCGAGCAGTGGCTCTATCCGGATCAGTCCTTCCCGCCCGATCCGTGCCACATCGCCGTTAATGCTGGAGGTCGCAGCCGACAGCAGGCCAGCGACCAGGCCGAGCGAGACGCAGTCGCCGCCTTGGCCCGCGCGCAGCAAATGCAGCACAGGTCCGCCAGCCAGTCCGCACCTGGTGGCCGCCCAGGCCAGGACGGCGTCGGTCAGCGAATGGCCGGCGATCTCGCGCAGGTCCGCGACGAGGCCGGTCAGCCTCGGGTCGGCGGTCCAGTTCAGTACGCTGGTCAGGTCCACTACCGAATCGGCGAACCCGAGGTGCGCGCTGGCTACGGCGGCGAATGCGTGATCCCTGGTGAGCACGCCGCCCAGCGCAGGCCGCCAGCCACCAGCCGGCGCCGCCGCGAGCAGCCCGTCCGCGATCTGCCGGCTCCCTTCCGACGAGGTGAGAGCGGAGTCCAGGCCGGACGCGCCGAACGCGTCCTGCACCGACTGCCAGGGATCCGGCGTTCGCAGCCGGTGTCCCACCAGGTGGGCGCGGATGCTGGCGCCAAGGTCGCGGTCGTCCCGGTCGGTGAGTACGACCAGCCACTCCTTGCGGTCCCGGCCGCTGATCGCCTCCCAGACTGCCAGCACTGACTCACACGGCATGACCCGGACAGCCACGTCCCCGTGCGAGAACTCCCGCGCTCCAGTCCACTCCGGCCGGGCGCGAATGCCGAGAACGCCACCGTGGTAGTTGCGCCGGGCGGCGTCGTCGAGCAGCGCCCTGATGACCGGCAGGGTCGCGGCCGAAGCGGGCTGGCTCATCCGCTGATTCGCCATTCCACGGTGACCTCGCGGTCGCCGTGCTCCCCGAGAAACGCGCGTACCTGTGCCACTACCTGCTCCGGATCGGCGCCGCGAGCCAGGACAGCGCGCCCGGCCGCCGCAGCCGGGGTCACTCCGCTGCCGGTCGCTGCCGCGCCGGGAGTCACGGGCATTTCGGCTGGCGGCGGAGGTGGCGGCGGCTGGCCATCGGCGAGCCAGTCGAAGATTGCCTGGTCGGTGCTGGTAAGCACGCCCGACAGCCGGACCGAGAACTCATCGGACTGCACCGCCGTGCGGAGCTCTGCCATGATCTGCGCGGCGGCCCTGCCGCGGTCGTCATCTCGCTGCGCGGCTGCCATCAGCGGCCCCAGACGGCCCCACTGGAATCCTCTGATCGCGCTCGCTACGGCGGTGGCCTGCGTCAGCGAGCTGGCGACTGCTGCCTCAGTGGCGGGTAGCTTCGCGCTCGCCAATGAAGTGACCACGCGGACGCGGTCTGGCGACCGGCGCATCGAGTCGGTCAGGCTGACGCAGGCCTGAGCAGTCCGGAGCCGTCCGGCCGGCTGGTCTGTCGCGATCCCCAGGTGCTGGTAGGCGACCTCGACCTGGCTGGCGAGCATGTACGCGACATCGGCGGAGGCAGCGGCCCGGTTACCGAGCTCGCCGGCCAGCGAGGCGACACCGGCGGCAGTCAGGTACGGATTGACGCGGATGCCGAAGATCTGCTCGGCGCGCGAGGCAGCCGTCTGCCAGTCGGCCGGTGCGGGCAGCGGCTCCGGGCGCAGCTCCATCTCCGGCCGCACCTTGCCTGGGCTGGGCGGAGGGACCGGGCTGCCGTAGTGGTACCAGGCCCGCTGCCGCAGGGCCGCCCAGGCGAGCACGATCAGATCGGCGACCTCATCCCGCAGACCATATGGCGGCTGCATCGCGCTGATCCACTCTCGGACCCGGCCGGCCGTGACGGCATCCTGGGGCTGGAGACCGTCACGGGCTGCTGCCCGCTCGAACTCCGCAGCCCACGGCGTGAACCGGTCGTCGGCGAACAGGAAATGTGTCTCGCCTGCCTTGCCAACGCCGAGAGTACCGGCGATCCGGCGGACGGCGCTGATGTCACCCTCAAGCCTGACTCGGCCGTCGGGGTCGGTCACTGCGCGCTCGACGTGGGCATAGACGGCGCTGAGCTCGCGCACCGTGACCTCTGCATCGCCCGGTTCGAAGCGAGGGTGGGAATGATAGACAGCCCCGAATGCCTGGTCTACCAGGTTGCCGAACGCCGCGCCGAGATCGGCGCCGACTGGTGCGGCGGGCGTGAAGGCGCGGTCCAGGCTGACCAGGATGCGATCCTCAGGACCGCCGGTGCCGCCTGTGCCGTCGGGGGCCGCGGCGGCGCCATAACTGTGCTGCAGCGCCCGGCGCAAGCCCTCGCGGAGCGCGGTCCGCTGGCTTTCCAGGATCGCTTTCGCCTGGACTCGCTCGACTTCCGAAAGGTGGTCAGAATTAGCCGTCCAGCGCTCCCCGGTCCCGCCGAGGATCCAGTCCAGGATGACCAGCCGCCGGACCTCCGCCATCCGCTCGGGTGGCAGGAAGCGTGGCAGCCATGCGACCGTGTGGCTCTCCAGCCCGCTCTCGATCAGCCGGTCCAGCCGGGCATGGTCCTCATCGGCGGAGTGGCCGGGCTGGTCGAACGGGAAGTCGACCACGAACCGCCAGGTCCCCGGCCGGGCCCGGAAATGATCCTCGCTCAGCCAGGTCGCATCCCGTACGTTGCCGAAGACGATGTCAACGTCGCGGCGCGAGCCCCGCCAGATGACCGGGTGGGAGATCACGCCAGACAGGTCAGCGTCCCGGTCGCCGATACCGAGCGCTTCGCGGACCAGTCCCCGGATCAGCTCCCGCCGGCGGCCGTCGTTGTCCTCGCCTTTGACCTTCTCGACGACAGTCTCGTAGTCCACGTCGGTGAGCTGGACCCGGATGACCGGGTTCGGCACTTCGGACCCGACGTGAATCTCCGGGATCTTCCGGTTCCATTCGCGGACCTTGGCCAGGACCGTCGATGCCTCGCTGCCCGGCAGCAGCGTGCGGATCGAGCCGTGGTTAAGCGAGGCAAGCCGGGGCGCGGTGATCTCCTTCAGCGCCGGCACCCGGGGAGCGACCGCTGCAAGCAGGAGCGTCTTCGCCAGCCGGTCATCGGCGCGGAACCCGTCGGGCACCACCGCGCCGGAATCGAGATCGGCTTCGCTGATGCCGTACTTGGCGAGGATCTCCGGGCGGAGCTTCTCGGTGTAAAGCGCGCTAGCGGACCTGAAGCGCGCCGCCGTCTGGGTATCAAGAGCATCCCGGCCGCTGACGATGTAGTCGAAGGCGTCGCCGACCGGGATCACGTCATCAACAGTCACGGTCTCGCGCCGGTCGACCAGCATGTTCTGCATGACCTTCAGCGCAGTCCGCTCCCGCTGCATCGCGCCGGCGAGATGGCGCAGCGTGGAAATCAGCGCCGGCGAGAACGGGTAGGTGAGCCGGAACGCCTTCTCATCCGCGCCCCGGTGCCCTTCATCGGTGTTGACCCCGTCGAGCAGCACGTCCCAGATCTCCGGCCGGCGGTCCAGCCTGTCGAAGGCCTCGGTGATCTGCAGACCAGCCTGCGGGTTGGCCTCATTGCGGCGCAGCAGCCGCTTGCTGGCGACGTAAGGCAGGTTGTCGTCGCCCAGGGTGATCTTGCCGAACCGGCCTTCCTGGTGGCGGAACGCGGTGTCCAGCGCCTCCTGCTCCGCCCCGCTGGCCCCGGACTCGGCGAACCACCGGCGCAGGTCCATCTGCCGGGCAACGAACGAGATCAGCGGGATGGCCCGGTGGCCTGCTCCCGCCTCCACCAGCTTTGTCAGCTTCTGCACCTCCCGGCGGAAGAACTCCTGCTCGCGGACCGCGAAGGTCAGCCAGAGCACGAGCTCGTCTAGGAAAAGCGCGACGCCGTCGTATCCGAGCCCCCGCGCGTGCTCCGCGATCGCGGCGAGCCCGGTATCCAGATCGACGAAGCTCGCCTGCTGGGTATAAGAGCCAAAGAACCGCTCGACCAGGGCCGTCACCAGAAGCTGCCGCTCGGCAGTCCCTGGCGCGGCGGACCGCGCGGCGTCATAGGACTGCGGCGTCCACGTGCCGCTTCCCAGCAGCCTTGCCCAGGGGTCCGATTCGCCGCCACCGGCACTGCCGGCCGGCCCGCCGTTAAGCGCCGCGAAGAAACGGTCATCCCCGTCGCGCGCCCGCATCGCCGCGGCGTCGGCCAGGATGCCATCGGAGCGATGCAGCGCGGGCAGCGGCGCGTCCGGATGCCGCGCAGCGATCTGACGCAGGTAGCCCGCGAAGATCGCCTGCTCCATCGTCTCGGCACCCAGCAGGTGGAAGGCGAGCGGCAGCACGTTCTTGTCCAGCAGCACGTCATCGTGGCGCGAGATCACCTGCTGGAGCTCGGCCTTGGCCCGGGCTGCAGGGTTGTGTCGGAGCAGCGCGTAGAGAACGGCCATGAAGTGGCTCTTGCCGGAGCCGAAGGAACCGTAGAGGAACGCGCCCCGGCTGATCCCCGTCCGCAGGGCGTCGGCGACCAGGCCGAGCGCGCTGTCGAATGCCTCTGCGAGCGCCGGGGTGACCACGTACTGCTCCAGCGTCACGGCAACCGCGCTGTCGTCGACGCTGTCGGTCAGCCGCAGCACGTAGTCCTCATCCCCGGCCCGCTCCGGGATATCCAGGACGTCGCGTAGCAGGACGCTCACCGTCACACCACCTTCGCTTCGCTCGCCGTCGGCTTGCCTGAGCCTGCTCTGCCGCGTCCGCGCCCGCCCGCATCGGGGCGCCAGGCGGCGAGCTGGCCCAGGGTCTTGCCGACCTGGGCGGCCCGCGCTGTGAGCTGCTCCCGGCAGAACGCGGCCGGGCTCACTCCGTAAGCCGGGTCGATCTCCGAATGCCATTGATCCACCCAGGGCTGCAGCTCAGCCAACCCGGCCACCAGCGGGACCAGCCGCTCATCAGCCCAGCCATCCCGCTCCCGCTCCGACACGATCAGCGCGAGCGCCAGCGCCAGCTGCGCATGATCCCAGCCGGCCCAGCCCAGCAATGGGGTCGGATCGGTCTCCCGCCCGCCATCCGGGTAGGCAATGAACCGCTCCTTCGGCACATCCAGCTTCCCGCGAGCCGCCCAGTAGGACGCCTTGCGGAAATCGGCCGAGGTGTACTTCGGCGGCACGGGAATCGGCCGGACGTTCTCTCCCACATCCCCCTGCCGCTGCAGCGCCCACGTCTGCTCCCACACCTCCCGCTTGCGCAGCCCCGTCTCCTTGTAACGGTAAGCAGCCAGGAACGGGACAGCCTCATTTGCCAGCAGTCGTACGAGCGACTGGGTCACCGGCACATCCGGCCGCCCCTCCCACAGCGCCAGCACCGACGTCATTTCGGCATCGCGACCGACTTCATCGGCAAGCTGCCCCACGCTCCGCGGCCGGGGCCGCCCCTGCGGATCAAACCAGTACTTCCGGTCCTCCAGCCGGTCCAGCAGCCAGTCCCGCAAAGCGCGCTCCTGCCGCTTCTCCCACGGCTCCTGCGCCCAGCGCCGCTTGTACTCCGGCTTCTCCAGCAGCCGGATGAACGGCTCGCTCGCGATCATCTCCAGCCGCCGCTGAACAAGCGCACGATACTCATCAGGCCAGCACGACGGAATCTCAGTGACCGGGACATATCCATGGTGACTGAACCACGCAGTCGCCTCATGCCCGTCCCTCATCGCTCGTGCCAACGTCAGCTCAAACGCCCGCTCCCCTGGCGCCACCGACGGCAGATCCTCTCCCGAATACGTGAGATCCTCGTCAATCAGCCCGTAAAGCTTGTAGACCTCCCAGTCCAGCTCCTCTTGCAGCGTGACCATGCGCAAGTTCACTTGATCATATTGCGTTCGACCGTCGGCCAGCCTTCCCGCGGATGGAACACCATCCGAGCAGATGATCGATGGCTCGAAAGAGGAAAGTTCTTGAACAAGTGCGTCAAGCCTGTAGCTACGGATTGTAGGTAGCTCTGTTGGCAGCGGAAGGTCACGCACAGTCTTTGCGTTAAAGTCGTAGAACGAGTACCACGGCTCGGGACTCCAGCGATTCCCACCACCACTTGTGTTGTCGGCGCCCGTCTTGGCGTAGCACTTCTGTTTGAGCCAGAAACAGGCAGTTGAAGAGTTGAGAATCCCTAGAAGAGCGATGTGCTCATCCTCGCTTGACCCTTCGGGCAGCTTGATCACCGGCGCTGACTGCTTGAAGACTTTCCCGCCGCGATCAAGTGCGAAGTGGTTATGCGTCGCGACTGAAGCGAAGGCAATTGACAGAGGCGTGCGCAGCTTAGACCTTGCTAGCATGCCGTATTCAAGCCATTCAAGACCTCGTTCAGCACGAGTTTTGCCAAACATGAGATAACCGGAAACCAGACACCTAAACGGCCACATAAATCTCGACGAACGCGCTGCAGATGTAATATGATAATTGCTATCATAGGGCCAGAAAAGTTGAGTCCAACTCAGCCGATAGTCACGGATACCCTCACCGAGAACCACCGGTATAACCGATTCAGAGGATTGAGGGCTAACTTCAAATGCTTCTTCCTCGCCAATGACCGCAACTATTCCAATCTCCTGAGAGACCGAGCCGAGTGAACAGGCTGACGATTCCTGAATAGCCTGAGTCAGGGCTATTGCACCGCCCCCTGTCAGACTCCATGGGTGTTTGGCGAGAAGAGCCCGTTTAAGGTCAGTGACAGTGATCCAGCCGTCATCCCAGCCAAGCGACCCGACGTGCTGAACAATCGAGGCCCAGACGCGGCCCTTCGCAGGGTCCTCGACGCGACCTGGTTCACCGCGAACTCCAAGGATAGTCCGGACAGTCGTCTCGACAGGTTTCTGATTGCGGCCCACGATAATGACTGTTGGCGTGCCATGGCCGGGGATATAGGCACCGGAGGTGTCGGCCACGAGACGCAAATCCTGGTGAGCAAGGAAGCCCTCGATAAGCGGCGTGCCGAACTCTCGTTTCATGAACGAGTTACTGGTGATCTGGCCTATCCAGCCAGGCACTGGCCCGCTCTTGGCGAGCGTGAAGAACAGCTTCATGAAAGGGACGGTCAGCGCATACTTGCCCTTGCAGACGTCGGAATACTTGGCACGGTAGATCTTGTTGAGCGCCTTGTCCTTGACGGTGATGTAGGGCGGATTGCCGACCACGACGTCATACCGGCCTTCTTCCAGAAGAGTCAGCAGGAGGTCCCGGTCCTCGGTGGCATAGGTAAACGCCATGTACGCCGACCGGTCCGCCATGCCGGGCAGCACGTCCGAGTCGGGGCCGTGGATCAGCGAGTCACCGGCGCCGAGGTGAAAGCTGAACGCCGGGGCCTGCTCCAGCGACGTCAGGCCGCAGGCCCGCAGGGCAGCGAGAGTCAGCCTGAAGCGGGCGATGGCGATGGCGAAAGAATTCAGATCGACGCCGTGAATGGCGTCAAGCGCTACTTGGACTCGTGCCTGGGTCTCCATGTCCGGGGCATGCCGGTGCCACCGGTCCAGCAGACGGTCGAATGCGCCGAGCAGGAAGTGACCTGACCCGCAAGCTGGGTCGATCAACTTGAAGCCTTCCAGCGGCCGTTCGGCCAGCGCCGGTTCCATAGTCCGGTCCAGGATGAATTCCTCGACGAATACCGGCGTCTGCAGCAGCGCGAATGTGTCCTTCGCGTACTGCGACAGATCCTGGTACAGGTCGCCGAGGAATCGGGTCGACAGCGACGGATCAGCCAGATCGTGGATCAGCGCGCCCTCGTCGCCGCGACGCCGCCAGAACTCCAGCAACCTCCCTGCTGCCTCACCCGACGGCGCGATCAGATACAGCGCCGAATGACTCTCCACCAGCGATCTGGTCGCGGGCAGCCTGTTCAGATAGCCGACCGCGTCAAGCAGCCACTCGCGGTCGGTCTCCTCCGGGTGTTCCCGGAAGAACGCCATCTGCGCGTCCACCGCCTCCTGCCGCCGGCTGCCGGGTCCGGTGATCCAGACCGGCCGGAGCAGGCCGTTGTCTTCGCAGAACCGGACGAAGACCGTCGTCAGCACCCACGCCACAGCCGCCTGGGTGATCCGATCATCTCGCCACGTCACCCACGCCGAATCGGTCCGCTCCTTCTCCACCGCGAGATGGTGCTCCTGCTTCCACCAACCCTCCCGCTCCGGGTCGGCCGCGAGCCTGGCCCGCAGATCGTCCTCCAGCGCCAGCACCTGCCGCTGCAGATCACTGGTCAGCGCCGCGGTCACCGTCACGAATTGCCTCCGGTGGTGGCGAGGGACTCGCCGCGTAGTGAGTCCAGGTCGAGGCGGAAGTACTGTCCGGGTGCCGCGAGCGGCAGGGCACGCCCGTCGATGACGGGACCCTGGTTGTCCTGCAGTTGCGGCACGGCGAGCCAGATGGCCTGGCTGCGTCGCGTAACGAGGTCGGCGCGGGCGGCCAGCATGGTGAGATAGCCGTAGCGGGCCAGCGGACCGGCCTCGGTCAGTAGCACCGGACGAGTGCCAGCCGGCGCGGCCGCGCAGGCCCCATCGATCGCCGCATCGATCGCCGGCACGGAACGCTGTACTAGCACGCTGAGGCCGCTTGCGTCCCGGCTGCCGGCCGGGGCGGCATCAGCGGTCCGGACGGTCTCCCACGGCAGCCCGACCTCGGCGGCCTGGCGGCGCATCTCGTCGATCAGGACACCCGTCACGTCCACCTCGATCGCACCGAAGGTGGTGAGCAGGATGTCGGTAACCCTGTCCAGCTCGCGCCATTCGATGCCGAGCGCGAGGAATGAGCGCGACGACGAGCTCTCGGCGAGCCGGTGCCCAGCCCGGCTGCCGCGGAGCAGGCCCGGTTGCGGATTGAACGAGCGAACCGAAAGCCGGGAGCTGAGCCTGGTGGCATCGCCGCTCCTGGCCGGCTGCCGGTAGGCGCGCAGGGCCTCGTCATAGATCAAGGTCAGCTCGGCGTCGCTGAGCAACTGGTCGAGCCTTGGCCGCTCGGGCACCGGCGGAAGGGCCGGGAACCTGGCGCGGACCCGGTCACGGATCTCCTGCGGTGTCAGCGTCTGCACGCTTGCGGCGCCGGTGAGCGCCAGGCTGAGCGCGGTCGCGACCGGCAGGCCGGCCGAGTGCAGTTCACGCGAGCCCGACAGGGCCGACCTTTCCGACAGCGCTGCCGCGAGCCCGAGCAGTTGCGGGCCGGCCGGGGTCGTCTCGTCTGTGAGCTCTGAGGTCGCTGCCGCCCGCGCCCAGGTGGCCTGGAGCTTCGGGATCGCCCGGACCGGCGGCACGAGCGGCTCGCCTGCCGCCTCGGCGAGCTCGACTAGCTGATCGGCCATTCTTCCCACGGCCTCTGCCGGGTCGAGCAGGGCCGGGTTGTTCGCCAGCAGGATGACCTTGCCCGCCCGCCGGCGGGTCGAGAGCACCGTTGCGTCGTTGTCGGCTCGGCCGAGCGCCTGGTTGCGGTCGAGAGCCACTCGTAGCAAGCCGGCGGCGATCCGGCCCTGCCGGGTTTCGTCACCAGCGGCTGGGGCCGGCGGCAGAGCGGCGAGCACCGTCTCCGCCAGCTCGCCGACCGTGGCGACGCCACCGAGGTCGGTCAGCGCCTGGGCGGAGACGTCGCCGAGAGCGTCGAGCAGTATCCGGCACTCCGCGTCGCCGGCCCACGCGTCCTGCAGCGCACCGACCTGCTGGGCCGTCCGGCCTGAGCTAACTGCCAGGACTGCGCTGAGCTCAGCCTGAGTCGCGAAGGGCTGCAGCTGCCCCTCCAGGCCCAGAAGAATCCGGGCTACCTTGCGCCTGGCCTCAGCTCTCGCCGAGCCCGCCCGCTCGGCGAGCAGCTCGGCGGCGGCGACCGGATCCGGCATGGCCTGGCCGGCCGGGCGGCTCGGCATGGCGCCGCGGCCCGTGACGGCAGCCGCGAACTGATGGCGCCACTGGCTGGCCCGGGATTTGACCTCACGGCGGGTGGAGTCAGCAACGCCGCGCATATGGTTCAGCCGGACAGGGTCGACCGCAATAAGGTCGCCGACCGTCTGCACCCCGAAGAGCCGCACCGCGGACAGCGCGCGATCGGAGAGCCCAGCCTCAGCCAGCGAAGTCGACGGCTGCGCCCGCGCGGCGATTGCATCAGCATCCGCAGGCATCGTCTTCGGCACCGGCATGAAGACTGACTGCCACTCCCGCAGCATCTCCGCGGCGGTTTCGTGACGCTGAGTCGCCTTCCTGGCAAGCGCCTTATAAAAGAACGCAGTCAGCGGCTCGGCGACCGCCGGGTCGAACATAGCGGCCTCGATGGCCGCCTCATCGCTGAGCGAAGCCGGATCGGAGAGGCCGTCGCCGTAGCGAGGTGTCGAGCCGGTCGCCATCTCGAAGAGGACTACCGCCGCGGAGTATCGCTCGGCAGCAGAGTCGAACCGGCCGCGCGACGGATCTTCCAGGAACGGGTCCAGGTACGGCGGCGTCCCCGCCGTGACCGCCGTCGCGCCCGCGCGGGCAAGCGAGAAGTCGAAGAGGACCAGGTG
>Ga0335075_10005560_pt1 | contig 19530 bp, 14 predicted proteins | sample Lox_Sample_24_FD_206723 | JGI IMG/M metagenome (GOLD analysis project Ga0335075, IMG submission 206723) | Soil microbial communities from Loxahatchee National Wildlife Refuge, Florida, United States - Lox_Sample_2.4 | ecosystem: Environmental > Terrestrial > Soil > Wetlands | place: USA...
AGCTGACAGAGCTCTCGCACCACAGCCTGGTCCAGTACCGGATCCCGGCCTCCGGCGAACTGGTCCCGCTGCTGTCGGTCGCCCCGTCGAAGACCGATCAGGAGAGGCTTCTCGTCATCGACCCGGAGCTGGCGGACGTCTTGTCCGCAGTCATCACCCGGGTCCGCGGAGACGACGGCGCCGTCCCGCTGGTCGCGTCCTATGACCCGCACGAGTGCACCTGGAACCCGCCGATGCCGCTGCTGTTCCAGCGGGTCATCGGGCTGGAGAGCCGGCCGGTCCCCGCCGAGGGCATCCGCACCCTCATCCACGGCGCGCTCGCCGCGTCGGGCATCACCGGCGCCGGCGGGAAACCGCTGGACTTCCTGCCCCACGATTTCCGGAGGCTCTTTACCACCGATGCCGTCCTGAACGGGATGCCGCCGCACATCGCCCAGCTGATACTCGGACACAAGGACATAAACACCACAATGGGCTATAAAGCGGTCTATCCCGAGGAAGCCATCGCCAGCCACCGGGCGTTCATCGCCCGCCGCCGCGAACTCCGGCCCAGCGAAGAGTACCGGTCGCCGACCGACTCCGAGTGGGACGAGTTCCTCGGCCACTTCGAGCGCCGGCGGGTCGCGCTCGGGGACTGCGGCCGGGCATACGGCTCTAGCTGCGTCCATGAGCATAGCTGTGTCAGGTGCCCGCTCCTGAGGATTTCCCCTGACCAGCGTGGCCGACTCGCTGATATCCGGGACAACCTCCTGGCCCGCATCGCCGAGGCCGAGCGCGAGGGCTGGGCCGGCGAGGCCCAGGGCCTCAAGGTCAGCCTCGCCGCCGCGAACAACAAGCTCGCCCAGGCCGACACGGCCGTCGCCCGGCGATCCGAGGCCGTCAACCTCGGCATCCCCGCCTACCGCGACATCGCCGCCGCGACCATATCCGCTCCCGGAGGCCGCCATGACCGCTGACGACCTGACCGCCGCCCTCCGGGCCTGCGCCGCCGGCCTCTACCCGCTCGAAGCCGGCGTCGCCCTGCTCATCGACAACGGGACGTTCCTGCACCGCGGCGACTTCACCAGCCGGTTCATCGACCACGGCACCAGCAACGGCACCGCGATGGCCGCGATCGACTGGGATGCTGCGGTCACCGCCCTGGCCAGCGGGGGCCTTCCTTGCTCCGGCGGCGAACGGCGTGCTCTCCTGCTGTCGGCCAGCCTCGCCGGCGGGATCCCCGTCGACCTCGGCGATGCCGTCACCGGCCTCGATGACGACAGCATCGCCCGGCTGATCACCGCGATTCTTCATGCCGCCGGGAAACGACCCGGGACCAGCGGATATTGATGACCGCTTTTAGTTCAGAGAAGGGATCCACGGCCGGTACGTCCTGGTGTTCCCGGCCCGCCACCGGGCCTTCGCCGCCGCGACCGCCCGCCGCGTGGTCCGCTCCGTCCCGCTGAACCCCATCACCACGAGCCGCTCATGCGCGATATCGGCCCGCACCTTGCCCTTCGACCGGTCCACCCACTCCTCGATCTTCTCCAGGAACGGGTCGATCAGCTTCGCCCGCGGCACCGGCTTGCCCGCCGGCCGGCCCAGATCCCGGGCCTGCGCATACCGGCGGATCGTCTTCGGATCCGCCTCGCACAACGGGGCCGCCGAATGCGCGACACCCGTCACATCGAATGCTTCGAGAATTTCCATGATCTCCCTGTCAGACTTCTTCACGGTCCCTCCGGGCCCGCGGGCTGGTGTGTCATCACAGCCACCGAGCCTGCATCCGGAAGGACCCAGGCCGTCAGACCGACACATAACGGTTTGTCCGCCTAAAGGGAGATCAGCTGTCCGCAGGACGGGAACCGACATGTCCGTCTACAGGGATCTTGGCGTGTCCGCTGTCACGCCGACCAGGACGCCGGGTACTGGCGGGAGCTGTCCATGCGCCAGGTGGAGACCTCCCGCACCATCGTCTCCGGCGAGCCGTGCCGGGTCCGTGCCTTCTCCGAGGCGCTGATCGCCGGCAACCTCGACATCGGCCGCCCGGGGAACGTCGAGATCATCTTCGGCCGGCGGGTCCGCTGCGACACCCCCGGGACCTTCCGCACCGCCACCGGCCGCCCCGTCATCGACCCGGACGGCAAGGGCGTGGTCGTGAACATCTTCTATAAGCACTCCCGGGGCGGGCAGTACCTCAAAGACGGGCGGGCGCTGCGGATCGAGACCGTCATCAACTGCCCCCGCGACCTTGCCTGCAACGCCCGCCTGCCCGGCCTCGCCGGGCTCCAGGACAAGTCCCGCGCCATCAGCCGGCGCATACTGGAGACCGAGCGCGCCGGCCAGGGCACCGTCCTCGCGAGCCCGGCCTCCGAGCGGATCGCGCACCCGTCCGTTACCGCGGACGGGCGGAGGACCCCGGCCCTGCGGTTCGGCGATCCCCGGGTCATGGCCCTCGCCGGCGCCCTCTGCAACACCCTGCTCACCGCAGCCGGCATCACCAGCAAGAGCCTTCGCGCCTTGATGACCGCACTGCTGAACACCCCCTGCACCCCCGGCCAGATGACCTATGACCTGCGCCGGCTCCGCCTGGCCGGGCTCATCCGCCGGACCGAATTCAGCGGCAAATGGGAGAAGCGCTACCCGGCCATCATACGGCTCTGGGAAAACGCGTGGGCGGAGTTCGTGCCATTCCTGCGGTTCGACCGGGAAATAAGGACGGTCATCTGCACGACGAATGCCATCGAGTCGGTCAATGCCCGGCTGCGCCGCGCCGTGAACGCCCGCGGCCACTTCCCGACCGAGCAGGCAGCCATGAAGTGCCTGTACCTGGCGATCATGAGCCTGGATCCGACCGGCCGCGGCCGCCAGCGGTGGACCAGCCGGTGGAAGGCAGCGCTCAACGCCTTTGACATCACCTTTGACGGCCGCCTCAGCGCGGGACGCAAGTAACAACAGAGGAAGAAGTTGCACCGTTTACTTGGCTCTGTCGCACTTCCGGTGGTGACATTCCGTCGCCTCACCCGAGGAGGATTCGGTGCCGGAGGAGGTCGAAGCCGGCGCGGCCGAGCATCTGCCGTTTGATCATTTTCGTTTTGCAGTTGACGCCCTCCGTTCGCCCGTTGTGGTGCGGGAGCGTGAGCGCGGCGGTGGCCGCCTTGATGTCGAGGTCGAGACCGCGGGTGAAGGAGTGGACGTCCGGCAGGTCAGCGGCTCGCGCGTGGGTGATCCACTGCTGGAGTTTCTCTTCGTTCGCGGGGTCGGGGTCCAGCATGGCGGCGAAGGAGCTGACCAGGCTGGCCAGGGCTTTCATCTCCGGGCAGGCCGACGAGAGCCGTGCCGCGGTCTCCCGCTGGGCGTCCGTGAGGTTATCCGGCCTGGTCAGCAGGATCTGGGCCGCCTTGCGGGGCGCGATGTGCGGCCGTTCGGCGTCGGCCCGTCCCTGGTTGATGTAGCGGACGAGCAGGTTGGAGCTGCCCGGGTAGCCGCGCTCGCGGATCTCCCGCAGCAGTTGCTGCACCGGGACCCCGGGTTCCTCAAGGCGACGTTCGCGCAGGTAGTCACGGTAGGGATCGACGAGAGTGGGGCGGTACTGGGAGGCGCGGCGCAGCCGCTCGGGCTTGTCCGCCCGGTCGTACCGCTTGACCGTGTTCAGGGCCAGGCCCAGGCGGCGCGAGCAGTCCAGCAGGCCGGCGCCCTGGCTGCGCAGGTCGTGGACCTGCTGCCAGCGCTCGAGGTTCGTCTCGGCCCGCTTGCCTTCCGGGAGCGGGGCGCCCTCGGCCCAGCAGGCGGAATGAGCTGCGACTTCTTTCGCGGCGGCCTCGGCCAGCAGGTGCCACAGGTGCCAGCGGTCCCCGCACTGGACGGCGGCCGGCAGCGCTGAGCGGACAGCCTCGCCGTAGGCCCCCGACCCGTCACGGGTGACGACCCCGACGCCGGGGTGTGCGCGGAGCCAGTTCTCGACGACATCGGCGGTGCGGCCTTCCAGGACGTCCACGCGCCGTTTACTTGACAGACCCTGTGGCGCGCTGAACGGCTTGGCTTGCGCGAGTCGAGGATCAGCCACACCCGGGAGCAACCATGGCATTGAGGGAGGGCGCGGTGATGGCCGCGTTGCTCGCTGCAGGACTTTCTGTTACCGCATGTTCTACGACATCGACGTCGGGCACACCGACAGGCGCCGAGGACATGACCGGCGGCCAGATCAGCTACGACCTGCGCAGGCTCCGCGCCCACCAGATCATCCAGCGCATCCCGCACAGCCGCAGCTACCAGGTCACCCCCGAAGGACTCACCATTGCCTTGTTTCTGACCCGCGTGACCCAGCGGTTCCTCATCCCCGGACTGGCCCAGCTCACCGGCCCGCCGGGCTCACCCCTGCGCCAGGCAGACCGCGCCTACAAAGCTGCGATCACCGGCCTCGCCCAGCAGGCATCCATCGCCGCCTGACCACTCACAGTGACAGATGCCGTCCCGCACCAGACCCCAGGAGTCACGCACGCCGCAAGTTGACTTAAAATTCAGAATCCCTGCGGGGAAAGATAACTTACGTTCCATGATCGGGACTTCCGGATGCCGCAGTTATTTACGGTGTTAGCGGTGCACTAACTAACGTGATAGGAGTCAGGTGCCGTTGAACCGGGTTCTTGCTGGAGTCGCGGGTACTACCGCGTCGAGCCGATCGTCCAGCTTAAGCAGCTCAATACCCTGATCAAGCGCAGATCGCAGCGCGTCGTCAGCACAGCCACTCGTCCTGGCTGCCGCCAGGACACGCGCCTCGACCGCAGAGCCATAGGGAAGCTCGTCCAAGCCAAGATCAAGCGCATGCGCCAACCGGTCGAAATCCGTCAGAGTCGCACTCGTCCGCGTCCCGGACGGCCGGTATCGAGGCCGTCAGCCCAGGCGCGGCCTGAGATCGGGCAAAGCGGCAACTAACCCGCCGTCAGCGACCTTCCGCGCAGTGGCACGTGCGTCCAGCGCCGAGACATCTGGCTCTTCCCACGGTCGTGCAGCATCGCCGAGAGCGTTGCATCGCTGGCGATCCGCCGGGCGTCAGCCGCCGCGAAGGCGGGGCCGTCTTTATGGCACCCGCCGGGTCGGCACGGGTGGGGTGATCCCGGTCCCGGCTAGCCCGGCCAGGCAAGTCAGCTCCTGCGGGACGCGCACGCCGACGAGAACCGGCGTTGCGCGGCTGCCGCGAAGGTGCAGTAAACCAGCGCGCCGATCTCATCGGGATGGTTTGTCTTTCGCCAGTGATCCTGCTGGTTAATTCCGGGTCATGCGGCGAGGCTGAGTTCGAGGCGTGCCAGGTGGCTGGTCCGCTGCCGGTCGAGCGGGGTGCCGGTCCAGAATGCTCCGAGCCGGATGAGGTTGAGTGCGCAGGCCATGTATATGTGGTCGAGGCGGGTTTTGGGCAGGCCGCGGTAGCGGGCGCGGCGGGCGCCGTGGCTGGCGGCCTGGTGCATGGTGCCCTCGATGCCGGCACGGCGGCTGTAGCCGGCCTGGAAGGAGGTGCTGTCTTCGGCGGCGCGGGCGACGGCGAGGGCCTGGTGGATCTCGCGGGGGCGCAGGTACAGCTGCCGCCCGGTGCGGATCGCGGTGGTCCATTTGTCCCGGGCGGGGCAGTTGCGGCAGGTCGCGGTGGCGAACCGGACGCTGATCGCGTCCTTGCCGTCGCGGGTGCGCATCGGCTGCCACCTGCTGCTGACCGCGCCCTCGAGGCAGATGGCCTGCCGGCGGTCCCAGTCGATGGTGAATGCCTGCTGGGTGTACCCGCCGCCGCGGGCTTGCGCGGATAGGCCGGCGAGCATCGGGCCGATCAGCGCGATGCCGTGGCTGCGGGCTGCCTGCACGACGGCCCCGGCGGGCAGGTAGCCCGAGCCGGGGTACTGTCGTACCGGGGCCAGGTTGTGTTCTGCCAGGTCGTCGTAGATGACGCTGGTTGTCGGTGACGGTGGCATCGGTGGTGGCCGCGTGCGTGATCAGGTTCGGGAATACCAGCTGCGCGCAGCCCTTTGCGTGCCCGGCGTCCGCGGCCGGGCCGCAGTTGCACGGCGGAGGGTCGTCGCAGGTCCCGGTGATGTGCAGCTTGTAACCCAGCCAGAAGGTGTCCCGCTTGACACCCCACCGGGCTTTCCCCGGACAGTTCCAGCCGGTTCAGCGCGGCCACCGCCGCGACCACCGTGTCGCGAATAAACCAGCAGGATCGCCAGTGCTAGGAACAGTGTCTCGGCATCGTCGGCATCGTCGGCATCGTCGGCGCCGCCGTCAATGCCGGATGCCACCAGCTGGAGGTGGCATCCGGCATGGGTCGCGCAGGGGCTCGTAATCACCAGGATGGCCGGGCAGTCCCGCCTGCGGACCGCGTTGTTCGCTGCGGGTGCCCGTCAGGTGCTCGTGAATCAGCGGGCGGTTACCAGTATCCGGATTGGCTGTATCCCCACGGCACCCAGTAGAAGGTGGCCCAGACTCCGTGGCTGCCGGTGTCGGGGAAGTTGACCCGGCTGGCTAGCCACGCGATCGTTCCCGCCATCGCGTCACATACATCAGCCGCATCCTGTCCCCAGATTTCGATTCCGGCTAGGGCACCACATGCCGAGTCCACGTCATCGGCCCAATCGCCTAGCTTGTTGATGGCCTGCTTGTAGGGCCAGAGGTTCGCGTAGCTGGCCGTTACCCATGCGTGTGTCCAGTTGACGCCTACTGACCACTCTCTTGCATCCAGCTCGACGCCGGAGGAGGCAGGGGAACCGGCCGCGAGTCCCGCACGGATTCCGAACTGCCTGAGTGCGGCACTCAGCGCCTGGTCAAAGCGCTCCGCCTGCGCGGGATTCATGTGCTCAAGTGCGCTGACCTGTTCTGACGTCAGGTGGGGCACGGGGAGAGATGCGGGGGCGGAGGTTATATTGGCAGCGCTGGTCAAGGAGAAGGCGAGCGCAGATGAGGCGGCCAGCGCGATAATGGAAGTCGCGGCCAGCCGGCCCCGGTGACGCGAGGCAATAGTTCTGGCTATCCGGGCGGTTAGTTTCATTTTCATTTTCCCGCTTTCTGCGGCCTTCGGTCGGGCCGCACGCTTATGCTCTAGCCAAGGCACTCGCCGAACCAACTGGTTCGGCGGGAACTGTTCGGTAGTGCCGGTGACCAGGCCGCAGGGGTGGCGGTCGTAAGGGAGGCCATCGTGAACGGTATTCCGCCCGAGCAGACCCGTATCCGCGGTCATCTGCAAGAGGCCAGGGACAAAATCCGGCGGCGGCGAGCGGAGTTGATGACTGATATCGGGCAACTCCTACGGGACTGGCGTGACTTAAACGGTGTCCTGCAGCAGGATCTGGCGGCTGCGGGATGCGTCAGCGCCACGGTGGTGCGGCGCATCGAGAAGGGCGACTACGAGTCCCCGCCGCCGGAATCGCTCATCGCTGCGGTAGCCCAGGCGGGCGGCCCGGCCCAGGAGCTGCAGAGTATTACTCGAGCTTTCCAGGCACTGCAGAAACAGCAGCAGAAGATCGACAAGCTCCTGGCGCGGAAGGTTCTGCCTGCTGCTGCCGGAGATATCCCTATCCTGGGAGATCAGCCCGCGCAGGGCACGGGACTGGCTGGCCCGGTCCTGCCGGCATCGCCGTTGCTCTTCGCCGCCAGGCAGCGTGAACTCGATGATCTCGCGCGGCTGCTCGACCGCGGCAGGCTGGTAACCGTAACCGGGCCGGGCGGGATCGGCAAAACGGCTCTGTGCGTGCAGTTTGCGCGGTCCCGGCCGGTCGCAGCCGGGCCATGGTTCATGGACCTGTCGCGCTACCGGAGCGGTGAACCCCTGCTCCCCGCGTTGGCTCGCCTGATCATGGACGAGGACGACGGCACCGGAGACAACCGGCAGATCACCGCCCGGTTCCAGGCCGTGCTTGGCGACGTCCCGGTGCTGATCATCCTCGACAACTGCGAGCACCTCACCGCAGCTGCCTCCGCAGCGGCCACGGCCCTGCTCGATGCCTGCACCGGCTCCCGTATCCTTGCGACCAGCCGCACCCCTTTGCATCTTCCTGGCGAAGCCGTCCTGACGCTCGGCCCGCTCCCTATCACCGCGGCGCTGCGGGACGCAGCTACCACTCAGCCCGCGGACGCGGTCGGACTGTTCACGGGTTTGGTCGCCTACGCGCGCGCCGGTCAGCGCCTTGATCCGGAAGAGGCGTCTGCTGTGGAGGACCTGTGCCGCAAGCTCGACGGCATCCCGCTGTGCATTGAGCTTGCGGCCGCACGAGCGCGGACGGTGCCTGCGCGTGTCATCTCCGAAAGCCTCGGGCGCAGCGCGGCGATCCTGGGTGAGGGCCGCACAGACATCCCGCGCCACCAGACCATCGAGGCGGCTATCGGGTGGAGCTGGGAACTCCTCGAACCAGACGAACAGCAGGCCCTGAGCCGGCTCTCGATCCTGACCGCGCCGTTCACCTTTCACTGCGGCGCCCGCGTCGCCGCAGGCGACCTCGACCTCGGCGAACGTGCCGTCGCCGCGCTGGCAGACAAGTCGCTGCTGACTCCCGTCACCGGCCAGGCGGGCGGTAAGCGGCTCACGGTCCTTGGCGTAGTACGCGTGTTCGCCGCCGCACGGCTCAGCGCTCCTGCCAGGCAGGCCGCGGTCGAGCAGCTGACGGTGTGGGCCCTGGACATGAACTCTGCGGGCGAGGCGGCCCTCCAGCAGCCGGGGACGATCGAGCAGCTCGACGCCGATCTCCCGGTGATCCGGACCGCGCTTGAGGCCAGCCAGTCACCGGCTGATCAGGTGCGCCTGGCTCTAGCCCTCTCGCCCTACTGGCACATCCGGTCGCCGGCTTACGGCTGCGGGTTCCTGGCCCAGGCCTTCCGCCAAGAAGTTCCGCTCATTCCCGCAGAACGAGGCAAGGCACTCGGCGCACTCGCAGGACTTCGGGCCTATCAGGGCCGGTACGAACAAGCAGTCACTGCAGCCGAGGCCAGCCTCGCCGTGCGGCGGACGCTGGGCGATCCAGCACAGGTGCGAAACGGGCTGCTGACCTTGCTCGGCATCCTGCTTGAGACCCGCCAAGTCACCGAAGCCGGACGCTGCCTAGAGGAGATTGCCCAGATACCAGGCGAGACCGACAGGCTAACACGCGGGGACATCAGCATCCGGCACGCTGCCTTGCGCCTCCAGCTCGGCGACTCGCACCGAGCGGTCGAGCTGTTCCAGGAAGCAGCCCGGTGCTACGACAGTCCGGACACAGCGGTCGCGCACGGATTCTGCCTTGCGAACCTCTCTGTTGCCTACAGGAGAGTCGGCCACTTGGACGCATCGCTTCACAGCGCGCTGCAAGCCAGGGAAATCATCGGGACCAGGTACGGCCCAGCGTACGAAGCCGAGATGACCGTCGCTGTAGCGGCCGCCTACATCGCTCTCGGCAGGCGCCACGACGCCCTGATCCACCTCGATTCAGCCCCGGTAAGCGATCGGGCCAGGCCCCGCACGCGTGCTCACGCCCTCGCATTGCGTGCGATGGCAGCTAGCGCAGCCTCACCATCAGCCGCAGCCGCATTCCTCCTCCAGCACATTGAGGATTTCGCGCAGGCCAGCGAGGGCTATGACGACAGGGCGCTGCTGCTCCTCACCGCGGCACAGGACATCGCCTACCGCATGCGTGCCTACACGATCGCCGAACGGCTATCTGAAACCCGTGCTGCACTATTGCCACACACGGAAAGCGTCATACTAGGACCCCCAGAACGGATGGCCGCCTCCCACAGCAAGCGCATGCCAGTCGGGGACCACCCGGAAACTCACGAAGCGGTTCTCGGCATCGCCGAGAACGCGCTCGCAGAACTCGTATCGGCCAGCCAGCAACTTCCACCGCGCCTACTTACTCCGGCAACAGGTACCGCGGGGACACAACTGCCAATCATCGCTCCGCATTCGCCGAGGCCAACCCAAGCGAACGAAGAAGCCCAACCGGTCCAGCCATTAGGAGTCCGGATGTCGCAGCGATACCCAACCGCCCGCTTACATAAACGACTGGGTGCCCCGTAGCGGAGGGATGCGGCGGGCTGAGACCCGGACGAAGCGTGCTGCAAGGCTGACGATGGTAGCTGAGGCGGGGCCGGAAGGTTTTGCCGTCCGCATCTTGGGGCGGATGGCGATGTCGCGGGACTTGGAGTCCTAGTCGGGGAACGTCAGATTGTCGCCTGCGCGCACGTTGTCCGCGTCCGGGACTACCGCGACGACGGCGGACCTGATCAGCTCTAGCTAGCACCCGATCGAAGTCATCGGCATGCTGCGGGGTGACCACGTAGTCCCGTACTGCGGCTCACCACGAATGCCAAGCTGCTCCCGTACCCACAGCGCAGCTCCGCGAGCAGCATCCTCGGAACTGGATGCACACCTGGACCGGTGGGATCTGGACCAGCGCCGCGACTGGTATCGATGGGTGACGATCGAACGCCGCATCGCCGGCGGAGAGCTTCAGACGGTGACAGGCGCTGCCGCGGGCGGCGCTCCCTGGCTGGCGAAAGCACGCCGCACCCTTGCCACAGCGGCCGGTGCCGTCGGCACGGACCCAGATAGCGCGTTCACGCTGGCATACGACGCAGCGCGTTTCGCCTGTGTCGCCCTGCTTGTTCAGCAAGGACTGCGAAGCACCACGCGCGGCGGGCACTATGCCGTCGAAGTCGCGATCAGGGGCCAGTCCGGGGACGCATTCGACCGGTTCGGCAGCCTGCGACGACAGCGCGACGACATCGAATGCGCCGTCACGGCCGGTGCACCCCTCACTGCTTCGGACGCGCACGCCGCGATCACGCTGGCCACCGAGTTTGCCGATGCCGCTGAACAGCTCCTGCCCCATCTCGGCATGTTCAGCGGCATCGGCGGCTAGTGACAAGCGCCGGATCGTGGAGATGCCGGCCCAGCAGGCGGCGGCATCGCGCTGAGCCTGCCGGTGGGTGCACGCGAACTGGCATGACCTTGACGGCATGATCATCCGGGCACTCCGCGAAGGCTGGGTAGCCCTCGCCCTCGCTCGGATCCCCGTCCCGCGATGGCGGACCCTTCTGGAGGAACGGCGCGGCGTTTACGTGTTCCAGCGCATCGCTGGCCGTGGCACGCAAGATCAGCCCTAGCCTCTGGCTTGCGCATTCTCTCGGAGACGCGTCACCGGGATCGACCCCGGCCGGGGTGCTGCCGTGGCTGTACTCCATCGCGCCGTACCAGCTCCGGGGTGTGCTGTGAACCCGGCGATGTGGTGCGGTACGACCGTGCAGGTGTGCGGAGACCCGAACTGGCTCGCGTGCGCCAAGCAGACCCACGGACTCGAGCATCTACGTGGAAGGCAAGCCGGGCACCGGCAAGTCCACCATGATCGGCCGGATGCTTGCCTGCGCGACCGCGACCGGCGTGACCCAGCTGGTGCTGGGAAATCTGAGACCTGATTACAGCAGAACTGTCGCCTCGCTAGGCGGCCACTATCGGCGGCTAGGCCGGAGAGCAGTTCCAGGCGTAAGCGCACGACCGGCGGCTGCGGCCTTTGGGCCGGACTGGTGGCATGGTGAGCGAGGTGTTCGTCGGGCGACGAAGCGTGCTTAGGTGGCTATTTGGCGGGCTTAGTGGTATTGCTTAGTCACGGGTCATCGCGGACGGTGAGTGGGGCTGCAAGGCTGACGATGGTAGCTGAGGCGGGGCCGGAAGGGTTTACCGTCCGCATCTTGCGGGCGGATGGAAATGTCGCGGGACTTGGAGTCCTAGTCGGGGAACGTCAGGTTGTCACCTGCGCGCATGTAATTAACGCGGTGCTGGGCCGGGAACAGCGGGCGCAGTCCCAACCTGAGCCGGAAGCGCGGGTGCTCGTGGATTTCCCGCTATTGGCTGACAACCGGCCAGTGCGTGCCTCTGTGGTCGCATGGCTGCCGCCCTCGGATCCTCGGGGCATGGGGGACGACGTCGCCGGGCTGGTCATCGGCGAAGACCTCCCCAGTGAGTCGATTGCAGCGCGACTTGCCGTCGAGCCAGCACGGCCCGGTCATCGAGTGCGCGTCTTCGGGTACCCAGGTGCGCCGGCCCGACCGGACGGTGGCTGGGTTTCGGCGACAGTGCGCGGGGCCTTGGGTAATGGGCGACTGCAGATCGACTCGTCACAGGATTCCGCGCTGAAAATACAGCCGGGCTTCAGTGGCAGCGCGCTGTATGACGACAGCTCAGGGCGGATCGTGGGATTGGTTGCCGCCGCACCCGTTGGCGTTTCCCCGGAGCGAGATAGTTACGCCATCAGCGCGGAGCGCTTGCGCCTTGCCTGGCCCGAAATCCTCGCGGGACGATGGCAGCGGGCGACGCGGGCCGCCGTCTCCGCCGCCCACTACGAGCTGACGGTCTTGCATCTGTCGGATCTGATGTTCGACAGCAAGAGAGAAGAAGTGTCGGCCGTCGGCGCCTCTCCGGCCAGCGGGCATATGGCACGGGAACAGACGACGGCGGAGCGGGCGGGAGATCCATTGTTCGGGCGGCTCCACCGCGACCTCACAGCCCTAGCCACTGAGCACGATATCCGCCCGGACATCCTGGTCGTTGCTGGCGGTCTGGCCAGTCAAGGGCTGCCGAGTGAGTTCCGCCAGGCGATGGCAGCCATCGGAGCGCTGGCGGAAGCCGCCGACATCCCGCGGAGACACGTGGTGATCGTCCCTGGCAACGGCGACATCAACCGGCGGGCAAGCGCAGCCTACTTCGCGGAGGCCGAGGCTGAGGAGCGTGAGCCCGTTTTCCCATACTGGCCGAAATGGAAGCATTTCGCCGCGGCCTTTGGCGATTTTTACACGGGGATCGAGACCGTCATGTTCACGCCAGACGAACCGTGGACGCTGTTCGAGATACCGTCCCTCAACGTCGTCGTGGCCGGGATTAACACCACGATGGCCGACAGTCACCGCGCTGAGGATCACTATGCCGTTGCGGGCGAGCACCAGCTCGAGTGGTTCGGGGGACGCCTGACGCGTTATCAGCAAGACGGCTGGCTCCGTCTGGCGGCCTTGCACCACATACCGGTCCGCGACGCCAGGTCCGGCTGTCACACGCAAGTGCCCGCGGAGCAGGGCCTGCGTGATGCTGACGACTTCGACCGTGTCCTCGGCCGGAGCGGGCTTATCAGCCTTGCGCTGAACGGAACCAGCCGACCCGTCGGAGTCGATCGCCTGCCGTCGGGGTTGATCACTCTCAGTCCGGGCGGAGCGGTCACTGGGCATTACCATCTGGTCACGGTGCGGCGGAGCGGCCTCACGCTGAGCGCACGCCAGTATGAGGCCGCACAGCACCGGTGGATCGGCGACACGCGGATTAGCGCAACCGGGTCCGACTGGCGAGAAGACATCTCGTGGGCGGCCACGAGCGCGGACGCTGCGCTGCCAGCGCTCAAAGCGACGGTGCTGGAGGCGCGACCCGCCATGGAAGCCCTCGACGGCGATCTTGCGCGGGATGCGGTTCTCCAGCATTCCCGGCCCCAGGTAGTAAATGAGTTCCTGGATCGTGTGGCGGAGGCGACTCGCGTCCGCTTCCCCGGAGCAGTCATTACGCGGCGGCATCAGGAGAACTATCTTCGGGTCACAATGCCCCGCCCGGGTGAAGCAGTAGAGCAGTGGCCAATCGGAGTCATCGACGGACCTGCCACGGAAATGGCTGTTGCTGCCTTCGCCAGCGGGGTACATGCCCGGTTCGCTTCGGCCGATCCAGGGCTTGTGTCCGAACTCATCTACACCGCCCCGCCCGCCTCCGCCGATCTTCTGGCACGGGCGCAGCGTCGTGGGATCCGGCTGCAGACCCTCCTGGAGTACCAGGGCCTGCTCGACTTGAGCCAGTTGGCGCAGGCGCAACGCGAGCGGCTGGCCGCTGACTGGCTGTACCCGCCACGGCTTTATGTCGAGCAGCGCTACCGGATTATCAGCGGCGGTCACCCCGGTGATGTCCAAGACGACCTCGTCGCCCGCGCCGTGGAGTGGATGGGAACCGGAGGCCCGCGGCTAGTGGTAGTGCTGGGGGACTTCGGGCGCGGGAAGACATCCTTCTTGCGCCAGTTGACTCGCACTCTTCATTCTGCCGAGCACCCTGGTGTCACGCCGATACTTGTCGAGCTCCGCCACCTGGAGAAGGCGCCGACGCTGGATGAGCTTCTCATGCAGCACCTGGTTCGCCAGGATGTGAAGGGAGACTTCAGCACGGCGAAGCTTCGGTACATGATCACCAGCGGCCGAGTCGCGCTCCTGTTCGACGGGTTTGACGAGCTTGAGCTTCGCGTGGGCTACGATCATGCGGCCGAGTACCTGCAAGCATTGCTGGACTCGGCGAGTGGCCAGGCAAAGGTGATACTTACCAGCCGGACGCAGCACTTCCGCTCAGCCGAACAGGTGCTGACCGTGCTCGGGAAGCGGGTCGAGGACCGTGTGGGCAGCCGCGTGGTCGTCCTCGAGGAGTTCTCCGATGCCCAGATCCTGGAGTTCCTGACCAAGCTCCATCCCGATGAACCTAGCCGGGCGCAGATCCGGTTTGAGCTAATCGGCGGGATCGCGAATCTGCTCGACTTGGCGCACAACCCGCGGATACTGACATTCGTCGCAGATCTAGACGAGGAGTGGCTTCGGGCGGCGGCCCGGAACGAGGCAGGAGAGATCACTGCCGCCAGCCTCTATATGGAGATCATCGATTTCTGGCTGACACGGGAGGAGGAGCGACACGCCCACGAGCAGGGCTTGCGCCCGATCACGAAAGAGGAACGGCTGAATGCCTGTACAGCGCTAGCGCTACGGTTGTGGAAATCCAGGCTCCCTCAGCTCGCGTTGACCGATCTATCCGCAGAGGTGACCGTCACGCTGCGAAATATCGCCGAGAGGGGGTACACCGACGAGCAGGCACTGCACTCGATCGCTTCGGGAAGCCTGCTCGTCCGGGATGAAGATGGCACGTTCACTTTCATCCACCAGTCCATAATGGAGTGGCTGGTCGCGAGTGCGGCGGCACGCTCGCTGAGCGGCCAGGCGGGCGAGCAGATCCTGGCTACTCAGCAGATGTCGCAGCTGATGGCGGAGTTCTTTACCGATCTCGCCGGGATCGAGAAGGCCCTGCTCTGGACGACAAAAACCCTCAGTGACCGGGCCGCCTCTGAAACTGCCAAGCAGAACGCGCTGGCCATCGCGAACCGAGTAGGCCTGAAGCCGGGAACTCAACTGGCCGGCGTCGACCTGCGCGGGCAAGATCTCTTCAGTTTCGACCTGCGAGGTGCCGACCTATCAGGCGCGAACCTGTCTGGCATGACGCTGAATGGCATCGACTTCCTAGGTGCCAACCTGTCCGATGCGAACCTGACTGGCGCGCGGATGATCGCAGGCTCGTTGCGAGGAGCTAACCTGGCAGGAAGCCGCTGGAGCCGCGCCGTCATCTTGGGTACCGCAGAGCTTCCCGATCCCGCCACCGCACCGGAGATCGGCGTGGCGGCGGTAGCGGGCCGCGACCCGATTGAGGTCATCCTCTCCGAACCTGGCACGGTTACAAGCGTCGCGTTCTCCCCGGTCAGCACGCTGCTGGCGATTGGCAGAGCCTCTCACGCCCAGCTAGTCGATGCTGAAACCGGGAAGACACTCAGGCTCCTGACCGGTCACGACGGTGAGGTGAACGACGTCGCGTTCTCGCCGGACGGCTCCCTCATCGCCACCGCGGCCAGCGACAACACCGCCCGCATCTGGGAAACCGCAACCGGGATCCACCGCATCACACTGCGCGGACACAGCAACCTAGTAGGCGCCGTCGCGTTCTCGCCGGACGGCTCCCTCATCGCCACCGCATCAGACGACCGCACTGCGCGCACCTGGGACATCGCCACCGGAACCCACCGCACCACATTCAATGGGCATCAGGACTGGGTGCGGAGCGTCGTATTCTCGCCGGACGGTACCCTCATCGCCACCGCCTCCAAGGACGGCACCGCGCGCACCTGGGACACCGCCACCGGAACGCAGAAAGCCGCCTCCCGCGAGTATGACGAGTGGGTACGTCGCGTCGTATTCTCGCCGGACGGCTCTGTCATCGCCACTGCATCCCGTGACGGCACCGCTCGCATCTGGGACACCGCCACCGGAATCCGCCGCACCACCCTCGACGGGAAGCGCGACGCCTTGAACAGCGTTGTGTTCTCGCCCGATGGTTCCCTCATCGCGACCGCCTCCCGGGACCGCGCTGTACAGATCTGGGGCGCCGCCACGGGCATCAGCCTCCACGTACTCAGGGGACACACTGACTGGGTACGGGACCTCGCGTTCTCGGCCGACGGCACCCTGCTCGCCACCGCATCACGAGACGGCACCGTGTGCCTGTGGGACACCGCCAGCTGGACACAGCGCAGCACGCTCCAGGTCACCGGCCGATCTCCGGTAAGAAGCGTTGCGTTCTCGCCCGACGGCTCCCTCATCGCCACCGCATCAGACAACCACACACGGATCTGGCATGCAGCCAAGGGAAGCAGCCGCGCAACCAGAAGACTGAATGGACATACCGCCGTCGCGTTCTCCCCGGACGGTTCCCTCATCGCGACCGCATCAGACGATCACACCGCGCGGATATGGGACGTAGCCACCGGGACCCACCGCACTACGCTCAAGGGGCATGCCGCCCCGGCTACCGCCGTCGCGTTCTCGCCTGACGGTTCCCTCATCGCCACCGTGTCCGGTACTGCCACCGCATCCGGCGACTCCCATGTCGCCAACGCACCCGGCGACGCGCGGATCTGGGACACCGCCACCGGATCACTCCGCGGGACGATAGAGCACATCAGAAAAGTGAACGACGTCGCGTTCTCCCCGGACGGTTCCCTCATCGCCACCGCATCAGACGACCACACCGCGCGGATATGGAGTCTTGCCGGGCGCCGCCCGATCGCCGCGTTGTTCCGCTGGACACCGCGACTGTCCATTACCCTCGAAAATATTGACAAAGTGACGGCTGTAGTCTTCTCCCCGGACGGCTCCCTTATCGCCACCGCATGCTATGAAAACGCCTGGATTTACGAGACGAGCGGCGGGGCGCTACGCCGTAAGCTGAGCGGCCACACGGGCGGAGTGACGGCTGTCGCGTTCTCCCCGGACGGCTCCCTTATCGCGACCGCATCAGATGACCGCACCGCGCGGATCTGGAGCACCGCTGGAGCTGCCTCCACCATACTGGGCGGGCACACTGGCGGAGTGACGGCTGTGGCGTTCTCCCCGGACGGCTCTCTCACCGCCACCGCATCAGACGACACCACCGTGCGGATCTGGCACACAACCACAGGAACTTTGCTCGGCACGCTCATCGATCTGCCAGGCGGCGGGAATGCCCTGCTGCTCAACGACGGCCGGTATCAGATAGACGACCCCGGTGACGACATATGGTGGGTCATCAAGCTGTGCCGGTTCAACCCTGGAGAGCTTGACGCTTACGTTCCAGGAATGCGGCGGATAGCCGACGGCGAGTCGATCTTCCCGCCAGTCATCAGGGGTGACTCGCAACATTCTGTGTTCAGGCTACCGATGCTTACATAGAGTTTGCTGAACTGACGGTGATTGCGTCCTAGCTCCTCCGGAGGCCAGGTGTACCGGGCCGAAGTCCTAGGCTCCTCGAGGCCCGACCGGTCCGGTCGGTAGCCTGCGGTCCAGTGCCGAGGGTGGCTTCGCAGGCCAAGATGTGGACCTAGCGCTCGAGCAGGGATACTGCCGTGCCCGCAGCTCGCTGCCAGGGCTCGATCTGGACTGCCGACGCGCCCATCAATGTATGGTCTCGTGCCGCCCGGATACTGCGTGGGGGACGTGCTCCCGCCATATGATCAGCACGGGGAAGGTGCCACGACAAGCGGATTCGCGCGTAGTCCAGCGTCGGGCTGTAGTGGAAGACGATTGTGGCCAGCGGTTGGGGCAGTTCATTGACCGGCGGTGTGGGCAGTGTGGCGGCTTCGATGATCGACCCGAGAGTGTAGCTCTTGCCTCCGCAGCCGGAGTTCACCAGCATGGTCGCGCCGAACTCGGATCCGTCGCAGGTTGGCGACCTAGCGACGAAGTACGGCGGCACACCGGACGCGCTTACGGACGTCGTCGTCTTGGTGCCCGCTGACCAGCTGACGCAACGAAAGCTGGGGCATCCGGAGCTGACCATCCTGCCCCTGAAGTTCGGCTCTAATGAGCTGCGGGCTGAGCACTGGCGGTTCCTCATGGGTGCCGTCGGGAACCAATCCACATACATCCGCCAATTGCAGCGGATTATGAAGGCGCACCGCAACGATCTGCGACTAGATGTGATCCGCTCAGGAGTCGAGGATTCCGGCCTGCCAGACAACCTGAAGCAACTCGCCCGGCAGCGGCTCGACTTGGCGGCGGAGTACATCGACGACTCCATGTGCGTCAAAGATGTCGTCCGGCCAGGCCGGATGATCATCGTGGATCTGCCCGATGAGTTTATCGAGAAGGATGAAGCGCTCGGGCTCTTTGTAGTGCTGATGCAACTGTTCGCCGACGCCCAGCGCGAACGGTTCAACAAGCTCGTCGTCTTTGACGAGGCCCACAAGTACATCGACAGTCCCGACCTCGTAGATGGCCTTGTGTCGAGCGTCCGCGAGATGCGGCACAAGGGCATGAACGTGCTGGTGGCGAGCCAGGACCCGCCATCGGTCCCGATCAAGCTGATCGAACTGTCGGATGTTGTGGTCCTGCACAAGTTCAACTCGCCCGCGTGGCTCCGTCACATGCAGAAGGCCACGGTCTCGCTCGCGGACCTGACGCCGGCGAAGGTGGCCAGCCTCTCGCCAGGCGAAGCGTACGTGTGGTCCAGCAAGTCAACCGACGCGGACTTCACGCGTGGCGCCGTGCGGATGCGACTGCGTCCCCGGATCACCCGGCATGGCGGAGGAACCAAGACCGCAGTGGACTGAGGCCATCGCAGCGTGACACTTGAATCCGCGTGGGATCCACTTCGTGACCCACCAGGCTACCTGAGGCCGCTGAGCCAGTCGTCGTTCCGGAAAGGTAGGCCAGTCCGACGGATTCCTGGGCCAGCCGTTCGCCCGATACCAGCAGCCGGATCGCGTCTTGGCGGTGCTCCTCGGCAAGCCAGGTCGCGAGGCCGCTCGCCGCTTCACGTCGGACAGGACGCTGACCGGATTGCGAGATGCCCAGGCGCAGCATGGCTGTGTACAGCCCTGGCGCCGGGTAAACCGGCGGGAGACCCTCGGTCACCGCGAGAGCCGCGGCGTTGCCGGGCACCCGCTCCACCTAGGAGAACGGACCCATGAGGCGCTGACAGCGCCCAGTGAGGTAACAATCGAACTGCCCAGATGTCTGTAATCTGAAATAGCAATGATCCTTATTTCAGGTTATCGCTTAACCTGAAATAAGGATGGTCCAAGTTTGATGTTACTGTAACGGAGGCGGCTACGGACCAAGGCTGAGCGGATGTAAGTACTCGGAAGTCCCGTGAGGTCGTGAGCGGGCATGCTTATTGTCGGCGCGGCCTTTTCGTGGGGCGGTGCCGTTGATTGGTGCTGTGGCGGGGTTTTCAGCCGG